>Ga0209002_10001305_pt1 | contig 20095 bp, 18 predicted proteins | sample Rifsed16ft2_FD_184010 | JGI IMG/M metagenome (GOLD analysis project Ga0209002, IMG submission 184010) | Soil microbial communities from Rifle, Colorado, USA - sediment 16ft 2 (version 2) | ecosystem: Environmental > Terrestrial > Deep subsurface > Rock core/Sediment | place: Rifle, Colorado... | reverse complement strand
ATGGAAGTGCCCCGGCGGATTCTTTTATTGGTCGGCGATAATGCTCAGGGCAAAACCACGCTGCTGGAAGCGGTTTATTTTCTGGCAACTTTCACCTCCTTTCACGCCTCCAGCGATAAACAACTGATTAATTTTGCCAGCGGAGACGAATCGCTGGCAGTATCGCGTCTGGTTGCGCATTACACGCGCGGCAGCGACGAGCACCGGCTGGAAGTGCGCTTGATTCGCGAAGCCAATGGCAATGGCAACCGTCAGCGCAAGGAAATTCTGGTGGACGGCGTCAAACGCTCCATGCAAGAGGCTCTCGGGCACTTCAATGCCGTCATATTCCTGCCGCAGATGACCCGCGTAATTGAGGGCGGACCAGAAGAACGCCGCCGCTATCTCAACCTGGCTCTGGCGCAGGTGATGCCGGGCTATGCTCAGGCTTTGAGCGAATACGCGCAAGCCCTCACGCAGCGCAATGCGCTGCTTAAACAACTGGCTGAGCGCGGCGGCGACCCCGGTCAGCTGGCCTATTGGGACACGCTTCTTGCCGGGCGCGGCGCGCTGCTCATTCAGGCGCGCATCGCTGCCATCCAGCAATTGGAACGTTTGGTCTTGCGCTATCACGATCAGTTGACGGATGGTAAAGAGGTGCTGCGCTTGCACTACCGTCCCTCCTTCGACCCTCTAGCGCCTGCCAACGGTCAATATCAGCTGCCGGTTGAAGCTGGTATCGATCGCAGCGGTTTTTCGCTTGATCAAATACAGGAAGGTTTTATGCGCCGGTTGCAGACCGTGCGCCGCGATGAAATTGCCCGCGGCGTCACCACTATTGGCCCGCATCGCGACGAGCTCCGCTTCATCAGCAACGCAATCGACCTGGGGGATTACGGCTCACGCGGGCAGGTGCGCAGCAGCTTGCTGGCGCTCAAACTGGCAGAAGTGGATTGGATGCGCGAAAAAACCGGCCAATGGCCGGTACTATTACTGGATGAAACCCTGGCTGAGCTGGATATACAGCGCCGTGGTCAGCTGCTCTCGGCCTTGCATGATAGCGAGCAGGCCATGCTCACCACCACTGACCTGACCCAGTTCGCCCCCGATTTTGTGCGGCGCGGCACCATCTGGCAGGTACGTGCCGGTTTTGTCACGCGCCAAGAAAACCCGGCTTAGCTGATCGGCCGTTTGGCCGGCAGTCCAACCCGCCGCGGGTAGCCTGGCGGAGTGGCGCTGACCTTGTCGACCACCACCAGAAATCGTTCCTCGGTGACGCCTGGCAGCAGCACCGGAACGAGCTGTTTGATGCGCCCGCCCAGAACATGGATGGCATGGTCGGCTTTGTGAGCTTCCGCCGGACCGGTTTCGCCTTTTTGCGCCAGCATCCCGCCGCCGACTTTCACCAGCGGCAGCAAATATTCCGCCAGGACTGGCAGGTTGGCGACTGCCCGCGCCACGGCCCAGTCATATTTTTCACGGTGCTCGCGCGACAATCCCATTTCCTCTGCCCGCGCCTGCAAGCAGGTGACGTTATCCAATTCCAGGACATCCACCACGTATCGGCAAAATTCCAGCTTTTTCCCCACCGATTCGACCAGGGTTAGTTTGAGGCGCGGTAGAACGAGCTTGAGCGGAATACCCGGAAAACCGGCACCGGTGCCGATGTCGATCAAGCGTTCCGGCGGATGGTCGCGCCAGGCCAGCATGCAGGTTAGCGAATCGAGGAAGTGTTTGGTGCGAATCCCTTCCGATTCACGGATGGCTGTCAGGTTGTGTTTCTGATTCCATTCAAGCAGCGCTTCTTCGTATTTCTTAAAAGCTGCCAGTTGCCGGGCGCTCAGTTGAATCCCCACCAGGGTACGAAGGTCTTGGGCCAGTTTTTCCATTTTTAAGAATTATAACGGCTAAATTATAGGGAAGCGGACGACTATACCGCATTATTGCAATATAGACGCGAATTATCTATTCAGCTTGACAACTTGACCTGGATGATTTACATTATCATCTATTCCATCTTCGATGGATGTTATCACGCCGATATACAGGAGGTGCCAACAGCCGAACAAACGCACCTAGAAACCCCACAAAATAATCGCCAAATATTTTCTTTATGGAGGAGAAATGAAACACCGATTGGTTTACGCGCTATTAGCGCTGTTTGTAGTATCCAGTATGGTTCTGGCAGCCTGTCAGCCCGCTGCAACTGAAGCTCCGACTACAGCACCAGATGTAGAACCTACCACCGCCCCTACCACTGCCCCGGCAACGGACGTACCAACCGTTGAGGTGCCCACTGGCCGCAATAACTACGTCGAAATGGCGGTCTCGGCCCCCAGTTGCGATTACGGCGGCGAGTTCTCGTCAATTGAGACAGTTGACGAATTTACCGTTAAATTCACCTTATGCTACCCTGATCCGGACTTCCCTTCGAAAGTAGCTTTCTCGGTCTTCTCGATCACGGATAAAGAATACCTGGATGCCAATTCAGGCGATTCCGTAAAAATGAGCGAAGCCCCCAATGGCTCAGGACCCTACATGTTGAAGGAATGGATCCGCGGCGATCGTGTCATTTACGAAGCCAATCCCACTTACTGGGGCACCCCGCCCGCCATCCCCAACCTGGTCTTCCGCTGGTCGGAACAATCAGCTCAGCGTCTGCTTGAGCTGCAATCCGGTGAGGTGGACGGCATTGACAATCCTGCTCCGGAAGATTTCGCTACCATTGAAGGCGATGCCAACTTGGCGCTTTATGCCCGCCCTCCGTTGAACATTTTCTACATCGGCTTCAACCACAATGTCGCTCCGTTTGACGATGTCAAGGTGCGCCAGGCGATTGCCTACGCCATTGATCGCGAACGCATCGTCGACCAGTACTACCCCGAAGGGTCATCGGTTGCCAAGGTATTCGTACCCCCGTCCATTCAGCCCGGTTACTCCGATGCTGTGGACTGGTACCCCTACGATCCCGAAATGGCCAAGACTCTGTTAGCAGAAGCCAATCAAGAAAATCTGGAAATCGAGCTTTCGATCCGCAACGTTGTGCGCGCTTACCTGCCCACCCCGGACAAAGTAGCTCAGGAAATTCAGGCTCAATTGGCTGAAGTCGGCATCACCGTCACCATCAATGTGATGGAATCGACTGCCTTCATCGACGCTACCGCCGCTGGCGAAAAAGGCTTCTACCTGTTAGGCTGGAATGCCGACTATCCTGGCGCCACCAACTTCTACGACTATCACTTCGCTGCCGATACCAACCTGCAGTTCGGCGACCTGTACGAAGAAATCGTGACTGAGATCCGTGCCGCGGGTCAGGTTTCCGACCCGGTAGTCCGCCAGCAGCATTACGATGCGGTCAACACCCTGTTGAAAGACAACGTGGTCATGATCCCGGTTGCCCATGGTGCCTCGGCTACTGCCTTCAAGGCCAGCATCGAAGGTGCACACGCCAGTCCGCTCGGCAATGAGGTGATGGGTGTTCTGTCCTCCGATGCAGATCAGTTTGTTTGGATGCAGAACGGCGAACCCTCCACTCTATGGTGCATTGATGAAACCGACGGCGAAACCCTGCGCGCTTGTGAGCAGATCTTCGAGGCTCTGCTGTCCTTCAAGGTCGGCGGCGCTGAGGTCGAACCCGGTCTGGCTGAATCCTATGTTGCTAATGACGATGCCACCGAATGGACCTTCACCCTGCGTCAAGGCGTGCAGTTCCAGGATGGTTCTATGCTGGATGCCAGTGATGTAGTGGCTTCCTACGCCGCGGTTTGGGATGCCAAGAGCCCCAATCATGTCGGCCGTACAGGCAACTTTGAGTACTTCACCGCGTTCTTCAATAAATTCTTGAACGCCGAATAGTCACAGATTTAACATAACTTCAGGGGGGTGTTTTTAGCAGCATGCGAAAAAACACCCCCCTGTCAGTAATATGCGATAATATGGTACAGGCTGGCTGCAAGTCAATCAGTCTGTACCTGTTTTACATGGAATAGACGTAAGGGCTCATGAGCCTGCCGGCCTGCTGCCGGTTTTCTTTACCCACAACCCCACGCCTGAGAAGGATTTTATAGATCATGCTGCGTTTTATGGCCCGTCGGTTGGTCCTGCTGGTACCAGTTGCCCTGGGCATTTTGCTGGTGACCTTCCTGATCGTGCGTCTCATCCCTGGCGACCCGTGTATCGCCATGTTGGGAGAGCGGGCGACCGAAGCAAAGTGTGAAGAGTTTAAAGACCGGTACGGTCTGAACGATAATGTCCTTGTGCAATTTGGACGGTATATTGCTGCAATGGCTACCGGTGACTTCGGCGAATCGATCCGCTTTAGCCGCCCGGTTGCCGACGTCATCGCTGAACGCTTGCCCATGACGATTGAGTTGACCATCTTTGCCATGTTATTCTCCACGTCGGTTGGCATTTTCCTTGGCATCATATCGGCTTTAAAGCCAAACAGCTTTGCCGACACCTTCACCATGGTATTGGCAAACATTGGGGTATCCATGCCAGTCTTCTGGCTTGGATTAATGTTGGCTTACTTTTTTGCCCTGGTGATGAAGGACACCCCGCTTTTTATCCCACCATCCGGCCGGTTAAGTTCCAGTGTTACGCTGGTGAACCTGGTTAAGGAATGGGGACTGACTGACCTGACGGGTTTCCGTAGGTTTGTGGTGTATTTCATATCCAACTCAGCCATCACCAACAGCATCATCACCGGCAACTGGGCAACGCTGAAGGATGCCCTGTGGCACCTGATCTTACCCTCCATGGCGGTTGGCACCATCCCACTGGCGATCATTGCCCGCATGACGCGTTCCACACTGGTGGAGGTCATGCAGCAGGATTACATCCGCACGGCGCGCGCCAAAGGCGTGTGGGAGCGTAAGGTAGTCTCCAGCCATGCCATGCGCAACGTGATGATCCCGGTGATCACCATCATCGGCATCGAAACTGGCGCGCTGCTTTCCGGAGCGGTTCTGACAGAAACGGTGTTCGCTCTGCCCGGTGTGGGCACTATGTTGGTGCAATCCATCCTCTCGCGTGATTATCCGGTGGTGCAGGGATTTACCCTGATCATTGCTATTATTTTCGTGGTGATTAATTTGCTGGTGGACGTATCTTATGCGTACCTCGATCCTCGCGTGCGGTTGGAGTAACATTTAAAACATCATGACATCAAACGTAGCTATTTTGGACGTCACCAATATTAAACATACTTCGCCCGGCCGTGAAGCCGTGCGCCGTTTATTCCACCACCGCTCGGCCTTGGTTGGAATGGCCATTCTTGGATTTCTAGTGCTCCTGGCCATTTTTGCCGAACAAATCGCGCCCTACAATCCGACTCAACTGCTGCGCGATGTCGACCGGCGCGCAGCGCCATGTATCCATATCCTGGGCTGCCCGGCAGACCAACCGGAACATCTATTTGGCATTGACGGTAACAGCCGCGACCTGCTCTCGCGCGTCATCTTTGGCTCGCGCTTATCGCTGCAGGTCGGGCTTAGCACGGTGGGTTTTGCCATCATTATTGGCGGGGTCATTGGCGCCATTGCCGGCTTTGTCGGCGGCTGGCTCGATGACTTCCTGATGCGCATCATGGATGTGTTGATGGCCTTCCCCAGCCTGCTCCTGGCGATTGCCATCGTCAGCTTCCTCGGCACCGGTTTGATCAATGCGCTGTTAGCCATTGGTATTGTTTCGATTCCCCGTTTTGCGCGTCTGGTGCGCTCGACGGTGATCTCGGTCAAGGAACTAGAATATATTGTGGCAGCCCGCTCGATTGGCGCCACGCAGGGACGGCTGCTATTTGGCCATATCATCCCCAATTCACTGACCCCCTTGATCGTTCAAGCCACGCTGGGCATCGGCACCGCCATTTTGGACGCGGCTGCCCTGTCCTTCCTTGGCCTGGGAGCTGAACCGCCGCGCCCGGAATGGGGCTTGATGCTTGGTGAGGAACGCAACAGCATTTTCAACGCTCCGCATCTGGTGTTTTTCCCGGGGGTAGCTATTATGCTGACCGTGCTGGGCTTCAACTTACTGGGTGACGGCTTGCGCGATGCCCTCGATCCGCGCCTGCGCGGCACCGGAGCAAATTAATCTCGATATAATCCCTCTCCCTCCGCAAGGAGGGAGAGGTTAGGTGAGGGTGGTCAATCCATGCACCGCTTCTTTCTCCCGCCTGGCGCTATTCAAGCCGATTCCATCCTGTTTCCGGCTGAGACTACCCATCAAATTTTCCGCGTGCTGCGGCTGCGCGCCGGCGAACAGGTGATCGTGCTGGACGGTCTCGGCTGGCAATATCGGGTCGAACTGACCGCGGTCAACCGCGAACAGGTTGCCGGGCGGGTGCTGGAAAAATTAGCGATCAGCGGCGAACCGCCAGTCCACTTGAGCATGTTCCTGTGCCTGACTCAGCGGGAAAAATTCGAGTGGATGCTGCAAAAATGCACCGAGGTGGGAGCAAGTGAATTTACTCCCGTCTTGTCCAGCCGCTCGCTGGTTCAGGATGCTGAAACCCTCGATAATAAGCTTCAGCGCTGGCAGCGCATCATCCAGGAAGCAGCCGAACAGAGCAGCCGCGGCCGCGTTCCGATCCTCAACCCACCGGTGGACTTCGCAGCGGCATTGGAAACCGGTAGGCTCCAAAACGATGCATACCTGGTCGCCTGGGAGGAAGAACACGCGCGGCGCCTGACATCTTGCCTGACCGGATTGCCTGCCAAAGCCCGCGTGGCAATGCTGATCGGGCCGGAGGGCGGCTTAAGCCGCGAAGAGGTCGAATTAGCCAGTCAAAAGGGCTGGCAAGCGGTCAGCCTGGGACCGCGCATCCTGCGCATGGAAACCGCTGCGGTCGTTTCTGCCGCTCTTGTGATCGACTGGTTCGAAAGCCGCGCCGGTTAAATCAGCCGCCGAGGCAGCAAGTTCTTGATTCGGTCAGCCTGCATTCGGCCGCGCCCCAGGATTCGGTTATCCGGGTCGATCAACACCACTACACCGTTTTGCTGGCTGTCGGGCGGGGCATACACCAGGTCTTCACCGCGCAGCCAGAGGCTGACCATTTCCGCGGGGATTTCCACCTTGCCGTTGGTAAACCCGCTGCCAAAACGGGCCACCCAATCGTGGGCGGGAATCAATCCTTCGGGACTTTCCTCGGCCAATTTCAATCCCAGCAGCTGGCACGGAAGACCGCTGAATTGTTCCAGATAAGCTGTCGGGACGGCAAAAATTCCCGCTGGGCTGTGCCAAAGTTCCAGCCGGTATTCCGATAGAGTCAGGCCAAGCGGCAGGCCGAATTGCTGTTCGAATAACAAATGGACATCCCGTTTGGCTGCTCCGGTCAGCGGCTTTTGACCGACCAGCGCCAGCGGTCGATAGGGCGGTGCATCTGAAGGAAAATCTACCGCCGCTGTTTTGCGGATCAATGCGGCAAAAAAGCCCGATGTGTGGAAACGGTGCGGCCACAGGCGGGCAGCCCGCACAACCTGAGGGTCGAATTCCTGCCCGTAAGCTTGCGCCAGGGCTGGGGCAGGAGCCGGAAGCCGGCTTTCCAATCCTTCGACCTCAACCGCGTTGGGAAAGCGGCGCAGGATCTCGTCCAACACGGCTTCGTCCTCTTCCGGCGCCAGCGTGCAGGTCGAATACACCACCTGCCCGCCGGGTTTGAGTGCAGCGATCGCTGCCGCCAATAACGCCGCCTGACGCCGCGCCAAAGAGGTTTGTTCGCGCTCAGAAATTGGCCGTAAAGGATGCGCGTCGTTGGAACGCAGCGATTGCATCGAGCAAGGTGCATCCAGCAGAATGAGGTCGAAGGTTTCCGGGTACCAGCGCCCGAATTTTTCACCCGGGAAACGGGTGACCGCAATATTGGCTGCTCCCCAGGTCTGCAGCACCAGCCGTAAAGCCGTGATGCGGTCCGGCGACGAGTCATTGGCGATCACCAGCCCTTGATCCAGGAGCCGTCCGGATATATGCGTGGTTTTTCCGCCAGGCGAGGCTGCCAGGTCGAGTACCAGCGGACCCTTAATCTCGTCAAGGTCGAATAGCTCCACCGGCAGCATCGAGGCGGCATCCTGTATGTAGTAATGCCCCATACGGTGCTCGAGCGTCATAGCTGCCGGCTCGTGCATGCTGGTCACGCGCCAGCCTGTCGGGCAGTACGGCACTGGCTCGATTTCCCAGCCGTAACGCTGCGCCCACTCCAACTCTGCGCCAGTTTTGGCTTTGAGCGGGTTGGTGCGGAATGCCAGCGGCATCGGCCGGGTCAGTTCCTCCAGCATCACCTGATAATCATCGGGCGCCAGTAGCTGTTTAAAGCGTTCCAGCGCCGCACTTTGAGCGGCTTCCGGGTGGTTTTGCTGGATCGTATGTTTCTTTTTACGGCTCATGCTTTGCGGATGCAAAAAACCAGTTCGTTTCCGATCATGATTTCCGTCACCGGCCAATCCAGACCGTCCAGGATCGCATCCATCAAATTACGCTGCCGGTCGACCAGCGAGTGGTGACCGCTCAAGTCAGTGGCGGGCAATGATACCAGCAACCAGCGCACGCGCAAAGCCTCGAAGAACGGTTGGTTGCACCCCTTTTGCCGCTGTTCGAAGCGGTGCGCTTCTTTGAAGAACAATGCCACATCTGCTTCAACATCGGGCGGATTGACCAGAATGTCTTGCACCCGGGCTAGCGGTTCGCGATCCATCGCTTGCAGAAAGCGGTTAATCAATGCGATGCGCGGGGTATGCAGATCGTAGGCATGATAAGCCGTTGCGCCTGGCAGGTCCATCCAGGGGAGGCCAAATGGGTGCAGCGCGCAGGCAAGATCCAGAATAGACCCAGGCATACCCGTGACTGCCCACAGCTGTGGGTAAAAAGTCTCAAGAAGCAGGATGCGCTCGCGCGTGGAGGCATGGCTTTCCATAATTCCGCGGCACCAGGTTTTGACAGCTTCCGGATCGCCGCTGCTTACCGCTCCGTCGAGTTGAACTTTAGCTGCGGCATAATCTGGGTCACCCAGGTACGGCGCCACAATGTTATGCAATTTTTCGCGGACTGCCTGCAACGCGGCACCGCCTTCGCGACCTTTGGCCAATTCCTTTTCCAGCAAGTCGCGCAGTGTCTCCAACGGCAGGTCGAGTCCGCGGTATTTGTACGAGGTTTGAATCTCGCGGTTAAGGCGCGCCAGTAAGACGTCTGAGCTGTTGGAATCAGTCATCCCGCCGCACAATCCCCTTATTCCAGGCGTAGGCGGCTGCCTGAGTGCGGTCAACCAGGTGCAGTTTGGATAGAATATTGCTCACGTGGCTTTTGACCGTTTTCTCGCTGATCACCAGTTGGTCGGCTATTTCTTTGTTACTGGCTCCATTGGCAATCAGGCGCAGCACTTCCAATTCCCGCTCACTCAGCTCGGCAAATGGGTTGGTATCTTCTTCTCGTACGCCTTGTATCTCTTGCACCAGCCGGGCTGCCACCCGCGGGTTAAGCATCGCCTCGCCATGGGCTGCCTTGCGAATGGCTTCGGCCAATTCAGCCGGGTCGGCGTCTTTGAGGATGTACGATAATGCTCCGGCGCGAATGGCCGGGAAAATGTATTCATCCCGGTAATAGGAGGTGAAAATCACGACCTGGGTACGCGGTGAAGCGGATTTAACCCGGCGCGTAGCCTCGACCCCGTCCATATCCGGCATTACCAGGTCCATCAGCACCACGTCGGGAGCGGTTTGCAGCGCCAGTTCAACGGCTTGCGTCCCGTTTTCAGCTTCGCCAACTACTTCCATGTCTGGCAGGGCTTGCAGGAAAGCACGAATTCCCTGCCTGACTACGGCATGATCATCCACTATAAACACACTGATGGGTATTGCCATTTCACTCATTGACCTTATCCGGGATGGTTTTCCGCTTCTCCAGGGGCAGGCAGGCGGTGACCGTTACACCCTGTCCAGGTGCAGCATCCACCTTCAAGCTGCCGCCCAATTCTACCAGCCGTTCAGGCATGCTGTGCAGCCCGTATCCGTTGATGGGTATCTCGGCCAGATTAAATCCGCGTCCGTTGTCTTGAACCTGCAGTGTCGCCATCTCCTCACCGGGCAGCAGGCTGACTTTGACGCTGGTGGCGCGGCTGTGACGGGCGACGTTGGCCAGTGCCTCCTGCAAAACACGGAACAGCGCCAGCTCGCCGTCGAAGTTCAAACCAGTCAACCTGGTCAGGTTGCTTTGAACGGTAATATTGGTCTGTTTGCCCCATTGATCCAGGTAAGTGGCCGCTGTACCTGCTAACCCTTGTTCACTTAAAGCTGCCGGCCGCAATTCAAGGATGATGTTGGACAGTTCCTGCTGGGCCTGGGTGGTTAGCAAGCCGGCTTGCTGCAGCGCAGCCTGCGCGCTAATTGGGTCCGTATGGACCATCAATTCCGCGGCGCTGATTTGCAGGCGTGCGGCAGCCAGCTGCTGTTTAACCGAGTCGTGCAGGTCGCGAGCCAGTTGATTGCGCTCATCCAGCGCAGCCAGCTCCTGTTTGGTATGCAGGGTGGTTTCCAACTCAGCCGCCATCTGGTTGAGCTGCCGGCTCAGTTGTGCAACTTCGTCCTCGGCATCGTCGCGAATGCGCACCGAGAAATTTCCGTCACCCCAGGCGTTAATGGCAAAGTTAAGCTTTTTGAGCCGGTTCTCGAGCCAGGATGTGGTTACAAAACCGAATAAGATGCTCACCAACAGGGACGGGACGATGAAGATCAGCAGCCCGGGGAAAATAAAGGGCTGAAGAGCTGCCAGCAGCTCGCCGCGAATTTGATTCAGGCTGGCATCCGGTTGGCTGCGTGCCAGGTATAGCGTGACCCCGACGAAACTCCACCAGGCTGTCATCAGCATGGAGGCCATGGTCACCAGCACGAATGACAAAATCAGGCGCCATTTCAAGCGCCTGACGGGAACGGTGAGCCAGTCTTTCCAGCCAGAACTCGACATTTTTAATAGGTGGTCCGCATTTGCAGAGGCATGAAGAATAACACGACAATGCACAGGCCGGTCAGCACGATGACCGATAAGCCGATGCCAATCCAGCCCAGGGTGACTCCGGCGCGAGCCAGATTGTCGCCGCTGTATTGGTCGGGATTCTCATTAATTTCACGCCGGGCAATCCGGCCGGAAATAACTGCGCCAATCGAGCCGATCACCGGCAGGATAGCTGCCAGGCCGAGGATGCCAAGCACCAGACTGACGATAGCCAGCGAGTGATTGGGCTTTGTGACCGGAAGGGGGGTTGATTCGTTCATGGGATTCCTTTCACCAGTATTATTGTACCGCCGGATTTTCAGGCCGAGGGTATATAAGCAGGGCGGGTTGATGCTCGCGTAGGTTGGGTTGAGGCGCAGAAATGATTCTTAACTCGACTGTTCGTTTTGTGCGCCGAAACCCAACACTGCTGGATCAGCCGATGTGTTGGGTTGAGGGCTGCAATGGTCAATTAAGATTAACCATCTAGTCTCGCACTCAACCCAACCTACGGATAATTTACCAATTAATCACGGCAAATGGCATAAAGAACAGCACCGCGATCACCAGCAGTACCAACGGCAGGAACACGCCAATCCAGCCAAGGACCACGCCAGCTTTAGCCAGTCCTTCGCCTTCTTCCGCTCCGCCGCTGGCAGCGATTTCTTTGCGGGCAATGTTGCCGGTGACGATGCCGATGATGCTGGCGAGCCAGGGGAACACGGTCAATCCAGCCAACCCCGATACCAGGCTGACGATCGCCAGCGTATTGGTGCGGGTCGTACGAACAGTAGTCATTGTGTTATCCATTTTCTCAACTCCTTTTGAGCAAATCGTTTGATGCTCACATCTTAGCGGAGTCGAGCTGCCTTGCCATCCGTCTGGATGTTGATTCCGAGACCGTCTTGAGACGGATTCAGGCTCTGGATAAGCGGAAAACCAGCTCGCCGGAGAAGTCAAAGCGCTTGACCGCCCATGGCAGCCCATTGATGATTTCAGAAAAATGCTGGTCGTAGTTGACGCGCATGCCTTTGCCGCGCCCGCCAAGGCTGTGCACCGGAAAGGAAACCAGCACATGCTCGGCCTGAAGTCCGCTCAAAAGCCGCCGCCCAATGCTTTTATCGACCTGCTCCAGGCAGGGGATGGTTTTGAGCAGCAGCGCCAGCTGAACTTTCTCCTCAGGGATCTTATGTACCAGGTCGCAGTTGAAGGCGTGCCCATTCACCCCAAAATGGGCATAAAAAGCATTGAGAAAATCTGCCATGTCGGCGTAAATGTCGCAGGCCAACACCCTCGCATTGGGCGCCAGCGGCAGCCAGGGCAGCGCCAACGGGTTGAGGCCGCAGGCCATGTCGATCAGTGAATGAACCGGCCCGATTCCGTCCAAAGCCTCCTGAAAAAAATGATCCAGAAAGCTGAGGCGTTCCCGCGTCGAGGTGTGCTCCTGCATCGCCTCGCGGCAGAAATCGATTACCTGCGGATCCTGCAGGTCGCGGGGCAGGTTAGATAGGTGCTCTAATAATTGCGCATAGTCAATGGATTTTTCCTGGTAGGCGCTGCCGATTTGGTGCAGCTTGTTGCGCACAGCTTTGACTGTTTCTTTCGCGTTGCGTCCTTTGCTCAATTCTTGCTCGACCAGGGTGGTAACCAATCCGCGGTCCATGGCGGCGTATTTGGCTGCAGCCTGTACACTCTCCACCAGCGATTGGACAACAGCTGCATCGATCATGATTTTCGCATGCGAATACGGTCGGTGAGTTGGGTCATAAAGCGCAAATTGTGCAGCGAAGCCAGCCGTAAATAAAGTCCGTCATTGAGTTTGAATAAATGGTGCAGGTAACCCAGCGAATAATGGCTGCACACCGGGCAATCGCAATATGGCGAAACGGGCAAATTAGCTTTGATATGGCGCTCATCGTTAATATACAAGTATTTCAGCCAATCGCCGGAAAGACCGCCGTCCTTCCCGGGCGGGGTGGTGAAGGTATATACCCGTCCGTGGCGCGCATCGCGCGTGGGCATGGCACAGTCGAAGATGCCGTAGCCCAGATCATAGCCTGCCAGCACATTGCGCGGGTGACCGATGCCCAGGGCATGCAGCGGATACTGCGCCGGAATCAGCGAGCGGGTGTATTCCAGCACTTCGTACAGCAGTTGACCCTCGCCGTCCAGAGGCCAGCCGCCAAAGCCAAAGCCATCGAATCCGATTTCCAGCAGCGCCTGGGCGCATTGTTTCCGTAGATCCAACTCGCCGCCGCCCTGAATGACGCCAAAAATGCGCGGGCGCTGATTGGCAGACAGCTTTTTCTGATCCACCAGGCGGTCGAACTCCTGACGCGAGCGTCTTGCCCAATCGATGGTGCGTTTTACCGATAGCTCCTGCTCGCTGCGCGGCGCATCCACATGCGTGCAGTCGTCCAAACTGATGACCACATCCGTCCCGTAGCCAACTTGCAGCTGAACGCCTTTTTCAGGCGTCAGCAAGTATTTTCGGTCGCTGGCATCCGGTTGAAAGTGAATGCCGCGCTCGTCCATTTTGCCAAATTTAGGATTCTGGCGAATCAATGAATAAGCCTGAAACCCGCCGGAGTCGGTCACGATCGGACGCTCCCAGCCGCTCATGCGGTGCAATCCACCCAGTGCTTGAATGGTGCTGGAACCCGGTCGCTGCATCAGGTGGTAGGTGTTCATCACCACCGCCTCAATGCGGGCATTCTCAAGATCGGCTGAATCCACGGTGCGCACCACGCCGAAAGTGGCATCCGGCATAAATACCGGAAACTGGAGCGTTCCGTGGAGCAGTTTGAGGGATGTGGGGGCGGCGGTCATGGGCAGGAATTCTACATGTGCACGGTAAGCGGGTCAATCCCCGTGATTATTCCATTGTAATCGGATTTCCTATCACAGAGCTACATCGTGAGAGCTCTTATCGGTGACAACCGTTCGCCTGACAAATCGTCTGGCATATGCTATATTTGAAGACATATCTGCCCAGGTGAAGGGCGGCCCCAAGGGAGAAATCATGAGCTTCGAACACATCAACAATGATAATTTCGAACAACAGGTGTTAAAATCCGACCGCCCGTTTTTACTCGAATTTGGCGCCGTGTGGTGTAGTCCGTGCAAGCGGCTGGAGCCCGAGTTGGAAAAATTGCAGGCCACCTGGGGAGAGAAAGTACGTCTCGGCAAGTTGGACGTGGATGAATCCACTGATGTGACCATGCAATTCGAAGTTATGAGCGTGCCGACGGTCATGTTGTTCGTAGACGGCCAGGTGAAAGAACGCATCGCCGGTTATCAACCCCTGCCGCGTTTGATCGACAAATTCGAACCGCATATTTAGCTTTTTGGCATGATGAGGTTATTTTCTGCCCGCTGCTGGACCGTATAGTCTGTGCGCGGGCAGTTTGCGTCGGTTGGAGGTATTAATGTCGGGTCCTAAAATCGTTCGTCCATATGGCCTGTGGCCCAGCCCGATTCAGGCTGGTATGTTGACCGGGCGTTCTCCGCTGGTGGATGTGCAATGGACGCCGGATGGCGGCGCGCTGGTCTGGCTGGAAAGCCGCGGCGGAGTCGGCCAATTATTTTATCAACCTCTGGGCGAAGCGCCGCGCCGCCTGTTGACCGGGCATAATGCGCGCGGCGGAGTGGGTTATGGCGGCGGTGATTTCGGCCTTAGCCGCACCGGGGTGTTCTTTTCCGAAAAAAGCGGCGCGCTCTACCGCCGCGAACTGACACACGGCCAACCTCAACCCATTACCCCCGCCCACGGCGGTGTAGCCTCGCCGCTTGTCTCTCCAGACGGCCGCTGGGTGGTGTACGTCCATTCGGACGGCAAGCAGGATGTTCTGGCCCTGGTTGATTCCGAAGGCACCGGTTGGCCGATCAAGCTGGTGTCCGGTGCCGATTTTTACATGCAGCCGGTCTGGAGCCCCTCTGGTGACGCCCTGGCCTGGGTGGAGTGGGATCACCCCAACATGCCCTGGGACGCCACCCGCGTGAAGTTTGGTAAATTGACCGGCAGCCCACCGCAACTTGAATCGGTGCAGCTGATTGCCGGCGGGCAGGAAGAAACCGTCACACAGCCGCAATTCTCGCCGGACGGGCGTTTGCTCAGCTATATCATCTCCCGCGGCGAGTGGGAAGCGCTGGAAGTCTTGGACCTTGAGAGCGGTCAACGCAGCACCCGGCTGGCTGGCGAATTCAACCTGTCCTTGCCAGCCTGGGTGCAGGGACGGCGCAGCTACGGGTGGAGTCCATCTGGCAGCCGCATCTTCGTGATTCGCAATGCACGTGGAAAATCTGAATTGTGTGCGGTTGAGGCGGATGGAGCCTGTCAAATCATCCCCACCGAACCCTTCACCTGGCTGGAGCAATTGAGCGTCTCGCCAGTCAGCGATGAATTAGCTCTGCTGGCAGCCTCGCCCAAAATAGCCCCCCAGGTTGTTCGCTGGGACGGTCAGCGCTGGCGCATCGTGGCTTACAGCGATACCAGCCAGATATTGCTGGAAGATATGCCCGATCCGCAGACCGTTGAATGGCAATCTTTGGACGGGCAGACCGCTTACGGCTTCTTTTCGCTGCCCACCAATGCAAGCGTTACAGGTGATGGGTTGCCGCCGCTCATCGTACATGTGCATGGCGGACCGACCAGCTCAGCTAACCTGGATTTTCCCGAAGAAGCCCATTACTTTACCTCGCGCGGCTATGCCTGGCTGGAGGTCAATCACCGCGGCAGCAACGGTTTCGGCCGGTCCTACCGGGATGCGCTGCTCGGGCAGTGGGGCAAGCTGGACATGGAGGATTCGGTCACAGGTGCGCAGGCCATGGCTGCCCGCGGCCTTGTTGATGGCTCCCGCATGACCATCATGGGCGGAAGCGCCGGCGGTTTCACCGTCTTAAATTCACTGGCACAGTTCCCCGGTGTATTCAAAGCCGGCATAGCGTTGTATCCGGTCAGCAACCTGTTCACCCTGGGGCTGGAAACGCATAAATTCGAACAGCATTACGACGAGCGCCTGGTCGGTCAGCTGCCGCAGGCCGCCGACACCTACCGGGAACGTTCGCCCTTATTTCAAGCCGACAAAATCCGGGATGCGCTGGCCATTTTCCACGGCGACGCCGATACCGCCGTGCCGCTCAATCAGTCGCAGTCCATCGTGGAACGGCTGCGCGCCAATCATGTGCCGCATCTGTTCCAGGTATATGCCGGTGAGGGCCACGGCTTCCGTCAGCCGGAAAACCTTAAGGATATGTTCACGCGCATCGAGCAGTTCCTGCTCGAACACGTGTTGTTTTCCGATCACTCGCGATAAGTCACCGGGCCAACCGTTGACTGGATTTCCTGGTGCAGTCCACTCAGGGCTTGCTTGGCGTGATCCACAACCTGGTCCAACGGGATGACCTCGCGGGTGGTGTGGCTGCGCAGTTTGACTTCCACGCCGCCGGCTTCCAGCGAGCGGGCTGAAACCGTCAGTCGCAGCGGGATGCCGATCAGGTCGGCGTCGTTAAATTTCACCCCGGGACTCTCATCGCGGTCATCGTATAGCACATCGATGCCAGCGGCTTGCAGCTGCTCGAAGAGTGCGTTTGCTGTCTCTTGCGGCAGCGGATTATTTTTTCCGGGCAGCAGCACCAGATAAACACTGAAAGGTGCAATGGTCACCGGCCAGGTCAGACCGTTGGCGTCGTGGTGGTCTTCGGCGGCGCAGCCCAGCAAGCGTCCCAGCCCGATGCCGTACGAGCCCATTATCACCAGTTGATTCTCGCCTTTTTCGTCCTGGAAGGTGCAGCCAAGCGCCTGCGAGAACCAGGTGCCCAATTTGAAGATATTGCCGACCTCAACACCCCGTTCCGCCTTCAGCGCAGAGCTGCAATCCGGGCAGGCTTCGCCAGCAGCCGCGGCTGTGATATCCGAAACATACGGAGTGGTGTAGTCTCGTCCGAAATTGACGTTTTTCAAGTGGTAATCCACCTGATTAGCGCCCGCCACCAAATTGGGCGAGAGACTGACCAGATCATCCACTACCACCAGCACATCCTTCAAGCCGTATGGCGAGGCAAAGCCAGGCACTGCGCCGCACGCCAGAATCTCTTCTTCAGTCGCCGGACGCAGTTCTTTGGCGTTGACGGCATTACTCAACTTGGTTTCGTTCAGTTCCATATCACCGCGCACGATCGCCATCACCAGCCGGTCGCTCAAAGTTTTATCGGCGGGAATGGAGGCCATCATAAATACGGCTTTGGCGGTGCGCGATTCAGGAATTTGTAAAAATCCGGCTAAATCAGCGATCGTTTTTGTGTTGGGCGTGTGCACTTTTTCCAGCGGCAGCGGCGCTTCGACTGCCGGAGTCGGTTTTTGCGTTTTTGCCACCTGGCGGTTGGCGGTATACCCGCACTGCGGGCAAATGATAATGGTGTCTTCGCCGATTGGGTTGAGGTACATGAATTCGTGCGCCAGATGACCGCCCATCATGCCGGTATCGGCTTTAACGGCGATCACAGGCAGCCCGCAGCGGCGGAACATGTTGAAATACGCCTGGTAATGGGCGCGATATTGACTGTCCAGCCCCTCCCAGGAGCTATCCAGCGAGTAGCTGTCCTTCATGCTGAACTCGCGCACGCGGATCAAGCCGGCGCGCGGGCGGGGGTCATCGCGGAACTTGGTCTGGATGTGGTATATCAACCTTGGCAGCTGCTTGTAGGATTGAATTTCCCGTCGCACCAAATCGCCAACAGCTTCCTCATGAGTCATCGCCAGCACCAGGTCGCGCTCGTTGCGGTCCTTCAGCCGGGCTAACTCGGCGCCAACCGATGACCATCGTCCGGTTTCTTTCCACAAATCAGCCGGCAGCACAACCGGCATGCTCAATTCCTGCCCACCGATGGCATTCATCTCGTCGCGCAGGATGGTTTCGATTTTGCGAATGGCGCGCAATCCCAGAGGCAAAGTGGCAAATATTCCGGCAGCAATCTGGCGAATGAAACCGGCGCGAACCAATAAAGCGAATCCTTCGGATTGGGCTTCAGCGGGGGCTTCCCGCAGGGTTTGTGAAAAAAGCTGAGACATGTGCATGGGAGTGCTCCTGAATGAATTAATCAATCCAGTCGTCGGGTTCAAGGTGGACGTACACCCGATCGACATCCGGCAGGGCTTCCAGTTTTTCCATCACCAGGTCGGTAATTACGTGTGAATCGCGCAGAGGCGTATCTCCATTAACATTGACGTGCAAATCCACCACCAAGCGCGGGCCGGAATATTCGGTCATCAGGTGATGCACCCGCAACACGCCCGGCACCGATTCGGCCGTTTGAATGATTTTCAAGCGTAATTCTTCCGAAGCACCAGCGCCCGTGAGGAAGTTGAGGTGTTCGCGAGCCGCATTGAAAGCCGAGCGGAAGATCCACACCGCTACCAGAATACCGGCGATCGGGTCCATTAAAGGGTGAATCAAGCTGGATCCAAAAGCACCGATGAAGGCCGCCATCGAGGTGAAAACGTCATTAAGGTTGTCTTGAGCGGTCGTGCGTAAGGTGGGGCTGCTCACTTGCCGTGATATTCTTCGAATTGATATGAACATGCCGACCTTAAGCAAGGCACTGAATACCAGTGTCAAAGTCGGCAACCCCGGTTCAACCGCCAGACCGCCCTGGACGAAGCGTTCAATGGAAGTGCTGCCGGCTTCATAACCAGCATAGGCCATCGAGAAGGCCACCATCAACCCAACCAAAGGTTCGAAGCGGCTGTGACCTTGCGGGTGGCTGAGATCGGGCGGACGCAGCGTCATGTACAGCCCGATGACCATCATGATCGAGTACAGAACGTCCGAGACCGAATTGGCGGCATCGGAAAATAAAGCTACCGATCCGGAATAATAGGCAGCCACGCCTTTAAGAACCGCCAAAAACACGTTTCCGGCGATGGTGATAACCAAGGCTGTCTTGAACAACCGGTCTTGTGATGGTTGCGGCTTATAATCCCGAACCCAGCGCATTTTAGCTACATCCTTATAAGAAAAACCATTCAGGGGAGCCTGGTAGGGACCATGAATGGTAGCGGTAACCCACAGCTATATAAAACTGCCGCTGTGGTCAAAACAAGTGTACCACACACGGCAATCTTACCAGTCGTTATTACTCATCGAATGCGATACTTTGCAACGTGTAATGTGTCGTGGAAAATTAATTTTCGCGGGCAGCTTCCAGGATTTGAGTGGTGAAGGCGCCGTTAATGTCTTCTTCTACAGGCAATCCTTGCGCCTTGAGCATATCCGCTAGCGCCTGCCATTGTTCCGCAGTTTGCCAGCCCCAACCATTTTCGGTTGTCAAATCGGATTGCGCGTCCACCAACTCGGCATCCAGCATGAAGCGCATATGAGCGGCGTCGGTTTCTGGTCCGGTGTAGGTCAATGTAATATCAATGGCTTCAGCCGGGTTTTCCGCCGCGTACTGAATCCCGCGTAAGGCAGCGCGCAGGAAACGTGTCAGCAATTCTGGCTGATTTCGCAGGATGTCTTCGCTGGTGACGTAGGTCAAACCCAGGCTGGGTACGCCGTAATCCTCGGCAGCCCATAAATTGAGCTCATAGCCCCACGACTCGATCATGAACGGCTCGTTGGATTTGAAAACCGGGTAAACATCGATCGTACCTTCGGTCAACAGGCGCGGGTCAAAGCCCACGTTGACCAGTTCAATTTTCTCTGGATCCGCACCAGCGGCTGAAAGCAGTGCGAACAGATCCGGCGGCGGTGTGCCTTTATACCCTACAGTGTGCCCTTCCCAATCCTTGGGCGATTCGATGCCGGAAGATTTTAGGGCTGCGTAAGCTTGCTGCCCTTTTTGACCGATCAAGGCAAATGCCACCAGCGGTAAACCGGGGTCTGCCCGCCGCTGCAGCAGCACTGCCGCATCCTGATTGGTCACCTGCACCGTGCCAGCGCTCAGCAGCTGCAAATGCTGCCCCTGCCCGGCCGAATGCTCCACAGTAACGTCCAACCCCTCTTCTGCGAAGAAACCTTTGGCCTTGGCAACATACACACCCACAAATGGCAGGTTGGCTTGCGGTTTGTAGCCCGCCATGAAAGTCATGGGTATCAATTCAACCGCGGTGGGGGTCGGCTCAGGCGCGGCGGCGGTGAAAGTC
>Ga0209002_10001300_pt1 | contig 20120 bp, 12 predicted proteins | sample Rifsed16ft2_FD_184010 | JGI IMG/M metagenome (GOLD analysis project Ga0209002, IMG submission 184010) | Soil microbial communities from Rifle, Colorado, USA - sediment 16ft 2 (version 2) | ecosystem: Environmental > Terrestrial > Deep subsurface > Rock core/Sediment | place: Rifle, Colorado... | reverse complement strand
CGCAAACGCTGGGCACGATTATGGATCTATCGAAAAGCGAGGATTTCGAAAGATCATCGTGGAACGCGAGGGTATCGCTCAGATCGAGGACAACCCCCGGTGGAGTCCTATGGAAGAACCATAATGCCTGACCTCAAGAAATGCCGGATCTTGGTGACTCCGACCTCATTCGCCAAGAATGATAGCTCGCTACGAAGTGATCTAGAGAAGCAGGTCAAGGAGGTGAAGTACAACACCGCAGGCCGGCCGTTGACCTCCGATGAACTCTTGGAGCTGATCCCGGGTTGCGATGGCTACATCGCCGGATTGGATGATATCAATCGTGCAGTCATCGCCGCGGCCGATCGCTTGAAGGTCATTGCCCGATATGGCGTGGGCGTCGACAATGTAGACCTTCTGGCCGCGAGGCAGAGAGGGATCGTGGTCACCAACACGCCCGGGGCCAACGCCGGCGCGGTGGCCGAATTGACCATCGGGCTGATGCTGGCGCTGGCGCGGGATCTCCCCGCCGCCGTCCAGGCGACGAAATCCGGCGGCTGGCCACGCTGGAAAGGCCTGGCCCTGGAAGGAAAGACGACCGGCCTGATCGGTTTTGGCGCCGTCGGCCAGCAGGTGGCGCGGCGGTTGCGCTGTTTCCACTGCACTATCCTGGCCTACGATCCCCTGGTCACGACTGCGCCGGTAGAACTCGCCGAGGTGCAGCTGCTCCCCCTTGATGAAGTAACGCGCAGGGCGGATTTCTTATCCCTGCACTGCCCCCTGACGCCGGACACGAGAGGCATGGTCGGCGCTGGTTTCCCGCGTGCGATCTGCACTTTCGTTCGGAAGGGTACGGCGTTCAGCCCGGTGTTCTGGTTGCCGAACCGAATCTGGGGCCCGCTGCTTTCAGGTGTTCGGAGGGGAGGGTTTTGCGGCGGCGGCGGGGTCGGCGTGCCTGCAACCTCGACCTGCGGCGCGGCCGGCGCGCCGGCCTGCGCCGGGGCCGAGCCAAGCAGCACAATCCCCAAAACAATCATCCCCACTCCGACCAGGATAGGCAGGACAAGACGAACGAGCGGTTTGCGGACGATGGCTTTCATCTGACACTCCCTCGGTTGAGAAAAGAAGCAGTATGTATGGGCTGGCGCAAGACAGGCCCATTATATGCCGATTTCAAGGGAGCACCAATCAATCGCCGGTACAGGAGAAGCCGGATTTCTGAAGGACACTGCTCTAACTGACCAGTTTCTGCGCGACCAGCAACTCCGCATTCAAGATCGCCCCGCCTGCCGCGCCGCGAATCGTGTTATGCGACAGCACGACGAATTTGACGTGCAGCAGCGGATCCTCGCGCACCCGGCCCACGACCGTCGTCATGCCCCGGCCGGCCCCCCGGTCCCGGCGCGGCTGGGGGCGGTCGGCCTCCGGGCGCACTTCGATGACGCAGTGCGGGGCCGAGGGCAGCATCTGGACGAGCGCCGGCGCTTGAAAATCAGCCATCACCTGCGCGGCCTCGGCGGGCGTGACTGGCCTCTCGAACTCCACCGAGGCGCACACCGTGTGCCCATCCGTCACGGCCACGCGGTTGGTGTGCGCCGATATTTTCAGCGGCGCGGCGTGGATCGCGCCGCCGTTCAACCGCCCCAGCATCTTCTGCGGCTCACTCTCGACTTTGTCCTCCTCGCCGGAGATATACGGAATGACGTTATCGCCGATGTCGAGCGAGGCCACGCCCGGATAGCCCGCACCCGACAGCGCCTGCATGGAAACGACGAACGCGCGGCGCAGGCCGAACGCCTCCTGCAACGCCTTGAACGCAATCGTCATGCCTGTGCTCGTGCAATTGGGGTTCGTCACGATGAAGCCCTTCCAACCGCGATGTTTCTGCTGCCTCTCCACGAGCGCGGTGTGGTCGGGGTTCACTTCGGGGATGAGCAGCGGCACGTCGGGCCACATGCGGTGGGCGGAGGCGTTCGAACAAATGGCGTAGCCCGCCTCGGCCAGCGCCGGCTCGCATTCTTTAGCCGTGTCCGACGGCAGCGCCGAAAAAGCCAGCGCCGCCTCGAAGCCCGGCTCAGTCGGGACGATCCTCATCCGCTTCGCGTACTCCGGCATCGGCTCAGGCAGAATCCAGCGGCAGCCTTCCGCATACGTCTCTCTGACGGTGCGGTCCGAGCCGGTGAGCGTGGTCACCTGGAACCAGGGATGATTTTCCAGCAACTGCACAAACCGCTGGCCGACTGCCCCGGTTGCGCCGAGGATAGCGACCTTGATTTTAGACATGGTTTCGTCTCCTTGTTACCCAATCAACCCGTGCACTGCCCTCACCGCCTCATCCGCCTCCGCCGCCTCCACCACCAGGCTGATGCTGCACTCCGACGACCCCTGCGCGATGGCGACCACGTTGACGCCCGCGTGGCCGAGCGCGCTGAACACGCGCCCGGCGATGCCGGGGGTATGCCGCATCCCCGCGCCGACGACCGTGACGACCGCGCACTCGTCCGTCGTGGTGATGCTGTCAATATCGCGCCGCGCCAGTTCCAGGCGGAACTCCTCTTCCAGCGCGCGCACGACGGCCTCGGCGGCCTTGCAGGGGACGACGAAGCAGATGCTCTGCTCAGAGGAGGCCTGCGAGATCATCGCGACGCTCGTCCCGGTGCGCGCGACGGCGCCGAACGTCCGCGCGGCGATGCCCGGAATGCCGATCATCCCCCGGCCCTCGAGCGTGATGATGCACTGGCCCTTGAACGCGGTCACCGCCTTAACGTCGCCCCGCGCCAGGCCGTTATCCGAGACGATCCGCGTGCCGGGGTGCGCGGAATTGAAGGTATTCTTCACCCACAGCGCCATCCCACGCTCGACCACCGGGCGGATCGCCTTCGGGTGAAGCACTTTCGCGCCGTAAAACGCCAACTCCGAGATTTCGCGGAAGGTCAGCTCGGGGAGGGTCCGCGCGCCGGGCGCGACGCGCGGGTCGGCGGTCATCACGCCGTCCACGTCCGTCCAGATCCACACCTCGTCTGCGCCGAGCGCCACGCCGAAGATCGCCGCCGAGAAATCGCTGCCGCCCCGTCCCAGCGTCGTCACCACCCCCGCCCGAGTCGCGCCGATGAAGCCCGTGATGACCGGAACGACGCCTTGAGTCAGCAGCGGCTCGATGACAGCCCTGGCGCTGGCCTCGGTCGCCTCCATGTCTGGCGAGGCCGACTGATGCGCCGCGTCGGTTAGGATGACTTCCGCGGCATCCACTGCCTGTGCCGGGAGGCCCGCGTGCGTCAGGGCGGCGGCGACCAGGGGCGCGCTCATCCGCTCGCCGAGGGACGAGATCGCGTCGAGCGCACGGGGCGAGGCCTCGCCGAGGACTCCTATGGCATGACACAGGGCGGCGAACTCGTCGAGGTAAGTTGAGATGATCAGCTCTACGTCCTTCGCGCCGGGCGCCAGCGCGTGGAGCACGGCCAGGTGCTTCGCGCGCAAATCCAACGCCGTGTGCGCCGGGGCCGCCTCGTCGCCCTGCGCGGCCGCGTGGGCCGCCGCGATCAGCGCATCCGTCACGCCGCCCATCGCCGAGATGACGACGGCCAGGCGCGGCCACTCTGCGCGCGCTGCCCGTACAATCTCAATCGCCTGCCGGATGGCGGCCAGGCTGCCCACTGACGTGCCGCCGAATTTCATGATCAGTGTCTTCACTATCTCAGCCTCCGGCCTCACCCCCGGTGAGGCAAAACAAAAACGCGGGCCGGCCGGCTCCGCGTTGGGTCTCTACGGCTGCGCGCAAACGGCGCGCGCTACCAAGCCGAACCGGCGGCCTCCTGGAAAGGAGTCGGGGTGGTCATGGTAGTCGTCGTCATCGCGCTCGGCGCAATGCGTTTCATCTTGCGCGCCAAAGTATCACACAATCCGGCAAGTTGTCAATCAGAATTTCCGCAAGCGTTCTTTGGGCACATTGCTGATCTTCGACAATGCCCCTGGAACCGCTGGTCATCGCGCGGGCAGCGCGCTCCTGCTCGCCCGTTGCCCGCGACCCTACTTTTCCTTTTTCCCTTCCGCCGGCTTGAGCATCTTCCGAATCTTCAGCGCCAGGTGGACCGCCAGTCGTGTGTCGGGGTTGTTCATGTCCAACCCGGCTAACTGCTCGATCCGCTCCATCCGGTAGAGCAGCGAGTTGCGGTGGATGAACAGCTTTTCGGCCGTCTGGCTCAGGTTGCCCAGCCGCTCGCAGAAGGCCTCCAGCGTTTCGAGCAGGTCGCCGCCGCCCGCGTAATGGTACAGCGGGCCGAGCGCCTCCCGGCAGAACGCTTCGAGCTCGGGGTTGCCCTCAATCTGGAACAACAACCGGTAGACCGATAGATCCCCGAAGTAAAGCGGCTGGTCCTCCTTCAACCGCGCGGCCATCCCCAGCGACTGCGCGGCCTCGCGGTGCGAGTCCTTCCAGGTCAACAGTTCCTCGGCCGGGCGGCCCACGCCGCCGTAGAGGGGGAACTGCGGATACTCGTCGCGCGCCGCCTTGCGGATCACGCCCGCCAGTTTCAGCGCGGCCTCGGGGCGGCCGGCGTCGGCCACCGCGCAGAACACGATCATCTCGTGCCCGCGCGGCCGGGCCAGCGCGTTCACCCCGGCCTGCGCCACCGACTGATGGACAATCGTCTCCAGCCGGCGAAGGCTCGGCGCGCCCGACGCCTCTGTCCACCGCCAGGCCAGCGCTGCGTGCGGCGGCTCGACGTCGTAGCCGATGCGTCCGGCCCACCGCTGCAGCTCGTCCGACGACAAGGAACCGGTGAGCACCGCATCCAGGAAGTCGCCGAGCGCCCGTTTCTCGGCCTCACTCACCGCTTTGGCCTTCGCCATTTCGAGCGCGCAGGCCGCCGCGCCGTGCTCGACGACCAGGTGGTCGAGCGCGTCCAGATCGCCCGCCGATCCGATCACCGAGAGATAACCGCGCGCCATGCCCTTCGCCACAATTGGGCACACCAGCCGCATCAGGCCGCCGGGCAGCGACTGGTCGCGCCACCCCGCGAGGGCCGCGGCCTGCCGCCGGTCGCGCAGGCCCTCGGGCAGCTGGCTCCACAGGCTGAGCGCGTCAAGCACTTGGGGCCAGGTCGCGCCCAGCGCCGGGGCGATCACCTGGGCGAGTGGTTTCAGGCGCTTGTCCTGCACAATCACCGTCTTGCCCGTCACCTCGAACATGGCCTGCGCCAGGTTCTCCAGCCCCCCTCCCTCGACCGACAGGCGCGCCAGCATTTGATAGACGCGCGCCCCGCGCTCGACGAGATACGCCTGCCGGTTCACGATCAACTCCAGCGCCGCCTGCTGGATGTCACGGACGGAGGCGGCCTCAGGCAGGGCGACGATCGGAAGGTCGGCCCCCGCCGGGAGGCTGGCGCTCGCCGGGACGGCCACCCCCGCGACCCCCTTCGCCGCCCACGCCGCCAGTTCTTTTTTGCCCGGCGAGTCGCCGCACAGCACGAAATCCCCGGCCTCGGGCGTGATCCCCGCCCCGGCCATTATCACCCACTTCACTGCACGGTCGCGAAACTGGGGGACAGGCGGCGGCGTGCCCGGCGGAAAGGTCAGGCGCACCAACTCGCCGAGAGAAACCTGCGTCGTTGTCGCTGCCATTTGGATCCAGATAGCCTGGAAACCCGGCTTCTTCGAGAAGCCGGGTTTCCGGGTTAATTGCTGGCAATAGTAGCAGATTATGAGAGACCAAACAACTGTTTGGCCAAAATCAGAAACCCGTTTTCTGGCGGAAAGCGGGTTTCTCGATCGCCCCTATCCGTTCCATCCGTTACCCATCCGTTGCCGCCTCCCCTACCATCCTCAAAAACGCCTCCACCACCCGCGGGTCGAAGTGCGTCCCCGAGAGCGCCCTCACGTGCTCGCGCACTTTCTCGACAGGCCAGGCCGGGCGGTACGGGCGGTCGGAACAGAGCGCGTCCCACACATCCACGATCGCGAAAACGCGCGCCGCCAAAGGAATCTGCTCGCCCTTCAAGCCGCGCGGATAACCGGTGCCATCCCACTTCTCGTGATGGCAGTGGGGGATGTCCAGCGCCGGGCGCAGATAGGTGATCGGCAGCAGCATTTCGTAAGCGTAGACCGGGTGCTTGCGCATGATCGCCCATTCTTCGTCCGTGAGCCGGCCAGGCTTGAGCAGGATGGCGTCGGGGACGCCCATCTTCCCAATGTCGTGCAGCAGCGCCCCCCGGCGGACGTGCACTAACTCGCCCTCGCTCAACCCCATCGCCTGTGACAGCTGCAGCGTCATCTCCGTCACCCGCCGCGTGTGCCCCTCCGTCTCCTTGTCGCGCAAATCCAGCGCCCGCGACCAGCCCTCGATCGTCGCGTCGTAGGCCAGGCTCAACTCCACGTTCGACCGCTGCAAGCCGTCAAACAGCGTCGCGTTGTCTATCGCAATCGCCGCCTGCCCGGCCAGCGTCTCCAGGAAATCCACCCAGTCGGCGTCGGGGCTGAGCGGCGCGCGGTGGAAGACCTCCAGCACGCCCTTAATCTGCCCCTTGGCGAGGAGCGGCGCAGCGTAGAACGCCTTGAAGTTTTCAGTCGCCAGCAGTTCGGGGTACTTGAAGGGTAGGCCTCCCTCCGGCAGGCGCGGGTAACTGACCATACGGCGTTCGAGCGCGGCCTTCCCGGCCAGGCTCTCCCCTAATTTCAGGTTCAGGCGGGTGATGCCCTTCCCCCGGAACCCGCGCCCGGCGGTGTACTCCAGCGTGAGCGTGTGCGGGTTGAATAGCAACACTGTGGCTGCATCCATACCTAATTGAGTCGTGGTCTGCTCGAGGATGACGTTTAGCGTGACATGCATGTCGAGGCTGGAGGCAATGGCCACGTCAATGTTGTGAAGCGCCTGTACTTGACGTAAACGGTGCTCGGTTTCGGCGAACAGTCGCGCGTTCTCGACGGCAATGGCCGTGTGGTGCGCGAAGCCTGTGAGCAAGGTCAGATGCTCCTCGGTGTAGGCTCTGGGGGCGTAGGATTGCACGGACAGCACACCGATGATCTGTGACCCGACCACGAGTGGAGCGAACAGGAGGGAAGCCGTCGGCCTCCCTCGGTCGCCGATTTGCAGTTTCGGGTCGCGGGCGTGGGTTGCTACTTCCTCGGATGTGAGGCTGACGAGCAGGGGCGCGCCCGAGCGGATGACCTGGTGGAGGTAATGCGTCCCACTCAACGGTTCCGGCGGCTCGTCGTAGCGCCGACCGCCGTCGTAGACCAGCGGATAGGTTACGATCTGCGTGGAGGGATCGTACAAAGAGATGATGAACGTGTCCAAAAGCAAGCTGCGCCGCACCTGCTCGTAGATCACTTCCAGCGTCCCCTCGAGGTTTTGCAGGCTGGAGATGGCCCGGGCGACTTCATTGAGCGTGGTGAGTTGGGTGGCTCTTTGTTGCGTCTGCTCGTGCAGCCTCATCCTGTGGATGGCGTTCCCCGCGATCTCGGCCACCGTCTCCAGCAACTGCACTTCCTCTGGCTGGATCTCGCGCGGCAGGTGCACCGAGACGCTGAACACGCCGATGACAGTCTGCGCGGTGCGAATCGGGATGTGGGCCGCACTCGTGCCTTCGGGGATGTGCGCCCGCGCAGTTTCGGGCGGGCGCCAATCGCTCTTGACATCGCGCGCCACCCGCGCTTCGCCAGCGGCGAAGACGTGCCCCACCATGCCCACCCCCGGGCGGGCGCGGATGTCCGAAGCCCAATGGCGATGCACCGCCGTATACAGTTCGTCTCGGTCGGCGTCGTAAAGCCAGACCGCGCCCGACTCTGTTCGAATCAGGCTCAGGACCGTATCCATCAGCACCGGCAGCATGGCGTCGAGCGTCTGCGCGGTGCGCAGGGCGGCGCTCACCGCAGCGATGGCCTCCAGCTCTGCGACCCGGCGGCGCGTCTCGGCGAGCAAGCGGGCGTTGTACACGGCGGCGGCCGCCTGCCCGGCGAATAGGCTTAACAATTGCGCTTCGGCTTCGGTGAAGCGGCGGGTGCTGCCGCGGAGTTCATCCACCGCGAGCACGCCGATCAATTCACCGCTGGACAGCATGGGCACTTCCATCACGGCGGTAAAGGGCAGGCCTTCATAATGCGGCGAGCGCCCTTCCCAGGTATGGTAGTCATCCACAATCAACGGCCGGCGCGTCTGGGCGACGCGCCCAGCCATCCCCTCGCCGAGTGGCAAACGGGCGCCGATCGGGATGGGCATTCCAATCGTTACGGCCAGTTCAAGCTCATCCCGCGTGCTATCAAAAAGATAGATGCCGCCCGCAGGCGCCTTGAGCATGGCCATGGCCCGTTGGGTGATGGTCTGCAGCAGCGCGTCGAGATCATGCTCGCCTGCCAGGTCGCTCGTCGTCGCATACAGCGCAGCCAACTCGTCGGCGCGCTGGCGGGTCTCGGCCAGCAGGCGCGCGTTGTGCACGGCGGCGGCGGCCTGGCTCGCGAAGAGCGACAAAAGATGCACATCGGCCTCGGTGAACCTGCGCGTTGTGTCGCCTACTTCCGATACATCCAGGATGCCGATTACCTCGCCCCGGTAGAGCATGGGCACCTGCAGCGAGGCGCTCAACGGGCTGCCGGCATAATGCGGCGAGCGGCCCTCCCACGTGCGGTAGTCGTCCACAATCAGCGGCTGGAGAGACTGAGCGACGCGCCCAGCCATCCCCTCGCCCAATGGCAGGCGGGTGCCAACCGGACGCTGTTCTCCTTTAGTAATGGCCAGTTCCAGATCGCCGCGGGCGGCATCGAAGAGCATGATGGAACCGCTCGGGGTGCCCAGCATGGCCGTAGCCTGCTCGACAACGGTCGTGAGCAGGGCCTTCAAGTCCTGCGGTGAAGCCAGGGCGCGGCTGGTCTCAAACAGCGCGGCGAATTCGGCGGCGCGGCGCCTCAGTTCCTGCTCCGCCTGCTTGCGCTCGGTGATGTCGAACTCTACACCCTGAATATAGCGGGGTTGGCGGGACTCGTCGTAAGCCCAGCGGGACTCGTCGTGCAACCAGACCACCCGCCCATCTTTGGTCAAGATACGGTATTCAAGCGGCAGCAGTTCGTCGGTGGCCTCGTTCTGCGCATCTTCCGCCAGCACGCGCTCGCGGTCTTCGGGATGGAGTTGTCTGGTCCAGAGGCCGGTGTCGGCCACCCATTCCTCCGGCGTGAAGCCCAGCACCGTTTGGATCTGCGGGCTGACGTAGAGCGTTTGGCCGTTCGGATCAACAATGTAGGTGATTGCCGGGATTTGCTCGACCAACGTACGGAATTTGGCCTCAGCCTCCTGCAATGCCCGCTCGGCCCGCTTGCGCGCGGTCACATCCTGCTTGATGGCAATAAAGTGCGTGATCTCACTCCCCCTCCCGCGCACGGGCGTGATGGTCATCTCCTCGGTGTAGAGGCTCCCATCCTTGCGGCGGTTAATGAGTTCGCCGTGCCACACATCCCCAGCCAGAATGGCCTCCCACAAATTTTTGTAGAAGGCCCGGCTGTGTTGTCCGGAATTAAGAATGCGGGGCGTCTGGCCGGCGGCCTCCTCCGCCGTGAAACCGGTGAGCGCCGCAAAGGCGGGATTGACCCATTGAATGACGCCCTCGCGATCAACAATGACGATGCCGTTGGCGGCAGCCGTGAGCGCTGCTTGTTGCAGACGCAGTTGGACTCCGGCCTGCTTGCGCTCGGTGACGTCACGCGAGTTGACGATGATGCCGCCCACCGCCGGGTCGGCGAGCAGGTTATGGCCCACCGCTTCGAAATGCCGCCACGAGCCGTCCTTGTGGCGGAAGCGCATCTCGGCACAAATGCTCTTGCCCGGTTCGGCGAGGAGGCCGGCGAGGGCTTCCGTGATATGCGGCAAGTCGTCGGGGTGGATGAACTCAAAAGCCGCATGCCCCACCATTTCCTCTGGCGCATACCCCAGCGCCCGCCGGCTCGACAGGCTTTCGTAGACGATGACGCCGTTGGCGTCCAGAAGGCTGATGAAGTCTGAACTATTCTCAATCAGCGCTCGGAAGCGCGCCTCCGACTTGCTCAGGGCCTTGTACAATCGCGCGTTGTCGAGCGCGACGGCGGTTTGTGCGGCGATCGTCGAGAGCAGCTCCACGTCCCGGGAAGTGTAAGCCGCCTCTCTGGCGTAATCCTGCACGGCGATGACGCCGAGGACTTTTTCTCCGGCGAGCATGGGCGCGGCCATGTAACTCCGGGCCGGGCGTCCCACCGGGGTGATGCCCCGCTCCGCGAGGACGGCATCCATGTCGCGGCTAATCAGCAGGGGCGCGCTGATGCGCATCACATATTCGGTCAGGCCATGCTCGTCATACGAACGGCCGCCAGGCGCGCGGAGCTCGCCATCCACAGTGTAGAGCGGGAAGGCGAGATAACGCTTGTCTTCGTCGTATAGCGCGATGTAGAGGTTGTCGTTGTTGAGGACATGCCCGAGAGTGAGGTAGATCAGCTCCACGATGTCGTCCGGTTCGGCCAGTTTGGCGAGCGCCTGACCGATCCAGTTGAGCGTCGTCAGCGCCTCGTTGCGCCGGAGGACTTCGGCCTCGATCTGCTTGCGCGCGGTGATGTTCTGGTGCGAAACCACTGCGCCCCCAGACTCGCCGGAAAACGCCGAGGCATATAACGTGAACCAACGTTGTTCGGTGGGTGAGTGGCAGGGATATTCGAGCATGAAGTCTGGCCGCAATCCGTTTAGGACAAGCCGCAAGCCGGCCAGCACTTCAGCCGCCAGTTCGTCGCCCGAATCAACGGCGCGTTCGCAGACTTGAAGATAGTTGATGCCGGGGCCGGTGCGCGTGAACGCAGGGTCGCCGTTTTCGCGGGCAAATTGCTCCCAAGCCTGGTTGACCGCGATGATCCGTCCCGAGGTATCCACGAGGGCAATGTGCGCCGCCAGCGAGTTCAAAATAGAGCGGTTGAACGCCTCGCTTTGGCGCAGCGCTTCCTCCGCCTGCTTGCGCTCGGTCACATCCGCGGCCAACACCAGCCGCCCGCTTCTCCCGCCGAAGCCAATGTCGTGCGTGGTGATTTCAACATCAATGAGGGCGCCATCCTTCTTCTGCTGCCGCCACACGCCCGGCCGGCGATAAGCGCCAGTCACGGCTGCCACGACGTGGACCAATCCCGGAACGACTTCAGGCGGGTGAATATCCTTGATGGTCATCCCAAGAAATTCTTCGCGCGAATAGCCGTAATGAGCAATCGCGGCATCGTTCACTGCGAGGAAGGCCAGCGTCTCTTTGTCATACACCCACATGGGGTGCGGATTGTTTTCGAACAATAGCCGGTACTGCTCTTCGCTCCCTCGCCAAGCCGTTTCGGCCCACCCACGTCTGGCCAGGTCGCGGCGCGCGCGCGCCCACGTGTCAGTGATCTCACGCATCAATCGGGCAAGCATATCGTCACCGCCTCTCGTGCTCTCTTTCGCCGTTCGTATGGCATCTATTATAGTGCGACATGCTATGATTGGGCGGGAGCCTATTCGATGAGCCGTCCAACCGCCGACGTCGTCATCTGCGGCGCGGGGATCGCCGGGATCGCCGCCGCCTACTACCTGACGGTCAAGCACGGGATCAAGAACGTGAGCCTCGTGGACGAGCGCCCCCCGCTCTCGCTGACGAGCGACAAATCTACCGAGTGCTACCGCAACTGGTGGCCCGGCCCCGGCGACGCGATGGTCAGTTTCATGAACCGCAGTATTGATCTCCTCGAAACTCTCGCGTATGAGAGCGGGAACCTCTTCAATCTCAACCGCCGTGGCTACGTCTACGCGACCGCCGACCCTGCCCGCATCTTGGGCTTCCAGCGCGCGTGCGAAGAAATATCTGCCTTAGGCGCCGGTCCCCTGCGCCTCCACTCGCCCCGCCCCGCGCTCCACACCCCACACCCGACGCCCTACTCTCCCCCCTCCCCCGAAGGCTTCGAGACTCCTCTCACGGGCGCGGACTTAGTCCTCGACCGGGACCTCATCCGCGAGCACTTTCCCTATTTAGCCAAAGAGACGGTCGCCGTGATTCACGCGCGGCGGGCGGGTTGGTTCAGCGCGCAAACGCTGGGGATGTATCTACTTGAGCGGGCGAGGGAGAACGGGGCGCGGCTCATCCCGGCGCGCGTCGAATCGGTGAAGGTCATCAACGCCCGGGTGGAAGCGGTCCACTTGAACGACGGCTCAACCATCGCCGCCCCGTGTTTCGTGGACGCCGCCGGGCCGTTCCTCAAGCCGGTAGGGCGGATGGTCGGAACCGAGTTGCCCGTCTTCTGCGAGCTGCACGCCAAAGTCTTCTTCCCCGACCATCTGGGTGTCATCCCGCGCGATGCGCCTTTTCTCATCTGGGCCGATCCGCAGTTTGCGCCGTGGACAGACGAGGAGCGCGCATGGCTGGAAGAGTCAGACGAAATGAAGTGGGCGCTCGAAAGGCTCCCGGCCGGCGTCCACACGCGCCCCGAGGGGCCAGCCGGGAGCGCGATGGCATTGATGCTGTGGGATTACCACAACCAGCCGGTAGAGCCGGTCGCCTCTCCCACATTCCCCCCCAATTTTCCCGACGTCGTCCTGCGCGGACTCGCGACGATGATCCCTGGCCTCCGGGCCTACTTTGACCGCCCGCCCCGCCTCTCGGTGGACGGCGGCTACTACACGAAGACGCGCGAGAACCGCCCCCTCATCGGCCCGCTGCCCGTGCGCGGCGCGTACGTGATTGGCGCTTTATCCGGTTACGGATTGATGGCCGCGCCCGCCGCGGGGGAATTGCTGGCCGCGCACATCACCGGCCGCCCGTTGCCGTCCTACGCCCCGGCGTTCAGCCTCGAGCGCTACGACGACCCGGAATATCAACAGTTGTTGGGGAACTGGGGGAGCACCGGACAACTGTAACGAGTTGCCCGACTCTCTACAACAGACTCGCCTTCGACAGCACACTCCGAATCGTCGCCCGATCTTCCTCGGAGATGGGCAGGAGCGGGGGCCGCACGGGGCCGCCGTAATAACTCATCAGGTCGAGCGCGGCCTTAAGTCCCGGCACGCCGAAGCGGGTCGTCACCGCGCTGTTCGCCGCGATGAGCGGGAGCTGGATCGCGCGCGCCCCGGTCAGGTCTCCCTTGCGGAACGACTCCATCATCTGGAACAACCGCCCGGCGGCGACGTTCGCCAGCGCCAGGACACCCCCCACCGCGCCCATTGCCAGCGCGCCGAGGAAGAACCCCGCCGAACCGGCCAGGATCTGGAAATCGCTCGGCGTCTCGTGCACCAGGTAGCCAATCTTCGCCACGTCGCCGCCGCTTTCCTTCAGGCCGATGATGTTGGGGTGTTTGGCGAGGTTGACCACCGCCTGCGCCGGGAGGTCCACCCCCGTGTTCGCCGGGACGTTGTAGAGCATGACCGGGACGGGCGCAGCCTCGGCCACGTCCTTGAAGAACCGCTCGAGCGCGGCCGCTGTCATCTTACGCTTATAATAATTGGGCGTGACGACCAGCGCCACCTGCGCCCCGGCCTCGGCCATGCGCCGCGTCAGGTCAATCGTTCCCTGGGTGGATTCCATCCCTGTCCCGGCGATCAACAGCCGGTCGCCCGGCGCTGCCTGGCGCACTTTGCGCACTACCTCCACCCGCTCGTCCGGCGTCAGTGAGACGTACTCGCCGTTCGAGCCGCCCACCACGTACCCGGCGAGCGGCTCGCGGTTCCAGCGCTCGACGTTCGATTTCAGGTGCTCGTAGTCCACCTGACCGTCGGCCTTGAACGGCGTGGGGATCGGCGGGAAGACGCCGGCCAATGAGATGGAAGACGACCGCGAAGTCACAGGCGCAATTTCCTTTCCAGCACGCACAAGTATATCCATTTGCCCTGGGCGCGCAAAAGCAGGTCACCCGTGTACTAAAAGCCTTCGTCCTCTAGCTCACTCGCTCGCTTCACGGCCTGCTCCCCAAATCGTTCGCGCAGCTTGTCCACCGCCGCTTGCAGGCGCTCCGCCCTGGCTGCATCCGTCTCCCACAGCCCCAACTGGCGGGAGCGCGGCCCCAACCCGCTCACCCCGACTCCGATCAGCCGCACCGGCTGGCTTGTCTTCCAGATTTGCTCGAAGAGTTTCAGTGCGACCGTGTAAATGACATCATCCTGATCGGTCGGCTGCTGCAGCGTAGTCTGGCGCGTGGGCGTGGTGAAATCAGGCCAGCGGATTTTGAGCTTGACGGTCGTCCCACTCAGCCCCTCCTGCCGCAGGCGGCGGCCCACCTGGTCGGCGAGCGAGCGCAGCGTGCGCCGGAGCAAGACCCCATCGCGTACGTCGCGGACGAACGTCGTCTCCTGGCTGATGGACTTGGCTTCGCGCGTCGTGACAATAGGGCGGTCGTCCAGGCCGCGCGCATGCCGCGATAGCTCGTGGCCGACCTTGCCGAACCGCCGCGCGAGGTCAGCCTCCGGCCAGCGGGCAAGGTCCCCCATGGTTTTGATCCCTAGCTCTTCCAGACGGGTGGCGGTCTTCGGCCCCACGCCCCACAGCATCATCACGGGCAGCGGCGCGAGAAACTCGACCTCCTGCCCCGATGGCACGACCTGGATGGCGTTCGGCGGCCCGCCGGAGCGCGCAGCCGCCTTGCCCACGTCGGAGGCGATCTTGGCGACGAGTTTGTTCGCCGCGACGCCGAGCGAGCACGGGAGGCCGAACTCGTCGCGAATCACCTCTTGTAAGCGGCGCGCGATGACCTCGCCCGGCTCCGAGAGGTCGCTCACGTCCAGGAAGGCCTCGTCAATCGAAATCTGCTCGACGAGCGGGGTGAGGGCGTGCAAGCGCTCCATCACCTGGCGCGAGACTTCGCCGTAGGCTTTGTGGCGGGCGGGGACGACGATCAGGCTCGGACACAGGCGGACGGCGCGGGACATCGGCATGGCCGAACGCACGCCAAACTTGCGCGCGGCGTATGAGCAGGAGGACACCACGCCGCGCTCCTCGGGGCGCCCCCCCACGGCAAACGGCTTGCCGCGCAGCGCCGGATCGCGCTGTTCCTCCACCGCGCAATAAAACGCATCCAGGTCGAGGTGCAGGACTTTACGAGACACGCAGGGGATTCACCTCAGCGGTTCAAAAATCACGCCGGGAGGTTTTCGTTTACTCGTCCTTGTAACCTCTTGTACTCCCCTGTCGCCGCGTAGCGCTTCAACTCTTCGACGCGCCTGATCATCATCGGATGCGTCGTGAGGAGTTCGGCGAAGTTGCTCGTCAGGTCGTCGTCCTCGGCGTCTACTCTCTCGTAGGCCAACGCCAGGACCTCGGTGCTGCGCGAGGTCGTGCCGGTCGCCAGGCGCACGAGGGCCGAGATCGCCTTGTCGAGCCGCCCGCAGGCCAGCAGCCCTGCGCGGTCGGCGGAATACTCGCACGCCCGGTTCCACCACAGGAACGCAAAATGAAGGATGGCCGAGGCCATGAACGGGCTGGGAATCCCTGCCATCCCCCCGACGAGCGAGTTGAGCCAGGTGTGCCCCAGTCGCACGTGCCCTAACTCGTGCCCGACAATGAAGGTCAGCTCGTCCTCATCCATCATTCGCAGGAGCGGGGAATAAACCACGACCGCCTTGGGCGAGGACAGCCCGAAGGTGTACGCGTTGAGCGCGCGGCTCGGCGCGACGAACACCTGCACTGGCTCGACCTGCAGGCGCGCAATACATTTACGGATCAGCGCCTCCAGCCCCGGCAGGTTCTGAGCGGTGACCAACTCGGCCTTCTCGATCAGCTCGTTATGGCGCGCGCGCGTGCCGACGTACGCCGCCGCGACGATCATCGAGATGAAAATGAGGCTGCTGCAGAGCGTGGCTGTCGCCGTCACCGCAATCACGCCGAGCACGAGCGCAGCGGTACTGAACAGTATCCCGTGCTCAGACGGATAACGGTAAGCCGTCGTGTTGAAGGGACGTTGCGCGGCGATAGTTCTCCTCCTTACGCAGCCGTAGAAATACGGGGGCGACTGCGGCGGCGTTTGGGCATGGGGTCAATTCTATCGCCCTGCCCTTATTCCCGCCAATTTACCATCCCCTGCCTCCATATCAAGGGGAAGGAGTCAGGGCATGGGTGTCAAAAACGGCAGCTTTGCAATTCACCCAGAGGAAGCCGCCCGCAACCTGCGTCAGGGATCTGCGTATTGCTAAGATGTGATACTTTACCAGGAGGCTAAAATGACACGCGCAACGCGCAAACTGCACTGGGCCTTGTGGCCGTTCGTCGCCCTCTGGCGCCTGCTGGCGACCATCGTCGAGATGATTGGCCGGCTGGTGGCGATCCTGATCGGGCTGGTGCTGATGCTTGTCGGCTTTCTCGTCAGCCTGACGATCGTTGGGGCGATCATCGGCATCCCGCTGTTCATCGTAGGGTTGCTACTGACGCTCAAGGGCATCTTCTAGAGCCGGGCTTGGCCGGCAAAACACAAGCCGCCTGGACCCTCACGGTTCCGGCGGCTTGTCATTTAACCAGTGCCCCCACGGGGATTCGAACCCCGGTTTTGGCCTTGAGAGGGCCACGTCCTGGGCCCCTAGACGATGGGGGCATCTAGCGGTCAACGGCGACATTCTACCATAGCGCGTGCGCGAGCGTCAACGGTTTCCATTCTCCTGTGTGCTATAATCTTTTTCAGCCGTCAGGTCTCACTACGGCCTCCATACAACCGGCGTGTTCGTTTGCCCGCCGCCAGGGGGTTGTGGTCTTCGTGGTTCGAGAATTGCCATGCTCACTCCAGAACAAATCGAGCGCAAACTAGAGCGTCTCCTCCCCGCCGTCGAAAAGCCGGGCCGCTATACAGGCGGCGAGCTCAACTCCGTCGTCAAGGAGTGGTCGCGAGTCCACACGCGCGTGTGCGTCGCCTTCCCCGACATTTACGACCTGGGCATGTCCAACCTCGGCATTGCCATCCTCTACGACCTCATTAACCAGCGGCCCGACATGCTTGCCGAGCGCGCCTACTGCCCGTGGACGGACATGGAAGCGGCGATGCGCCGCGAGGGAATCCCGCTCTATTCCCTGGAGACGAAGCATCCGCTGGCGGAATTCGACATCATCGGCATTTCCCTGCCCTATGAACAGTTGTACTCGAACCTGCTGAATTTCCTCGACCTCGCAGGGTTGCCGCTTTTGAGCGCCGAGCGTGGCCCCCACCATCCACTCGTCATCTCAGGCGGCCACGCCGCCTACAACCCAGAGCCGGTCGCCGATTTCGTGGATGCCTTCGTCGTCGGCGAGGGGGAAGAAGTCATCCTTGAGATCATTGCAGCCTATCAAAAATGGAAAGCCGACGGCAGCCGGGACAAGACGCAGCTGCTCAAGGCGCTGGCCGGTATCTGGGGCGTGTACGTGCCCTCCCTGCACGAAGTCCTCTACAACGAAGATGGCACAGTCGCCGCTACGGTCCCGATCGTTCCGGAAGCCCCGGCCAGGGTCATCAAGCGCATCGTCCCCGTCCTTCCGCCGCCGCTCACGCGCATGATCGTGCCATACATTGACACGGTGCACAACCGCTATCCTGTCGAGATCATGCGCGGCTGCACACGCGGTTGCCGTTTTTGTCACGCGGGCATGATCACCCGCCCTGTGCGCGAGCGCAGCGTCGAGCAGATTCTGGAAGCCATCGAGGAGGGACTGAAGAACACCGGCTTTGAGGAAGTCGCCCTCCTCTCGCTCTCCTCGTCCGACTACGACGACATCCTCGAGCTGGTCCGGCGCGTCGGCGAGAAGTACCGCGGCCAGCACCTCAATATCTCCCTGCCCTCGCTCCGCATCGAAACCGCGTCGGTCGAGTTGATGGAACTGCTCAAAGACCACAAGCGCGGCGGGTTCACCTTTGCGCCCGAGGCCGCCACCGACAAGATGCGCGAGATCATCAACAAGCCCGTGCCCACCCAGCAGGTGCTGGACGTGGCCCGGGAAGTCTTCTCGCGCGGCTGGACGACGATCAAGCTCTATTTCATGATTGGCCACCCCTCCGAGACGCTGGAGGATGTGCAGGCCATCGCCGACCTGTGCAAGGCCGTGCGCGACGTGGGCCGCCGGGTCATCGGGAACAAGGTCAACGTCCACGCGGGCGTCAGCACCTTCGTCCCCAAGCCGCACACGCCGTTCCAATGGGTCGTGTGCGACACCATCGAGCAGATACTCGCCAAGCAGGAGTTGCTCAAGCGCCAACTGCGCGGGCCGGGCCTCAAGTTGAACTGGAACAATCCTTACGAAACGCAGCTCGAAGCGTGGTTCTCGCGCGGCGACCGGCGGCTGGGCCGGGTCCTGCTCGAAGCGTGGAAGCGCGGCGCGAAGTTCGACGCCTGGCAGGAGCATTTCAACTACGACGCCTGGCAGCAGGCCTTCGAGGTCTGCGGCCTCGACCCCAAGTTCTACACCCACCGCCCGCGCCTGATTGACGAAACCTTCCCCTGGGACCACATTGACGTGGCCGTGAAGAAGCAGTTCCTCACCGAGGACTACCTGTGGAGCCTGCGCGGCCAGACCCGCGTGGACTGCCGCGAGCGGTGCTTCGCCTGCGGCATCCTGCCCAGGTTCACCCACATGCGGCAGAACACCCCCGCCGAGGCGTGGGAATGCCCCGAAGTGAAGCCCAAGCACTTGCGTGGCAAGCCAACCGTCAAACCGCCGGTAGAGCTGCTAATGCCCGTGGCAGCGGATTGACAGCCTCAATCCCTCCTGAAGCATTAAATGCAGCCGCCCGTGGAAGTCTCCACGGGCGGCTATCATTCACTATAGGGTAAAATTGTTCACTATGATCCCTGATCGTCCTGACTTAGACCAAGTCGCGCCCGAAGTGCGGGCTTACGTCGAAGCGCTGGAAGCCGAAGTCGCGCATCTGAGCCGCACGGTCGAACAGGGCGAGGAGGCTGGCGAGTCGGCGCAGGCCGAACCGTCCCTCGAACCCTCCGAGCCGCCGACGACACTCAACCTCATCACCATCAGCCGGGAAGGCGTGATCAAGCGCACGCCGCGCCATCTCTACCACCGCCAGCGGCGCGGCGGCATGGGCATCTTCGACCTCGAAGCGCGCGAAGAAGACGCGCCCGTGGCGCTGCTCGTGGCCGACGAGGCGCAGAGCCTTGTGGTCCTCACCGACCGCGCGCGGGCCTTCCGCCTCCCGATAAACGCCCTCCCCGCCTCGCCAGTCCACAGCCGGGGCCAGTCGCTCGGCGCGCTGCTCCCGCTCGATCCTGGGGAAACCCAAGCCGTGTTCCTATCCCCGCACGACCGCGGTTACCTCGCCATGCTGACGGCCAAGGGCTATGTGCGCGTCACGCCGGCCCACCTTGTCGGCGAAAAGATGACGCCCGGTCTCACGCTCTTCAAGGCCGAGGAATACGGCGCGCCCGTGGCCGCCTGCTGGACGCCCGGCGACAGCGGTCTCTTCATCGCCACACAGCGAGGTTTGGCGATTCGCTTCCCCGAAAAGCAGGTCCCGCTCTCAGGCGCGTTGGGCATCCGCCTCGAGACCGGCGACGCGGTCATCGCGCTGCTGTCTGTGCGCCCCGACACCGGCGTGTTCCTCCTCGGCTCAGACGGCCGAGGCACGATCCGGCTCATGTCCGGCTTCAACGCAAACAAAGCCCCTGGCGCGGGCGGGAAGATTGCCTTGAAGACTGACCGGCTCGTCGGCGCAGTCGTCGTGGAAGAGAGCGATGATCTGTTCCTCATCTCCCGCCTGAGCAAAATCATCCGCTTCACAGCGAACGAGATCCCCGCCAAAGACGGCGTGGTGCAAGGCGTCAACTGCATGACCCTGCGCGCGGATGAGACGGCGGCGGTGTGCGCTAGCCGTTGACCGGCGGCCGAAGAACTTGCGCGCGGATTGGACGATGAACTGATACGCCTGATTGCGACCAGCGTCGAAATCCTTACGGTTCTTGCCTGGGTATAATAATTGAGGACCCCTCGGCTCATGCGCCGTCTAGGCTTCCCTCCCCCTCTCTCCCTCTTCTGGCATTATTTGCTGGCGATGCTGGCGATGGCCGGTATGACGGGCCTTCTCCACTTGCTACGGAATGTCCTCGACGCCCCCATTGTGGCGCTGCTCTATTTGTTGCCGGTCGGGTTGAGCACGGCGCTGTGGGGATTAGGCCCCGGGGTGGTCGCTTCGTTCTGCGCTTTCCTGGCCTTCAACTATTTCTTTATCCC
>Ga0209002_10001299_pt1 | contig 20130 bp, 19 predicted proteins | sample Rifsed16ft2_FD_184010 | JGI IMG/M metagenome (GOLD analysis project Ga0209002, IMG submission 184010) | Soil microbial communities from Rifle, Colorado, USA - sediment 16ft 2 (version 2) | ecosystem: Environmental > Terrestrial > Deep subsurface > Rock core/Sediment | place: Rifle, Colorado... | reverse complement strand
TTCGGATCATAGGGGGTAGATTCTAGGTTAGTAGCTCATTTCGACCGTCTGTCTGCTCTCTGCAGACTCATAAGCCGCTAGCATGAGCGCCAGCGTGCGGCGATTGTCCTCGGCGTGACAGGGGGGAGTGGTCCCCCGCGCCAACGCCTCGAGAAACGCCTGAAGCAGCCGCTGTGTCGCGTGCACGAAGAGATCGAGGGGGTCGGTGGCAAGGCTCCGGAGTCTCTCTCCCTGATACAGCCGGGCCCATCCGCCCGGGTAAACCTCGAAGCTCAAGAAAGGCCTTCTCGTTCCCCCGCGGATCCCCGCGCAGAGCTCGACGCCGCCGCCCAGGTGCGTTTCCACGGATCCTGCGCTACCGTCCAGGCGCAGATCCAGGTAACGGTTTCGGCCGCGCGAGAGCCGGTCCAGGACGATGCTGGCGACCCGGTCCTGTGAGAACTCGAGCTGTATGAGATTGAGGTAGTCCGGTCCCTCAGGGTGTCGGCCTTTGGGCATCCGGGCAGTGACGGCCACCGGGTCCTCATCAAAAAAGAAGCGGCAGAGGTCCAGGACGTGGATGCCAAATTCCTTGCAGGCTCTCCGGGTGTCTCGCCCGCGCCAGCCAGCCTCGGTCTCGGGGCTGGTGAAGAATGTCTGCTGGGCGTCGAGAAAGAGGAGCTCGCCGAACTCCGGAGTACCAATCCTTTCCTTTGCCGCGCGGTGGACGTTCATGAAGCGGAACTGATTGTTGACCACCACCCAGCGCCTGGAGCTCCGGGACAGAAGCACGACCTCCGTCGCTTCTTCCAGAGTCGTGGTGAACGGCTTTTCGCACAACACGTGGCAGCCGTGCGAAAGGCCCAGCCGGATGAGCTCGTAGTGGGAATCGGGCGGGGTCGCTATGGCAAAGAGGTCGGGCCGCGTTCGCTCGAGCAGCTCCCCGGCCGAAGAAAAGAGGGGAAAGGGGAAATCGCCTTTGCGGGCCGAGGGATCAAACCCTCCGAGGACCTCGAGATCCGGCAGTCGGCCGTAGGCCGGGAGGTGAATCTTCCGGCCGGCGGCCCCGAGGCCGGCGATGGCGATCTTCAACTTCATTGCAGACTCAGCCTTCATTCTGGCTCCCGGGCCTTACAGGCGACGTGTTCAACCACCCGGAGCATAGTGTTGCCGGCCATCGCACGACCGCGGCCGCAGAGGAGTTTTCTGACTTCCGCACGCCATTCTCCGCGGCTTCACCCGTCGGGTAGCTCCTCGGCGGGGAGGTCGCGAACGCCGAGGCACTGAATCAGAGGAGCAATGAGCAGCAGCATCGAGCGAAAGAGGGGCCAGTCCTTGATCCGGTGGTAGAAGCCCACAAGGCTTCGCTCGATGGGGGACAAGCTCGCCAGCTCCTCCCCACTGAAAGTGGGGAGGGTCAGCCTCCAGCTTCGGAACGGAACCCGCTCAAGCAGGCGCTTGAGCTCGAAGAGCCCGAGGAGTCGCACGTGCTCGTAGCGCACGGCCCGCCTCCACCGCACGTAGGCCGCCATGTACCGGCGCGGCAGGAAACCGACCCCCCACACCCGGACGTGGGGCTCAGGCGCAAGGCTGTAGCGGTTCGCCGTGACCGCCAGAAAGGCGCCCCTCGGGCGCAGGGCGCGGTAGGCCTCGTCAATAAGCTTTTGTGGCTGGGTAGTATGCTCCAGAACGTTCTCGGCCACGATGAGGTCGAAGCTCTGGTCGGAGAAAGGCAGGTGCTGCGCGCAGCCGCAAACGAGCTGGGCGATCACGCCGGCTTCCTCGAGCCGTTTGCGCGCGATGACCAGCCAGCGGAAGGCGATGTCGATGCCGACCAGGCGGGGAAAGTCGCGACTCGCGGCCACAAGGAGACCCCCGCTCCGGCACCCCAGCTCGAGCGCCACCCTCCCCGGGCGCGTCGCCAGCTCAGGCTGCTCGCGCTCGAGACTCGAGAGCAAGCGGCGGCCACGGCCGACCCCGGCCAAAGAATGTCGGACATAGCGCGCGACCAGATCCGGCGAGACCTCGGGCGTGAGGGACCAGTAGTACTCGACCAGCTCCTGGAAACTCGTCTCCGGGTAGCGAACCGCCAGGCGATGGCCCTTCTCCCAGTCCTCCGGGTAGCCAATGTAGGGGTCGGGGAACACTCGAAAATCGGGAATGTCCAGAACCACAGGATAGTTCTTGTTACAGGTCGCACAGCGGTAAGCCTGGAGGAGGAGCTCGAGAGGTCCTTTGCAGAAGGGGCAGCAGTATTTCACGAAGACCTCGAACCGCGAGCGAGCTCGGTCGTCACCGCGTGAGCCGAGCGTCACTCGACTAGGCTCGCGGTTCATCGCCTGAGCCACCGGAGCGGTCTGGAAACCCTCCCGACCGACTGATGACATTGCGCAAAGCTCTTGCCACCGCACGCAGCCCGAGATAGGCATCGCCGAGCGGCGTCCCGAAGAAGCGAAACGTCGACCACTCCCTGAAGTAGTACATATCGATCCGCCGCAGGCGGTAACGGTCTTCGCTGGCACGAGCCTTCCCCAGGGTAACCCCACAGGCCGCACGGTAGGCGGCGGCCGTTATCTCGCGGTGCTTGCGCGTGGCCTGCCCGTAGGGATAGGCGAACACCTGGACCGGTCGTCCCAGGTGTTGCTCGAGCAGGTGCTTCGCCCCCACAATCTCCTGCTCCGCCTGGCGATCGGAGAGCTCCCGCAGGCGCGGATGGGTGATGCTGTGGGATCCGACCTCGAAGCCGGCGCCAGCGAGCTCCCGTAACGCCGACCAGGAAAGAAGCGGCAGGCGCGGAACGCCGCGCGCTTGAGTCGGCCAGTCGTTCGCCTGCCCGCAGTAGCCCGCCACCACGAAGATGGAGGCACGAAAGCCCAGTTCTCGGAGAAGCGGCGCGCCGTGGTCCAGCAGGTTGGCGAAGCCGTCATCGAAGCAGATCACCACGGGCCGGGGCGGAAGTGAGGCCTTCCCATCCCATCCATCAAGGAGCTCCCCGAGACAAAGCCCCTGGCATCCCTGCTCGCGTAGCGTCACCATTTGCCGCCGGAAGGCGTCGGGACGGGTGGAGATCACAGACTGCGATAAATCGAGCGAGTGATAGGTGAGGATGGGCACCGGGTGTCCTGGCTCCGCGGACGCAGCGAGCGGAGCCCCTACGGTCAACCTGTGCCCATCGATCATGGTCGGCGAGATCGCCTCAACCGTTCCTCGGCTCCGGCTCGACGGGGAAGCTGTGCTCGGCGGACTGCGCGATACGCACCGCCTCCAGCCCGTCCAAGCCGCCGACCGGGACCGGCGAACCCGTGAGGAGCGCCCGCGCCCAGCTCCGAAGCTCCTGAACCAGCGTTTCGACCAGTCCCCACTGCCAGCCCCTCAAGCGCTCCGCGATCTGATAGGCCGAGAACCAGAAGCGCCTCACCTTCGGTCTCGCGCCCGGTGTCCGTCGGCCGTGGACCAGGAAAAGGGGCGGGTAGCCGAACCGGATGAATCCTTGGGTTCCGTAAATCTCCAGCCGGTAGCCGTAACCGCGCCATTCGGTCCAGGACGCCTGCAAGGCGGCGACGCGACCGCGAGAGTTCTTGAGCAGCAGGAAGCCGTTGTCCTCGCAGCCCGCCATCCGCCAGGTGTGATGGGTGGCGAAGCCCGCCACCTGATGCACGTCGCCCAGGAACCAGCGGGTGAGGTCAATCAGGTGAATGCCGTTGTCCATGAGGGCGCCACCGCCGGACACGGAGCGGTCGTGCACCCAATCATGGGTGAACTCTTTTCCACCGGGATGCCCGTGGAAGGCGCGGATATGATCCAGCTCGCCAATCGCCCCCTCGTCCAGCAGTCGCCGCGCCAGCCGGGCCGCTCGCGTGTAGCGCAGATTAAAGCCTGTGGCGAGCGAGACTCCCGCCGAGTGCGCGGCCTCGATCAAAGCCTCGCAGCCCCTTGGGGTGGTGGCAAGGGGTTTTTCGCAAAGCAGGTGCTTGCCCGCCCGGAGGCAGAGCGTTCCCAGGGCCTCGTGCGAGGCCGGCGGAGTGGAGAGAATGACCGCGTCGACTTCGGGATCCTCCGCCAGCATTCGCCCATCCTGGATAACGCGCACCCCTCTCTGCCCGCACGCCGCAGCGCGGGCCAGTTCTTCCCGAAGGTCGGCCACCGCGACCAGCCTCAGCTCCCCCACCTGGCTCACGGCGCGCGCGCGCAGGCTCCCCATCATGCCGGCACCGATGATGCCCGTGCGAATCACGCCGGGGAGCTTAGTAGCCACGGACCGAATCCGTTTTGGCCGCCGGCTCTCCGAGAGACCCCAACGCGCCCAACGCGCCTTGCCGACCGGAGCTCCCGCGAGCGAGCCGGTCCTCGATGATCTGGAGGTAGCGCTTCAGATGAGCCTCGGCCGACCACCATCGCTCGGCCGCCGCTCGTCCTCGCTCGCCGAGACTGGCGCGAAGACCGGGATCGAGACGGATTCGCTCCAATGCTTCCCGGCACTGCCGGAGGGACTCGAAGGTGAAGCCGGCACCGGAGGAGTCAACAATCTCGGGCAGGGCGCCGATGCGCCGCACGATCGCGGGCGTGCCCTGAGCCAGGGCCTCGGCCGCGGTGAGCCCGAAGGTCTCGTAGCACAACGACGGAACCAGCACGGCCAGCGCGCTCCGGTAAAGCTCGATCAGGGCGGAGGGATGGAGCGGGCCCAGGAACCGGACGTGGTCGAGGCCCCGCGACTGATCCTGCAGATGCCGGCGATAAGTCCCGTCGCCGGCGATCAAGAGCCGCGCCGCCCGGTAGTCGCGAAAGAGCTCGATCAGATCCTGTACGCCTTTGAGCTTCTCGAGACGTCCGGCATAAAGGAAGAAGGGCTCGGCAGGCGGGCCGCCAGGCGCGCGCGCGGGGGCGACCTCGCCCACGAAGTGAGGGAGGTGAATCATGGGTCGATCCACTCCGATGGCCGAGTGCTGTTCAATGGCGAACTGGCTGGGAACGAGAAGCGCGTCCACGTGCGCCAGCGAGCGCGCAAGCGCGCCGCTGTAGCGCCAGCCCTGCGGAGGTCGTCCGTAGCTCAGCGTACAGGCGAGGCATCGCCTCCGCGTGCAGGCCTTTCGGTTGAAGGCAAAAAGGACGTGGGTGGGGCAGATCAACCAGTACTCATGGGTGGTGTAGAGCTTGATGGCCTGGCCCAGCCGGAGCACGGCCGGCCCGCCCAGGAGCGAGACGTTGTGGTAATGGATGACGTCATAGCGGCGTTCTTCAAAGAGCCGCATCAGCCGGCTCGCGTAAAACCCCGGCCGGCCGAGCTGATGCGCTGCAAGCGCCGAGAGCAGCGGCCGCGGAGACTCGAGCGGGTAGCGGGTGATACGGGGATGATGGGAGAAGGTAAGCGCCGGCTCCGCGGGACGCTGCAGGCGGTAGGCGTCCACGGAATGTACGACGTCCACCCGATGGCCTCTTTCGGAAAGGGCTTCTGAGAGGCGGTAGACGAAAACTCCGTCGCCGCCCCGGTGGTAGGGCGGGTAAAAGGTGGTCACCATACAGATGTTAAGAGGTCCCGACCCGCTCACCGCCTGTCTCCTCGAAAATGCGAATTGTCTCTCGCGCGGCGGACTGCCACGAAAAGCGCTTCACCCGATCGAGGCCCAAACCGCGCAGGTGGGCGCGCAGATCCGAGCTCTCCAGCAACCGGGCGAGCGTGGCGTCCATCTCTCCCGGCTCTTCGGGGTCGAAGAGCATCCCCGCTGGTCCGAGCAGCTCCGGAAGCGAGCCCCTCCGGCTCGCCGCGACCGGAAGCCCGCACGCCATTGCCTCGACTGCCGGAAGGCCGAAGCCCTCGTCGAAGGACGGAAGCACCAGGAAACAGCCCGCGTTATACAGCGCCACCAGATCGTGGTCGGGGACGTAACTGGTAAAGGTGACTCGCTCGGTTAGCTCGAGCCTCCGGCACAGCCGGGACAGCACCGGGTAGCAACCGTAGAAGCTGTCGCCGGCGTAGTCACCGACCACCGCCAGGTGCCAGCCGCGCGGAGGGGTGGGCCCGAGCCTGGCGAGCGCGCGCAGCAAACCCTCGAGATTCTTGTGCGGGCTGATGCCGCCCACGTACAGGATCAGGGGATCTTCCAAGGGAAGTCCGTAGCGCTCACGGGCGCGGCGAATCCTCTCCGGGTCCTCCAGCGGCCGAAACTCCGCCCCGGGCCCTTCGGCAACCACGCGAATCTTCGACTCCGGGTAGTCGAAAGCGCTGGCAATCTCGGTTCGGGCGGAGTCCGAGACGGTCAGAACAAGAGTGGCTTGTCGAAGCGCCAGCCGCACCTTCAGCTCCCAGAGCCACCGGCCGCGCCGGGTAGGGAAGATGAGCCGCGGATGGGTCTCGGCAATGGCGTCGTGAAACGTGACCACCATGGGTATCCGGCGAGGGATTGGAAAAAAGGAGTATACCGCCGGAAAGAAAAAAAGGTCGGGCCGGAGCCGCGCTGCGGCTTGCCCCATTCGCCAGACGTCGAGAGGCGAGCGCGAGCCGTACGCGGAGGCGGCCTCTGTCGCCTGCCGTCGGGTGTCGACGATCGCGAGCCTCGCTCCGGGCGGGAAGCGGCTCTCGTCGGCCGTCGGCCGATCTACAAGCAAAGTGAACCGGTGTTGGCTTCCCTGCTCGATGATCCGCGGGACCAGCTCTCGCGTGTAGCGACCGAATCCGCGACGGTTGGTCCAGCAGGAGGCGTCAATGGCAATGTGCACGGCTCAAACTCCCGGCAGACCCTCCTCGGCCAGTTCCCGACTCAGGGTGGGAGCCCAGTACCCGAGCGCCTCGCCAGCGGACCAGGCGGCCAGCAAACAAAGAAGATAGTGCACACCCTGGACGAGCCGGGCCAGCCGACGGGGACGGCGCGTAGCGATGCAAAGGGTGAGCCGGCCGAGCAGGACCAGTGGCACCGCTGGCGCCACGAGCCTCCAGAAGAGCCGGCCGGCCCATGAGCATCGCGACCCACGATATCGGCCGAAGTGCCGGCCCCCGGAGAGGAGATGGGCCATCGCCTCCGTGAGCGTCTTCCGCAGATGGGCTTGCACCCGGGCCTCGGCGCAGAGGTAAAGTCGGTGGCCCGACCCGCGAACGGCGTCGTGCACTTCGTTCTCGTACAGGCCCGCGCGCCAGATCGGTTCACACCCCATGAGCAGGTCGCGGTCGTAGGCCACGTTGGCTCCGCAAAGTGCCGCAACTTCTCCGTCCGGCCCGGGGGGCATGTGGTATCCATACTCGCAGAAGTAAAGGGCCCAGTCGTAAGCCCGGCTGTCGAGCCCGTTGTCCACGGGTCCGCCCACGACGAGATGGCCGGCGCGATGGGCGGCCAGGAGCGCCTGAAGCCATCCGCGCTCCACGGTCACGTGATCCTCGATGAGCGCGACGAGCCGCCCCCGCGCCTGGGTAACGCCCAGCGCTCGGAGCTCGAACACGCTCACTCCCGGTGCTCCGCGGCAAAACCGGACCGAAGTCCATTGCGACTCGAGGCGGGCCGCCACGTCAGCGGGGGCGCCGGTCGCGACGATCACCTCCGCCGCAACTGCCTCGACCGTCAGGCTTTGCAGGCAGCGGCTGAGCGTCTCCTCGTCCGAAAACGAGGCGACCACCACGGAGACCTCCAGGAGGCTCGCTCGTTCTGCTTCACTCGTCATCACTCGACCCGCTCCAAGCTTGCGCCCGGCCCGAGCAGCGCTCCCACTGCCTCACCCCATCCCCAGCTCACGAGAAAGGTAACCATGTGGGGAAGCGCCAGGTCAAACTCCCTCCAGTTCCGCCTCTTCTTGTACACCGTGCGAATCATCCGCGCCAGGAGGAGCGGCGGGAGGAGCGGGGTCGCGCATGCGTAGGCGAGCCGCTTCCACCAGGGCCATTCGCGGACCCGCATCCCGGCAAAGGAGCGCGAGTAATGGTAGCGCTGGGAGAGGAAGTATCGGAACCCAAACTCCTTCTGGTGGAAGACGAGCATCTCCGGCTCGCTATAGAACGAGGCGCCGAGCTCGCGCAGCCGCGCATGGAGGAACGACTCCCACACCTCGGCCTGAAGCCCATTGCCGAGGCGATCGAGCAGGCGGCGATCGTAGGCACTGTTGTTGCCAGTGATCTCAGAGACCAGTCCCCGCGGCACCGGCGGCATGAAGCGTGCGTACTCGCAAAAGAACACGGCCCAGTCGATGATCCTTTCGATGCTTGCGTTCTCGACTGCGCCGCCAATTGCACGGTGACCTGCTTGGTGCGCGCGGGCAATCGCCAGGAGCCAGTTCGGATGGACGTTGCAGTGGTCTTCCAGGATGGCGATGACCTGCCCCCGGGCCCGGGCCAGCCCGAGAGCGCGCAACTTCGGGATGGACGGCCGGCCCTCCGCCTCGATGAGTCGGATCTCAGGCTGCGGGAAGCGGGCGCGGAGCTGCGAGCGGGTGGACGCATCGGTGCAGTCGACCACCAGCACTTCGTAGTCGACCCGGCCTTGCTGGTTCACCAGCGCGTCAAGACAGCGGGCAATGTAAGGCAGCCCGTTCACCGAGGCGATGATGACCGAGATCAGAGGCAGTGGTTGGCGGTCAGGCGTGGCGGCGCGGTCGGTCAACTTGGCTTTACCGCCGGTTGGTCCACCGGCCGCCTTGCGGTCAGGTAGCCCCAGGTCTCTCCCACCGACCAGCAGAGGACGAGGCAAGCCAGGGCGGGTAGTGAGAGAAGGAAGGGGCCCCAGTCGCGACGGCTGCGCGCGACGCGTCCGGCGATCTTGGCCAGGAAGACCGCCGGAATAAGGGGCGAGGTCAGAAGCCGCAGGGCACGTTCCCCAAGGCTGCGGTTCCCCATGCGAGTCGATCCGAAATGACGGCCGTGCTCCACTCGCTGGCGGCAGAAGGAAAGGAAGCGGATTGGACCCTTTTGACTGACCAGCAGCTCTGGCACGAAGGCAAGGGTCTCGCCCTCCTCGAGAAGCGAGCGGTGATAGGTGGACTCCCAGAAGCCATCGGTAAGGGGTTGCCAGTGGGCCTCAAGCGGTCCTCGCTTGTAGGAGGCGTTCTCCCCCGGGAGCTCGGTCACGGGTCCCTCGCGGTCGCGGCCGAGGTAGGCGCTGTAACGAAGGAAATAAACCGCCCAGTCGGGCACCCCGCCGCCGCGCGGCGGACCGATCCTGCCCCCAATGGCGGCCGAAGCAAGCCGCCTGTGGGACGCCCGAAGGGTTGCCACCCAGTCGGGGGCAGGAACAAAGTGCGCGGAGCTGATGGCAATGACCTCGCCCTGGGACCGGGCCATCCCCATTTGCCAGAGATGTGGGACGAGGGCACCCGGCCCGGCGGCCAGCCAGTCAACCCACGGGTAGCGAGAAACGACCTCGGGCCGCGGGGAAAGCGTCGAGACCACCAGAGTCTCGACGGCCAGATGGCGCTGCGGGGCGAGCGCGTCGAGACAGTGCTCCAGGCCAGCGGTCTCAGGAGGCGCCGCGATGACAATCGAGACCGTCGGCTCGGCCACCACTTTCACTTTTGCCTGTAGTCTTCGGTCCGCCGCCCTGCCGGGAGAACTTCTCCTTTCTTTGCGCCCGGTCGCGAGTGCGCGCGAGCAGAGTAACGGCGCCCAGGAAGACAACGAGTTACCAAGGCGGGCCTTCAACGAAACGACGGACTCGAGTGTATGCGCGAGCCCCTTCGAAGTCAATCTGGTCTCCACCGTCGTTGAGAGATACAGGCGCTTGGAGAGGACCAAACACAGGTCAAGGGCCGCCGGCCCGGCTGGACTGAGGGGTGACCTCGTAGACCGTTTCGTAATCGGTGCGATGGACTTGCTTGAGCCCCCGCTCTCGGTTGAGCGCTCGTTCCATCTGCTCGCCTCGGGCTCGCAGATAAAGATTCCTGTGCAGGATGACCCAGCGGACCCCCAGCCGGCGTAAGGCATTCATGCCAGCCTCGTCGGGGAACCGCTCCAGCTCGGCCGCGAGCTGGCAGCTGAAGGCCAGGGGCTTGAAATGCGCCGTGGACCAGAGCATGTAGACCGCATTGCGGCGAAACTCATCGCACGCCGGCATGGGAAGCTCCACGACCGGGGCGGGCTCTGGCCGGGCTGCGAGCCAGCCGTAGACACTCGGGAGTCCCGGCGCACGGTCATAGACGATGGGGCCGCCGAAAGACTCGACAAGGGGGAAGAGGGCGAGCGCTGTGGCGACCAGACTCCGCTGGCGACCGCGGAGGCGACCGAGGACCTTCGCGGTGGCGAGACCGGCCAGAACAGAGAGCGCAAAGAGCACATAGATCCCAAAGCGCGCCGGCACACGCAGCGCGCTCACTCCGGGACCGAAGCGGAAGAGAAAGCTGTAGAGGCCGGCCGCCGGACCCATGCTTGCCCAGACGGCGGCGGCTCCCACGGCCAGGTAGAGGCCGGAGAGCCTGCTTGGCTGGAGTAACGCGATCGCGGCGAGCCCCAAAGCGAGAAAGCCGGGAAACAAATTCTCCTCGGCGCCCGCGGGCTTCAGTCCCACGGCCTGATGCAGATGACCTCGCGTGCGGAGATAGCTTTTCATGTCGGCCGAAGGCCGCACCATTCTTTCGAGGGAGCGCCCGAAGCCTTCTTGGCTCCGGCGGATGTAAGGAAGGGCGAGAGGAAAGTAGGCGAGGGCGGAGAGGGTGAGAGCGAGTCCCAGCCCGAGCAGCCGGCGCGGGCGCCGGAAGACTCCGGTGCGGATCGCTTCGTAAGGCACTGCCACGCCGAGAAGGATCCAGGTGAAGACTCCGTAATAGCCACAGGAGGCCGACGTGAACCAGAGGCAAAGAGCGACTCCCGCGGCGTGCCTTCTCCTGCCCTGCTCGAGATAGCGGCTGAGGCAAAGGTAAAGAAGGGGAATGAACCCTGCGGCCTGTAGCTGAATGTGGGAAAGCTGGCCCAGACGGTAGGGCGCGAAGGCGAAGATGCTCCCGGCCACGGCGCCTGCCGCTGCGGAGCCGCTCAGGTCTCTCACCAGCCGGCTTACACCGTAGCCGGAGAGGGCGATGGACAGGAGCAGAGCCACGTTGTGAGTAGCGACCGGCTGCCGGAAGACCAGCTCGATGGGTGCCACCAGCAGCGCTATCCCCACCATATGATCAAAGAAGGCCAGGCTGGCCGGGTGAGGGTATAGGACGTTGGCTTGAAACAGATGAAGCGGGTCCCGCGGTAGTTGATGGATGACCCAGGAGATCGCCCAGGTGTTGATCAGGGGATCGGCGAGATCGGTCACGGCGCGATTCAGCTCGAGGACCAAAGGAAAGGTGAAAATGGCGGCACCCAGGAAATAGGCGAAGAGACAGCCTGCCTCACGCGCAACTCGCGCCGGCCGCCCATCGGAGCTCGCACCTCGTGGGCTCACGATGCTCCAGACTCCCCGGTCAAGGAGCTGAATCGGGTGCTGGAGCGACGGAGCCCCTTGCGCTCCAGGGGCTTCTGCTCAACACGCGAGAGGATCGGGCCCGGGTGTAGCGGAGCGGCGCTGGGCTTGGCCGTGCTGCGGGCCTCGAGGCCAAACCTGCGCGTGGCTTCACCCGGGCGAAGTAAGGTTTCGGTCTCAAAAGTGAGAGTGACACTAGTCGCCTCGCGCGGGGAGAATGTTAGCAAATGAAGCAAGTTTTTCAAAACCGCGCGAGGCGACGTCGACAGTTATCAGTCGAGACTCGACAGTCAGTCGACCACCGTCGAGTCGGCGCCAGGCGACGGCCAGCGGGGTCGGTGGCGGGTTGGGCGGCGGCGCATCGGACCGGGCGAGGGCGGGGCGGAGCTCTTGACTACGGACTGTCGAGTGTGGACGCGAGGCTGCGCCTCGCGGGTTTGAGGCGCAACCTCGCTAGAGGGGGGAGCCTTCGGAGAGGCCCGGGCTCGCCTCGGGATGGGGGAGCCTGGCGGCCTCTTCGAGAACGGCCAGAGTCTGGGCCGACGACTGCGGGCAGGTGAAGCGCCGGGCGTGCTGGAGGCCGCTTTCGGCGAGCTCACGACGCAGGATCGGGTCGCCGGCCAGCCTCGCCATTGCCTGAGCGATGTCGGGTACCTCCGCCTTTGCCATGAAAAGCGCCCGGCCTCCCGTCGTCTCCCGCAGACCAGGGGTGTCCACCGTGATCACTGGCGTCCCGGTTGCCTGCGCCTCGAGGGCGGTCAGCGACACCGCCTCGTATGTGTAAGGCAAGACGAAAGCCTCCGCCGCATTGAAAAGAAGGTTCAGCTCTTCATCGGGAATGTACTCTCGATGCACGACGTGCGGGGAGATGCCGAGCCGAGCGGCCAGCCCCGCAATATCGAGGTTGATGCTTCTTAGACCAATCACAACGAGCTTGTGCGGCAGCGAGGTGGTTTGCTTGAGCCTGGCGAACGCCTCGAGGAGCTTCGGGAGATTCCGCCGTGCGGTCAGCTTTCCCACGTAGAGGAAAAACGGGAAGTCCGAGCCCAGGTAGCGCTCGCGGGCGGCGGCGACCGCGGGGTCCGCTCCCAGGGGCATGAAAATCTCGGCAGGCGCGAGAGGCACGACCCGAATTCGCGAAAGGGGCACGCCATAGCACCGGGCGATATCACGCCGGGCCGCTTCAGTGTGCGTGATGACGAGAGTCGCCTGCCGGGCGCTCCAAGCATAAAGCCGGGCGTAGAAGAGCCGGCCGGCCAGGGGGTAAAGCTTCGGGTGAAGCTTGAGGGTGGCCTCGTGGGTCGTCACGACCGTCTTCCCGTGCGAAACAAGGGGCCGTGAGTACGATGGGCAGAAGAGGACATCGTCGGTCGCGGCTGGTCCGAGGCGGAGATTCTCCCACACGATCATGCGCCAGTGAGGCCGCAGGACCCGAAGGCGAATGTTTTCCGGCACCGCGATCTCGTTGCGATCGACCTCGCGGGGCGAATAGAAGTTAATCTCCTCGAACCTTCCTGAGACAAGCTCTGCACCCCAGTGCTTGACCACGTTCAGGAGATAGCGGCCCACCCCGGTGCGCCGGCCGTGGATGCGCCAGCCATTGACGCCCAGCTTCATGGACCCTCCCCTGACGCGGCGACACCAGGGCACGGGACTCGCCTCTGGCAGGCAGTGACCCTCGGGCCGGCCACAGGGTCTCGACGCTCCACGATGGCGTGCGCCAGAGCAACCGCTCGCCGGGCCGAGGCGCGCCGCCCAGGGTCAAAGGGCGCCCGAGCCGTTGCTGGCCAGGGGCAATCCCGCAAAGTCGCCATCAGATGGGCCTCACGGCCACACACATGATGCTGTGCCCGAAGGGAAGTCTGCCGGAGCCGGCCAGATACCGCGCTTCTGCGATGAGCATTGCCAGAAGCAGCCGGTTGAGCCAGGGTCGCTTCAAGGCGGCGCCGCCTATCGTCAGGCCCCGGTAAAGACCGCGCACGGGGTCGTGGTCTCGGAATACGTGCACGCGTTGCACTCGGATCTTGAGACTGCCATAAAGGGAAGGAAAGAAGTTCACGTACGTGGCTCGCCGCACGTCGAAGCCCGCCGCTTCGAGACGGGCCGCGACCTCCTCCAGCGTGTACTGCTGAAAGTTGGGATCGGGCCGCTCGGCGCGGGGCAGCCCGCACCGGGAGTTGGTGCGCAAAAGAAGAACGCCGCCGGGACAGAGTACCCGCTTTAGTTCTTTCAAAGCCAGGAGGTCAGCCCCGTCGGTTGGTAGGTGCTGAAGCACGTCATTGCAGAGCACCAGATCAAAGCACCGGTCGCCAAAGGGCAGATGGGTAATTGAGGACTGGCTCAGCGCTCTCTCGCCGCGACCACGACAAAATGCGAGCGCGCTTCTTGAGATATCGACCCCGGTGATGCTTCCCGCTCGCAAGACCCCTCGTGCCCAGACCAGGCTCGCCCCTGTGCCGCAGCCGGCGTCCAGCACGCGCCAGCCGCCCGCCCGCTCGGCATGGGAGCGTAGGAGGCTCAAGGCGATGGCGCGCGTCCCCACGTACCACCAGTGCTCGTCCTCGAAGTCGCGGATGCGCTGATAATACTCCCGGGAATAAATCTGAGGCGCGCTAGCCATCTTGGGTCAACAAAGTAAGCTTCAGGGTGTCCAGAGTCGCATGGTCAGGACGGAAATCGACGCACACCGTAGCTCAAGGGCAACGGGCGCCGCGAGCTGATTGTCACTCTCCTGTCTTCCAACGCAGCACGTCGAAATCCGACGGCGGGTCCGCCCTTCGGTCGATCTCAGCGGACCGTCCTCCCTTTCAACTTCCCCAGGCATTTATTGACCAGGGTCCCGAGCATCTGCAACTGCGGCGCGGCATCCTTGGGCACGCTTCCGGAGACCATCAATCCCAGGACGTATATGGCCGCACCTCCGGGCACGGATAGGGCGAGGGGCGCGTCCGGGCCCAGCAGAAACAAAACTGCCCCCATGAGCCCTGCAAGCGCGAGCGGGCGGAGGGCCGGCCGGAAGTCCAACCGCACGCCGAGCCGGTAGACGGTCAGGAGTCCGAGCGTCACGATGAGCCCCTCGGAAACCACCGTGGCGGCTGCTGCTCCCACTAGGCGGTATCGGGGAATGAGGATGACGTTGAGCCCGAGATTGAGCGCGGCTGCCACGGCCATGATCCGGGTCTCGAGTTTCAGGCGGTCGGTCGCCAGAAGGATATTGGCAATCACGCCGTAGGTGAAGTAAAAACCGATGCTCAAAAGCAACAGCTGAAAGGCGGTGGCTGCCTCCAGATATTCGGGGCCGAAGAAGGTTTCCAGCAGGGGAGCCGCCAGAACGATCCCTCCAATGACAATGGGAGCGCCGATGGCGGAAGAAAGCTGCGCCGAGCGCCCGGCCAGATCGGCAAGCTCTCGCCGTCCGCCCGCGCAAGCGCGGGTGAAAGCGGGGAGATAGGAGATGTGGATCACCGCGGCCACCGCCACGAGCAGAAAGCAGAACCGATAAGGGACGGCGTAAAGGCCGACATCCCTCTCTCCAAGCAGAAACCCCAGAAGCAGCAAATCGAAGGTAAAAAGCAGCGTGCGAAGGAGCCGGGTCAGGATCAGGAAGCCGGCGGTCTTCGCGCTCCTCCAGTCTTCACGCAACCGGAGCTTGACTCTTCTCCGGGGGAAGGTGAAGAAGGCCAGGAGCACCGCGGCTCCCAGCTCGCCCCCGAATTGAGTCAGGGGCACCCACACTACGTCGGCTGGCGTTTGAACCACGGCCAGCATCGCGCCCACGTAGAGGACCTGACCCACGACCTGGCCAAAGCCAGCCAGGCGGTTCCGCTCCAGACCCTTGAGCACCCAGGAAGTATCGAGAGCGAGTGAGAAGAAGGATAGCCCGGTGAGGACCAGAACCAGCTTTACCGTAGCGGGCTTTGGCAGCACGCAGGCGATCCCGCCGATGATGGCAAGCGCGAAGAGGCCGAGGGCCAGCCGGAGCAGGGACCCGCCGAGGGCGATGGCCGGGGCTTCGAGCGGCCGGCGGGCCACCTCACGCGCGCCTAACGAGTTGAGGCTGGAGACGACCGGGAGGAAGATATAGACGGACAAGGCTCCAGCAAAAGCGACGATTCCAAATCCCTCCGGTCCCAGTCGCCGGGCAAGGTAGAGAGTCCCGATGAAACCGACGATGCGCGTCAGGAGCTCGCCGCTTCCGAGAGCGATGATGCTGCCGAGCACCCTCTCGGAGTGGACCGGTCCTGTGGAGGCCACCAGTTTGGTGGTATGAGGCCAAACGCTTTCTTGAGATGGAGGTAAGGCCGATTCGCTCATTCGGGTCGGACCCGCCTACCTGCTCCCGCGTCCCCTGAGAAGCACGACCCGGTTGTAAACGACGGCGATGACCCATCCCGAGACGTATCCGAGCAGAAAGCCATACGCCATTCCGATGAAGCTTCCGGGGAAAGTCACCGAGTAACCAAAGAAGAACTGGCTCAGCAACCCGAGGTGAGGCCCGACCACGTCCCCGCCCTTGATGACCAGGCAGTTGGTGGCCACGAAAATCGCGAGCCCCGACGTGATCCCGAGGGCCAGGCCGAGTACCCTACCGTTGAGCTTGAGAACAGCGCGCGCCAGCCGTTCCTCGTCCGAGATGCTGCTCACGATGGCTCTCCTCTCGGGGCGCGAGGGTTGGGCATGGGCTCGGCTGCGGGATGGCGACTGCTCCTGAGCTGCGGCACGCGCGGCTGGGTGGACGCGAGCAGCGCGAGCTCTTTCTCCTCGGCTCCCGATCGCTCCCGTACCTCCTCATGATATTCTTGATCGACGTTCACCTTCCACAGATCGTGATGGGCGCCGAGGATATTCTCGACCGCCAACATGGCCGTCAACATTGCGTGGTCCTGATTGTTGTACTTGTGCATCCCGTTTCTTCCGACGAGCTGCAAGTTGGCAATTGGCGCGAGGAACTCCCGGATGATGCGCAGTGACTCCTGATAGCTGGAATCGTAGACCGGATAGGCCTTGTGGACTCTCACCACCGCTCCGTCCTCGATCTCCTCGGCGCGGACCAGTCCTAGCCGCTCCAGCTCTTTCTTGCCCAGCTCGATGAGATCGTGGTCGGAGAGGGTCCAGAGCTCGTCTCCCTCGAAGCAGAAGTACTCGAGCCCCAGGCAGGTCTTGGCAGCATCAGGCACCATCTCCGGGCTCCAGTTCTTGAAGTTCTGGATGCGACCCACTCTTGCACCGGGCTCGTGAATGTAGATCCAATTATCGGGGAAAACCTCGCTCCGGTTGGCGATGAGCGCCACGACGATGAAGTCCCGGTAGTGGAGGCTGCGGGCGGCCCGATGGACCTCGAGCGGCGCCGCCGGCTCGAGCCGCCCGATCAGCTCGCGGATCGGCATGCTACTGATGAAGTGGCTTCCCGGTACCCGTTCCCGGCGACCGTCGGCCAGGATTTCCACCACCTCCACCCGGGTCCCCGAGTGAAAGATCTTCTCGATCTGAACCCCGAGTCGAACCGAGCTCCCTCTATCTTCAGCCAGCCGCGCCGCCTTCTCCCACATCATCCCGGGGCCGCGCGTGGGGTAGTGGAAGGAGTCGATCAGGGTCTTGATGACGGCGTTCTTGTCCCGTCGCTCCTGCTTGATGAGGATGCTCTTGAGCGCCTGGAGCAGCGACAGCCCCTTAATGCGCTGCGCCGCCCAGTCGGCCGTGATCTCGGAGCAGGGAATACCCCAGACCTTCTCGGTGTAGGTCTTGAAGAAGATCCGGTAAAGCCGTTCGCCGAAGCGGTTCGATACCCAGGTCTCGAACGTCTCCTCAGGTTTTTCCGGGAAAAGCTGCGCTTTGAAGTAGCTCAAGAGGATGAGCAGGCTGTTCCAGAACCCGAGACCGAACAGCGCATTCCAGAAGCGGAGTGGGTAGTAGAACAGCCGCCCGTTGTAATGGATGCGCGAAAGGCGCCGGCGCGGGACAAAGTCGGCTTCGCCCAGTATCTCTCGCCAGAGATCCTCCACAACCTTGACCTTGGTGAAGAACCGGTGGCCGCCGATATCGAAGAGAAACCCCTTGTAATTCACCGTGCGGCAAAGCCCCCCCACGACCCGGTCCTTCTCCAAAACGACCGAGGGGACTCCGGCCTTGGAGAGCTGGTATGCGGCGGTGAGGCCGGCCGGGCCCGCACCGATCACGATCACCTTCTTGTCAGGGGCGGACATCGGCGCTCCGGCTGGATTCGGCCTCAGATGTGATTCAGGAAGTCATGGAGCGAGGACAGCTCTGCCTTCTTTTTGACGAATCGTAGATAAAGTGCAAGCGTTGCATTGCGGAGAATAGCCGTCAGCCCGCCCAGGATGAAGCCGGTGACGAAGCCATACAGCAACCCCAGGAGGGTCCCCGCGGCGGTGACCCGGTAGCCGGGGTAGTATTGCCCGAGTAGCGCGAGATTGGGTCCTACAGGGTCTCCGCCCTTCAAAACAAGGAGGAGGGTGGCCGAGAAGATCGCGAGCCCGAGAAGCGTGGCCACGGCGACCGCGAGCGCAATGGGATCGAGCCGGGCAAAGGCTTTGATGAGGAGCTCCTCTGAGCCGTCGGGCGGAAAGGCCGGCGGCCGGGGTTTGGAGTCAAGGCCGGAGCCGCTCATTGGTAGATCCTACTTCCCCCCACCATTCGGGTGGGATTCGACAGGACCCCCTCTCAAACCGTGCAGGCGGTTTTCCCGCACACGGCTTTCCCGTGGTCTCTCGAGTGGCGGCATTACGCAGTGTCCCAGAACGGGGTACCCGGATAGCGGATAGTGCCCCGCAGGCGATGGAGACCGAGGGCTTCGGAGTACTCGCGGGTCCAGCGCGCGGTGTCGCCCTCCAATGCCTGGGGCCTGCTACCCGGCGCTCCGGCGCTTACCGGGACGGGACTCTCACCCGCTGGAGAAGTACAGCTCGCATACGGAAGCTCGTATTGACGCTCTCCGTCTGCTTCACGACGCACCATCGGCACACATTCTAACCCCGATCCGAGATTCTCGGCGGCATCCATCTGCCGAGAACGCTGACGAATCGTAGCCCGGTCCGTTCCTCCGAACGGACCTCGCTTGCGCCACTATCTTTTGGAAAAGCGAGGTCGATCCGGCAAGAGCGCGCCAGGGCGGCTCCTCGGGATTTCTGCCGAGAGTCTCCGGGCTGATATAATCGGCCTGCGCTAATCTCCAATTTCCGTCCGAACGCCGAGGCAGTGATCCGGAGTGGGCGAAAGAGATTTCCCCTCCGCAGAACGGAGGAAGGCAAAGGGAAAGGCTCCTCTGCGTGCAGCGATTGTCGGCGCGGGCTTGATGGGCCACTGGCATGCCCGTGCCCTGGCGCCAGCAGGCGCCCATCTTGTTGGAATTTGTGATTGCGACGTTGGAGCTGCCCGCGGGATTGCCCGGGGCGCCCCGGTCGTGATCGCGGGCGACATCGATGAGCTTCTGGACCGCGTGCGACCCGACGTCCTCCATGTGTGCACCCCGGCCGAGACGCACGCCGCGCTGGCCCAGCGCGCGCTCGAGACGGGCATTCATGTGCTGGTCGAGAAGCCGCTCGCTCCGAGCGCGGCTGAAACCGACCGGTTGCTCGCTCTGGCCCGGGCGCGCGGCCTGCTGCTCTACCCGGTGCATCAGCTGGCGTTTCAGCGCTGGCTGCCGCTGGTGACCCGTCTGGGCGTTCTTCTTTCCGTCGATTTCGCCGTCTGTTCGGCGGGAGCGTCGAGCCGCCCCGGGGCGGAAGCCGACAGGGTGGTGATGGACATCCTTCCTCACCCTCTGTCGCTTTTCGAGCGAGTCCATCCCGGAAGCCTGAAAGAGATAAGCTGGCAGGTGCTCCGGCCCCGCTCGGGGGAGCTCCGCGCCAGCGGGGTCAGCCGAGGGACGGTCTTTACGCTCTCGATCAGCATGAACGGCCGTCCGCCCCGGAACGAGCTCATTGTCACCGGGGAGGAGGGCACTCTTCACGCCGATCTCTTCCATGGCTTCGCGGTGCGGGAGTCGCCGCGCAACTCCAGAGGCTACAAGATCGCGAGGCCGCTCGCTCTTTCCGCGCGCCATTTTGCCGCCGCAACCTGGAACCTCAGCCGCCGAGCCCTTCGCGGCGAGACGGCCTACCCCGGTCTTCGCGCTCTGGTTTGCTCTTGCTATGCGCACATCCTCGATAACGAAGCGCTGCCTATTCCACCGAGCCACGCCCTGGAGGTGGCCCGGGCGCGGGAGGCGATAGGGCGGGAGGCTGGCCTTTCACCATGAGTCCTTCGGATCGAGAGCGATCCCTGCCTGCCAGCAGGTTGGTGCGCCGCCGCTCCGGTCGAGACGCCCTTCACGACCCGAAGGTGGAGGCCCACACGTCCACAGGCCGTAACGAGTGCGCGCATGCCCGGCTCGCATCGGGGTTTGCCCGCTCCTTCGGCGGGGGATTGCGGCGGTCTCGCGAGGCGCCCCGGACGAGTTGGCCCGCAGGTGGGTAGGGCGGAGCGCCGGGCTCCTCTGGAAAGTGCCTGGCGCTGCGCTATATTCTGAGTCACGTCAAAGTTGACCTTCGAAACGTACGTTCAAGGCGACTCGAGCGAGCCTGGAGCCGCTGGCCGAGATCCGGTGCCGCGTACGGTCAGCGCTATCGTGCCCGTTTACAATGGAAGGCATTTCCTGGAAAAGACCCTTCCGCCGCTTTTGGAGGAAGTAGGCCGACACCTTCTCGAGGTCATCGTCGTCGATGACTCCTCGACCGACGGATCGGCAGAGCTGGCCGCGCAGCAGGGCGCGAGAGTCATCCGCACCGGCGGAAGG
>Ga0209002_10001298_pt1 | contig 20134 bp, 20 predicted proteins | sample Rifsed16ft2_FD_184010 | JGI IMG/M metagenome (GOLD analysis project Ga0209002, IMG submission 184010) | Soil microbial communities from Rifle, Colorado, USA - sediment 16ft 2 (version 2) | ecosystem: Environmental > Terrestrial > Deep subsurface > Rock core/Sediment | place: Rifle, Colorado... | reverse complement strand
GAGGATCGAGCCCGTCGTCCGGAAGCCGGTGCTCATGCCGGTCTCGCGCTCGACCTCGCGGAAGCACTCCTCCGCGTACGCCGCGATGGTCGTCATGTTGTAGGTCGCGCGCAGCTTGGTGACGAGCCCGGCGGCATGCCAGGTGGTGCCGCTCGTGAGCTGCTTGCGTTCCAGGAGCACGGTGTCCGTCCAGCCGCGAGTCGCGAGGTGGTAGGCGACGCTGACCCCGACGATGCCGCCGCCGATGACGACGACGCGGGCGTGGGTTGGGAGGCTCGTGCTCATGGCTGTCCCTCGTCCGGCTCGGTTCCTTGTTCGATCTGGCCCGGTCCGGATACTGCGCGGGCCCGGGGTCGGCCGGCCAGCCGACGTGACGCCCGGGCCCGATATTGATGACGGCTGTCGACCGCCTCGCCCCGCGCTGGCGGAGCCCGGCTAGCGGACCTTGGCGATGTCGATGCTGATCTGCTTGACCTCGGTCAGCTCGGCCAGGATCCAGTCCGAGAGCTCGCGACCGAGGCCGCTCTTGTTCCTGCCTCCGAAGGGGGCCAGCTGGTCCCAGTAGTTGTTGGTCTCGTTGATGAGCACCGTGCCACAGCGGATCCCCTCGCCCAGGACGAAGGCCGTGCGGAGGTCGCTGGTGAAGGCGGCGCCCTGGAGCCCGTAGCGGGTCTCGTTGGCGATCTCGATCGCCTCGTCGACCGTGCGGAAGGTCATGATCGGCGCCACCGGCCCGAAGGTCTCCTCGCGGGCCATCAGGAAGTCGGACGTCACGCCGTCGACGACCGTCGGCTCGAAGTACAGCCCGTCCCAGCCACCGCCGGTCAGGAAGCGGCCGCCGCGAGCGCGCGCGTCCTCGAGGTGCGCCGTGACCTTCGCCGCGTTGGCGGCGTTGTTGAGCGGGCCCATGTCGGTGGCTTCATCGAGCGGGTTGCCGACGCGGAGCTGCTTCGTCCGCGCCACGAGGCGCTCGACGAAGTCGTCGTGGATTGGCTCGTGGACGAGGATCCGCTCCGACGCCGTGCAGACCTGCCCGGCGAGATAGAAGCAACCGGTGATCGCAGCGTCGACCGCGGCGCCGATGTTGGCGTCGTCCATGATCACCAGTGGCCCGTTGCCGCCCATCTCGAGCAGCAGCCGCTTGATGCCGGCCTGGCGCGTGATCTCCTCGCCGGTCTCGATCTCGCCGGTGAAGCTGATCGCGTTGGTGCCGGGGTTCCGGACCAGCTCGGCGCCGACCGTAGCGCCGGGGCCGGTGACCACGCTGATGCTGCCCCGCGGGAAGCCGGCCTCCTCGTAGATCTCGGCCAGCGCGATCGCGCTGAACGGTGTCGTCGAGGCGGGCTTGAGGATCACCGCATTGCCGGCCGCGAGGGCGTGGCTGGCCGCGATGTTGGGGATGTCGGCTGGCCAGTTCCACGGCGAGATGACACCGACGACGCCGATCGGCTCGTGCGTGATCAGGAGGCGCTTGTCGTTGGAATCCTCCTGCGTCGACGGGTTGATGAGCCCGCGGAAGCGCTTGATGCCCTCTGCGGCCTCCACGAAGTGCGGGTTCGAGTAGGTCGCGACCTCGTCGCGCGCCTCGCGGATCGTCTTGCCGACCTCGCGGCACAGCAGGACGGAATCCTCCTCGGCGCGGCGGGTCGCAATCTCCGAGGCACGCCAGAGCAGCTCGGCCCGGCGCTTGACAGACAGCGCGGCGAGCTGCTTCTGGGCGACCTTCGCCGCGTCGATCGCGTGCTGGACATCCTTCTCGGTGCAGCGGGGCACGCTGCCGATCAGGCTGCCGTCACCCGGCGAGCGGACGTCGAATCGCTCGCCGCTCTCGGATTCGGTCCACTCGCCGGCGATCAGGACCTTCTTCTCCAGGATCTGCCGGGTCGCGATTGCCATGGTTGGGTTCCCTTGCCGGGACGCGGTTCAGGGACGCGACGGACAGGTGACCCGCGGAGGGGACGCGGTCCCCTCCTCGGGCGTGGAGGTCAGACCGGGCCCGGGGCGACCACGGGGGTCGTCGCGGCCTCGGGTCCGCCTTCGACATAGCCGCCCTTGCGGAGCGGGATCACCACGAAGCGGGTCGCCAGCCAGAAGATGAAGCCGCTGAGGACGACCGTTGGGATCGATGCGCTGAGCCACTGGAAGACCACGGTGTCACCGATCATGAAGCGGCTCTCGTAGGTCACCGGATCGAGCAGGAACCAGTAGAAGACCATGCCCGCCGCGGTCGCCACGAAGGCGGCCGGGTTGAAGCCGCCCCAGAAATGGTAGCGGCCCTTGCTGCTGTAGTCGTACAGCGAGGGCACGTGCAGCTTCTGGCGCCGGAACAGGTAGTAGTCGACGATCTGGATCCCGCAGATCGGGGCGAACACCACGCCGAGGCCGTACATGAACGTCAGGACGTTGTCCATGAACACCCCGGAGAAGAACGCCGCGATGATTGCCACCGGGCCCAGGGTGATCGCCGCCGTCCAGCGCCAGCTGAGCCGGTACTGGAGGGCCGGGATCTGCTTGAGGCCGATCATCGTGGCGTAGACGCCGACGATGGCCGTACCCACGTTGGCCAGGCCGATGAAGAGGACTGCCACCAGGCCCATCCACAGGCCGGTCACCTGGACGAACGAGATCGACGGATCCGGCTCGCCGGTGGCCAGGCCGGCATACAGGCCGATGAGCCCGATCAGGCCGGTCATCAGCCCGAGGCAGATCATCGACGGCAGGAGCGCCTGGCGAACGCTCTTGCCCATCCGCATGATGCCGCCCATGTAGGGCCACCACGACAGCACGGTCGCGACGAGGATCTCGAAGCCGAGCGTGTAGTCGAGATGGAGGCTGCCGGTGGCGAACGCCGGCTCGCCGGACGTGATCTTGTCCCAGCCGGTCTGGGAAATCAGCTGGAACAGGACGATCGCGCCGGCGATCGCGACGGCCGCCGCGATCCAGACCGAGTTGTTCCGGATCGAATCAGCGCCGCCGATGACCATCCAGTAGGCGATCGCGATCGTGACCAGCGAGATCGCGATCGAGACGACGCCCGTCTGGTCTGCCGTCAGCAGGCCGCCGGCGGCGAGGACGTTGGCGGCCGCACGACCGAAGATGATGATGAGGATGCAGTTCCAGCCGATGATCGAGGCGTACTGCACGAAGATGCTGAACGACGCTCCGCGGGAGCCGTACTGCGGCTTGCTCGCGGCGATCGTGTCGATGCCGTACTTCACGCTGACCGGCAGCGCGGCGACGGTCACGAAGTACATGCCGACCAGGGCGCCCGCGATCATCGCGATCGTGCCCAGCGCGGCGGGCAGGTACCACGACACCGCCCCGCCGATGGTGTAGCTCCAGGCCGCGATGCCGGCCGACAGGGTGACGCCGAAGAGGCCGATGGCGCCCCAGGTGCGTTCCTTCGGCACGACCGGCCAGCTGCCTTCTGCAGCCATGTGGATCGCCGAGGCGTCTCGGCCTAGCTCGCTAGCCGCCATAGAAGACCCACCCTCCGATCAACAGCAGGGCAGGGATCAGCAGGCCGACCGCGGCCAGCAGGAGCTGGTCGCGCGTCGACGACTCCGCGCCCTCGTAGGTCGGGTCGTTGTTGACCAGCGCAAGCCGCTCATCGAGCAGCCTGCGCAGCTTGACCTCGTCCTGTTGAGCCATCCGCTCCTCCCGGGGCCTCTGCCCCACGTGCCCGCCCGATCGAGCCGATCCGACTTCGGCGGCAGCGAGAACGGAACTGCCTCGGCGCAGGTCACGGTCCTGAACTCGGCCCACTGTCCACCGACCGCTCGGCCGTGGCTAGGGTCGAATGTCACGAGCAGGGCGGGGATCGCCTCGCGGATCCGACCTGGCCACGGGCCGACACGGTGCGCGTGGACTCGACGAGCCTGCACGTGCAGCTCATGGATGCACGCACCGCACTGACGCCGGGGGGCGCAGTCCGCGGCGCTACCGCGTCGCCGCGGACATCATTGGTCGGAGCTCGATCGGCACGTCGATCGCATCGCTCACCCGTGACGCCCAGGCCAGCGCAGTGGCGTCGTCGGGCAGCTCGAGGATGTAGAAGCCACCGATGTGCTCCTTCGTCTCGAGGTACGGCCCGTCGGTGGCCTTGATACGGCGCCGCGACGGGCGGACGACCTTGGCCTGGGCAGCCTCGAGGAGGCGGCCGCTGAAGACGAGGGCGTTCGTGGCCCGGAGATCGCGCTCGATGGCCTCGACGACCGCGAAGCCGCGCTGCATCTCCTCCTCGGTCATGGGGCGGCGGGGCTCGTCGTCGGCCGAATAGACCGACAGCAGGTACTGGGGCATGGGGCGCTCCTTCTGGACTCGGACGGCCGGGTGGCCGCCTCACCCACACGACGAACGGCGCCCACGAACTCGACTATTGGGCGGAGATCGTACGCGTTCGTGCCGGCGGCGGATCGACAGGCGACCTGAAGGACAACTGGAACGTCAAAGATCCAGCAGTTGATTGACCGCCCACAGCGTCCCGGAGGGTCATCGTCTGATCGAGAACGCGTCCTCGACATGCACCGTGGACCTGGGGCCCGGGCCAACGATTGAGCATCTGGAGGCCGCCATCGACCGTGTCGATCGACGTCCAGGTGTCCTCGAATCGCGTTCCGCCTCCCGACGGCGAGACCTTCATCAGCTCCCGCTGACGCCCCCGTTGCGGCACGCCGGGTCGCCCGGCAGGCCGACGAGCGCCGGTCGACGGGGATTCCCTTCGCTACCGCCTCGTCGCGGACGCCGGGGCGCGCCGTGTCGCTCGGCCACCGGCTCGCGCTCGGCGCGCCGGCAGGAGGCCGCGACGACAGGCATCGATCAGGTACCGGAGCGCTAGAGTGGCGGGCATGACGCAGCCGAGCGACACGTCCGCCGGTGCGCACGCGCGGTATCTCGAGGCGCTGCGGCGCGCGACACCGGAGGAGCGGCTCGCGACAGCCGCGGCGATGAGCGCGGAGATCCGAACACTGGCCGAGGCCGGGGTTCGGAGCCGCCACCCGGAGTACGGCCCGGACGAGGTCCGGGCGGCCGTGGCGGACATCCTGCTCGGCCCGGACCTGGCCGCGGCCGCCAGGCGCGGCCGGCCGAGCGCTGGCGGGTGACCTTCTCGCAGGTCGTCGCCGAGGCGATCGGGCTGCTCGAACGATCCGGCGTGCCGTACATGGTCACGGGCTCGCTGGCGAGCAGCTATCACGGGGAGCCCCGGGCGACCCGCGATCTCGACGTCGTCATCGACCCCGAGCCGGCGGGGCTCGGGGAGCTCCTGGCGGGGCTCGAGGCCGCCGGCTTCTACGTCGATCGCGATGCGGCGTTCGAGGCGCTGCGCGATCGATCGCAGTTCAACGCGATCGGCGACGAGGCGACGAAGATCGACTTCATCGTCCGGAAGGATCGACCGTTCTCGATCGAGGAGTTCAAGCGACGCCGTCGAGCGGACCTGCTCGGGACGCCGGGATTCATCGCCTCGCTCGAAGACACTGTCGTGGCCAAGCTCGAGTGGGCCGCGACGACGGAGTCGGAGCGCCAGCTGCGCGACGTGGCCGGCATGCTGGCCGTGAATGGCGAGGCGATCGATCTCGCCTATGTCGAGCGCTGGGTCGCGGTCCTGGGCCTGGATGACGCATGGAGCTCGGTGGCTCGAGGCTCGCCGTAAGCCCGAAACGCCACCGCCCAGCGGCCGTCAGGCCGGCTCGATGTTGTGGTTCAGGCGGAAGACGTTCTCCGGGTCCCAGGCGCGCTTCAGCGCCCGCAGGCGCTCGAGGGTCGAGTCGCCGTAGATCGAGCGTGTCATCTCCGCGCCGGCGTCCGAGAGCTCGTTGACGTAGCGGCCGGGCAGGAGGTCCCCCACCACGGTCGCCATCGCGTCGCGGACCCAGTCGGCGCAGGCATCGTCGAGGGCCGGATCCTGCCAGGCGATGTCGGCGCTGATGTCGAACGGCACGGTCCGGCCGGTGAAGGCCATCGCGTCGTCGGCGACGCGGCCGATCGCGCCGCCCTGGGCGCTGATCGAGACGCTCCCCTCCCCCGGCACCCGGGCGACGTGCTCGATGATCGCGTCGAGCGACGCCGACGAGACGTCGTCGACGTAGCCGCCGAGGATGAACGAGCGGCCGCCCCAGGCCATCGAGAGGTCGGCCGAGGTCTGGGCCTCCAGGTACGGCTGTGGGCCGGCCCGGACGACCGCCGGCTCGGGACCGCGGAGGAGCGGCGCGACGTCGCGCTCGACGTTCTCGGCCGCACCGCTGTGGTTGTACGAGACGATGACGATCGGGCGACCGGCGATCGAGTCCGGGTAGTCGGCGGCGGGCTCGGCCATCCCGATCCCGAAGATCGTCGCGACCGCGTCCGGCGCGGCCACGGCGAAGTCGCGGAAGACTGGCCACAGCTCGTGGATCTCCGATACCGGGTGGAGCCGCGCGCTCCGGTAGAGCGTGCCGTCGAACGGATGGAGCTCGAGCTCGAGGGTGGTCGCGACGCCGAAGTTGGCCCCGGCGCCGCGAAGCCCCCAGAACAGCTCCGGCTCGGTTTCTTCGGTGGCGCGGACGACCCGGCCATCGGCCGTCACGAGCTCGACCGCGCGGAGGGCGTCGATGGTCAGCCCGAAGTGCCGCTGGAGCCGGCCGAAGCCGCCGCCGAGCGTCAGGCCCGCCACACCGGTGTGACCCACGACCCCGACCGGACAGACGAGGCCGTGGGCCTGACCGGCGACGTCGAGCTGGCCGAGGAGGGCGCCGCCGGCGGCCCGCGCCAGCCGCCGATCCGGGTCGACACTGACGACGTTCATCCGCCCGAGGTCGATGACAATGCCGCCGTCGGTCGTCGAGTGGCCGACGGCGCTGTGGCCGCCGCCGCGGATCGCGATCTCGAGGTCGTGCTCCCGACCGAAGCGGACGGCCGCCACGACGTCGTCGACGGTCGAGGGCCGGACGACGAGTGCCGGCCGCCTGTCGAACACGGCGTTCCAGACTCGCCGGGCGTCGTCGTACCCGGACGCATCCGGGGTCACGATCTCGCCGCGGAACGAGCGGCGGAGCGCGTCCAGTTGAGCGGCCGTGGGCGCGGTGGCCTGGTGGAACGTCATGGCTGAGACCCAAGGCTAGCCCGTGACGGGACTCGGCGCCACATGGGGACCGGAGGCGTACGATCCGATCGTGCCGAGCTACACGTTCACGACGCATGTGGCCGCCCCGATCGAGGTCGTCTTCGACCTGTGGACCAACCTCGATCGAATGCGGGAGTGGGTCGGCGGGGTCACCCGGGTGACCGACGTCAGCGGTCCCGTGGACCGCGTCGGGACGCGCTACACGACCTGGTTCGGGCGCATGAAGAGCCCGACCGAGGTCATCGAGGCCGAGCGGCCGCGCCTGTTCGCGACGAGGTTCGGGAACGCCATCCTGCGCGGTACCAACCGGACGATCCTCGAGCCCGCTGGCGACGGCACCCGGATCACCCAGACCTTCGAGACCGTGGGACTCATTTCGGCGATCAGCGCCCGCGTCTTCGCGGCCGGCTCCTACCGCGGCAGCTTCCAGGGCGAGCTCGAAGCCTTCGCCCGGCTGGCCGAAGCCGAGGCGGCCAGCCGAAGCTGACACCCGCCGCCGCCACGCCCGTTCGCCTGGCCGGAGCGACCGCGTCAGCGCGCGCGCCGTGACTCCACGATCGGCGCGTACTTGCGGCGGTAGGCCGCTGGTGTCAGGCCCGTCGTCCGCTTGAAGAGCCGCCGGAAGAACGTCGGGTCCTCGTAGCCGACGGTGAACCCGATGTCGTCGACCGCGTCGGCGCCACGCTCGAGGAGCTCGCGGGAGCGCTCGATCCGGATGGCATGGACGTAGTCGATCGGGCGGTAGCGGGTGGCCGCCAGGAAGCGCCGGGCGAAGGTCCGCGGCGTGAGGCCGGAGCGATCGATCATCCGCGAGACCGGGTTCGGGACGGCGTGGTGCTCCTCGATCCAGGCCATGGCCTCCGCCATGGCGGCGTCGTCCCCGGGGGCGCGCCTGAGCATCGACGAGAACGGCAACTGCCCGTCGTCGTGCGTGGCGAACAGGTAGATCTTGGCTGTCTGCGTCGCCGCCAGCGGGCCGCAGTACCTGCCGATGAGGTGGAGCGCGAGGTCCTGCCACGTCGTCCCGCCGCCGGCCGTGATCAGGCCGGCGTCCTCGTTGGCAAGATCCAGGGCCAGCGCCGGGTCGAACCGGACCCGTGGGTAGTCCGCGCGGAAGCGATCGACGTACGACCAGTGACCGGCGCAGGATCGGCCGTCGAGCAGCCCCGTCGCGGCGAGCAGCAGCGAGCCCGTGCAGACCGAGGCCAGCACCGCGCCGGCGGCGTGCATCCGGCGCAGCCACTCGATCTCGGCGGCGAATCGCGGGCCGAGGGGCAGGTCGCTCGGGGTGTAGATGTCGCCGACGATCACCACGTCGACGGCCTCGACGTCGTCGAGGCCAGCGCGGGGCTCGACGAGCACGCCGCCCGAGCAGCGGAAGGGCTCTGCCGTCGCCGCCACGACGAAGACGTCCAGGGAGGCCTCGCCGGGCTCGGCCGCGGTCATGTCCGGCCAGATCAGGCCGACCGACCCCAGGACGTCGTACAGCCCGAACAGAGACGAGGCGGTCGCCTCCGGCGCCGCCAGGAGCGCGATCCTGGGTCTCGTCGCGGCTGTCACATGTGCCCCGGTTTCGTGGATTCCCGCACTTCCAGAGTACGCCCTCAGCCCGGAGACTCTGAGGCGCGCGCCGACGGCGTCACCGCAGGCTACCAGCGTGGGGAGAGATCCAGATGCCAAGCCCGATCTCGATGGGCCACCTCAGCAGCGCCGTCTCGGGCCGCGTGATCGCGCCGGATGACCACGAGTACGAGGAGGCTCGCCGGATCTGGAACGGCATGATCGACAGGCGTCCGGCGGTCATCGTCCGGGCCGCTGGTCCCGGCGACGTCGCTCCGGTGATCGGCCACGCCCGTGCGACCGGGCTGCCGCTGGCGATCCGCGGCGCCGGCCACAACGTCGCCGGCACAGGGACGGTCGACGGCGGGATCGTCCTCGACATGGGAGGTCTCACGTCCGTGAGCGTCGACCCGCGCGGCCGTCTGGTGCGCGTCGAGGCCGGTGCCACGCTCGGCGACATCGATCGCGCGACGGAGCCCCACGGGATGGCGGTGCCCGTGGGTGTTGTCTCGGGGACCGGCATCGGCGGGCTGGCCCTGGGCGGCGGCGTCGGCTGGCTGGTTCGCGCCCACGGGTTGACGCTCGACAGCCTCGTCGCGGCCGATGTGATCCTCGCCGACGGTACGTCCGTCCGGGCCAGCGCCGACGAGCACCCGGACCTGCTCTGGGGTCTGCGCGGCGGTGGCGGGAACTTCGGCGTGGTGACGGCCTTCACCTTCCGCGCGGCCACGTTGAATCAGGCCGTGTTCGCCGGGACGCTCATGTACAGGCGGTCACGCTGGTCCGACGCGCTGCCCGCTTACGTCGAGTGGGCCGCCGGCCTGCCCGACGAGCTGTCGACGATGCTCACGTTCCTGGTCCCGCCCCCGTGGTGGGAGCTCGGGAACGAGGTCGTCATGTTCGTCGGGTTCGCCTGGGCGGGCGCCGACGGGCGCGACGGCGAGGCGTGGCTCGATCGGCTCCAGGCCGCGTGCGCGCCCGACGTCGCGACCGTCGACCCGACAACCTGGGTCGCCTACCAGTCGTCGATGGACGCCGTGTTCCCGACGGGCTCGCGGGCGTACTGGCGGAACGCTTCGTTCGACCGCTTCGACGGCCCGATGATCGAGACCGTGATCGAGCACTGTGGGGCGCAGACGTGGGTCGGCACGGGCGCCGACGTCCATCACATGGGCGGCGCGTTTGGTCGCGTCCCGGAGGACGCGACGGCGTACCCGTCACGGGCCGGACAGTTCCTCCTCAACGTCTACGGCTTCTGGTCCGATCCGGCAGACGATCCGGCGGGCACCCGCTGGGTCAAGGAGTTCTCGGAGGCGATGAGGCCGCACGCCATCGAGGGCCAGTACGTGAACTTCCTCGGCCACGACGAGGCCGACGCCCATCGCAAGGCGCTCGCCGCGTACGGGCCCGCCAAGCTCGCCCGGCTGTCCGAGATCAAGCGCCGCTACGACCCCGAGAACCTGTTCCGGATCAATCACAATATCCCGCCCGCCCCGGCCTGAGGCCCCAGGGGCGTCGTCCGGCCGCGGCCTCTCACGTGGCAGTCCGCCGGTGCAGCCGCTGCGCGATTGCAACACGAGCTCGTGATCCGCCCAGCGCGTTGGCGACGTAGATGCCACCAGGGTGAACCCGACCTTTGAGGGTCGGACGAACGCGCGACGTGGAGGAGGTTTCCCCGATGAACCAAATGCTCCGTGCCCTGCTGGCCGCTGTGTCGGTCCTCCTGCTGGTCGCAGGGGCGGCCCTCGGGAAGGCCGGTGGCGTCCCGGCGATCCCGCTCAACAACGAGCAGGAGACGACCGGCGCGACCGGTGGCGGCTCAGGCTTCTTCAGCTACACGGTCGAGGGCGACACGCTCTGCTACACGCTCGAGGTGACGGGCCTCACCGTGGCTCCGTTCGGGGCCCACCTCCATCCCGCGCCGCGGAACGTCGCCGGTCCGGTCGCCGTGCCGCTCGGCACGCCCTCGGGTGCCACGGGCTCCTCGGCGGGCTGCATCACGGCCGCCGAAGGCGGGGCCATGACGCCGGCCGAGCTCGCGGCGATCGTCGCCGACCCGACCGATTTCTACGTGAACGTCCATACCACGACGTTCCCGGGTGGTGAGGTCCGCGGCCAGCTGAAGTAGGCCGCCGCGCATGGGCCCTCGGACGTCGGCGCCGAGGGCCTCACGCCGCAGCCAACGCCCGACGCACCAGGCGACGGACGGGATAGCGCCCGGATTTCGCCGACATGTCACGGTTGGATCCTACGAAGGGCCAGCACCGGCCCGAGCCTCGCGACCCCTGACAGGCCGTGGCCTCGGCCGTTGACGTTGCAGTGACCTCGAGGTGGGAACGCAGGCGGACCGTGGGTCGTATGAGGGGCATGCACCGCCGAAGCCGGATCCTTGCGCTGGGCGCGATCGTGGTCCTCAATGCCTGTGGATCGCCGTCGTCGCCGGCGTCATCGACCTCGCCGGCACCCGCCGCCAGCGCGTCCCTGGGACTCCCCTCGCCTACCGTGGCGCCGTTGCCCACGAGGGTCGTCCACCGGGGCCAGGCGGCGGTTGCCACGGGCGAGCCGATCGGGCTCGTCGACCTTTCCGGGCGGATCGTCACCGACGACTTCGAGGATCTCTTCTCGATGGCGGTGGACGGCTCCGATTTCGTCCGGATCGCGGCGGACCCGGCCGGGCCCGAGTTCGACGGCTCGTGGTCGCCCGACGGCAACTGGATCGCCTACCGCGACTCCACGCGCGGCATCAACGAGGACGACGAGATCTTCATCGCCTCGGCCGACGGCACCAGCCGGCGCAACCTGACCGACGATCCGGCCAACGACTGGGGGCCCGACTGGTCGCCGGACGGGACCACGATTGCCTTCAACTCGGACCGCGACCACCAGGCGGGACTCCGCGGCTACCTCGTCGCGCCCGACGGCTCCGGTCTCCGCCGGATCGAGGTCGAGGCCTGGATCGAATACCCATCGTGGTCGCCGGACGGGACGAAGCTCGCCTTCATGGGCGCCCTCGGCTCGAACTACGAGCTCTTCGTCGTCGACCTCGAGGTTGGTGCGGTCGAGCGGCTCACGGACTCCCCGGGGCATGACGGCTGGCCGGCCTGGTCGCCCGACGGCTCCACGATCGCCTTTACCTCGGTCCGGGATGACTGCCGCTTCGCGGCGGCGTCCGCCGAATGCTGGGAGTCCGGCGACATCGGCGAGCACTTCGACATCTGGACCGTTCGCCCGGACGGGTCCGGCCTCCGGCGCGTCACGCCCGAGTTCGGGCAGTTCGTCGCGTGGTCGCCCGACAGCCGATTCCTGTTGATTTCCGGGTATGCGCTCTACGTCGTCCGACCCGACGGAACCGGCCGGCTGGAGCTCCGAACGCCGGACCTGCCCCGAGCCCTGGGCGGGATCCCGGACTGGCGCTGAAGCGACGCAACCCCTCCGGCGGGGCAATCCGGATCCGGCAGATGCCAGGACGGCTGCGTGGCGGTCGCGGCCCTCAGATCAGGATCTCGACGACATCGCCGTCCTCGACCGGATGGTCACGTCCCACGCGCTGGCCGTCGAAGCGGGCCGAGGGGCCCCAGACCCGGGCGCCGCTGAAGCTCGCCGCGAGATCGTGGTGAACCGAGTCGGCGACGTCGGTGACCGTCGCCCCGGGATCGAGGGCGATGGGATCCGGCTCGGTCCCCGCGGCCGTCCGCAGGCGCACCCGGATCAGCCTCGTAAGGCGCCACGCGGCGTCGCGGAACGCATCGAGGCTGGCCTCGTCGATGACCGACACGGGCACGATCTCGAGGTCCGGGAAGGCGCCGGCCAGGCGCTCGACGGCTCCGGGAGACGCCTCGTCGGCCCGTGTCGCCGCGAGGAAGGCCGGCTTCTGGATCCCGGCAAGGGTGACCTCGTCGATGACGGGCCGGAGCTCGCCCGGCTCGGCGGTGGCGCGGACGCAGTAGATGATCGCGTCTGCCGACCTGAGGACGCCGAGCAGCGCTCGGCCGCCGCCGCGATCCTCGTTGGCGCCCTCGATAAGCCCCGGGATCTCGACGAGCTGGACGAGGACGCCGCCGATCCGGGTCAGCGCCGGGATCGGCCGCAGCGTCGTGAATGGGTAGTCGCCGGTCTTGATCTGGATTTCCGAGAGCGCCTGCAGGAGCGACGACTTGCCGACGTTCGGCGGCCCGACGAGCGCGATCTGGGCCGCGCCCTCGCGCCGCACGGCGATCGAATCGCGATGGACCGCGCTCGAGCGCACGCGCGACTCCTCGATCTCCGAGAGGAGCCACTTCCGAAGGTCGGCGTACGGGCCGTTCCTGTAGTCGGGCAGCTCCTCGAGCAGCGCGCGGACCTCGCGGATCCGCTCCCGTCCCTCTTTTCCTGTCAGTCGACGCTTCGCCACCTGGGCGAAGGTCCGATGCGGCATCGGCATCGTGATCTCCCGTTGATCCGTGGGGACGGCGCGTCGCGCGCAGCCATCGCTGCGTCGGCGGCCCGCGTCCGTCCTGCCCCTTCCCTCGACGCCGGTTGTGGAAGGGGCAGATCAGCCGTTCTGATTGGAGATCGTGGCGGCCCACGCGTCCAGCGGACGCCGGGCAAGGTGCCGGTTCATCTGGTGGTGGTCCTGCCTGCGTTGGGGCGCCTGCGAGCACGAGCGTACCGCAGGGTAGCAGCGCGAGACCGTCTAGAGTGTTGGGACCGCTGCCCCCGATCGATTCCCAGACCCTGGAGGCACCCCATGGCCGACGTCCTGCTCTTCCACCATGCCCAGGGGCTGACGCCCGGTGTCCACGCCTTCGCCGACCAGCTGCGGGTTGCCGGGCACACGGTCCACACGCCGGACCTGTTCGACGGGCGGACGTTCGGGTCGATCGACGAGGGTCTCGCCTACGCCAGGGAGGTCGGCTTCGACAACCTGCTCGAGCGAGGCGTCCGGACGGCCGACGGCCTGCCGAACGAGCTCGTCTACGCCGGGTTCTCGCTCGGCGAGATGATCGCCCAGAAGCTCGCCCAGACCCGCCCGGGGGCCCGCGGCGCCCTGCTCTTCTACTCGGCCGTCCCGATCAGCGGCGAGTGGTCCTTCGGGCCGTGGCCGGAAGGCGTCCCGGTCCAGATCCACGGCATGGACGCCGACCCGGTCTTCGTCGGCGAGGGCGACATCGAGGCCGCCCGCGAGATCGTCGAGGGGGTCGAAGACTCCGACCTCTTCCTCTACCCCGGCGATCAGCACTACTTCGCCGACAGCTCGCTGCCGTCATACGACGCCGAGGCCACCGCGCTTCTCACGACGCGGGTCCTCGAGTTCCTCGATCGCGTCTGACGGGGCGGCGGCCGAGCCGAACCGCTAGGAGCCCCGGCGGGTCAGGCGGACGAGCGGAATCACCCGATCGGTGATCTGTGCCGGGTAGTCCGCGAACCAAGGCAGCTGCTCGACGTGCCGGTCCCAAAGACTTGGGCGCTCGCCCTCGTCGACGATCGTCGCGGTGGCGTCGATGGTCTCGTTCGCAACCTCGAGGACCACCTGTGGGTTGGCGCGGATGTTCGCGACCCAGGCCGGGGCTACGGGAGATCCGCTCGCGGTCCCGGCCACGATGTAGTCGTCACCGTCGACGGAGTACGTGAGAATCGAGCGGCGCCGCTCACCCGTCTTCGCCCCGGTCGCGAACATGAGCAGCAGCGGATGCCCCGCCAGCGGGCCCTGGCTGGGTCGACCGCGGTGGGCCCGCATGTCGGCGATGAGTCCCTCCTCCCAGTCGGAGGGGTCGAAGCTCGGTTCGGGCATGGGGCGCCTCTGCTGCCAGTGTAGTTGCAGGTGCAACTATACCGGCGGACCGCCAGCTCGTCCACCACTTCAGCGGGCCTCGATACCATCGCGCGGTGGCCGATCGACCCTCGAAGCTCGGCGCCCGCCAGCTCAACCGGGCGACGCTGGCCCGGCAGCTGCTGCTCGAGCGGGCATCGCTCGACGTCCTCGACGCCGTTCACCGCATCGGGGCAGTCCAGGCCCAGGAGCCTGCCTCGCCCTACGTCGCCCTCTGGAACCGGGTCGCGGGGTTCGAGGCCGAAGCGCTCGACCGGGCGTTCGCGGAGGGCTCGATCGTCAAGGGCACGATGATGCGGGTTGCGCTCCACGCCGTCGATGCGGCCGATTACCCGGTCTTCCACGAGGCGATGCAGCCGACCCTCCGGGCCGCTCGCCTGGCCGATCGACGCTTCAGACGGACGGGCCTCTCGGGCGCCGATGCCGATGCCCTCATCCCGGCGGTGCTCGGCTACACCGCGACCCCGCGGACGAACGCCGAGGCCGAGGCCTGGCTCGACCTGCGGCTCGGCGAGACGCCGAAGCCCGGCGTCTGGTGGGCCCTCCGGCAGTACGGGCCGTTCCTCCACGCCCCGACCGGAGGACCCTGGTCGTTCGGGTCGCGGCCGTCGTACGTCGGCGCGCCGGAACCGCTGCGGGAGGGCGCTCCGACGCCCGTCGAGGCGATGCCGGACCTCATCCGGCGGTACCTCGATGCCTTCGGGCCGGCGTCGGCCCAGGACGTCGCCCAGTTCGGGATGCTGTACGCGCCGCTCGTCAGGGCGGCGCTGGCGTCACTGGCCGACGAGCTCGTCACCTTCCGCGGCCCGGACGGGACGGAGCTCTTCGACGTGCCCGGCGGGTTGCTGCCGGAGGAGCACGTGGCCGTCCCACCGCGCCTGATCGGGATGTGGGACAGCGTCATGCTCGCCTATCGCGATCGGAGCCGGATCATCCCGCCCGAGTACCGCCGCCGCGTCATCCAGTCGAACGGCGACACGCTGCCGGCGCTGCTCGTGGACGGGTTCGTCGCCGGGGTCTGGCGGCCGCTGGACGGCGGAATCGAGGTCACCGCGTTCCAGCCATTGCCGGACGATGCCTGGGCCGGCCTGGACGCGGAGGCTCGTGGGCTGCGCGCCTTCCTCGCCACGCGAGCCGCTGGTCTATGGCCGCTACGCTCGCTGGTGGGACGGGAAGCCGGCCCACGAGGTCCGCATCCTCGGCGGCTGACCGGCTCGGGGGCGGTCCGGACCGATCGACCTCAGGGAGGGGGCAGCAGCGTCAGTCCCGGGCCGGCGAGGTCAGGGTCGAGCGCGAGCGCCGACGTGATGCCGTCGCGCTCGATGACCGCGAGGCTCACCCGATCGACGAACGATGTGCCCGAGGAGAGCGACTCGCGGTAGAGGGCCTGGGCCTTCACGTGCATTGCCGGCTCCACCGGCGCGACGTCGATGACGGGCAGGATGTCGTCGAGGAGAGTGATCACGCCCTCCACCCCGAGCCGCCGCCGGGTCACCGCGATCGTCTCGGCCACCACGTAGCCGTGCGTCATCAGCTCGCTGTCAGCCAGCGTCTCGAAGGCCGCCCGGGCGGGCTCATGGCGGGGATCCGCGCGATCGAGCAGGGCGAGAAGGGCACTCGTGTCGACGAAGACGCGGCTCACCACTCACCCTCCCCGGCGATCTCGTCGTGGCGCGCCGAGAGGTCGCCCGTCCCCGAGTGGAACCGGCCGACGGCCGCGAGTGCTCGCCGAAACCTCGCCGCCCGATCGCCGGGATCGAGCGGGACCATCCGGTCGACCGCGTCGCGAACGACCGCCGCCGGGTAGGGCCTGCCGTCGCCGGGACGCAGGCCAAAGGCACCGGCCTGGACTGCGACGGGCGGTGGCTGTGGCTACGGAATCCTGAAGACATAGGTACCAGGGTCATCGCCCCAGGCAAGGGCGAAGACGATCGGCCGGCCAGTCGCCGGATCGAGGCGGATCACCGCCTCGTGCAGGCCCTCCGTGCCCCGCAGCTCTGCGGAGGTCCAGCTACCGTCGCCCGGCGACGTGAAGTAGGTCAGCCTGTCGCCGGCGATCACGTGGAGGCGGCCACTCGACGGGTCGAGCGTGAGGGACGCACCGTTCGGGAACTCCGTCAGCCGGTCGCGCACCCACTGCCCGGTCGCGTCGGTCCCGACATAGGTCCCGTCCAGCGGACCCGGCCCGCCCTCGGCGCAACCGCCACCAGGATCAACCTTCTGGGTCCAGATGAGGTAGCCGTGATCGCCCGGGCCGAGTACGAGGGCCGGACGCAACAGGTAGGTCTCGTCCGTCGCCGCGACGGTGACGATCGACAGCTGGTTGCCGTCGACCCGCGCGTAGCGGATCGCATGACCGGTGGCATAGGCAATCCGGGCGCGCTGGTCGTCTCCGATCCGAAGCGAGGTCGTGATCGCGTCCGGGATGCCGATTCGCGTGAGGGTCGATCCGGACTTCGATTCGTAGACAACCCCGCCGTCCGCCGTCGTCACCGTCAGGTGGAGCACGCCGCCATCCACCCGGAAGGCCTGGACGCCATCGCCCTCCGACCCGACGCGGACCGGCTCGGTCCACGTTCCATCCGGCAGGTGGCGGGAGCGCACGTAGACACCCAGGTCCTGCAGGCCGTCATCACCACAGCCGCCTTCCCCGCGCACGATCCTCGTGTACGCGAGGTAGATGGTGTCGCCGTCGACGGCGAGCTGGGGGTACAGCTCGAGGCGATCGGCCGGCGGCGGGATCGAGTCGATGGCCCACCTCGCACCGTCCCGCGAGGTCATGTAACGGATCTCGCCGGCGCAGACGGCCGCGACGTGGTAGCCGCGCACGGAGCCGGTCGTGGCGGACAGTTCACTGCACTCAGCCGGGAAGATGTTCCCGGGATACGTGAGGATCGCCTCGACGGACGAGACGTCGGCGGATGGCACGGGCGAGGCCGTCGAATTCGGGGACACCTCGGGAGCCGAGGAGGGCGTCGGTGCTGGCTCGGCGCTTGACGTTGCCGTGGAGGTGGAACTCGCCGCCGGGGTTGTCGTCGGGCTGGTCGCCGTCGGATCGACGGATGGCGAAGCGACGGCGCAACTCATGACGAGCACGCTGACCAGCATCGCCGTGGTGATCGGGCGAACCAAACGGACCAAACGGACCAAACGGACCAAACGGACCACGTTGCTCCCTCCCGGCGGTGCAACACCGCCGTCCGGTGCGATGACGCTTCGTCCCACCGTCGTGTTACTGCGAGGACCTCCGCGTCGCCGCAGGTACTCCGGTGGTATCCGCCGGCACTGTAGGATCCGGGTCGTCCACCGTCGCCCCCATCGTCCCGGGAGGCCCTCAAACGACGCTCGACGCTCTAGCGGCCTCCGCCGCAGCCACCTCCCCCACCCCGCCGGCAATCGAAGTCGAGGGGCTCGTCAAGCGCTATCGCAAGGCCGAACGCAACGCGGTCGATGGGATCAGCTTCGAGGTCCAGGCAGGCGAGTTCTTCGCGCTGCTGGGCCCGAACGGCGCCGGCAAGACGACGACGCTCTCGATCCTGACGACGACGCTCGGCCCGACCGAGGGCCGGGCCCGCATCGACGGCTTCGATGTCGTCGCCGACGGGCCCGCGGTGCGGCGCCGGGTCGGGATCATCTTCCAGAAGCCGAGCCTCGACCGGAACCTGACGGGCGAAGAGAACGTGCGCTTCCACGCCATCCTGTACGGGCTCTACCCGTACGCGCCGGCGTTCGGGCTCATGGCCGCGGGCTACCGCCGGCAGGTCGCAGAGTGGGCCGAGCTGCTGGGCCTGGGGCGCGAGATCTTCGACCCGGTCCGGACCTACTCGGGCGGGATGCTCCGGAAGCTGGAGATCGTCCGGAGCCTGATTCATCGACCCCGGGTCCTCTTCCTGGACGAGCCGACGACCGGCCTCGATGCGCCCAGCCGGCGGGCCCTGTGGGGCTATCTCGGCGACGTCCGCCGCGAGCACGGCACGACGATCGTCCTCACCTCGCACTACCTCGAGGAGGCCGAGCAGGCCGACCGGATCTGCATCATCGATGCCGGCCGGATCGTGGCCACCGGTGCGCCGGCGAACCTCACGGCCGCGCTCGCCAGCGAGTGGCTCATGGTCGACGCCGACGACCGCGGCCGGCTGCGCGAGGAGCTGGTCCGGCGAGGCCATGCGCCGAGCGGCGAGGGGCCGTTCCGAATCGATGTCGGCACGCGCCAGGCGCACGCGGCGCTCCGCGCGATCGAGACGCCGCTGACGCTGGTCAGGACGCATGCACCATCGCTCGAGGACGCTTACCTCGAGATCGTCGGCCGGGCGGAGCTCGCCGACGGGCGCGGTGACGGCGATGGCGCGGAGCTCGCCGATGGGTGAGGTCTGGGCGATCGCGGCGATCGCCCATCGCGACTTCGTCAAGCTCCTGCGCGACCGGGTGCGGCTCTTCTCCGAGCTCGCCTTTCCGCTGATCCTCATCATCCTGCTCGGGCCCGCCCTCCAGTCCGGGTTCGGGTCGCCCGGCGGCCTCGACCTCACGACGTTCGTCTTCACCGGTGTCCTGGCCCAGACGATCTGGCAGTCGGCGGCCCTCGGCCTGATCTCGCTCATCGCCGACCGCGAGGAGGACTTCAGCCAGGAAATCTTCGTCTCGCCGGTGTCGCGCTACTCGATCGTCGCCGGCAAGATCATCGGCGAGTCGCTCGTCGCCCTCCCGACCGGCCTGGGAATCGTGGTGGTGGGCCTCCTCATCGGCGTCCCGCTCTCGCCGGTGGTGCTCCTCGCGCTCATTCCGGTCTCGCTCGCCGTGGCCGTCTACGGCGGGGCATTCGGGCTGCTCATTCTGGCAAACATCTCGAGCCAGCGAACCGCCAACCAGATCTTCCCGTTCGTGATGCTGCCGCAGTTCTTCCTGGCCGGCGTCTTCAACCCGATCCACGACCTGCCGACGCCGCTCGCGGTCCTCTCGGCGCTCTCGCCGATGCGCTATGCCGTGGAGGCGACGCGGAACGTCTTCTACGGCCTCCAGCCGGGCGCGCCCGCCCCGGAGGTAACGCCGTTCGACGTCAACATCGGCGTGATGGCCGCGTCGTTCCTCGCCTTCATCGCCCTCGGCACGGTCCTGTTCGTGCGAGCGGAGCGCAACCGCTGACGCCGGGAGGACTGGGTCTGCCACGGCCTGCTCGGTGGCGTGAACCGACACTGTGGCCCCGCCCGAATGCGCCCTTGCACAGGCGATGGAACCGTTTCGACGGCCCCGTGACTCGTATCGTGTGAACGCGGCCATGTGCGTCGCGTCGCAGCGGTGGTGACATGCAGGTCGAGCTCGTGGAACGAGCCCGCTCCGGGGACCACGACGCGTTCTCCGTCCTGGTGAGAGCGTCGACACCCCGGCTGTATGGCGCCGCGAAGCTCATCCTCCGGGACCCGGACCGCGCCCAGGACGCGGTCCAGGAGGCGCTCGTGCTGGCCTGGCGCCATTTGCGTGCCCTCCGCGACCCCGAGGCATGGGATGCCTGGCTCTACCGGCTGACCGTTCGCGCCTGCAACCGGTTGGCGCGCAGCGGTCGACGCCGGGACACGGTCGAGCTCCACATCGTGGCCGACCGGGAGCCGGCGCGCGACACTGACTTCCCTACCCTCGTGGCCGAGGGCTTGACCGCTATTTCGCCCTAC
>Ga0209002_10001297_pt1 | contig 20142 bp, 29 predicted proteins | sample Rifsed16ft2_FD_184010 | JGI IMG/M metagenome (GOLD analysis project Ga0209002, IMG submission 184010) | Soil microbial communities from Rifle, Colorado, USA - sediment 16ft 2 (version 2) | ecosystem: Environmental > Terrestrial > Deep subsurface > Rock core/Sediment | place: Rifle, Colorado... | reverse complement strand
CAGCATCAATTTAACGAAGTAGACCAAGTTCTTTTTTTTGAAGAAAAGATGAAGAGACTTTTTGATTAAATCCTGTGCGGACGAGAGGTTACTTTTCATACTTAATTCTTACGATATTATTTGGAATAAATCAATCTTTGCCGGTCTGAATATTAAAAAGTCTTTCGGCTATTTTGGGAATTACCTCGTCAGCCTCCCTTTCGACAACCCCGTCCGACATGACCACCAAAACAAAAGGATACTTGCTAAAGACTATGCCCGCATCGTTGACAACGTGCAGTTCCCGGCCGTATTTATGAGCCACCCGGATATCATCCGGAACCCCGGCAACTATCCAGTTCTCATAAATAGTGTCTGTAATAAATCCCAGGATTTCATCGCGGGAATCATCCGAAACGATCTCTTTTTTCCAAAGCTTTTTGAAAAAAAGGCCGATATCCTGGGGGGTGGTGGTATTTTCGGCCAAAGAAGTTTTGGTCATTCCGATTTCGGCCGTTACTTGGTTTATTTTTTCATCTCCCAAGAGCCTTCTAACTATTCCAAAGGCGGTGTTATCGGACTGCTTCCCCATTAGCCGGGCCAGGTCCCGATAAGTTAAGACCGTTCCTGCGGGCTTGCCGGAAAGGCTACCCGCACCGGGCAGTTTATCCGATTGTTTCAGGGTGTACTTTGCCTCCAAATCAATGTTGCCCTTCTCCGCTTCCAGATATAAAGCGGCCAGGGTGGGAAGTTTTATCAGGGAGGCCGCCTGCATGGTGTTTGTCTCGGCAGTTCCGTAGGAAATATCTTTTTCCAAATCGATAATCAAAAACGAGTAAAGTCCGGAGAGGTCTTTGGTTACCTCTTTGAACTTCTCTTTTGCCTTCTTGGCTTTTTCCTGGTCTTCCCGACTTGCCGGCTTTTTACCAACCACAATGGTTTCCTCTTTGAAGAGATTAAAAGAAGGAAAAGAAATTCTGGGTAGCCCGGGAAGTTTCCAGTTTCTGGCGGAAATAGCCAGGCCTGCGGCGAGAACTACCGTTGCCAGAAAAGCATAAAAAACAATCAACCGTTCGCGTCTGCCCCAGGGCTTGACTGGCTCTTTCCTCTTTTTCTTATTCTCCGGTCTTAAATCCTTAAATTTTCTGGGGTTGGGCTTTCTCTCTTCCAATTCTTCATCATCATACTCGTACTCTTCGTCTTCATCTTTTTTCTTAAATATTGACATAATGACATTTTACAATGCCACTTCCTTTCCCGCTAATGGATATCAATAATGCTTCGGCTTATCTTTGGGTGCGTGAAAATCTTTGAGTCGGGCCTTTTGCTGAAGAAATTATTTGCTCAAAAGAGGTTATTTCCGCCTTTTCTCCCACACTTCCTCATTGACGATATTGGCAGGCTTTTTACCCTCTAGGGCATCAAGTATCGCCGCTACCGCCATTTCTCCCATCTTATTTCTGGCCTCCCAGGTTGCCGAGGCAATATGGGGGGTGGTAATGGTATTGGGCATCACCAAAAACTCAGGGTCGATGTCCGGTTCGTTGTCGTAAACATCCAAAGCAGCCCCCGACAGTTGTCCGGATTTGAGGGCCTCGACCAAGTCCCTTTCGTCAACGACTGGGCCTCTGGCGGTATTGACCAGAAAGCTTCCCTTTTTCATTTTTGCCAGAGTTTCTTTATTTATCATGTGCCTGGTCTCATCGGTCAAAGGAACATGCAAGGAAACAAAATCGCTTTTGGCTAAAAGTTCATCTAAGGATGCGAAGGTAACGCCGAGCTCTTTTTCCGCCTCCGGATCCGGCTCGTGTTTATTGTAAAGAACGGTCATGTTGTAACCTTTGGCACGTCTGGCGACCATCGAGCCGATTCTTCCCAAACCGATAACCCCTAGGGTTTTGCCGATAAGATTTACGCCGATAAAAATATCCGGTTCCCAACCTTTATATCCTCCCCTTCTTACCGCCTCATCGGCCTCGACAATCCTTCTGGCTATGGCCAAGATAAGAGCCCAGGTATGCTCCGCCACCGCCTCGTTGACCTCGTCCGAGGGAGTATTGGTGACAACTATTCCCCTATCGCTTGCCCCCTTAACATCGATGTTGTCAAAACCCACGGCATAATTGGAAATGACTTTTAGCTGGGGCCCGGCCGCATCCATCAAATCCCCGTCAATTCTATCCGTCAGAATGGATAAAATTGCCTCCACTCCCTTAACTTTCTCGACCAATTCCTCGGCGCTTATGGGACGATTAAATTCCGAGACCGAAACCTCGTGTCCGGCTTTGGTCATCCCTTCTAAGTGTTCCCCGGGTATTTTTCTGGTTACAAAAATTTTTGCCATTTTATCGTTTAAAATTCTTCTACTTTAACTCCCGAACTTTTGTATCTGGCTACCCATTCCTGCATTTCCCCCTCTTTTACCAAACCTTTTTGAGGCCCGACATAGCCGATGACCGAGGCGGAATTGACCGTTCCCCAAACCAGAGCCTCCTCAAGCGATTTGCCTTTGATGAGAGCGGTTAGACAGCCGGAGCCGAAGGCATCCCCCGCCCCGGTCCGCTCGTAGGCATCAACGGGTAAAACCTCGGCCCGGACAAATCTCGTTCCGTCGGTTACTCCCGAGTCGTAGATAAATGAGCCGTTGTTCCCATCCGTAATCACACAGACCTTTGGACCCAGTTTCGAAAGGGCCATTAAAAGATCTTTTTCCTTCCCCGCACTTTCTTTCAGCCCGACAAGGGCTTCTGCCTCTTCCCGGTTTACAAATACCAAATAGGTCAAAGCCAGAACGTCTTTTATGCCTTCGTATCCGGCTTTTAATTGCCAGCTTCCGGGGTTAAATGCGAGCTTAATCGAAGGGTTTACCTTAAGCCATTCAACTACGTGGTTATAAAAAGGCCGAAAAGATTCTCCCATTGAGGTTAAATATACCCAGGGGGTTACCGGCAGCTGAACCGGAAACTCGTATGAGCGGGGTGCGTGATAGCTAAAAATGGTCCGCTCTCCCCCGTAGTTGACCACCACCGAAAAGTTTGAAGAGGAGGCCGGCTGCTGAATGACATAGGTTAGATCAACCCCTTCCTTTTTCAACCCTTCTATAATTTGATTTCCTCCGGCATCGTCTCCCAAAGTCAGAACCAGACCGGTTTTTACTCCCAACCGGGTTGTCCCCACCGCATTGTTGGCAGCATTGCCCCCAACCGAAAACTCCAGATTTCTGACAGGGATTTTTTCCCCGTAAGAAAAGGCAATGTAGCACTCTTTGGTGTTTATCTGGCAGAGGGCCTCGCTCTGGGTCGGAGTCAAAAAAACGTCAATCGAGGCATCTCCTACTGATAAAAGGTCGGGTTGATTATTCATTTTCCATCTCGGGACTAAAAAGTCCCTGTCGGGCAAGAGAAACTAGTTTTGCCCGCTTGTAAAAGGCATCTTGTGCCATCTTAACATTCCCGTCCTCCCCGCGCCAGACATCCAAAGGCTCCCCCTGGAGTGCCCGGGCGAAGGAGAATGAAAGCTGCCAGGGAACCTCACCTTTTAATTTATTGATTTCATTTAAGTTTGCAGTCGCCTCCTGGGGACTCTGGCCTCCGGAGAGAAAAACTATTCCCGGAATCTCGGCAGGGACCTCTTTGATGGCTGCGAGTGTCGCCTGGGCAACCTCAAGGGGGGCAGCCTTCACGCTTGAGTCTTTACCGGGAAGAACCATATTGGTTTTCAGAAGAAGGCCGTCCGGGGCAATTCCAGATTGTTTTAGTTTTTCAAAAAGTTGAGTCAGGACCTTTTTGGTGATTTCCCCGCAGCGGGTGGTTGTGTGGTTCCCGTCAAGTAAAACCTCAGGCTCAACTATCGGGACCAGGCCATTCTCCTGCGAGATTTTGGCATACTCGACCATTCTTTTTGAATTTTCCTCGAGGGCCGCATCCGAAGGATAGATGTCGTTGATGATGAAAGGTGCTCTCCACTTGGTAAAGGTCAGTCCCAAACCTTTATACTCTTTAAGTCGCACGTCAAGGCCTTCTAGTCCCTTTGTAACCTCCTCCATATCATTGAGGGGTTCCCGGCCCTCGTCCACTTTAATCCCCGGAAGAATCCCCTTCTTGGTTAAATATTCAATAAAGTCTATTCCCTCGTCGGTTTTTTGCCTGACCGTCTCGTCAAACATGATAATTCCGCTTATAAATTCCTCAATCCCCTGGGTGGCAAAGAGCATCTGGCGGTATTTACGATTAAGTTCGGGTGAGGGGACAAGTCCCACGGCTTCAAATCTTTTTTTTATGGTTCCGGTTGACTCGTCAGCCGCCAGAAGTCCCTTTTTGGCTGCAATCAGGGCTTGGGCTATTTTTTTTAAATCCTCATTCATTGCTCTTTTTTAAGGATAACCTTTTTGACAGCCTCAATAATAGCCTCAGATTTCATCCCGTATTTTTTGAGCAGTTCATCCGGGGTTCCCGATTCCCCAAAGGAGTCCGGCATGCCGATAAACTCCATGGGAACGGGAAAATTTCTCGAAACAACCTCAGCAACGGCTCCTCCCAATCCCCCGTTTTTTTGATGCTCCTCAACCGTAACTATCGCTCCGGTTATTTTTGCGGCCCTGATTATCTCTTTTTCATCAAGGGGTTTGACTGTGTGGGAGTTGACAACCAAAACTTCGATTTCCTTTTTCGCAAGTTCGCGGGCGGCCAAAAGAGCCTCATAAATCAAGGGGCCACAGGCAATAATCGCCGCCTGGGGGGACTTTGATTCCCAAAGGATCTCTGCCCTGCCTATCTTAAAAGGGGTTAACTCTGTTGTAAAAACCGGAGTCTTCTCCCGTGCGAAACGGATATAAGTCGGCTTTCCGTTTTTAGCCGCCTCGAGCACTGCCTTCTTGGTTTCAATGGCATCTGCCGGAGCAACAACTATCATATTGGGCATAGCCCTCATCAGGGCGATATCCTCAAGCCCCTGATGGGTTGCCCCGTCCGGACCAACCGATATTCCGGCGTGGGCCCCGCCAATTTTAACCGGCACATCATTGAGGGCGATGGTTGTTCTTATCTGTTCCCAGTTTCTGCCCGGGGAAAAGACGGCATACGAGGAAATAAAAGGTATCTTTCCGTAAACTGCCATGCCTGCGGCGATTGTGGCCATGGCCTGCTCGGCCACCCCAACTTCGATAAATCTTTCCGGAAACCTTTCTTGAAAAAGAATCGCGCGGGTGGACTCGGTCACATCCGCACCCAAAACCACAACCTGCTCATCTTTCTCTCCGGCCTCAACCAGGCCCTCCCCGTAACCCTGGCGGGTGGGAATAAGGTCGATATCCTTGGTAAATATCTTTTTTGAAAGTTTTAGTTTTTTATTTAGCATGGCTTTCCCCAGATTCAAACCACCTCTTATATTCGGGCTCATCTTCCGAGTCGTAGTAGTTTTGAGCCTCAATAAGATCAAAACCTACCAGCTTTTTATCTCCGGTCAAATAAGCCAGAAGAAGTTTTTTATTGAAATACTCCGTAAATTCCGACACATCCATCTTTTCGATATCATTAGAATCCGTCCACTTATAAGATTTACTTTCCCCAGAAAGAGAAATTTCTCCTACTTTTGCGACTGCATGAAACATGAGAACCGTTCTTCCTTCTACTAAAAGTTCTTCAATTCTAAAAATTCCCTCGGGCTCAATGTCCTGACCCAACTCCTCCTGCATTTTTCTCTTAAACGCCTTATAGAGCGATTCTTTGGCCAACGGTTTCCCTCCAGGAAGTCCCCAATGAAGGGGCATCCACTCATTTGTTTCGGGTTCCTGAATTAAAAGCACTTTCCCTTCAGGATTTTGAACGATAACTTTTATTACGTTCACCCGCTCGTACTGGTATCTGGGATCATTCATGTTCGGATTTAATTTTCCCTCCCAATGTTCTTAATTCGTGTAGGGCTATCTTTGCTTCTTCTTTACTTGGAGGTTTTCCGTGCCATTCGGGCAGGTTTTCCATAAAAGAAACACCTTTACCCGGAATTGTGTGGGCGATAATTACGGTTGGGTTCTCGTAAACCGCCCGGGCGTGTTCAACCGCATCGATAATCTCCTCGAAATTGTGGCCGTTGATTTCCAAAACGTTCCAGTTGAAGGCTTTGTACTTATCCGCCAAAGGCTCCAGAGGCATAACATCCTCGGTGTAACCGTCTATCTGGATATTATTCCTGTCAACAATGGCGGTTAAATTTGAAAGATTGTATTTGCCGGCAAAGGCAACCGCTTCCCAGTGATTTCCTGAGTCGTGCTCGGCATCGCTCGTTATGCAAAAGATCCTAAAGTGGGTCCCGTCCATCCTGGCCGCATAGGCCACGCCTGAGGCTTGGGCCAATCCCGAACCCAATGGACCGGAGGTGGTTTCCACTCCGGGAAGCCTGGCTCTTTCCGGATGTCCCTGAAGAGGACTTTCCAGTTTTCTTAACTTCCAAAGCCACTCCCGGGGAAAATAACCGGCGTGGGCCATGGCCGCATAGCGGGCTGGACAAATATGGCCGTTGGACAGAATGAGCCTATCCCTCTCCACCCAGTCGGGTTTTTTGGGGTCGTGGTTCATGATGTTAAAGTAAAGGGCGGTAAAAATATCGGCCATGCCCATGGGACCTGCGGAGTGACCCGAACCGGCCTTTAGAAGCATTCTGATTATATCCTGGCGGATTAAGTTAGCCTTCCGAGTAAGTTCTGCTGTGGACAGTTTGGGCATAAATTTTCAAAGCTGGAATGGTTTTTCGTCTTTGTGGGTGTGGTTGTTTTCGGCGAGAACTCCCTCCAAGTGCAAAATCGCCTGGTAGGCCTCTTCGGGGGTACTGACCACCTTGTAAACCTTAAGTTCCTCGGGTCTTATCCTCATGTTGTCAACGAAGGATTTGATAACGTTGTTCCAAAATTCCCCGTAAAGAAGTAGGGGCTTGTGGTGCCCGAAATATAATCTGGCCAGACCCCAGGCCATCCCAAATTCGGAGATTGTGCCCGTGCCTCCCCTAAAAACAACGTAAGCATCTCCCATCTCCAGAAGCTTGAGTGTCCTTTCCAGATAATTTTTGGTTTTAACTTCGATGTCGATTGGGTTTTCTTTATCTCGTCCCTCAAAGTTGGTAATATCCTTCGGATAAAAAGTCACACCCACGGCAGTTCCTTTGGCCGCCTTTGCACCCTCGGAAACCGCCCTCATTGTTCCCGGGCCTCCCCCATTTATGGCCACGTAACCTTTTTCGGTCAGATACTTGGCAACCTCAAAGGCCTCTTTATATAAAGGGTCGTTGGGTGCCGCATCCGCAAACCCAAAATAGGAAATCTGCCTTATTTTTCTTTTTAAAAAGTCTTTTTCGTCAACCATTTGCCGCCTTAATCAGTCCTTCTATGTTCGCCTGTAAATTCCCCCTAAAAATTCTGCCCGCGGCTGCCTCGTCAGCGCCGGCTTCGACTACCTTATCTATATTACCCTCATTAATTCCCCCGTCAACGCAAATCCTAAAGGGAGAGGCGTCTTTGGCCCTTAGTTCGCTTAATTCCTTTATTTTATCAATTACCCGGCCGTCGAAATCCTGCCCGCCAAAGCCGGCCGGGACGCTCATGAGTAAAATTACATCCAAACTTGTAACTACGGCAGGGTCCAGCTCGGAAATTCTGGTTTCCAGATCAACCGCCAGGCCGACCGACGGGCCCGCTTCTTGAACTTTACCGACAAAATCTAGTTGGTTTTCCATTTTCTCGATTTGACCGATGATTCTGCCTGCTCCTCCCCTGACCGCCCTCTCCACCCAATCTGCCGGTTCCTTGGTCATGAGGTGAAAGTCCAATTCCAGATCCGTTTCGATTCTTTCAAGGAAACCCGGGTCGATGGTTCGGTTTGGGGCAAAGACCCCATCCAAGACGTCTATCTGAACCCTTTTAACCAGGCCTTCGGCCAAGGCAATTTTTTCCTCTACCTCTCTTATGTCGGTTGTCAGAATTGTCGGGATTACTTCGACCATGACAAAGTAAGGGGATCTGTCGGAGCCTTAGTCCCTTCTCCCAAGGTTTTTCCGACCCTTATCACCTGTTCAATTAGTCTATTGGCATAACCCCACTCGTTGTCGTACCAGGCAAAAACCTTGACCAGATTGCCGCCTATAACCTGGGTCAGGGGTAAATCCACAATCGCCGACTCGCTTCTGCCGATAATGTCCGAGGATACCAGGGGTTCCTCCGAAACCGCCAGAATGCCCTTATAGAGAGGGTTTTCGGCCGCCTCCTTGAAGGCCTGGTTGACCTCCTCGACGGTTACGTTTTTCTTTAAGACCGCGGCTAAATCTGTAATCGAGCCGGTTATTACCGGAGTTCTTAGGGCCCGCCCGTCAAAAAGACCTTTGAGCTCGGGAATAGTTTCCGTTGTCGAAATGGCTGCCCCAGTTGAGGTGGGAACAATGTTTTCGGCAGCTGCCCGGGCGCGTCTTAAATCCTTGTGGGAATTGTCCTGAAGATTCTGATCATCCGTATATCCGTGAGAAGTGGTCATGGCTGCTTTTTCTATCCCAAATTTGGCGTGGAGTACCGCCGCCACCGGGGCAACGCAGTTGGTCGTACAGGAAGAATTGGATAAAACTTGGGCCTCGCCTTTATATTCATTGACTCCCAAAATAAAAGTCCCGATATTTCCCCCCTTAACCGGGGCCGAAATAACCACCCTTTTGGCTCCTCCGGCCGCGTGTTTTTTGGCATCTTCCTCGGTTGTGAATTTGCCGGTAGATTCGATGACAACATCGACTTGGTACTTCCCCCAGGGTATTTTGGCTGGGTCTTTTTGGGCTAAAACAGGGACTTTTTTGCCATCAACGAGTAAATTTCCGATTTGCGGGTCTTCATCCGTTACCGCCTCGGCTTTTTTGATTTCCTCGGCCTTGACCTCCTTTTCGAACTTCCTGTAGATGGTGTCGTAGTTGACCAGATGGGCCCAACCCGAAGTCTCCATACTTCCCGAGGTATTTACGGCCCCAAATTCGATTTCGTTTGCATGTTTAAGGACACCTATTCTAAAGGCAATCCGACCAATACGACCAAAGCCATTTATTCCAATCTTAATCATGGCAGTTTATTCATTCTAACAGCGCCTCAATTCCGGGTAAAGTACGCTTTGATAAGAATTCGAGCATTGCTCCCCCGCCAACCGATATCCAATCGAATTTATCTTTGAGCCCCAACATATCAATTGCGGCAATTGTGTCTCCGCCCCCGGCAACTTTAAATGCCCCCGAACCTGCGATTGCCGCCAAGACCCTTTTTGTTCCCAGAGCGTGGCCTTCCTCTTCGAATTTGCCAATGGGACCGGAAAGAATAATTGTCCCGGCGGAGGCTGCATCTGCCTCAATCTTTTCAATCGAATGGATTGTTATGTCTTCTTTGTCGGGAAGCAAGTTGGCAATTGTAACCTTGGGGTCCGGGGATTCCTCCATAAATGTAGGCAAGGCCCCGACAACGTGGATTTTGTCGGCGAAAGACTTAAATCCGTCAAGATAAGAGAGTTTGTCTTCCTTTACCCCGCCGATTATGGCAACAACGGGCTTTTTGGGTTTCTCAAAAACCTTGCTTAGATTTTCAATTTCAGCCACAAACCTTAGGCCCGCTGCGTGGGGAAGAAGTTTGGGTAAACCCACAATTGAAGCGTGTTGCCGATGTGAAGCTGCAAATGCCTCATTTACGAAGACCTCGCCGTTTTGAGCAAGGCGTTTGGCATATTCGAGGTCGTTAGCCTCCTCGCCCGGGTCGAAGCGCAAATTCTCCATGACCTCTAAATCTTGCCTGCCCAAGATACTTTTTAACCTCTGGGCAACGGGCTCAATTTTAAGCTCCTCAACCACCTTGCCCTCGGGCCGGCCCCTATGGCCCAAAAGGATAACTTTGGCGCCGTTTTCCAAAAGAAGCTTCAATGTGGGGACTAATGCTTCAAGGCGGTAGTCTTCTTTCTGGGTTACATCCAAATCGGCCCGGACCAGGACTTTTTTCCCTTGAATGTTAAGACTTTGGACAGTGGGGACATTCATTTGGCGTCTAATTGTTTGCTTCTATTTTCTTGATATCTTCGAGTCTTCTTTTGAATCTTTCTTTGCCGGCAAATTTGGTCTCCAGGAATGTCTTTATCATCTCTTTGGCCTCGTTTTCCTGGGTAAAATCAGCCGCAATCACCAAAATATTCATGTCATCGTCGTTTCTACCCGCTTTGACCTGCTCCGGGTTTTTCCCGACCCCCGCCCTGACCCCGTCGATTTTATTGGCCGCAACTTCAACCCCAACCCCACTTCCACAAAGAAGGATGCCCATCGCTTCTTGCCTTCCCACAAGCACGCCGACTTTTTCGGCATACAAAGGATAATCATCATTGGGGTCAAGCTCGTAGGCTCCCAAATCCTGCCAATCCCAACCCCACTCGGTCAGCCAACCTTTTGCCTTTTCTTTGAGGCCAAAACCTTTGTGGTCTGTTCCTAAATAAACTTTCATTTTAGGCGGTGAGTCCCTCGCTTAAGTCCAAAATCTCTTTCCTGGGGTCTTCGGCTTTGACTACATCCGTGGCAACTGCTACCCCCACGGCACCCAGTTCCAAACTTTTTTTGACATCGTCCCGTGAATTTATCCCTGCCCCGACAATTAAGGGAATCCCTGCCTCTTTGGCCAAAACCGAGGCTTTGGCAATAACCTCCGGCTGGGCCGTGGCCACGGAAGTCTCGGTACTGCCTATAAGCTCGGGGGGCTCGTAGGCCACATAGGTGGGCTTAAGTTCCAAGGCGCGCTTAAGCTCATCCAGATCCCCGGCAAAGACCATGGTTTTTAAATCCACCTCTTGGCACCTGGCCACCGCCTTGGCCAGCTCGGCTACATCGTCAAATTTGTGCTCCGAATGGTTTAGGAATACGCCTCTGATTCCTATCCGGATAGCCTCCTCGGGAAGAGTCCAGCCGGTATAGGGACCAAAAGAGACCGGGTCGATATGCTGAATCCAAACCTCAAGCCGGGTCGAGGAAACCACCATTTCGGCATCAATAATCTGGACAACGGGAATTATTTTTACCTGGGTAGTGTGGGCTACCTCTTCCAAAATTTTGGTCAGGGCCAGCGCTTTTTGGCCGCTGCCCTGCTCGTAAGTCTTGAAGTTAACAAAAATCATTCCGTAATTCCCAATATGGAATTGAGCCTGCCTTTGTCAAAACCCACCACGGTCTCTTTGCTTCCATCGTCTTTGGCAATGACGCTAAATGGTACTCCCAAAAATCCGCCGGAATTCTGCGTCATTTCATTTCTGGCAGCCTCATCTTGGTCGACCAATTTTTCCGTGAATGCCACGTTTTTGCTGCCTAAATAATCTTTAAGCATTTTGCAATACGGACAGGTGGTAGTTGAATAAATCGTTACCTGCACCAAAATCACCTCCCCTTACTTAACCTCAATCTCGCCTTCCATTCCCAGGGCTTTATGGCCAGCGATGCTACAGAAAAAGCTGAAGGTTCCCCCTTCGGAAGCAGTAAACTCAACCGAGTCTTCCTCCCCTTTGGCTATTGTCTTGGTTGAAATCCCAAGATCTGCAACAACCAAATTGTGGGCAATGGCCCCAATATTCCTAAATACAAGCTTTATTTTTTCTCCTTTTTCGACTTGAATGTTTTTAGGATTATAAGAATACTCGCTTCCAACAACCACGATTTCCCGGACTGAGGTGGTTACCTCGGAAGGATTTGACTCCTCGGTTCCCGTAGGCGTTGGTGCTTCTTTTAGGGTCGTTTGGCTTGCCGGTTTTCGAAGCAGGAAAAAGCCGGCTAAAATTATAGCCAGGAAGACTCCCAGACCAATCCAGATTCCTTTGTTTTGCATCTTACATTACTAATATAACTCGACCTTAGTCCAATTACCAGAATTGGGAAGCCTATTAACCGGGCAGATACTTGGTCAAAATAAAAACTAAAACAATTCCCGTTAAGAAAAATCCGGCTACCGGCCAACGATTCTCTCTCTTTCCTCCATGAACCAACTCGGGCAAAATATCGGCGGAGGAAATATAAAGAAACATCCCGGTTGAAAGTCCAAGCAGGGGCCCAATCAGCCCCATTGACTTTTCGGCCAGTACCAAGGTAAGAATTGCCCCCAAAAATGTGGCCAGAGCCGAAAAAAGGTTATAGATAATGACTTTAAGTTTCCCCACTCCGCTTGACAGAAGAACCGCAAAATCCCCTATCTCCTGGGGTATCTCGTGGAAAAAGGTCGCCAAGGCAACCACCAGTCCCAAGCGCACATCAGCCAAAAATGAGGCGGTAATTACCACCCCATCGATGAAATTATGGATGGAGTCGCTGGCAACGATTAAAGGAACCGCGGTTCTTAAGGAGTGGCCGTGTTCCTCATGGTGGTGGAAATGCAGTAAAAAATCCTCGGTCAAAAAGAAGGCGACAAGGCCCAAAAGGGTAAGAAGGTACACGCTCTCCCCGGCTAGGGCCGTTGCCTCAGGCAAGAGGTCCAAGAAAGCAGTTGCCAAAATTACTCCGGCGGCGAATGAAATAAGATAAAGGGAGTATTTCTTGGCCAGGCCCTCTTTCCAAAGAAGAAAAAGCCCGCCCGCAAGCCCGGCAACGCTGCCCAAAAACAGATACAAAAAAAGCGGCGCTGCAAACGCTCCCATATACCAGCTACTCTAACAAAGCCAGGCCAATCGGTAAAGAAGGAAAGTGGTACTTAGAAGGAGCCTTCCAGGGTGTGAGTTTCGGGTTTGACGTCGTTAACTTTCTCAAGGGTGACAACAACGCCTTTGTATTCGGAGTAGTCTTTTCCAGATTCAAATTCTAGAAGGAATCCGCCCTTAGCAACCCTCAACTTTCCGGTTGAGATGTAGGCAAAATTAGAATCTCCCTCTTTGCCCCTAACCAGCCAGCCCTCATAAAAGGTCCCAGCTTCCGGATCCGGAAGGTCTGCCAAAACGGTGTGGCTAAAGCGTCCTGCCTCGTATTTTCTGGTTGCGATTCCGCTTCCGGTTCCGCCTGAAACATCCTTCAACTCAGCTCTTTCCACATCGTCAGGAATCTCGAAGTTAAACGACTTTTCCAATTTTTGCTCAACTGAGGGAGTTGAAGTAGGAACGGTCTTTGGGGCTCTGGCCCTTCTTATGACAACAATGCTTGTTGCCAAAACAGCCAGGATAACAAGGCCGATGACGATATCTCTTGCTTTCATTATCCGAAAAATAGCACGCTCCTTCCTATTTGTCAAATCTCCTCACTCGCAACAGGGGTCCTTGAAGCCACAATTGGTGCAAATCGCCTCTTTGGTTCCGGGAACGGAGCCTATCGAAAAGCCGCAAACGGGACACGGTTGGGTATCATGCGATATTTTCCGCATATTTACCGCAAAATTACCGCGTGCCTTGTCAGGATAGCCTTGCATAGACTCCAAAAAGGGCCAAAACCGCAGCGACCAAGAGCCACTGGGTTGAGGCCAACCAGATGTCGTATCCCAGATACCCCACTCCCGAAAGAACAACCGCTACAAGAGAGCCAAACATCAAAAACGTTGAAAACTTCTTTATATCCTCTTTACTCATTTACCTCACCTCCTTAAACGACGAAAGTATCCAATAGATACCCAACAGCATATGCAAGAATGGCGGAGACACCCCCTATGGCGAGCATCTCAATTCCGCTTCTCAGCCAATGTTTTTTGGTATAAATTCCCTTTAATATCCCTACCGCAAAAAGAGAAAGCCCAACCACGAAACAGGAAACCACAAAGGCCGATTCCATCTTAAATAGGTATGGCAAGACTGGAAAAAGCCCGGCTATTACGAAGGAGAAATAGGTAACAATGGCATTTTTAAAGGGAGAATCGTATCTCCAGTGTCCACTGCCTTCGGCTTTTTCGTACTCCTGTTCGCTTTTGACCCCCATATAAATCCCGGTTGCCATGGAAAACCCGTCTGCAAAAAGATTGGCAAAACCCAAAATAACGGCAATCGAAGGATGGAGGCCAGCTCCGGTGGAGCCCGCAACAACGGCAAAAGTGGTAATTATTCCGTCATCGGCTGCAAAAACGGCATCCCTTAACAAAGAGGCTTTTTCGTAGATAGACGGGGAATTTCCCATCTTGGTTTTATTCTAACATACCCCTTGACAGGAATTTCCCAAAAATCATAATGGGTGAACGAGATTGTGTTCAAGGAAGAAGGTGTAACTCCTTCGCTGTGCCGCAACCGTCAAAGCCGGAAAACTAGCAACCTCGAAGTATTCCGAGCAGGAAAAAATGATAGCTCACGAACAAGAAAAAGTCCTCGATATATCTTTATATACTCCCCTTTCTCCAGATGTTAAAAAACAAGTTCTAGTCGAAGACACAGCAGGATTAGTTTTGGAAGCGGGTAAATTAAGCCTAGAAGAAAGAATAAATCCTAGAAAACTTAAAATTAAAAACGGACGTGTTTTTGATCCAGTCTCTGATAGGGAAGTTACTGAAGGGCTTAAGTGGGATAGTAGCTTAGAAATTGTCGAGGGGATGGGCATGACCAATTTTTATAATCATTTGGTTGATAACAAAGATTCCGTTGTTATCTGTGTTAGTCCCCCGAAGGGCATATCTCCCTATCTTGAAGGCCGAATAAACATAGGTGTGAGGAAAGGTGAGGATATAGAGTTTTACGGAATACCGACAAAATTAAATCCAGAAGAACTTCTAGACTTTATATCAAGAGTTTCGGAATTTTCTGATGCAAAAATACCAAATCAACCTGATTTTTTAAGGATGACCCCAATACCCGTTTTTGTCCCCTCCAATGAAAACGTATGGAAATTTTTAAAAAAGGTTGCCCCCTTGGATAGCAATGCCTGGCAAACAATTCTTGAAGGAAAACCGTGGGAAATGAAAACAAGGTCAGAAAAAGATGCCCAACTAACTATTGAGTCAGCAGCTTATTTACTCTCAGAGGCAAAAACTCCGAGAGATTTCGTCTTTATAGGAGCATACATAGAAAGAAATATGCAAAAGTTGGGGTGGGGACTGGATAGAGCTGGCTGTCCGGGGGTTTTTAATTCAGAGCTTTTAGCTTCCGACAACTCTGGATTCACTAAGGATGCTTTTGGAAATACCAGAGCAACCACTTGGGAATATCATACTGGAAGTTGTGTGGTTTGTGGAACAAGTAATCTTCTGGTCGGCCCCTGTAAAATCTGCAAAACCTGCGAGAAAAAACTATAATAGCCATATTCCGACGTGGCGCAGTGGTAGCGCGGGTCCCTGTGGATTGACATATTGTTGGTTCATATTTAGAATGGGATGTGGGATACTTCGGAAACTTAGAGAAAAAGCTTGAAGCCCAGAAATTAAGAAAAATGGGGTTGTCCTACTCTGAAATTCAAAAAGTTGTGCCTGTCCCCAAAAGTACCTTGAGTGGATGGTGCCGAGATATCGCTCTCACCGAAAAACAAGCTCTACGACTATTTAAAAATAAATTAAGTGGTTCGGCTCGCGGGCGAATAATAGGAGCCAAGCGCGTACAGGCTAAACGCCTAAAACAAATTGCTGAAATGATGGCCGAAGGGAAAAAGGAAGTGGGAAAATTATCAACGCGCGACAAGTTTATTGCCGGAATTTCCCTATATGCTGCGGAGGGAACAAAAAGAGATAAAGTCTGCAGTTTTTCTAATAGCGACCCCAAACTTATAAAATTCATGTCTGCCTGGTTTAGGGAATTTTGCCATGTTCCTGAAAAAAAATTGAGGGGGGCAATTTGGATCCACGACAACCTAGATGCTATAGGGGCAGTCAAATATTGGTCAAAATTAACAAACGTTCCAATTACCCAGTTCCACAAAACATACATTGCGAAAAACAAAGTCAATAGCCCAAAAATTAGAAAGAATATTCATCAATACGGAGTTTTCTCTTTCAGATTTTCTGATGCTAAAGTGCACAGAAAGATAATGGGCTGGATAGCTGGAATGCTTGCTTCCCAGTTGGTATAATCAGGGCGCAAGTTTATATTCCTCGGTAGCTCAGTGGTAGAGCGCTCGCCTGTTAAGCGAAGGGCCGCTGGTTCGAATCCAGCCCGAGGAGCTAGGGTCAATTACATTTTTCTTGCATTCAACAAAGAAAAACCTATAATACTTCTATGGTAGAAGACGGGAGACATTTGGCGGGTGCCCCATCGGAGGTCTCTATGACCTTTGAAAAGCTTATTCAAATTAGTTACCAGGCTAGTCGTTTCATCAGACAGAAATTTTCTTCGAGCGAAAACCTACAAAGAGCCCTTGCAGAAGAAGGGGCTAATGTTGAGGTAGATCCTTTTGGTGCAGTCGACTTTCGCTCAATGAGCCCCGAGGAGATTGGTAAATTTGCGCGTGCATATTCCAGGGTACAAGCTAAGGTGCGAGGAGAAGATCCCGACGAGGCAGAGGCTCACGGCATTGATTGGCTATTAGCCAACCACTTTAATATAGATATGGACCTTGCCCACAAACTTGCTTTGGGACACATAAGAGGAGAGGTTAGTAATGAAAACGAAGCAAGAGAGTTTATCGCTCGTCACCAAGCCCAATCATAAATTCAGGGAACAAGACCCGACTTTATCTGTTAGCTTGGCCATTTCGGCAAACTCAATTTGCCCTAACCACCTTAACGTTCTAAAATCGTCCCACTTAGCGAGCACTAGTTTACAGAAATAACCATAAAATTACATTCAAGTTGCATCGATTCTTCTAACAACATTGAGCCAAAAACACAACAAGCTGCTACAATTACGATATTGATACCTTTTTGTAAAACATGGACAAATCCACAGTTACAGGACGTATAAACGCAAAAGCATTTGAGTTGCTCGAACAGCATCCGAAGGGTGTACGTTGGTCAGAACTACTCTCAAAAATTGAGGCATCAGATCGTAGCTTTCATCCGAAAACAGTCAACGGATGTGTCTGGAAACTCGTCGAAAAATTTCCTGACAAGGTTTACAAACCATCTAAGGGGCTTTTCCGTCTGCTTAAATATAGGGACACGGAACAGGACCCCGAGATATGTTAGAATAGCCGCGTGAATAGAGGATTAGAAATTGAATCTCCGGTTTCAGCCCGATCCAGTGAACTAAAGGATAGACAAAATCAATTTGCAGTTCTTCTTGGCCTCGACCCGGAACGATTGAGAGGATTAAAATTTTGCAGCCATTGTGGCGGAGAAGACTATGAGTGGACAGATTACAGTATGGATGAGATGGACGCCACACCTCTTCAACTTGTTACTAGCAAGGGAAAACTAGTTGATTTGCGAGAATATCGAAGCTACCTAGCAGACAGTGTCTGTCAAAATTGTGATGGCACTGGCTTTGAAGGCGGGAGTTTTTCCTTTAACGAAGATGACTGGTGTAGTTTAGGAGATATATCAACAAAATAGGTTCTAACGTTATCCATTAATTTGGTCACTTCAGTAACCTCAATTTGTTTTAGCCATCGTAAAGTCCTAAAATCGTCCCACTGAGCGAGCCAGTTAACACTTAATATAACCACGTTGTTTTGTTTGCCACTTCTATTATTTACTGACCATGAAACATCACCTTTACTATAGAGCCTCTTAAAAGTCTTTTGGGTCAGCACTGAATTGATACTTGACAAGTACTACAACTAGTTGTAATATATGAAGTATGACAACTAATGATAGACAACGAATAACCCTTTTTATTAATCCTGCTATTGCCAAGTATGCTAAAGCTCAAGCTGTTGTTGAGGAGATAAGTTTGGCTAATCTCGTAGAAAATTCTTTAATTAACTACTTACCCAAAGAAACAGTAATTAAGTATGAAAATCTTAAATAAAATAACGAAGTTTGTGGCACTACTTCTAATTGTTTTGATGCAGTTCCTTTTTATTCCTGTACCGAAAGCACGTGCAGCAACGTCTCCAAGTCTTGGAACTGCTGCTACTTACTCGATCTTAGCTGGCACGCAAGTGACTAATACCGGTAGCACGACTATCAGTGGAGATGTGGGTATCTACCCGGGTCCCGACGGCCCCGGCACCACTGGCTTTGGTACGGTAACCCTCGGAGGTGCCATACACGACGCCGATGGGGCAGCGTCTACTGCTCAGGATGACAAGAATGCTGCGTATACTGCTCTTGCTAGCCAAGACTGCGTTACTACCTACGCAGGAACTAAAGATTTGGCCGGAGAAACCCTTGTGCCAGGCGTCTACTGTGCGGACTCATTTCATTTGACGGGAACACTTACGCTCAACGGCGCCGCCTCTGACGTCTGGATTTTCAAATCAGCAAGTGACCTTATTCTTACCGGGGGCGATGCCGTCAAGGTTGTCTTCACTGGCGGTGGTCAACCATGCAATGTGTGGTGGTGGGTTGTGAGCACCGCGACTTTTGATGCGAACAGCTCGCTAGTAGGAAATATCCTTGCGGATACCAGTATTACCCTTGCTGCCGGCGCCAGTCTAAACGGTAGAGCTCTCGCGCGAACTGCTGAAGTGACGCTCAGTAGTAATTCCATAACCGGTCCGACCTGCGCGGCCGCCGCTAGCTCAACCTCAACTTCAACCTCTAACCCAGACTCTTCATCTTGTCCACCAATCAGTAATCAGGTAGTTTCACCAAGCATAATAGAATCAAGAAGGGTTGATGCAGACAGTATTTTTATCAGCTGGGGTCCGTACTCGGGAACAGATAGGTTTAACGTTCGGTATGGTCCGACAAACGGGAATTGGTTATATAATACTGACGTCACGGGCTTCTCAACTACCATCAATGCTCTTTCCCCTAACCAGCCCATCTGGATTCAGGTCGCAGCCAGAAACGATTGCTCGATAGGAACGTATGGAGAGGCAAAGCTTATCGGAGGAGGAGGCCAGGTGTTGGGTGCGTCGACAGATACGTTGGCTGCGACTGGCTCAAACGACCAATTCGTAAGGTACATCGTAGCTTCAACCGTAGCTCTTTTAGTCTTCCTGCTGGGCAAAGTGCTTCTGCGGGGCAATGAAACTTCCTAAACTTCACAATACAACAGTATTTTTAGTGATCATTAGTTTGATTGCCGGCGTTATGGTCTATCTTGGCACAGGGAGGGTAATTTCCATAGTCACGCCGACCCCATCCCCGTCTTTATCTCCCACTTCTAAAAGCATACCCATACCACCAACTGCTATTAATATCCCCAAAATTGGCAAAAATCTCCCTATCAAACCGGCTACCGTTCGGGACAATGACTGGGATATGTTTGGGGACGCAGTCGCGTGGCTTTCGACATCAGCCGTACCGGGAGAGGGTAATGTCATCCTTTATGCACACGACTGGCCCTCCTTGTGGGCGGATATATACCTTTTAAAACCCGGAGATACCATAGAAGTGCTACAAAACAACCTCTGGAGAACATACAAGGTCACTCAGTCACGGGCGGTTGACCAGCATGATACACAATCAATTCTCTCCGACGAGAATCGGCTGACCCTGTATACCTGCGAAGGCAGCTTTGATCAAAAAAGACGTGTGGTGTACGCAGATCCAATATGATGAGCAAAACTGGTGTTTGATAAGTGCTACAACCAGTTGTAGCATATGATGTATGACAACTAATCAGAAAAAACGACTAACCCTTTTTATTAACCCTGCTATTATTAGGCACGCTAAAGCCCAGGCTGTTCTTGAGGAGCTAAGCTTGACTGCTCTTGTAGAAAAAGCCCTAATTGACTACTTACCCAAAGAAACAGTAATTAAGAAAACTGAAATAATTTAAATATAAAAGGTGGTGAGAAATGTGGCAGAATTTACAAAAGAGACTATAACTACACAAGGAGATAATACAAGGACAGTTACGACGACTCCAATTAAAAAGGGGGCAACCAGTTTCCAGACGGTTGAATATTTAGTCTATTTCTTCTTTGGAGCGCTGGAAATACTCTTGGCTTTCCGCCTTGTTCTTAAATTGACGGGGGCAAGCATGGCCAGCGCCTTTGTGGGCTTAATCTACGGTTTAACCGGAATTTTTATCTTACCCTTTGAAGGAATATTCCGTAGGGGCTTTGCCCAAGGAATAGAAACAACTTCAGTTCTTGAGCCGTCAACGCTGGTCGCAATTATTGTGTACGGTTTTTTGGCTTGGGGAATTATTAAGTTACTAAGAATACTCTCCGGCAAACAAGAGCAAGCGGATTAAT
>Ga0209002_10001293_pt1 | contig 20169 bp, 20 predicted proteins | sample Rifsed16ft2_FD_184010 | JGI IMG/M metagenome (GOLD analysis project Ga0209002, IMG submission 184010) | Soil microbial communities from Rifle, Colorado, USA - sediment 16ft 2 (version 2) | ecosystem: Environmental > Terrestrial > Deep subsurface > Rock core/Sediment | place: Rifle, Colorado... | reverse complement strand
TACGTCTGCGACGAGCCGGCCGAGTGCCTCAATCCCACCCGCACCACCGTCTCCGCAAAACCCTACACGCGCATGGTTTCCGAGCGGCTGCGCCGCATGTCCGACAACATCGTGAACCGCACCCCGCAGACGAGCGCCGACATCGGCTTCATCAACAACACGACGGAACCGGTTTACAAGATGCTGGCGGTCGCCAACGCCGTTCCCGCCTCCAACACCGCCGAGACGCTGATCGAAACCTACAAGGACGTGATTGCGCTCGACTACGCGGAGACTTTCCTCAATCGGGCGATTCGGCAGGCCATGACGGCGCTTTCGCAGACATTGAAGCGCACCGCGATCGAGCAGCAGTACGTAGAGACATTGAGGAACAACGCCCAGGAAGCCCAGCGGCAACTGCTGGCCGAAAAGCAGACCGCATACGCCAAGGTGCGCTCGGTCTCGTCCATGACGCAGGACCTGCAGACCCTGGAGCGGCAGCTCTGGAGTTCGATGCCGCCGGCAGTGAAGGCCATGCTCGATTTTAGCGCCAACTCGGGCGCACGCGGCTCCTAGCGGCTACGGCCGCGCGGGCGCCGTCCCCCGGCCGACCTTCCTGCATCCATGTTCGAAATCTATGCCTACGGCAACGTCGATACCCTGACGGGGGTCTTCAACGCCATCGCCGCCATCATGGGCGGCGACGACTATTTCGGCCTCATCAAGACCGTCGCGGTGACCGGCGTCCTGGTCGCGGCCTTCACGGGCCTCTTCACGCCGGGGCGCTTCCACGGTTGGGGCTGGTTGATCGGATTCATGTTCCTCTACTACGCCCTCTTCCTCCCGAAGACCGATGTGGTGATCGTCGACAAACTGGGCAGCCAAACGCCGGTCGCGGTCGGCAATGTCCCGATTGGCGTCGCGTTCTTCGGTCACTACACGAGCAAGGTGGGCGACGTGATGACGCGGTTCTTCGAGACCGCGTTCCAGGTGATCCCGGCAACCAACGCGCAGCTTCCCAGCGAACTCGCCTATCAGAAGAACGGCGTCATGTTCGGCAACCGGCTGATTCAGGCCTCCCGCAGGGCCAACATAGCCGACCCGCAGCTTCGCACCGACCTGATCGCTTACGTCTACAACTGCACTCTCTACGACCTGCAGGACGGCACCATCGACCCGGCGGGTTTCTCCCAGAGCATCGACATTTGGTCGCTGATGGGGACCCCAAATCCGGCGCGCTTCTCCACTTACGGCAACCCGGTTCAGGTTGATACCTGCCCCAATGTGTACACCTATCTCACCAACCGTCTGCCGGCCGAGGTGGCCCGTGCCCGCGCGATGCTCGCGTTCCAGTTGAATCCGTCCCTCGATACAACCGCCGCGCAAGGCGTGATCGACAGCCAGATCGAGCAGGCCTATTACAAGACCAAGATCGCGACCGCGGCGCAAGGCGCCAGCGACCTCCTGCGGCAAAACATCATGATCAACCTGGTTCAGGACACGAGCAGCATCGTCGGCCAGAAGATCAATGACCCGGCTTCGGTCATGATCGCAACGGCCCGCGCCAATGCCACGGCTTCGATCAACTCGTCGTTCCTGACCATGGGCAAGGTCGCTGAGCAAGCCCTTCCCCTTATCCGCAACGTGATCGAGGCGATCATCTACGCCGTCTTCCCGTTCGTCTTCCTGCTGTTCCTGCTGGCGCAGGGACGCGGCCTCGGACTCGCGATCAAGAGCTTCGTGCTGAGTCTGGTCTGGATCCAACTCTGGCCGCCGCTCTACGCAATCCTCAATTACGTGGCCACGCTGGCGAGCGCCAAAAACCTCGAGGCCGCGGCGCGTATGGGCGCAGCAACCCAAGGTCTGGCCCTCGAAACCGCGTCAAGCATCTACCACGGCGCAATCTCCGACCAGGCCGTGGCGGGATACATGGTGATTTCCATCCCGATCATCGCCACCGCCATCATCAAAGGGGGCGAAGTCGCGTTTCAGGCGGTTACAGGCGTCGGACCGATCCAGTCGGCCGTATCGGGAGAGTCAAGCGCAACGAGCAAGGGCAACGTCAGCCAGGACATGGTCTCCTTCGACCAGCAGCAACTCGGCCCGACCCGATCCTCCGCGTTCATGTCCACGACGAGCGATGCCCATGGCACCACCATTCAGGGCTCCGGCCCAAATGCAGGGGTATTCCGCTACCAGGCCACCCTGAGCCGGCTGGCCACAACCTTCACCTTCACCGAGCGCCAGGCCACGACCCTCACGGAAAACGCGCGCGAGGCGGAAACGCTCGCCCGGTCCGAGCGCGAGTCCATGCAGCGCAGCCAAGCCGGCACGCTGACCCGTGCGCTGGGCATCCAGGAAAGCTTCGAGCGCACACAGCAGCGCTCCGGCGCAAGCACCACTTCCGACGGCGGCTCCAGCTCGACGCAGCTCCAGACACTGAACTCCGTGGGCCGCGAGGTGAACCGGCGGCTGGGATTGGGTGACGACTCGATTGTCGGGAAGAGCGTGGCCGCGTCCGCTTCAGCGGGCGCTAAGATTCCTCTTACGGAGATTGGCGGCCAACTGACCCGAGAGGGCCGCCACATGGACCAGCAGAGGCTCCAGAGCGCCTACGACTACGCGCGCAAGGCAGTCGAAACCGCACAACTGTCGGAAGCGACTGCACTCGTGAAGGAGTTCCGTTCCTCCGATGCGTACCAATGGGCGCAGGGCAGCAAGACAGGTTCGACCTCCGGCTTCGACTCGTCGTATCGCGAGTCCGTTGACCTTCAATCCTCTAGCGAGAACGCCTACGGTCGAGCCAAGGAACTCGCGCGTACCGCGCAGTTCATGCGCGAGTGGAGCAACGGTTCCCAGACAGACTTCACGAACTACGCAGCTCGCAGGCTATCGGAGCGCGGGCTGCTTCGCGAAGACGATCCGATCAAGTTGCAGCGCGCCGTCACTGAGATCGCCTTTGCCTATGCGAAAGGCGGCGACGTGGGCAATCAATTTGTCCCAGGAGAAAGCCCGCTGACACCGAGTCGCCCTCTGCCCCAACTGCTTGGCTGGACATCATCGGCGCTGCGTGAGGATTTCGATCAAACCGACAGATCGAACAGTATCGACGCGCTGCGGAATCAAGCAGCGACGAACGACAGTACGATCCGGGACCGCCAGTCCCGCCAGCGCGTCGCGCCGGGGCAAACCGTTGGCAACGACATTGCGGCCCGAGTAAGTTCGAGCGAAAGCCAGGCCTCTTCGACTCTCGATAGGCGTCGCCGCGAAGTCTCGCAGGAGCAAGGCACCCTGAGTGAGGATTACAACGCGACAGTAAAGGCCGGCAAACTGAGCCCGCACCATGGGGGAAATCAGGCAGTGTGGGACACCGTGGGCGCTCAGACCGATAACCGCGCCAAGCTGGGGACGCCCCCGGAGAGGCCGAGTATCGGCGAGTGGCACATCGACAAAGACGGCGTCCCGGTCGCCGGCCCAAAGCCCGAAACACGGGGATCAGTGCCCCCAGCCGCGAAAGCTGAATAGACGCCAGGACCGGAGGAAAACCGTCGCTCGAACGATGGAAAGAGTAGGACCGGAAACCGGTAGGGGCAACGACGGTTCAATCGTCGGCCGCGCCAATCTCCATGCTACCGAGACCGTTGCCCGTGATGTAGCCCGGTGACCTGTCACCGTATCGACTTGCCGGGTTGTTCGTCACCATCGGGTCGCCGTGGAGCCATCCCTCGAAATCTGGGTCGATGCCGCGATCCCCTTCCATAGCCACATCCTTCGTCACCAAAGGCGTAGACAGCCCCGCGCGAAGCGCGAACCACAGCGTCGCGAACCAGTCCTTCAAGGAATCGGGGATCAGCATTCTGTTATCACTCACGCGACCTGCAGCCTAAGGGAATCATTTCTAGCTGAAATCATACACTCCGGAATGCCGAAGTGAAACTCGGGTCGCCGTCATGGCGACCGATTCTCGATAGGTGCGCAGGACGACATTCAGTTCCAACCCAGTTCTTCACGAACTCGTCCTCGCAACGGAGTGATAATTTGGGCTGGTGTTCGCTCGAAGTATTCGCGGGCCGCCTCTGCCTTTCCCGTTTCGACCAATCTCTTCAAGTAGGCGATTCGCTGCTCCTCCGTTGCAACACCCGGCTTCCGCTCCGGGTCATTGGGTCCGATTGCTGTCCAGATAGCGCAATCAAACTGCTTACGCTGTAACCAGTCCTCGATTGATGAATCCACCTGGCACCGTACCTCCAAGTTGGCCCCTCGTCGCCAGCAGTGAATGTTGGCTAGACTTGTCCCCTCGCGCGCCCGCAGGTCGCTGATTGCGGCTGCCAGCGTTGGCTGCCGGCTTAGCGTCCATAGCGTCTGTTGCAGGGGCACACCTTCAACCAATACCAATGTGAGCCGCTCCCTGCCGGAAAAACGAGCGAACTCGACCGGCAGTAGCGGCCCGTCCTCTCTCCACTCCGGCTCGATGTCCAGATCGCGTGGATCCCACACCAATGAGCCCCATGCAATTACCGCAATCTTCACGGAACTCCCTGTGCTTTCGTGGCCGCTCCTGTGACTTCGTCGAGCATGGCACGCACATACCCAACAGTAATGATCCGAGGATCCGGGAAATCTGGTTTCATGAAGAGCAGAAGACTATTGCGATCTCGTTGCCTCCCGACAACACACCACAACTAGGCGATTAACCAATAGCTGGCTTTGAGAATATATGCTTCGAAAAAGCCTTATCCACGGTCGCGCGTGGAGGCGCCTCTCACGCACGTAACGCGCGGCGGTGGGTAAGCTGTCCGCGTCAACCGTTGTCTTGCGAGATCGTTAGCACTGCTGACACGCACGTTTCCATGTCTGCGGAACTTGCGCGATGGTTTGATGGTCACACCGCTAGATCCGCGATCGATGCAGTCCGCACAATATGTTTTTGCCGTTGCGCGCAGATCGCAGGACGCTGAACTTCGATTTACGCTGGCTGAGTCAGCCCGCTTGATGCCCGTAAACGCATCGCCCTATGCTCGCCAGATCGAGCGCAAACGCCGGCCTCATCTCCTGAAAACCGGTAGCCGCAAGGCTCGGAGATACACGTAAGCCCGTAGTCAAAGTCCGCGCAGCATCCAGCCAATTTGCACCGGCTGCTGTTCTGCCGCGATTCCGCTCAACGGGTACGCGGTCGCAATCAAGCTTCACCCGCATGCGCGTGTGACAGCCCTACTCCACTGCCCCAGCGGCAACATCTGTTTCAGGCAGCAATGGTCTGCCCCAGTCGCGCCTGCGTGTGACATGCACGTGGCGGCCTTCAGGTCGGCTGATCGTAGCGGCACCAGCCAATACGGTTACTGCTGCAATCCTGGCCGCGTAACTGCGGCAGAACCTCTGCGCCAACCGCATCGTCACTACCACGGCGCCAGCCGGTAGTGACGATGCGCACGATGCCCCAGCCATCGAGGACTTATCGGTGGCTGGCGCAAGTGACGACCTCCAGTGACGGGCTCCCTGACCCGTCGTCAACCTGGACCGTGCAACGCGGTCCGTCCTCCTGCCCGCTCCCTGCGGGCTCACTGTAAAGCCGCGCCGAAGAAGCGCCCCTCCGAGCCCTGGGTCAACGGCTCAGATCGATGAATCGGCTTCCCACAGGAAGCGCCATCGACGCCAATGCCGCGTGCCGCGGCGGCAAGCAGCAAACGAAACGGCACGAAACGGGAGTGGTGTCCCGAGTCCCTTGTAGATCCCGACCGCCTAGCGTTCGGGACGGACAGAAACACTAACCGGACAGGTTTCACACACCAGCAGCAGCGTAAAGGGCAGGAAAAAAGGGGCAATAAAGGGAGAAAGGGATTGAACCTGGAGAGGAACGAATGCGAGACCTGAACTACGAGCTGAAACAACTCTGCCATCGCAATCGCGACGGCAGCTATTCCACGCAGCGAGACCGCGAGCGCGTGCTCGACCAGATCGCCAACCAACTCCACGACTGGGGCTATCAGCACATGGGAGCCAGCAGCCTGAAGTCAAAACACGTCGAGCGATTGGCTGAAAGCTGGAAGGAGGCGGGTCTGGCCGTGGGGACGATCAAGAATCGCATGGCAGAGCTTCGCTGGTGGGCGGAGAAAATCGGGCGGCAAAAAGTCGTCGCCAACGACAACGCGCACTACGGCATCGGCCACCGGCAGTACGTCACCAACGTCAGCAAGGCCCGCGAACTGACGGCAGGCGACCTGTCGAAGATCACCGACCCGTACACGCGGATGTCGCTGCAGCTGCAGGCGGCGTTCGGATTGCGGCGCGGGGAGTCGATCAAAATCCGGCCCGAGTGGGCCGATCGCCGCGACAAGCTCGTTCTGAAGGACACCTGGACCAAGGGTGGCCGTGCGCGGGAAATACCCATCCGCAACGAGGAACAGCGCCGGATACTTGACGAGGCCAAGCGCTTCGCCGGCAGGGGCAGCCTCATTCCGGCTGACCAGCGCTACGTGGAGCAGCTCCGGCGATTCGAGTATCAGTGCGCCAGGGCGGGCAGCCACCGGGTTCACGGGCACCGCCACCATTATGCACAGACGCGCTACCGGGAGATCACTGGCTGGGCGGCACCGGCTGCTGGCGGACCGCGCTCGAAGGAATTGACCGCGACGCAAAAGGCGCTTGACCAGGAAGCGCGGCTCACGATCAGCCGGGAACTGGGGCATGAGCGCGAGCAGATTACCGCGGTTTACCTGGGGCGATGAGATAACGCCGGCCAGGACCGACAAGGCTGTGAGCACTGCTAACAGAGAAAAATCGCAAGCAAAAACAATCGGCGCAGCTTTTGGCCGCACCGATTAAGCAACCGCCCTAACAGGCGGTCGATGGACACCGAAACCGGATCATTGGACCCGGCCGAGGTGATCAGGCTGCTTCCACAAGTTCTTTCCACTCGCTGGAAGGTAATTCAATCAACTTTCCGCCCAGCGCTTCGAACTCCGTCGCCCGGTCGTAGTCCTCGACGTCATGCGAGTAGTGCGTGACGGCGTTGACCAACCCGTAGCCGGACAAATCGCCTGCGACAATGAGGTGACGCAGCACGCCGGCACGTTCAGACTCGTTGAGCGTGTAGCGGTTAGCGAGCACCTCGACGGCCTTGACAGGATCGCCCGATATTTTGATGTCGAGCGTCTTCTGCATCTTCTGCGCGACCTGACGGAAGGTTGCCTCGGAGACTGCCGCCTCGACCACGTCCCGGACCTTCAGAAAAAAGGCCTTGTCGTCTGCGGCCAGGGTATCGTCCCTGAACACCGTGATCGCCTCGTCTTCCGAATGCAGAGTGCGGCCGACGTGCGTCTTGCGCAATGCGCGGTCCGACGCGATCAGCCCGTTTCGACATACCAGCCGGTAGACCATAGGCTGCACCGACAGCGTACCGTGGCCGACTTCCGAGTTCGTAATCACGATACCGGCCTGCACCACATCTCCCGGAGCGATTTCGTACTCGACACGCGGCGTGACTACCTTGAGATACATCTTCGTCTCGGTCAGCTCGACAGACTCGAAGCGTGCTCCGTCAAGCCGCTGCAGGATCGGCAGCACATTTTCCGCCAGATCGAAGTTGTCCAGGCGGCGGTAGCGGTCGGACAGCACCGCGCGCACCTGCCCATCCAGCGTACGAATCATCCTCGACTCATTGTCGATCTGAAGCCACGTATTGACGTTGCGATCAAGGAGGGACGGTTGCTCCGTCCGCATGCGTTCGAAGTACGTGAACGGAATCTTCAACTTGTCGGCCAGTTGACGGCGTGCGAGGTTGGTAATCCCGTACACACCGTCACAGCCGTTTGTATCGATGATCATTTTCAAATCGCCACCTTCATCCGTGCGGCACTGCAGGAGCGACGAGGGCACCACGAGGTCCCGCTTTGTCGCGAGTTGGCGCTCCAGTTCCTGCGCCAGATTTACGAGAGAACGTCCGCTTTTCATATCGATTACTCCAAAAGAAAAGCGGGGACGGCAGACCCCAGTACGGGGCTGCAACATCCCCGCTGGGATCAATGAACCGGCTCGGAGGATTCCGGGCCGGACTGTCGGCGCAACTCGCGTCGCGCCAGCTACAAGGGCTACCTGAAGGGAATACTCCCCCTTCAGGTAGTATTACGCTTACAACAAGCCGCGTTCGGCAAACGACATGACACTGCTTCCCGCGACAACAAAGTGATCCAGAACCCTGACGTCAACCAGTGCCAGGGCCTGCTTCAACGACTGCGTCAGCAATTCATCCGCATGACTTGGTTCGGCAACACCGGACGGATGGTTATGCGCGAATATCACCGCGGCAGCGTTGTTGACGAGGCTTCTCTTTACGACTTCCCGCGGATAGACGCTGGTTTGGGTCAGCGTTCCGCGAAACATTTCCTCCGGCTCGATGACCCGGTGCTGCGCGTCCAGGAACAGAACCATAAAGACCTCATAGTCCCGGCTGGCCAGCGTCATGCGCAGGTAATCGCGCACGCTTGCCGGCGACGACAGCACATCCCGCTGGCGCAGCGCTTCGACGAGCGAACGGCGCACCAGCTCCTTTGCGACCTTCAGCTTCGTTGTCACCTTCGGCTGCGGGTCGTACATTGCCGGGCACTCGTTCAGCAGCTTCGACAGGCTTCCGCCCGCGTCCTGCAGCAGCTTCACAGCGGTCTTGCTCCCGACGATCATGCCGAGCAGGTCGCGATCCGACATCGCTTCAATGATTTGACTCACGGTGTTCTCCTTTACATAAGAAAGAGGAACACCTCTCCCTTGGGGAAGAGACATCCCCCGAGGGTTGAAAGACTTCGAAAACTGCTCATTCACGACGATCTCGCCGGACGTGAGTCCGGGCGTGAAGTCGGTCCAGCGGACCACTGTTACAACCTGATGCCTGACATTTACCTCCGAGCCTTGCGGCCACCGGCTTTCAGGAGATGAGACCGGTTTCAAGGGCACTGCCTTTTGGCAGTGGGCACACAACATGGGGCATCACTGGATGCGTCCGGCCAAGGCCGGACGACCCGGAATGTGCTCTACCGAAACCGTGGTGAGCCACGGCTTGGGTAGAGCCCCCGCTGTAAAAAACCAGTGGCGAGGGGCTCTTGGATGCACGTTTTCCCGTTCCGAGACCGAGCACGCGAGGCCAACTGCGCCTTATGCCAGGATCCGGACGATGACGATGACTTGCGAGACCACGATGCACAGCACCATGATCTTCAGGTTGGTGACGACGTTCCAAAGCGCTTGCTTCATTGCGGTCTCTCCTTCAAGTGGTTGGCGGGGTTTTCACCTCTGGGTTGGCCCACAGGTGAAAACCCCGCCCGAAGGAGAGGTTTTCGAAAACGGTCAGGCGATCGCCTTGGCGAGCGCGACGACCTGGGAGAGAACGACGATCAGGACCATGAGCTTCAGGTCGGTGACCACGTTCAACAGGGCTTCTTTCATGACGGTCTCCTCAAAAAAACGGGGAGACCACTCCCCTGGGGAGAGAGATCTCCCCAGGGGGTGAAAGAACTACTGCCTGATACGGACGGTTAGGCCGCGACGCTCTCGGGTTCGCTCGAGCGCGCCGGCTGCGGCAGGTCGAGTGCTTCGCCGTTGACCTTGGCGAACTTGACCCGCAGCAGACGGCCCTTGATGCTCACGCCAGCCTGTCCCTTCTTTTCACCTTTCTCGAAGGTGAACAGTTCGGGATAGATGTCGGCGATCTTGAAGCCGATGATCACGGTCTTTTCGGCCGCGACATCGGACTCCAAGCGCTTGACGATCTTCTGGGCTTCGGCGCCGCTCACCTTGCAGTCGAATCGGGTGTAGCCGATGTCATCGGTGCTACCTCGCATCGCGGACACGGTGCAGGCCAGAAACTCCTGTCCCTTCTTCGGCTTGACCGTGCGAACGCGATTGAGATAGCCGACGCCTTCGACGTGCAAGTTGAAGAACGACGACTGACTTGTTGCCTGGGATTGCTCGGACATGATGGTCTCCTTTTCACATGAAAAATAAATGGGGAGACCATGCCCCGACCGGGGATAGGAATCCCCGACTGGGATAAAGCAACTGACAACTACCTCCAAGCCTTGCGGCCACCGGCTCTCAGGAGATCTGACCGGTTTCGGCGCTCTTGCGAGCGAAGGGCGATGCGTAACGAGCATCAAGCGGGCTGACACAGCCAACGTAAAACCCTGACAGCTTCTGCGCGACACCCACCATGCGGCATGGAGTCGAGCAGCACGTATTCAAATCAGATGACCGTCGTTCACGGTTTTGGTTCCATTGCATCGGCATCGGTCGTGGCCACCAGGCTGCGCTCGACAACAGTCTTCCCGAGGCTCACGCAGAGATTCACTTCGACAAAGGCTTCGGAACCCGGCGCCGAACACTTCCGCAATGCCTGAACACGGAACCCGTGAAAGGTCGCGCGGTACTCGCCGTGGCGCGCCGCCTCCTGCAGCGCGAGCAGTGCAATCGCGCGCACCATCCGGAGTTCTTCGGAGCTTGGACAGAGCGCGGGCTCACTGGCCGCGGCCGTCGCAGTGGCTGCCTCCTTCAAGCCGATGCCCTCCCATCGGTTGCCTCACGCCGTGGCTTGAACCTGGCCTCAGCGAGCCGTGCGAGACTCAGATAAAGACGATCTGCGTTCAGATACAGTGCGCGATGCTCCTCGCCTGTCTTGGTCGCGATCCACTTGCTCTCTGCGAGGCGCCCGATGACATGCACCCGCGCGCCCTTCTTCACGAGCTGGGCAACTTCCGCCGCATGCCGTTCGCCCCATACGTTGACGTCGAGCCAGAATCCGCCCGCCTGCTCCAGGCCACCGCTGCCGTCCTGACGGTACTCGTCGAAGAACACGCGAAGCTCGGCGACCTGCCGTTCCTCTTTTGCGACCATGACCGTTTTCAAGACCGGCTGGTCACCCACATTTCCAGTTCCACGAAACTCGTTTGACATTCCACCCTCCGTTTGGTTGATTGACTCATTGATCCAGCATTTGCCGCCGCCCTTGGCGCGCGCGTTGGTCGCGTAAGGTTTCACGGGAAACCGTTAGAACACGGTCGTCATAGCGCCTACACGAAATGGCAACACCGCCTACCGATTGCGTTCTCACAGGAGTTCCGTGTCGGGTTGCTGCGGCACTTCGGCCGCGGTGAGCGATGCCTGCTCCAGAAGGCGCAGCTCGCCATCGGTCAACTTCACGCGACGCCGCGAGTGCCGCGGCGTCTCTGCGCCCGTGAATATCTTGCGTGGCACTTCACTGAAGAGAGCTACTGCGGCACGTACACGCTGGCGCGCCACCTCGTCTGCCCCCGGCAGAAAGTCACTGCGACTCAGTTGACGAAGCTCCTCGCGAAGAAGGTGCCGTTCCCAGCGGATCGGTTCGAGGAACAGGGCGCGCATCTCCCGGCCTACCACGCGAATCGCCACCCTGCCCTCTTCGTCACTCATGCGGTCCTTTTGAATAAGCGTCTTGATCATTCGAACGTAGTAGTCGAACTCGACGATCACCTCCGCCGTGGCGTAGCCGTAGGGACTGCGAAACCCGAGTTCCACGGTCTTGGGGCTACGCGAACCCATGACGGAGAGCGACAGCCCTTTGCGTTTGAGGAGATCGATCGCTTCCTCGCGTGCCGTGATCACGCGGCCCAGATGAGCACGAATGGCGGTCAACCCCTCATACATCCGGATCAGAATCCAGTCGGCATACGGGTTGTCGTTCGCGGACAAGTGCCAGATGGATTTGAGGACGGCCGCAAAGCGCTTTGCTCCGGGAATTGGCGGCACCTTGGATTCGGCATCTGCAGATCGGCCGGTGAACATGCGATAGGCGTCCTTGGTGTGCAGCGTCATCGTGTCGGGCATGGCATCGGAGAGTTGCCCTAGTTTCGCGACGTGGTTCGCTGTCCGGACTTCCGAAGTGGCGGCAGGCACCGGGCGCCGTGTCTCGCCCTTCGGACTCCGGCGCAACTCGCTTTCACGCTCGCGAAGTTCGACGAACCTGGCCCAGCGTGAATCGGCCTGATCCGGGTTCTCGGCTGCCACGAGATCTGCCAAAGCGTCACGCTCGGATGCGATGTCGTAACCATCGGCGAAGGGTGAGTCGGGGCTTACCGGAAAAGGTGCGGTATTAGCTGGCGTGCCATCCAACTCGCTGCGGTCGCGCCGCGCTGCTGTTTCAGTTTCTGCCATAGGAGACTCCATCTCGATAGATTTCATTTCGGATTGGGCGCGGGACGCGGTGGTGCGTTAGCAGTGCTAGCAGCCGGCCTGCCACGCCGCTCGGCACTCGGTTACGCCGGACATTCATGAACGTTTCCCCGACTGGCGTCCGGACTTCAACACGTCGAGCATTCGCCGGATCTCCTCCCGGCGCGCGGCGACCTTGGCCTGGAATTCCGGTGTTGCACGCTCTGCGGCAAGGCGCTGTTCCTCTGCCTCGCGCTGCTGGCGCAGGATCAGTTCCTCCTTGCGCCTGAGTCTCGCAGCCGCAACGCGCTGCCCCAGTTCCGGGACAAACTCGCCGGCATGGGCACGCCTCACTAAGCCGCGCAGATACGCGATCGGGCTGGTGTGCACGGCTTTCGCCTGCATTCGTGCGCTCAGTTCGTCGAGCAATGCTTGCGCTTGATCGCCGCAGCGATGGAGCAGCACAAGCGCCGAGGACCGTTCTTCCGGGAGCAGCGTATCTGGAAAGATCAGATCACCACTACCCTGCGATGTGCCTGCATCGCGGTGCTCGTCAAGCGTGTTTGGTGGTTGTACTGATTCACTTGTACTTCCTTGTATATGTAGCTTGGCGCTTTCGGCTGAACTGTGATGGCGGATTTGGTGAAACTGATTTGGCGCTTTCGGCGAAACAAGGATGTGGGGTTCCCGCAATCTTGATTCGCCGTTTTGTGGAATCCTGTTTGCGGGAATGCCGCAGGCTGGCAAGCTCGGCACGGCAATACGATCAGCGGTTGGCTTTTCATCGCCGGCAAGGAGTGCGAGTAACCAATCCAGCCTGATGCGGGCGACAAGCCGGGGTGGAATTCCGGTGAGCGACTCCTCCCACACTCCGGTGCGCGCCAGTTCTTTGCGCGCGGTCTCTTGTTCACGACGTGTAAGGCCGATCTGGTCGGTCCACTGCACCGCCGAGTTGCAGATCCATTGCTCCAATTGCCTTTTCGATTGAAGCCTCGTAAGGTGCAGTGCGCGTGACAGCAGCAGTCCCGCATGGACACCGCCTCCAATACCGGCGAGCGTGCGGTGATAGGCCAGCGATGGCCCGAGCAGTTCCGCTACAACGGCACCGTCGGCCCAGTCCAAGCTACCGGAAGCGCTGCCGATCCGATCGGCAAGCAAGGTGCCGAGGTGATCAATGCAAAGCCGAAAGTGCAGCTTCGCCGGTATGCCCATGCGCTGCTCGTTGAGGATCGCCAGCTCGCGCAACACCTCGCGTGCGGTAATTTGTTCCTTTGCTGAAAGCCCGGTTTCCATTTTCCACTGCTCAGTTGTCTTGAAAAACCACCCGCCGGTACTGGCGATGTCTCGGCCGTGCCGCGTCCAGTAAATCGTCTGCGATAGCAACAGCGCCGCCTTCACGCTCGCCGTCAGATCCACGAGCCGACGATGAAAGGCGATGTGCCGGCCCAGCAGCGGCCAGACAATCGCGAGATCTCTGTTGTGTTTCGCGGATTCCCATGTGTCGTCACCTGCGATTACGTCAAATTTCCTGTCTCTCACGCCTGATCCTGCGCACCGTCATCGGCGAAGTGCGGCGGAGTGCGCTTGCAACGCGCGCCACACTGCCTCGGGGCGCACCCGAAACCAGAGCTTTGCCGGCATGCCTACGAGTTTTTCTTCCACAAACCCCGCGCGTCGCAACGCGCGCCGCGCCGTTTCCTGCTCCCAGCGTGTGAGCCCGGTTTCGTCGGTCCACTGCTCCTGGGACCTGGAAAACCATCCGCTAGCCGCGGGCTCGATCGTCTGCGTTGTCCAGATGGCCTGGGAGAGCATCAGCGCCGCAGTCACTCCGCCCGCTATTGGGACAAGGCAACGGTGAAAGCTCACGGGAAGGTCGAAGACTTCCAATAGGAGTTCCGCGGTAATCCCGGAACGGACTGCAGCGGGGTTCTTCATTGGTCCGCCTCGAATTCGTGCGCGACGGCTTCAAGAACGGCAATGGAGAGCTGCGGGAAGGCTTGATGCAGCCGGTAGTAGCGGACGCGGGGATTCGGGTCCTCGATGGCGAGCCATGCGCGGAAAATGCGCTCCCGCACGGGGTATTCAGGAAGATGGAGGCGGCCCGAAGGTCTCCAGGCGCCGCAGTCGCGGCGACGTTTGAGCGTCACCTTGCGGCGGATCTTAAACAGCGCGCTCATCATCTTCCATGAAGCCCCATTGCGGATGAAATAGGCCTCCAACGCCTTGGCTTCGTTGACCAGCGCGACGGCGCGCAGCCCCGCATTGAGTCCGACGGCGTCGAAGGCGACAGCGATGGTTAGATCGCGCATCGCGGCGAGGCGGTTCAGGTCGAGCGCGGAGAGTTGCCGCATGCGCGCGAACTGTTCGTTCTCGATGCCGGCGGCATGAAGATCGGTCGGCGTGGCTTCAGCGAGTCGCACGGCAACGTGGTTGAGGAGCAAAAGACGAACCTGCGTGTCGAGTAGCGGCAACATCAGGCATTCCCCCGCGCCGGATCGCGGACACTCATCGGGTGACACGCAGCAGTCGAAGACCGAGAATCCCTGACGAGAGCCAGGACATTCCAGAAGGCGCTGGCCTTCTCGTCGTGTGCGTCAACGAGCCATCCGAAGAATTCAGCATCGAAAGCGCAGGGGTTCAGGGAGTCGGCTTCGGTTGAGCCTCCCGTCACTGCCACCGATACCAAGTGGTCGAGTTGTCCGGCGACCAACGCGAGCAGCCACCAGGCTTGTTGCTGGCTTGGCGGCTGAGACTCCTCATCGCCCGGTACCGGCAACGCGTCCATGTAGAAGCCCAATGGCGCGGCAGCATGAAGGCGCAAACAGTCGCCGACGCCGGCAAGACCGGCAAAAGACTGCACGTGCTCGATGATGTGCGAGCGCACCACGGTGTTCTCGTCATGCGATGGAAGCGGGTCTGCCGGTGGGTCGGAAACAGTGTTCGCCGCGTTAGCTGTGCTAACAGACCGATCGGACCGCGACGGATCACGAACAGCGGTCGGCGCTATCTCCGCCGACTCAACGGGTCTGTCCGCACCGACCGGTGCAATCGAGGTTTCCGGCGAGATCTGCGACGACCGTGACGGCGAGTCGAGCGCGAGGCGGACATGCGCGACAGGTTCGCCGAGTTCCCGGGCCAAGGCCTCCTCGCACGCTCCACAGACCTCTGAAGCGCTGAAGGCACGTGACTGGCGATACTGGTCCGCCGCGTTCTGAAAAACCGGCTCGAAGACCGTCGCGTAGAGATCTGTCTCGGCAAGCGCCGCGCGCATCTGCGCATAACGCTTCATGGCATTGAGCCGTGGCTGCATGGTCTTAACGTCCAGACCAGACAGATCGTCAACAGCCTGTCCCAGAGTTCGCAGCCGCTCAATGGCGAACAGGCAGTGGGCAAGCGTCGCTGTGTTGACGGACAGACCCAGGCCCTTCATCTCGTCTTCGAGCTGTCTCAGCGAGAGCGCCTCACCCCTCTCGTCTTCGAGTCGCCCTTTCAGGGCGACGACCCCGCTCGCCTTGTCCCAGAACGTCATCTCACCGCGCAGCTCGTTCTCGATGAGGTGCGAGGTAAGCACGTGACTTTCGGAGCGCCACGGTCGAAACAGCACGATGAGCCTCTGGAAACGCGCGTCGCGCGTTTCGGCCCAGAGCTGTTGGATCGCGAGCAGGCGCGTGTTACCGCCGGCCTCGACGATGAAGTGCTCGTCGCCGGGCCTGCGCGTGACCGTGAACGGGTTGCGGATTCCGCTCGAACGAATCGATTCCTTGATTTCTGCGAACCTGGCGTTTCCCGCGCGACGCGGATTGTCCTCGTATGGGCGTATGTCATCGACCGCAAGCTCGATCTGGCAGTCATGCCGCGGATCGGCCTGGGTGGGAAGTTCCCTGGAATTGTTTCCGGGGTTGCCGACCCTCAAGGACTCGGCGACGAGACGACGGCGTTCCTCGATTGACACGTGGCGTCCGGACGAACCGGAAGCCGGTGTGGCAGGGATGCTGTTGGCGATACCGATCTTCAACGCATCTCCGCTCACGCGATTCTCTCCTGCATGCGAATCGAGTCCGCGTAGACGCCCTGCAGACTGGGTATCAGTTCCCAGGCAAGCTGATGCATCACCGTGCAGGCGCTCGGTGCAACACCGTCGCGTTTGCGTTCGTGGCGGTGCACAGGTATGCGCAGTGTCGCCGCCTCCTTGTAGGCCTTGGCATGCGGGACCACTGTGTCAAGGACGGACACCCGGCCCTTGAGCTTGATGAAATCGTCTCGAATCCCGCTGGCAATGACGCGCGCATCGGCGGTCCGGTCCTGCCGGTAGATCACCGCCTTCATCGGCCCCAAGGTCGCGCCGAGCGCGCTGCCGGGTTCAAGCCGGTCGAGCAACTCCATCGTCCCGTCCTTGAACTCTCGCGCCGAGAGGATCTCCGGGGTGATCGGCGAGACGAGGATGTCGGCAGCCAGTACCGCGGCGTCCTGCAAGGGGCCGACGGCGCCTTGCGTATCGATCAGCACGCAGTCGTAGACACCGGCCACCGCCGGCGACTGAAGCGCGAAGCGCAATCGAAAGCCACGGTCGATGCGATTCAGCAGCCAATGCGGCAGATTGCCCTCGGGATCGTCGGAGACAACGATGTCGAGGTTTTGATAAATCGTCGCGGTGATGCAAGGCACCGTAACCTCGCCGCGAACGATGACCTCGGTCAGCCCGGCGGACGGCTTCGATGTCGCGAGCGGAAAGTACTTGGACAGCGAAGGCTGCACATCCGCGTCGATCAACAGGACACGCAACCCCATGTCAGCAAGCAACGCCCCCAGGTTGGCCGTGAGGGTAGTCTTGCCGACGCCGCCTTTGGTGCTAATTACCGTGAACTTGATCATCGAATCCAGGCCGATTTAGGTCCCAGATCAGCTATACGGAATCCTTTCCAAAAGTGTCGGGTCAGCTCGCGAGATAGTCTCCAAGGCCGTGATCGGCAAAGACCTTTCTGATGCGCTTGATATCCTCGTAGAGCGTGCCGCGCGGGATTCGGAGCCGCTCCGCAGCCATCTTTGATCGAAAGGCCTTCCTCGCCCAGCAACGTGCAGAAGAGGCGCTGGCGCGGCGTCAGTTGCTGTAGCGCACTGGCGATGTCGATGCGCGCATCGTTGCGATCGATGGCATGCGCTTCGCCGGCTGGATGTCGCCGCGTCGAACAGATCGGCGAAGGTCGGCGCGTCGTCCGACTCGCTCACCGGAGCGTCGAGAGACACCGTGCCAACATCGCCGCCCCTCTTGGTGGCTCCCTGCTCGCGGAGCATGTCGGTCAGCTTGTTGCGGACGACCCGTGCCATGTATGCGACCGGCGGCCCCTCTAGATCCGGCGCAAGCTTGCCGCGCACCTCAATCCAATGCGTAAGGCATTCCTGCAATAGATCGTCGAATTCCTCGCGCTCCAGTCTTCGCGAGCGGCTTCGGAATTCACCGACCAGTTTCTTCGCTACTGCTATCTCCCAGTGCTGAAGTTCTTCCCCGTACTTGAGCACCATTTCGCCCTTCCCTTCGTCACGTGACGAAGAGATGAACGAGCGCTAATCAGGGGGTGATCAAGCGGAAAAGCTTCTGAGAATCAATTACTAAGTGGCCGAACGCCGCAGATCTCCCGACACTTTTTGGCGGAATTTCGTATCAGGAAATGAAGGCGTTCTCGATAGATGGCGATAGACGGCGAACCATGGCGACAGGTGCCGGAATGCCATCGCGGAGCGCCGCAAGGCTAGGAAACCTGAGCGGCTTAACGAGCAAGGATGGAGGTGCAAATGAAACGAGGAATTCAGTACACCGGTCGGACGCAGGCAACGACCGGCGCGAGACAGCAGGGCGCTGGCGCGCGTTCGGATCGGGAAACTACCGTTTCGGAAGGGGCCAGGACTGCGCGCGAGGAAGTGCGGAAACGTCAGCCTTTGGGTGCGTTCGACGCCCGGGCAATCAGGGAACTTTCGCAGGCCGTGCCGCCCGACCCGCGATCGCTGCGACGTACCATCCGCCGCAACGAGCTACGTCAAATCGTCCCGCTGGCCGACTCGACGATCTACGAACTGGAACGGCGGGGTGAATTTCCCCAGCGTTTCTTCCTCACAGCGCGCTGTGTCGTATGGGACCTGGCCGAGGTCGAGGCATGGCTGCAGAGCCGGCGGCAGCCAGGAGCGGATGACGTGGTGAAGAAGGCGCCGGTACCGGATTTTCGGCAGCGGAAGAACCGGACGATGAGAGAAAGAGACTAGCCGAACGAAATGATTTGGCGACGAAACTTTCCCACGCGTCGCTTGGCATTATTTTGGGCGGCTTTGCTTCTCCTCAAAATCGAGATGGTAGACAATCTCGCTACCTATCTTCATATCGGTGCAGTCGTCGTCACAACCTTCATCGTCGGCGGCAACAGAGTCGGCGTGTGAGACTCACCCGCCACCCACGCGTCGATCATGTCGGCCCACTCCTGCAGCATGTGCCGGCGCTGCTCTCCGTATTCGGCCTTGTTGTAGACGCCGCGCGACGAACGCCCGTCCTCGTGCGCGAGGGCTTTCTCGATCCAGTCGCTGTTGAAGCCTAGTTCGTTGAGGATGGTAGAACCCGTGCGCCGCAGGTCGTGCACGGTGAAGGGCTCCAGCGGCAAGCCGGACTTCTTGGCTTTCTCGACCACCACCTGGGTCACCCGATTGAGGGTCGCCTTTGACATGCAGCGATCGGCGTCGTAGCGCGAGGGCAGCAGGAACCTCGAGCCGCCGGCGCAGGTGCGCAGCGCCACCATGATGTCGAGCGCCTGCTGGGAAAGGTAGACGTTATGCGGCTTGCCGGCCTTCATGCGGCTCTTCGGGATAGTCCAAACGGCGTTCTCGAAATCGACTTCGGTCCAGGTGGCCTCGATGAGCTCGCTCTTGCGTACGAGCGTGAGCAGGATCAGACGCAGTGCCAGGCGGATGGTGGGCAGGGTCGCGGTGGCATCGAGCACCCGGTGCATGACCCGAATCTCGGACGGCGACAACGCCCGATCCTTGGGCACGAACGTCGCAATCGACGAGGGGCCGACTTCATCCGCGGGGTTGGGTACCTTGTCGCCGTGCAGTGCCGCGAACGCAAAGACCTGTTTGACGATGTCGCGGACGTGTACGGCGGTGGCCGGCGCCCCGCGCGCCTTGACCTTCGCGCACAGATTGCGCAGGTCCTCGGGACCGATTTCGGCCAACAGGCGGTTCCGCAGCTGCGGCATGATGTCCCGGTCGATGATGCTCTTGCGCATCGACTTGGTGCTCTCCGCCATCCGGGCTTCTTCGAGCCAGCGGTTGGTGAATTCCTCGAAGGTCTTGGCGTCGGACATGCGGCGCTTCTCGCGCTGCTTTTCCTGGCTGGGTGACTGACCTTCGGCGATCGCGCGCCGCGCTTCCATGCAGCGCTCTCGCGCCATCAGCAGCGAGATGCCGTCCTTGGCGCCGTAACGGCCCACGGTGAGCGTCTCGCGCCGGCCATTGAGCCGGTAGTCGAGCCGAAACGTGACCGTGCCTCTGGGTGAGACGGTCACGTACATCCCGTCCCGATCAGCAATTTTGTAGGTGGTCGCCTCGGGCTTGAGGCTCCTCAACGTGCCATCTGACAGCATCGGCGTGCCCTCCTTTCGCGTGAATTTTACCGTCACGCAAAAATCGCCGCTACTAATTCGTTAAATCATTGTTATTATTATATTTTATAATACTTTTTTTACCGTCATCTGTCTTTTCAGGCTGACGGTAAAAATTTTCGAGGGCTTCGGCCTGCGATTTTTACCGTCAAATTTACCGTCAGATTGAAGCGCATCCCCCCGATAGATCTCGATACATCTCGACAGACGTTGTCTCTATACATCAACAACTTGCAGACATTTTCCGAAAGATGTCGATAGACCCTGAAAGACCTTAAATTATTCCCACTCGATCGTGGCGGGCGGCTTTGAGGAGATGTCGTAGGTCACGCGGTTGATGCCGCGCACTTCGTTGATGATGCGGCTGGACACCTTG
>Ga0209002_10001292_pt1 | contig 20171 bp, 23 predicted proteins | sample Rifsed16ft2_FD_184010 | JGI IMG/M metagenome (GOLD analysis project Ga0209002, IMG submission 184010) | Soil microbial communities from Rifle, Colorado, USA - sediment 16ft 2 (version 2) | ecosystem: Environmental > Terrestrial > Deep subsurface > Rock core/Sediment | place: Rifle, Colorado... | reverse complement strand
CAAGGTTGGCCTTTTCGTTGGTAGACCCGCACCACCTGGGCGTAATTTCCCCGCTCGCCGTAGAGGTTGCGGTACTTGTCATCGGCAATGGTCGCTCCGCCCAAACGCAATCCATCCTCCAAAACCTTCAGCACCGCTTCGTATAGGCTTTTGATCTGAGAATCGGAGATGGAAGAGGATTTTGCCTCCGGATGAATCTTCGCCAACCAGAGCGCCTCGTTGGCGTAAATGTTGCCGATCCCCGAGACTGCTTTCTGATCAAGCAAGAGAACTTTGATCGCCCGGCCGGATCTCTTTAATGCGGCGGAGAATTTCTCGAGGGTCAGATCGGCAAACGGCTCCGGGCCGTATCCCGCCACGATTTTCTCCAGATCCTCGTCCGATGCCACCAAACTTATGTAGCCAAATTTCCGCTGGTCGTTGAAGCGCAATTCTTTGCCGTTGGAGAGTTTAATAATCACGTGGAGAAACGGGTCGCGAGAGTCATTCGGTTTGTGGAGAAACAACTGGCCGGAAAGCCGGAGATGAAGAACGAGGTTTTCCTTTCCAGCAAGGCGAAAAATCAAAAGCTTTCCCCGCCGCTCCACGGCCGTGACTCTCTGCCCTTTGGTGCGCTTGAGAACCTCCCTCTGGGACGGCCTGATCATCTTTGGAGCGTCGGTCCAGATATCGACAACGGAAAGACCGGCGACTTCTTTATTGAGTTGTTTTCGGATCGTTTCAACCTCCGGTAGTTCAGGCATGATCTATTTTTGATTCTATGAAATTATAGAACTCTTTGAGGAATCGTTCCTTGGAGAATTTCTTCGCCTGCGTGATGCAGTCCTTTGCTTTGTAGTTGGAAGGATCAAAGCTACGCCAAACTTCGATCAGAGAATCCATGGTCGGTTCTTTGAAGAATTCACCGGTTTTTCCAGCGATTACCGTCTCCAATGCACCCCCCTTCGCAAACGCAATCACTGGTTTGCCAAAAGACATCGCTTCAACTGGTACGATTCCAAAGTCCTCATCTGTGGGAAAAATAAGAGCTTGGCAACCTAGATAAAGTTCTGATATCTTTTCGTCACTCAAGAAACCTAAGAACTCCACGGTCGATCCGGCCATTATTTTCAACCGTGTTTCTTCCCTCCCCGTACCGATAATCTTGAGTGGGACTCGGAGCTCATTTGCCGCCCTAATCGCAAGGTCAATTCGTTTATAACCTAAAAGCCGAGAGACAACGAGGTAGTAGAACTGGTTTTTGGGTTGTTTTGTTGATTGGTTTTTTGGTTGATTAGGGAGTTCCACGGGAGGATAGATCACGGTCGCTTCTCGACCGTAAAACTTCTTCACCCGCCGGGCAACCTCCCGAGAATTCACCACAATGAAATCCGGGCGCTGGGCGGCCCGGTAATCCCAAATCCGGAAGAAATTGTCTAACAGCGCCAGAATCGGCCGATAGAAAAGTAGCTCTCGCTTCCCCGTCTCGGCTCGGTAATGGTAGAGAAACCGGGGCGGGGTGTGGATGTATGAGATGTGAACCGCTCCCGGCCGCACCAGTACCCCTTTGGCAAAAAAAGCGGTCGAGGAAATTACCAGGTCGTACTCCCGTAGATCCAAGTTCTCAAAGAGAAAGGGGTAAAAGGCGGTGTAGTACTTCAGAAAATGCGCCAGGGGGAGTTTGGGAAGTTTAAAAGGACGGATGTCCCAGTTCCGCATTCGCAACGGAAGCTTGGTCGGATCGTGTCGGCTAGTGTAGACGTGAGCGTAGGGAAAGATCTCGTGAATCGCTTCCAACACCCGCTCCGCTCCCCCATATTGATCTAGGAAATCATGCACTAGCGCAATCTTCATAGCAGCTTCATTTGGTCTTTATTGTCCGGTACCGGTTCCTCTCCGGCCATCTTTTTCAGGAGAGACCGGAATCCCCACCTCTCGAAAAGGGCGTGCACTTCCGGCCGGTCAAACCCTAAGAAACGAAGCTTCTCATAATCGATCTTGACCGGGGCGTCAGTCACAATCGTTGCCAACTTGTAAGAGAGCTCGGCCTCCTTCTTGCCGTCGGCGAGCTTCTGGGCAACGGCGGGTCTGATTTCCAGAATGTGCTTGTAAATATCCGCCACCGTTCCGTACCTCTTCACCAGTTCCGCTGCGGTTTTCTCTCCGATCCCCCGCACTCCGGGGATGTTGTCGGAAGGATCTCCTCGAAGGGCCTTGTAATCGACCATCTGCGCGGGCGGGAAGCCGTACTCTTCAAAGAACTCCTTCTCCCCGTAGAGCTTCGCCTTCTGCTTGCTGCCAACAGCGGGAAGGTAGAAATGGACCCGGGGACTAATCAACTGAGTCAGATCCCGGTCGTTGGAAGCGACGACGGCCTCGGTATCCGAGGGAAGTTGGTGAACGGCGGTCCCGATCAGATCGTCGGCTTCAAATCCCTCCGCTCGCAGCGCCGTAATCTTGGCGGCGGCGAGGAACTCTCCCAGAAGCGGGAGCTGGGAGTCAAATTGGACCTGTTCTTCTGGAGGAAGAGGCACCCGGGTCGCTTTGTAAGCGGGGAATTCCAAAACCCGAAAAGTCGGTTCCTTTTCTGATTCGTAGGCGACGGCAAGGTGGGTCGGCTTCAACTCCACTCCAAGATTAAAAAGCATTGTGGCGAAACCGTAGACCGCATTGATCGGTTCGCCCTGGAGCGTCGTTAACTGGGGAGGATAAGCATGAAAAGCCCGGTGGAAGAAATTGAGAGTATCGATTAGTACTAATCGGTTCATATTTTTATCGGTTCATCGGCTCAGTTAAATGAGCAGATTGAAATACGATTATCTGAACCGATCCGCTAGCCGACGAGCTTGCGGAATTCTTCCTCGTCCAGAGTTTCTTTCTCTAGGAGAGCGTCGGTCACCTTTTCCATCCTGGGGAGATTCTTTTCCAAGACTTTCTTGGCTTGGGCGTAAGCCTCTCCCAAGATCTTAACGACTTCCCGATCAACCTTCCCCGCCATTTCTTCGGAAATGAAATTTCCCTGCTCATGCGAAACTCCATACCACTCCATCTCCCCGGAAGCAAGAGAGATTGGTCCGAGGATGGACATTCCCAGCTCCATCACCATCTTCCGCACGATCATCGTCGCCTGAGCGAGATCGGAAGACGCCCCGGCGCTGAACTCTTTGAAAATGACTTCTTCAGCCGCCCGCCCACCCAGGAGAGAAGTCACCCGTTCCAGGAGCTCGGTCTTGGTGTGATGGTAGCGGTCCGTCGCCGGCGGAATCTCAGTGAATCCCAGCGCCAACCCCCGAGAAACAATGCTGACGCGGTGGACCGGATCCATGTGGGGGAGTTGGGAGGCGACAATCGCGTGCCCGGCCTCATGATAGGCGGTCATCCGGCGCTCTTCCGGCGACTGGAGGCGTTTCTTTTCCGGCCCGAGCTTAACTCTGGTTGCCGCTTCTTCCAAATCGGGCATTCCGACCGCCTTTTTATTCAAAGTAGCGGCTAAGATCGCCGCTTCGTTGAGCATGTTTTCAATATCGGCTCCCGAGAAACCAACCGTGCGCTTCGCAATTTTATCCAGATCGACGTCCGGTCCCATCGGCTTTCCGCGCATGTGGATCTTGAAGATCTCCTTCCGACCTTCGATATCGGGCAGATCCAAAACCACCCGCCGATCGAAACGGCCCGGGCGGGTCAGCGCCGGATCCAACAGTTCGGGGCGATTGGTCGCGGCTAGGACAATCACGTTGTCGGTGGGAGTAAAACCGTCCATCTCGGATAGAATCTGGTTGAGAGTCTGCTCCCTTTCCTCGTGCCCACCGGTCATGCTCGACCCCCGTTGGCGGCCAATCGACTCGATTTCGTCAATGAAAATAATCGCCGGGGCGTTGCGCTTGGCGGTGTCAAAAAGGTCCCGCACCCGCGCCGCACCCACTCCCACCAACATCTCCATAAATTCGCTCCCGGACATCGAGTAGAAAACCACATTAGCCTCACCGGCCACCGCCCGCGCCATCAGTGTCTTTCCTGTACCGGCCGGCCCGACGAGCAAAACTCCCTTAGGAATCCGCGCTCCCAGCGCCCGGTACTTGCCAGGATTCTTAAGAAAATCCACCACTTCCTCGAGTTCCCGTTTGGCCTCGTCCACTCCGGCCACATCAGAAAAAGTCACCCGTGACTTCCGGTTGCGGACGAAGAGTTCCGCCCGCGAACGGCCGAAAGAAAGAATATCGTTGGTGCCGCCGCGCGCCTGGCGGAGGAAAAAGAAGAACAGAATTGCGATGGCAAAAACCGGCAGCAGGTCGATGAGAATTCTGGCCCAAGGGAAACCCTCTTGAACCAGAATCCCTTCCGTCACCAGGGCCGGGTCGATTCCCGCCTGGGTGAGAGTGTCCAGAAACACCGTTCCCGTCTCCAGAGTGGAGATGGCCTCCGCTCCTGATTTGAAGGTGACCTGCAGTTTCGTTCCTTCCACCACGATTTTCTTCACCTCTTCGCTCTTGACCCTGGTCAGGACCTCGGAGATCGGCAGCTCCACCGGCTGAGAGAGCGGGGTAAGGAAAGACCAGATTACCAGGCCAATCAGCAAAACCAGAAATAACCCCTGGATAAAACCAACTTTTGTCGGCACTTTTGGCAAGGGACTTTTCAGATTTGAGGGCATCCGTTTTTGTTCCATATTTTTACTCAATTTAGCGAGCTAAATTGCTAGGTCGTTTCGCTTGGCCGTTATTCGGCCATTCGCCGAATCTAGGTTCACGCAGTGAGCCGTCCGATTCCGATTGCTTTCCTTACCTGGGCAAGAGTTTCTTGCGCGATCGGCAAAACCTTATCCCGACCGGCCTCGAGGATCTCGTCTAGGTTAGCATTTTTGGAAAATTCTTGCCTTCGCTCTCGAATCGGATTCAAAAATTCGTTCAGGATCCTCGCCAAATACTCTTTAACCTCAACATCTCCGACCGTCCCCTTTTGGTAGCGCTCTTTGAGATCAGCCACTTTATCTTTGGAAGAATCAATTGAATCAAGATAGGCGAAGACCGGATTCCCTTCAATGTGGCCGGGGTCAGTCGGTCGGATCCGGGTCGGATCGGTGTACATTCCCATCACCTTTCCCTTTACCGTTTTCTCGTCGTCGGAAAGCATAATCGCATTGCCGAGGGATTTACTCATCTTTGCTTTGCCGTCGGTGCCAGGAAGAACGTCACCCCTGACCAAGGCTTCCGGCTCGGGGAAGACCTCGCCGAATTCGCTATTGAACCGATGGATGATCTCCCGCGTCACCTCCAAATGAGATGATTGATCCTTCCCCACAGGAACCAGCTCCCCCTTTACCAGCGCAATGTCCGCCGCCTGAAGGACCGGATAACCTAGGAGTCCGAAGGAGGGAATTTCAATCTTCTCATCCCGCATCACTTCCTTGAGAGTCGGGACCCGGGAGAGGCGCGGTACGGTCACTAACATCCCGAAAATAAGTGCTAACTCGGCGACCGCGGGAATATCGGACTGCCGATAGATGGTTATCTTTTTAGGATCCAAACCCACCGCCAAATAATCCAACAAGAGTTCGTTAGTGTTGACCTTTATTTGGGCTGTTTTTTCCTTGCTGATGCCGCGAGTGAGAGTGTGGTAGTCCGCCACGAGGATAAAGACCTCATTCCCCTGCTCCTGCAGCTCCAGGCGGGCTTTGAGGGTCCCAACATAGTGACCGAGGTGAAGCGGACCGGTCGGCCGATCGCCAGTTAAAACTCTTTTCTTTTCCATAACAGAGAAATGATAGCACTCGAACCAGTCCAAAGGGAAAGATCAAAGGTGGGATTCTGATGGTGGCTAGGGTCGGAATCGAACCGACTACCTCCGCTTTATATCTTGCTCCGCGGGAAGCGGAGCGATCTATCGGCGTGGTGGCGATGGGTGGAGTCGAACCACCGTCTCGGCTTTATGAGGGCCATGCTTTACCGTTGAGCTACATCGCCGATTGGCGATTCTCAAGATAGATCGCGTATCCGCCTCCGGCGGATGCCGATATGAGGGCGGCGCTCTAACCGGATGAGCTACCTAGCCTGGTTGCGGGCCCCGGAATTGAACCGGGTCCTCCTGGTTATGGGCCAGGCGTGGTAACCGTTCCACCAGCCCGCTACGTTACTCAATTATAGTACAGGAAGATTAATTCTCAAAAAATAGGTTGCGCCAGCGCTTCCAATAAGGAAGTGGTTCCGCGACGGCCGCGATCGAGGAACCGGCCGGCTTATCCTCGATCTCGATATCCTTACCCTTCCAATCCGGGAGGTCGGGGATCACTTCGCCGCGGCGGGTCCAGCCCAGCTGTTCCAGGGCCTCCTTGTAGATAAACTCCGGGGATTTGTAGTAGGAAAGCGCCCCCTCTCGCTCATCCACCTTACCCTGGAGTAGGTCCACCTGACCCCGCAAGCGGTCCAATTCCCCACCTCTCGCCCGAATCAGAATGTAGGATCGAACCAAAGCAGTTAGGAAAAAGAGAGCCAAAATAATTAGGAGCAGAATGGCAGGACGCTTCATCAATAAAATAGTAACACCAGTAAAAGCAGTAAAGACAGTAACATCAATAAATCTGATGGAAAGGTTCCTGTTTACTGACTTAACTGGTTTTACTGCCTTTACTGACTTTATCCCCTCTCTTGACAACCCTATGGGTTAATGATAATCTTCTCTGGAATGATCCCGATTCGCGACGCGCACCGAAAATTTGTCGACCATCTTAGAGATAAGAATCGCTCCCAATCTACTGTTCTTGCTTACGGCAAGGACATTGATCAGTTGGTTGAATTTCTGGAGGAACTTCGAAAAGCGCATCTCGCCGAAATCTCCAAAGAAGATATCGAAGCATTTCTCGCAAAACTTCTTAAGAACGGATATACCCCCAAATCAGTTTCTCGCAAGACCAATGCGGTGAAGACCTTCTTCCGTTTCCTAAAGGTTAACGAGTTTATTACCGATGATCCCGCCTTGCTGGTTTCCCATCCGCGCTTCGAAACCAAGCCTCCGCGGATTCTTTCGGAAACAGAATACCGGGCCCTGCGCGATACCGTCCAAAACGACGCTCGCACCTACGCAATTGTGGAGCTGCTTCTGCAGACCGGAATGCGGATCGGAGAATTGTCCCGGCTTGAGAATTCCGACGCCAAATTCGGTACCGGTGGCCGTCCCGGGGAAATTCGGATTGCCTCCTTTAATCGTCACCCCGAGAGAACCGTTCCTCTGAATTCCCGTTCCCAGAAAGCGTTACAGGCCTACCTGGACGAACGTCCCAAAACCAAAGCCGACCACGTTTTCATTACCCGCACAGGTAAATCGCTGTTGGTGCGGAACATCCGCTCAACCATCAAGCGTTTCTTGGAACTGGCCGGAATCGAAGACGCCACCGTCAACGATCTGCGCCACACCTTTATTGCCCACCACCTCAAGCGAGGGGCTTCGCTGGTGCTGGTTTCCAAAATCGCTGGCCACCGCCGCCTCTCCACCACCGAGAAGTATCTTGATCACATTGAAGTCACCGCTCCTCAGGAGAAAATGGAGCTCGCTGAGTTGTAAACTATATAAACTAGAGCAAACTAATGGGGTCCGCCGTGAGGCGGGTTTTTGATTGGAGAAGCTTTTCTCTTAAACACTTCTGACGGACGGCTCGATTGGTATCGAACCTAGCATTCACCTCACTCTATTCGGCGAATGTGGGTGGAGAGAATCAAAAGCCAGAGCGAAACCAGCAGCCACTGGGTCGAGGCGAGCCAAAAGTCTCCCCAAAAAGCTCCGTAAGTCGCCAGAGCCAGACTCAAAAGAGAGGCGATGTCTAGAACCCAGTGCAATGTTTTCCGGTAAGGATCAAGAAATTTCAAATTTTCTCACCCCCTCAATTAAAGAGTAGCAAAAAATAAGCGTCGGGGTTTTAAACCGACGCTTCCGAATACTCTCTAATCTGACAGGTGGGGCCTTCCGCGATCTCCATCTTCAGGGTATTGAGATCGATCGAGGCGTTCGCCAGGGTCAGAGAATCTTCCCCCCCGTGCCGGCAGATCGGCCACTTCCCCTTGTGATCAGAGAGCGCCAAACGGGCCCGCTCTTTGGCGGCGGATCCCACAAAGCTAGCGCCGGGGGCGCGTCCTCTGGTGGTGGGAAGATCCTTGAAAAACCGCGGCAGGCGCTCCCGCCGAGCACGCGAAGAAGGATAATCCTCTTGCGGTTCGTCTTGCGAATCCGCGTGAAGGTAGTGGTTGGTATGGAAGTGCGTACCCTCTTCCAACCAAACCACCGACTCTCTGTCCTTAAGAACCTCGATCGAAAGGGCTTTCTCCTCCGATCGAGAATAGACGAACCAGTGGTAGGCGTCGATTCGCGGCCGATGCCGCGCCAAGATATCCGGAACCTCATCCAGATTTTGGGCTTCCAGCAACGCCCGGGCAAGGAAGTTGGAAGAGTAGCCTACGTTCGCCAATCGCTCCGGCCACAGGGTGTTGACGTTCAACGCCAGACCGGCGGAGGTGACGGAAACCGTGTTGCCGAGAAGCATTCCGGGATACTGGAGGGAGACGAAGGACTTCCCACTGGGAAGCTGTGCCCTCACCAGCGTCAGCAAACCCCGAAAGCGGGCCGGCCCGTCTTCATTGTGGATCAGGAAACCATCGTCCCCTAGCGAGATAACATTGGTACATCCCAACAGACCGGATTCGAACAAGTTCCAAGCCAGAAGCTTCTCGTAATCTTGCCCGCTTCCATTCGCCATTCCCTTGATTTCGGATAGCAGGGAAGGAAAAGCATCTCGGTGGAGTGGGAACAGCGCGTTTAGGCGCTTCTCGATCCCCGGAGAAAGCTCTTTTGAAGGAAGGATTTTGGCAATCTGGACGGCCGTCGCTTGGCCGATCTGAAAACCAATTTCGTAGTGGTCGCCGCGTACCTCAATGAGGTTCATGGGTTCTCTCCTCCTTTTTAGCAGATTTTCTTAATTCTAACACGGGCACAAATACTAGAGGATATAAAATATCACGTTTTATAGGGGTTAAACTCTGTTCTTCTTGAGGTAGAGGAGGGACAAAATGAAGACCAATGTGTAAAAGACTAAGCCGTAGGCGCAGGTCGGCAAACCGAGGGCGTAGCGGGGTGCGCTCCCGGAGAGCATGTAACCGATCTCCGGAATGGTAAAGTAGCCGGCGAAAAGGATTCCCAAAAAAGAGACAACCGTATTTGCGAGCGCCGCGGCTCTGATTGAGATCGCCCCAGAGGCGCTCAGCAGGGCGGCGGAGAATATGGTTAGGAACATTACGAAACCGAAGTAGCAGGCCGGTAGGCCCAGGAAGTAGGGGCACGATTCGTTCAGGGCGCAGGCGGTGGTAAACAGCTTGACGGCGCTGAGGTATCCGGAGAAGAGTACCCCGGCGAGTCCCAAGAAGAGCACGGTTTTTCTGTAAGTAAGCGACGCCATGTGTTCCGGAATGGAGTATAGGTGGTTCTTAGAAATTAATCAAGAATGGGTTTGGTGGACGGGGAAGGATTCGGACCTTCGATCCTCAAGGTATAAGCTTGATGCTTTAAACCGCTAAGCTACCCGTCCTCTAATGCTGTCCTCGCCCCGCTCGGTTGCAATAATTACTCGCTGGCGCTGCGTCATTAGTGGATCGGAGTTCCCGGCTTGACCTTCTCTTCGGGAACAAGCAGGATTGGCTGGCCGTCAACCTCCGCCGCCAAAAGCATTCCCTCGGATAGCGTTCCCCGCACATTCTTAGGCTCCAGGTTCGCCACCACGACCACGCTTTTCCCCAGTAATTCCGATGGTTTGAAATGCTCCTTCACTCCCGCTAGGATCGTCCGGGGCTTCTTCTCTCCGATGTTGATCTCCAGTTTGTAGATCCGATCCAAACCCTCAATTTCTTCGACCTTCTTGACCTTTCCGACCCTCAAGTCGATTTTTTGAAATTCGGCAAATGAAACCGCCATGAATTAATAATAACACCAGTAACAGCAGCCGACTCTCTAACAAGAAGAGACGTTACTACTGTTGCTTTTCAGATCTACCAGTCACCGGCCTTGACGTGATCGGCCAAGTGGTCCCGAAGCATTTTGATATCCTCTTCGTGGCGCTTGTGAAGCTCTTCCCAGAGCGCTCGGCATTTTTCGCAGCCTTCAGCGTCGTTCTTGTAGAAGTGTTCGTAACGCCAAACGGAGTCCATCAGTTCCGAAAGTTGCTGGACTAGGTTGTGATGTAGGTTGGAAGTTGACACTATGTTAATTCACCACCTTTCTAAGGAAAGGATAACAAAAAAATAACCCGGAGGGTTGAGGATCTAAACCCCCCGGGTTTAACTACTTGTCCTGTCCCGATCGGTTCCTATCTTTCGAGAAGAGCAGTGATCAGCTCTCGCGCCAGGATCGCCGGCGGGCCGTAGATCACCAGTACCGACACGAGGGTGTTGACAATCGCGCCCAACCAAACCCAAAACAGTGCCCGCAGCGGATGGCTATCGGGATAGGTCAGCCGAAGGAGCAGAACCCCCATCCAGACTCCAAACAAAACGAACGAAACCTGAATCCAAAAGGGGGAAAGCAGGGCCCCATCCCGAACTTCGGGGATCTTGGTGTTAATCCAACCTAAAACCCCGCCCGCATTCCGGATCTGGACTAGCTTGGTTTTGGCTCCCGTCAGAACGGATTCGCGGCGGAGGAGGAAGTAAAAAACGCTTCCCCAAATGCCGATGACCAGAGCCCCAACCAGAGCGGCCAGCGTCGAGCCCAGAACCGCCACCAAAGGAATCATCAGCGGAATATGGATTACGGGGTAGAGCGCCAGCCAAAGAACCAACACTACCCGCAAAAGCCAGGCGCGCATCTCTTCCCTCCTTCCCGATTAGAGGAAATTTTAGCACGAAAAAGCCCGCCCAGAGATAACCCAGAAAGAATTGCATATAGCCGTCAAGTAAAAAAACTGAACTGCTCTGTTAAGCCGACCCGCCTTAGGCGGACAAACTTAGCAGAGCAGCCCAGCTGATCTGCCTTAAGTTAGAGAGTTAGGTCACTCTCTGTTCTTAAGAATTCTTAAGATAGGGAAGACCAGTGCGAGGATTCTCCTGGACCATCTTCCCACTCGGAATCGCGTCCAACGCGCCAGAGCGCACGTCCTTTGCAAAGTAGTAGATCGTTTGCTGCTTACCGGTGTTCTTCAGAGTCACGGTCAGTCCGTGCAGGTAGTAGGTAACACCACTTTTCTTGGACACTAAGCTGTAGGCCATATAATTTCACCCCCTCTCAAAAATCAAACTAAAACGCCCTTTTAGGGCATTAACCATAATTTACAGGAACGCTCTCCTGATTGTCAATAGGACGCCCTGCGCGGGACAGGGCTATCTATTGTTAGCGATTTTTAATCACGTCCAATAGCAACCCGCAGGCGGAGCCGAGGATGCTATTTGTTCGCGAAGCGAATCAAGCGCCAGCAAACACTTGGACGCCTGAACGTTAGCGAAGGCGCCGCAAGGCAAGCGAGTGGAACGAGCTTATTCCCTCGGACCACCCAACCCGCTCAGATCCAATCCCTTGATTGTGATCGAACCGTCTTTAACGGTGATGGCGTTCACCGGAAGCGAATCTGCGGTGAGGCTGCCCAGGAACTGCCCCGTCCCGGCCACTTGGCTGATCAACCCCTCGATCAAAAACCCGGGGAGCGGTAGCGCTCCCAACCGGACATTTTGAAATTCGAATTCAAAGCTACTGGCGCTCTTGGAAATCTTGAGCTCGCCGTAGAAGGGAGCGTCGTTCTGGGAAAGGACCCCACTAATCTTAATTATGCCGGGGCGAAATTTAACCAGAATACTCTTAACAAAGGAATCGGGGGTTGATGCTAGGCCGGAAATTAGGGTATTCACTTCATCATCGGTGAGCGCCATTGTGATCTTGACATTCCCCTCGGTCCCACTCATCGAGGACTCCAGCTTTTTGGAAAGAGTCTTTTCAGAAACTTTTTTGTAGGAAAAGTCCTCCGTAACGGCCGGGGGCTTAATGATATTGGAAAGAATGGGAACCTTTACCAAACCGGTCGCGGTGATGGCGATGGCGATTGCCCCGGAGACCAGGAGAAAAAGGGAAAACAGAATAGCGGCGATGATCAAAATAATCTTCAAACAACTCTTACCTGCCCCCTGCTTACCGGCAGGCAAGTTCTTCTTTTCCTCGGGTGGCTTTACCGGCGGCTTCTCTTCACCTGGCGAAGGCATTTTATTTGAATTTCAATGGAACGGAGACCAAGTCTGCGACCGAGCCGTCTTTGGGAGAAGTGTAAAACACCTCCAGCGTCCCTGATTCCGACGTGGTCTGGAAAGTAACGGCGATATCAAAGTACCCCAACTCCCCGACTTCGGGAGCGTTGTAGATAATCGGTTCTTCAAAGAGAATCGTTCCGCTCTCGGTTTTGAGCCGAGCCACAATCGTGTTTTCAAATGCCCCCTGGGCTGAACCGGCAATTCTGAAAGAATCACTGACTTCGTCGTTCGGCCAGGGCGTATTCAGATAGATATTCTTTCCCCAAGGAGCGGCGGCAGTATCCTCCAAAAACTGGAAGGAACTGAGGAACTTCTCAAAATCCGCCTTGTTGCTGACGAAGCCGTCTGGGGATGAAAGCATCACGATAGAGTATGTCCGACCGGCGTTTTCAACCACCGCGGCGCTCTGACGATAATTGGGAAAGAAGACATCATCCGCGGCGTAGGCCCCGTCGATGCGGATGCCGGTCACTCCTCCAATGGAGGCGGCGGCCGTTTCCGGATCCTTAAGGGAACTCAGGTACTGCGCCAAAAGGGTGGCACTGTTTTGGCGGGAGACCGAAATGTTAAAAACCCCGGCGTATTCGCTGGCGGTGGGAATTGGGAAAGCATCAAACCCGACTAAAAGTTGCGAGTATCCAAACTCCTGCGTGTACCAGCCGGTTTTGTAGCAGACTTTATAACCCTGGCGGGTATTGGTGTAGACCTGGTCTTCGCAGGTGATTTCTTCACCATTCTCGTCACCCTTGTTATCTCCGTTAATACCCTTGATAAAGTCCGTGATCTGGGAGCGGAAGTAATAGGCGCCGGCTCCGATAACAGCCAGCAGGAGGAGAACGATGGTGGAAATTAGGACTCGTCGTTTGGACACTTATACATTTTCGCAAAAAGAAGCCCCTGACCGCAAATAATCAGGGGCGATTGACGGACGGGTCGAGAATGACCCTAGCTTTGTCGGGCAAATGCGGGCGTTTCGTGGCCGGCGAGTTTGGCCATCACAACTTCGGCGATTTGATCAAGATGGGTCTCGTCCGAAACAAAATTCAGCCGATCCGCCGGTACGACCAGAACCGGAGCAAGGCGAAAGCCGGCGATCCAGCGCTCGTAGAGCTGCTGAAGGGTCACGAGATAATCTCGCTCAATTCCCTTTTCGTAATCTCGGCCGCGCTTCTCGACCCGCCCCAACAAAGTGGGTAGGTCCGCCTTAAGATAGATGAGCAAATCAGGAGGGGGAATAAAGTTCAGCACCCCCTGGTAAAGACTCTGATAGGTATCCCAATCCCGAGAACTGATCCTTCCCTGCTCAAAGAGGTTGCGGGCGAAAACCTCCGCATCCTCATAGACACAACGGTCCTGAATAACGCTCCGAGGGATCGCCAGGAAATCCTGATACTGCCGGAGCCGCCGTCCCAAAAAGAAAAGTTGGGAATGGAAAGCCCAAACCCCCATCTCGCGATAGAAATCGGCGAGATAGGGACTCTCGTCCTGGGGTTCAAAGATCGGCTCCCAGTCAAGTTTAGCGGCGAGCCTCTTCACCAGAGTGGACTTGCCTACGCCGATATTTCCCGAAACGGCAACGAAAACCTTCTCCACTTTTACCCTCCTTTCTAGCTTAGATCGCGGTGCATCTCATACAGGAAGACGGCTTTTGGAGAGAGTTTCCCCAGCTCCACGATCACCTGCCGAAAGATCTGATCGGAATTGGTGACCTTCCAATCGGTGATCGAATGAGAGAGTTTCTTGGCCACGGTCGCGGAAATCTTCTCCGCGGTGGCCTCCGACTCTCCGGCCGCCAGACACGCCGCGTAAACGCTCCCATAGACCTTGTGTTCGTCGTATTTCTCCCGATGCCCCTGTCTTTTGATTATCGTTACCGTTTTTCTTGCCATTCTTCCTAAACTACTCCTATTCCTACTCCTATCCTAGGTTAATCGTCCCGTTGGCGATCAGCATCAGCAACCACCCCAAAAACACCAGCAACATCCCGATCAACAGTCGCATAAACCCTCTCCCTTCCATTCTAAACTTCTGCACCTTGTAGAGCTCAAAGCCGGAAGCCACCATCAACAAAATTACCAATAGCGGGACCACAAAGACCACGTTGTAGAGAACCAGGAGAAGAAAGGCGCTGAAATCAAAATTCTGGGAAAGCAGGGTGATGATCGCCAGGTAGGGAGCCCCCGTACAAGGGAGCTCCACTGCCGCCACAAAGGCCCCCAGCAGAGACACCCCCAGAAGAGAGGCGGTCGCGTTCTGGGTCATGTTGTGAAGCCTTTTTGAAATGCTCACCGGAATCCCCAACGAAAACCAGCGGCCGTACCAAAAGAAATCTTTGATTTCAATCAGCCCAGCAAAGATGATGAAAACCCCCACGGCGATCGAGACATACTCGGCCACGTACAGCGGCACTCTCGCCAGACCGTACAGGAGACCCAACCCGGCCGCCAGATAGGTCAGGAAGATTGCCAGGATATAAAAACCACCCAGAAGAAGCATTCGCCGGACGGAGTGTTTTTGGGAGAGCATCACCGAGATCATCAGGATCAGGACCCCGATGGCACAAGGATTGATTGAATCGATGGCGGCCGCCCCCAAAACCGTGGCGACCGTGGGAAGCGAAGTTAGTACGGTTGGTTCCATCACCTTCTCTTTAACTCTCCTTTCGACTCCTCCACCTTGTAGAAATTGCAGAGCTTATCGGTCCGATCCTTCTTCTCTCCGAATTCGATAATCAAACAGTCCCCCGGCGGGACGTTGCCGTAAGGAGAAACGACGTAATCGTCGGGATGTTCCAGCTTCTCCTGATGGAACTCTCCCTTTGCCACATCGGTTTTCCAAACAAAGGCCTGCAATGTCCCGGCTTTTCCGTCCGGGCAGAGATCGCCGTTCTCATATTCGTAGAGCTTGTTGTTGGTGGGAAAGGTGAAATGATCGTCGCGTAGTTCGCCGCCGACAAATCCGAAAAAGTTTTTAAGGGCGACATCTTCCAAATCCGTCACCACTCCCTCAACGTGGATCCGGTCGTCGCCGTGTTCGTGGAAAACAGGAGAGCCAACTCGGTTGGCGATTCCGGCCGGATCGATCAGATCGAGTTCTTTCCCGCAGGCCCAAACCTGAAAATCGGCGTGCCAGTGCACCGGTCCGCCGGTGATGGAAGTGAGATTAAGGTAAACGGTGGATCCGGCCAGGAAGAGCGTTGCCAGGACAATCGGGAGGGCGATTCCCAGGTAGAGGAACCACTTCGCCTTCTCGGTTTTTTTCTTCCAAAAAACCGCCAGAATGATCAAGAAGAGGGCTAACCCAGTGGCCAACTCCAAACCCAGAAGGGACAATCCCTTCAGTCGCTGGTCCAGCGTTTCTCCAAGGGGAGAAATCGGCAGCTCTTCTTCCTCACCTTCGTGCGCCAAAACCTGCTCGAACATTAATTCAATGTATCAAAATCCGTTAAAAGAAGGGGACGGTATCAAAGATTTTTTGCAAGGGTGGTAAAAAGACAATCGCCGCCTGCAATCCAAGGGCGAGGGTAATGGAAACCCAGAGAAGGGGGTTGGAGAAGAGGCGCTCCCCCTTGCGGACCGCCAGGGCGGCAACCATCTCTCCGACCACGAAAACGGTAAAGGTCGCCGTCCGCGCTTCCGGCAGGGAAACAAAATCCAGCAGGATAAAGGTGACCAGAGCCAGCCCTCCCAGCCCCAGACCGGTGGCGAGCAGCCAGCGCTTGCCCAGAAGGTCCAGGACCGGAATTCCCTTTCTCCGCGGGGGCTCGTTCATGACGTGGTGGTCCCCCGGGTCCTCCGAAAGCGCCAGCGCCGGGAGCCCGTCGGTGACCAGATTCATCCAGAGGATCTGGATCGGGGTGAGCGGCACCGGAAAACCCAGGGCCACCGCTCCCAGGACGGTGATTAGCTCCCCAAAGTTACAGCCCAGGAGATAGCGGATGCTCTTGAGGATGTTGCGGTAGATCAACCGTCCCTGCTCGATCGCCGCCACGACCGAAACGAAATTGTCATCCGCCAGAACCGCGTCGGCCGACTCCTTCGCCACATCGGTCCCCGTGATCCCCATCGCCATTCCGACATCCGCCTGTTTCAGAGCCGGAGCGTCGTTGACCCCGTCTCCTGTCACCGCCACCACCTTTCCCAACGCCTTGTAAGCCTTCACAATCCGGATCTTGTGTTCAGGAGAAACTCGAGCAAATATCTTAATCCGGCTGACGACTTCCTTGAGTTCCTCATCCGTCAGCTTTTCAATGGCCGGGCCTTCAATCACCTGATCTTCCGTCGCAAAAAGCCCCACCTCCTGGCCGATCGCCCGAGCGGTGAGGGGATTATCGCCGGTGATCATCCGAACCGCGATGCCGGATTGGTGGGCGAGCTTGATCGCCTCCTGGACCCCCTCCCGGGGCGGGTCATAGATCGCCACAAAACCCAGGTAATCGAGATTCCGCTCGACCTGCTCACGGGTGAAGGAGGGGGAAGGGTCCGCGGTCTTAATCCGCCGGTAACCGAAGCCCAGGAGTCGAAAACCTTGGGAAGCCAGAGAATCTATTTCCTCCTTGGTTTGTTTCTTTTCCTGATCGGAAAGGTTCGATAGTTCCAGCAGAATTTCGGGAGCGCTTTTGGTAAGGACCTCGTACCCGAATCCGGGAGTGTTCCAAACCACGGTCATTCTCTTCAGCTTTTGGTCAAAAGAAAACTCGCGGAAAAGCTTTCCCTTCTCTCGCTCTTCTCGATAATCAATCCCGTGTTCTTTCGCCAGGAGGAGGAGCGCTCCTTCGGTGGAATCACCCAAAATTTTAAATCCTCCCGCCTCTTCCACCAAGGAAGCTGTATTCGCCAACACCCCGGTTCGAATAATTTGAGCAAATTTTTTGTTCTTCTCTTGGCGGAGAGCGGCTTCCTCGAAAATTCGGCCATCGAGGAAGACCTTCTTCACCATCATCTCGTTCTTCGTGAGCGTTCCCGTCTTGTCCGTGCAGATGACATCGGTTGAACCAAAGGTTTCGATGGCAGATAGCCGGCGGATGATCGCGTTCTTCCGCGCCATCCGCTGGGCTCCCAACCCCAGAGTAATTGTGACAATTGCCGGCAGGCCCTCCGGAACAATTGCGACCGCTAGAGAGATTGCGGCAAGGAGGGTTTCCACCAGCGGATTTCCGCGGAGCTCTCCGATTATGAAAATCGCCAGAGCCGCTAGGATCCCGATCACAATAATCGTCCCACCCAGGCGGGTCAGGTCTTTCTGGAGCGGTGTGGCCTCTTCTTTCACTTCGGAGAGAAGAGAAGCAATCCGCCCAAATCTGGTCTTCATTCCGGTTTGCTGAACCTCACCCAAACCGCGTCCCCCATTGACCACGGTTCCCATAAAGACCATCCCCTCATCGCCATTCCCTTGGAAAAACTTGGCAACCGGGGCGGATTCCCCGGTGAGAGAGGCCTCGTTGGCCGAAAGATTGATGGCCTCGAGAAGCCGGGCATCGGCGGGGATTTTCTGTCCCACTCCCAAAAAGAAGACGTCGCCGGGAACCAACTCCTCGGCATTGATTTCGATCTCCTGCCCATCGCGGATTACCCGCACTCGATTGACCACCAGTTTCTTCAGGGCCGCAATCGCGTTTTCCGCCCGGTACTCCTGGATAAAACCGAAACCGGCATTGAGAACCACAATCGCCAGAATGACGATCGCGTCCAGATCCTCACCGACAAAAAAGGAGAAGATCGCGGCGATCATCAGGATTACGACCAGAAAACTCTTAAATTGGGAAAGGAAAATTTTCAGCGGGAGAACCCGCGCGCCCCCGGCCAAAACGTTGGGGCCAAACTGCGCCAACCGCTTCCCTGCTTCTGCCGAGGTTAAACCGGAAATCATCTCAATCAGTTTAGCAATTGCCTTTACCCCTGCCCGTTTGCTAGTCTTTAAGACACAATGGATCCCAAGAAAGAAACGAAAGAAACCGAAGGCAGGCTGATTTGCCACAACTGCGGTAAAGAGATTAAGCCCGGAGAACCCAAGAAGAAAGAGGACGGCACCTACGTCCATCAGTACGAAAAGGGCACCGGCCCCCGCTCCGAAATCTGCGAATTCTGTTAAATCTCTCCGAAATCCTAATAACCCACATTTCGAGCGCCAACGATGAATGGATGGCTTTGCGTGAGGAAAGACTTATAGTTGACAGAGATTGACTCCGGTGTTATCCTTTAGTATGGCAATTTAGAATCGGGCAATCGGCCCCGTTCTCTCTGTCCAGAACCTTAAAAACCCATACGAAAGGAGCAAGATGAGGAAGTCTGCGATCGTTCTCCCGCTTCTTCTTATTTTGGCAGCGTCGCTCGCCTGTGCGCGGGCGGACGTGCCAGCTCAAATTTCGGTTCCGGAGTCGCCGACGGCGACCCCTTTCCTACCGGAAACCGCGGTCCCGACGGAAGCACCCCTCGTGGTGTCCACCAACGAGCCGACAACGGAACCGACCCCGACCGCCACCCCCGTTCCTACGTTCTTCCTCCGCGAGGAGGTGATGTCAGGAAGAGTCGTACTGGAGATCCCCGAGATCGGGGTGGAGTCCGGACTGCGGATGGCGGAAGAGGCAGTGGCGCCAGACGGCACCACCTACCTAACGAAACCCTCCGAGCATCCCCTCTGGGTACCGGGGTGGGGAGCAGAGATCGGGAACGTTGGGGTAGCGCTGATCTATGGTCACCGCCAGTGGGGACCGGTCGGAAAGGTCTTCACCGCCTTGAACAAACTGGAACCGGGTGATATCATTCGGTTTCGGTACAGAGGTGAGGTGATCGAGTTCGCGGTTACCGAGACTGTTGTGGTGGAACCAGAGCAGCTCTGGCCGTTGTTCTTTTTACGGGATGACGCCGCGCTGGCAGAAGGAAAGATCCAAGTCGCTCTCTGGACCTGCACTCCTTGGGGGACAGACTGGCAGCGACTGGTCGTTTTCGCCGAGCTCGTCAGAGGAGGTGAGTAACAACCTAACTTGAACTCGAAACGCAACACCAACCCGCCGGGGGTTCGCCCGGAAACAAGAAAAGGAGAGGAACTCGTGAAAACACGGAGGACCTTCAGGCTCCTTCTGGGAGCCGTGCTCGTGATGGTGCTGGCGATCCCGTTCGTGGTCCTCGCCGCCCCGGCCGTTGTGCCCCTGCAAGGGGAAGCAACCTGTCCCGACGGGGACGGATGGACCAAAATCGACAGCGACGATCTGTCCCTCTACCCGGTCGACGGCGCCACCGACTACTGCTTCAAGGCGGGCTCGAGCAACAGCCAGGGGTGTACGGGTGGGATCTTCGACTCCTGGCCGCAGCCGGAAGGCACGTGCGGCCTGAGCCACTGGTCCTACTTCATCCCGGAGGAAGATCCGACGGAGACACCGCCGACGCCGACTGAGGTGACACCGACGGAGACACCGCCGACGCCGACTGAGGTGACACCGACGCCGACCGATGGAACGCCGACGGTGACGGAAACGCCGCCGACGCCCGGTGTGACGCCGACCCCGACCCGGGAGCGCGAGGATCCGCCGGAAACCCCGAAGACGGGTGGCGGTTGGGAGCTATTCCTGTTCGGCGGGGGCGCCCTGCTCACCGGCATCTCGACCCTTGTGATTCGCCGCCGACGCGGGAACTAGTTCGCCAGCTCCCGCATCGGTAAGTAAGTGTTCGTGAACCAAAAGCCACCTAGGCCTCAAAACCTTAGGTGGCTTTCTTTTTTTGCTACGATTACCCAGTGGCACCGACCGAGAACGAAAACCGCAAATTATCCCTTAAAGACCAGTTCTTCGCTAACGCTCTTAATCCCCTGACAATCATTTTTGTCGCGATTATCATCTACTTTATCCCCCAAGCCGTAAGCATCCTCCTCAATTCTTTCGGCGTGGAATCGGAGTTTATCCGCTCGTTGCTGGACCCCATCGTGGCAAACGCC
>Ga0209002_10001283_pt1 | contig 20212 bp, 25 predicted proteins | sample Rifsed16ft2_FD_184010 | JGI IMG/M metagenome (GOLD analysis project Ga0209002, IMG submission 184010) | Soil microbial communities from Rifle, Colorado, USA - sediment 16ft 2 (version 2) | ecosystem: Environmental > Terrestrial > Deep subsurface > Rock core/Sediment | place: Rifle, Colorado... | reverse complement strand
ATAGTCCACCATACGGAACCGGAAAGGCTTCCCGCAAGCTTTGTACAAGAGGAACTTTGCGTATCATCGTAGCCTTCTTTTCCGCCCACATTTTTGTAGGGGTTCCATCCGTTTTCTTACCCATATATTCTTCCAGCTTGACTTCGTTTCGAAAGGGAATTGCCCTGTCTTTTCTGTACACTTCTGCCCACCCGCCGAGTACCTGTTCGGCTGTGGTGTAGAAACAACCCTCTCTGTACACCACCTTGTCGTTAGAGTAGACTATAATCCCCGCCTTAAACCCATCGTATTGGGGTAATTTATCCGCCCGCTTTGTGAATGTTTCCTTGCCCGTGACTATCGTGGCCGGTGCGGTGCCGTACTTAATGAGATATGCTTCTTTCAGAAACGGATTAAGATTTTGCGCCTTGCACAATTGCAGAAATGTGTATGCCTCCTGGTCAGTTGCTTGCGGGCAAATATACTTTTTTACAATGTCCAGTGTCAGTGTCAGCTCTGGTTCTGTTTTAAGTTCTTCCATTTCATCTCCTTATTCAAAAATGTCTTTTTTTTCTTTGATGCTTAAAAGTTTAAGCATCACTTTTTTCTTTTTTGGGTCTTGCAAATACCTTCGCAAAGTACTTATGCTTAAGTTTAGTTTTCTTGCCATAGCGGTTGCGGAAATGCCGTAGATGCGGTAAAACTTTGTTGATTTATACATGCGCTCAATTCTGCCAAATAAAGCAATAAAGTCAAGTAAAATATTTAAAAAGTTTTGTTGCAAATTACATGCCGGCTCTCATATCTTCAAAGCCGGCATCCTCCCTTCCGGTTGCGTCAATTTCCAAAATTAAGTCGGCTACGATAGAATTCGGATTGTACGATGAGCCAATCCGCTTGCGATTATAGAGCCAAGTTAGCTGTTCTAAATTATCTTCAATATCTCTCTGCAATAAAAATGCCTGATACCGGTTTTTTAAACAATCAGAAAGATGTTCGTCAATCATTTCTTTTCTCCTCCACTTTAAAATAATAATGATAATTACCTGTGTTAGATGCAAACCAATCCGTCTTTTTTCCCGGACAAGTTTGTATTTTTCTTAACAGCTTCCTTAATAGCTTAAACACCTCTGCTTTGTCTATAGCCTTGATATGGATTTTTAATTCCTCCATTTAAAATTTCTCCAAGACTTCTAACTGATACCATTTTCCGCCCGCTTTAAATTCGCAAATTTCCTGTTCTCGGTCAGGTGAGATAATATCGGCGCCGGGGTTTTTCGCCGTCCATTTCCACAGCCAAAAATAAGCGGATACGATTAAAACAATTATAATAAAACTAATAATATATTTAGTACCACTAATTTGTTTCTCAACTTTTTTTATTTTCATTTCCTTCCTTTGTCTTTCTACGGGCTATTCCTTTCCCGATAATATTATTAATATTTTTGTAATCATTTTTCCCCCCCCGCCAAATAGGCCGTATCCGGAGGGGCACTCGTGCCATCCGTAATCACGATATTCTTCTAGATTTGCTGCTTCGGTGGTGTAGCCAGGCGTGCCACACACGTTGCATTTATCAACTTTTACTTTCATTTTTTTTCTTGCCTTTCTTTTCTTCTTAAATTTTTCCCAATTTAATGTATGCCGTACTCGGCGTCTATTTTTTTTAACATCGAAGCCTTCTCAATTAAGCCAAAAATCGTTTCGGTATCAGCACATCCTTTTAATGAGTTTAGAAAGGCTTCACCAGATAGCAATTCACCATCAACATCTGTTCTTGATATTTTGTAGACCCCATTTGTGGTATCTGCGGCCAAATACGTTTTCATTTTCCTGCCCTCACTTTCTTTTTAAATTAAGGTGTAAAGGTTATAAGTTTTCCTGTGATGTTATCGTGTTTGCTTATTGTTGTATATCCAACCGTATTGATTTCATCATAATGAGATTTAAGAATGGCTTTTACATATTCCTCTCCTCTTCCTTTATATCGCTCATGTTTTCGGTATTTATCGGCAAATTCCTCTACTGTTTTGCAGTCTTTGATTTCTAAAAAATCGGTTGATTTATTCATTTTTCCCTTCCCCTCTTTTCTCCCCCGGACTTACGGCGCCGGGGAGACCGTCTGATTGATGTTATATCAATTGATCAATAGCGTCCGCAACGTCTTGTGCAGAGGCTTCATCCTCGTTAAATTGCTTTATAATCGCCCTAAGCGCCTTACTGATAGCATAAAATTCGTCAACGTGAAACTCTCCAGTAGTACCTACCCACCTAGTTCCATCCACTTCAATTTTAAGCTTTTCTGGGTCTGTATCATCTCCTTCGTAGACTCGTTTTGTGCAGTTGTCATAGATATCAGCCTTATACTCATCGCTTTGCCATATTAGATTCCACTTCATTTTTCACGTCCCTTCTGTTTTCTTTCCCCCTGCTTACCGGCGCCGGGGATACCGTTACGTAACTAATCTGGGTTGTTATCTCCCTTATGATATGGGTGTGTTAAGTACGTATTTGTGGCAGCCCGATACCCTGCCTTTTTGCCCTCGTAATACTCTTGCGCACTGTCATACTCATTGCCAGCGTCATCATAGCCTTCGCATTGTAGCCAGTCATAGGCTATGCGATTCCGTTCTGCAACTGTTAATTCATTCCACTGCTTATTCATTTTTCCCTCGCTTTCTTTTTTCCCCCCCGGGCTTACGGCGCCGGGGATGCCGAAACGACAACTACTCAGATATAAGACGCATGAGTCGTGCCAATGCGCCGCAAAAAAAAATAAAAAACATTGCAACTCCTTTGCCCGCCAAGAGTTATCCTCTTTTTTTTTATTTTTCATCAGCGCAGTAAATTTCCTGCACCTCATTTACCAACTGCCATTTTGGCAGAGTTTTTACCAAAAACATGCCATTTTGGCAGCTACAACACCAAAATTGCATTGGCACAAAAATTGCTATTATTATATAGGCAACCTCTGCCATTTTGGCAGTCATAAGCAAAAATGTTCCACGTGAAACATTTTCCAAACAGCGTAATTGCCAACCATGTAATTTTTGCACACCTCTAAATAGTAAGATAAATGGTAGGATAGTCGGTAAGGCAAATGGTAAGATAAATGGTAGGATATTTCTTTGCAAGGTGCAGGAAATTTCCTGCACTTAGTGCAGTAAAAATACTGCACCCAACCATGTAATTTTTACATGGGTCTGATAATATTAATTATGTTACGTTCTTTTGTAAGTCATTGCGGTTATTACACTTATGTATACATTTTTTTATTACATTTTCGGCTTTTTTTAAGTATTTTTAATTTAATCATGCCCCCCCCCTCCCCCCTAAATTTTACGTTTCGTTCGTTACGTTATATCTCTCCTATATAGTGGAGTCCTATTTTTGAAAAATTGGTTTTAAGATATTATAGGGTGTGTGGTTATGGGCTGGGTTGATTGTTAAGAAAGGTTGAATTTATTTTAAGTAGTGGTGTTATTGGTTGGTGGGGTGTAAGTATTTAATTTTTTTCTTGACAAATGATTTATTGTTATTAAGTTGATGGATAAGATACGCCGAGTGCGGGAAGCTGGTGTGGGTGGAACGCGCTTGAAGGGCTAGCGCTAATAGGCGATGAAGGCGCATGGTGATTAAAGGGTTATCTGGGTTGTCCGTTTGGCTTTTTTGGTGGTGCTGAATGGGGATAGTACAAGGGTATTTGTATCACAATGATATGATAATGCTGGTATTGATTGCTATCGGGTTAAATAAATAAAAACCCGCCTCGATGTCTGTGTTAAGATAAAAGGGAGAGACCGACACACCGCTTAACCAGCATCAGTGATAGTGAAAGACACGATTTGACGTGTAAATAGTAAGTATATATTAGGCTACTATATTGGGATTATTATTTATAGATATGGAGTTTTTGGGATTTGATTATTATGGAAGGGGGGATATAGATGTATTTATATACGAGCAGGTATGATATTCCGGAGGATGCCAGGAAGAGGGCAGAGACGGAGCGGTTGAGGTTAGCGGCTAAGAAGAAGGAGAAAGAGAAAGAAGAGAGGATGGAGACAATAGCATTAGCGATATTGGTAAATGCGTGTTTTTTTTAGATTTAGGTGTTACGATTTTTAGGAAAGTAATACGATGTTGGTTTCTGATGCGGTTAAGGTAGTTACAAGTAGGGAAAAGAGGTATTGTACGGTATGTGGCATGTATATCGTGAAGAAGAAGAACGCATCGTGGAAGGCGTATGGTGAGCGCAAATTTTGTGGTGTTAGGTGTGGTAATGAGGGAAAACGGAGTGTTAACAAGATAAATGTCAATGGTACGGATAAGAGTGAGATAAGTGATTATATTGCGTTGAAATCAAGGAATGGCCGGAAGATGGCGGATTTTAATTTAGGCATACTTGATGCGGTTGAGAACATTAGCGATGATGCTGATTTGGGTACTATAAACAGGAATGGTAAATATAGTGATGTGATATGTACTTACAAGGGTGTTCCGGTTACAGGCGAGTTGGTTAGGTCTGCTAACCAGTGGTTGATGGATAATTGGATGGGGCGCCCCGGCCAGAGGGAGAGTATGAATAAAGAACCGGAGTTAACGAGGGAAGAGGTAGATGCGCAGATAGCCATCTTATTAGAAAATGGTTGATTATAAATTATTGTCAAATGACAAGGCTTCGCTGCTTTTAAAGTTATTAAGGCTTCGGGAGAATCAGCGTGCAGAGAATTGGATAGACAGTTACAAGCCTTATGATTGGCAAAAGAGGTCTCACGCCGCTGGCCGTGATTGCGGGCAGGTCTTGGATATGTGTGCGAATCAGGTTGGCAAGACTTACAGTGTGAAGGCTGAATTGTCGTATCATGCTACGGGTCTTTATCCTGATTGGTGGGAAGGCAGGGTTTTTAAGCGACCCGTGCAGATATGGGCATGCGGAACCACTAATGAGTTGACCCGGGACGTTTTCCAAAGCGAATTATTTGGATGCCCTGCTACGTTCCCGGCTTCGTTTGGAACCGGCAGTATTCCCAAGAAATGTCTTGATATTGATGGCATTATTAAGAAACCGCAGATCCCTAATGCGTTTTCTCAGGTTAGAGTAAAGCATGTTAGCGGGGGCTACAGCACGATAACAATGAAGTCTTATGATTCAAAAAAACGTGCTTTTATGTCTAAGGCGGTGGATATAATTGCATTAGATGAGGAGCCTCCGGTGGATATAATGAGTTCCTGTTTAGTGAGGCAGGTAAATAAGATTAACAGTTTGTTAAAGATGACGTTCACTCCAGAGAATGGTATGACGGATGTCGTATCTCAGTTTATGAATGATTTACAGCCGGGACAGGCGCTGATACAGGCGACATGGAATGATGCCCCACATTTAACAGAGGAGAAAAAGAAGCAGATATTGGCGGCAATTCCTATATGGGAAAGGGATATGAGAAGTAAGGGGATTCCTGTATTTGGCGATGGCCTTGTGTTCCCTATAAGTGATGACGCTGTTTCTGTACCGGTTTTTAAGATACCTGACCATTGGCGAAGGCTGGCGGGGCTGGATATAGGGGGATGGAATCATCCGACTGCGTGTGTATGGGGTGCGTATGATGACGATACCGATATTATATACATTACAGATACATATAAAAGTGATAATAAGTCTTTGGCCGAACATGCCAGCAGTATACGGTCAAGGGGGAAAGAAGTGTTGATTGCATATCCGCATGACGCCGAGCGTGCAGATAGAGGAGGGGATAAAGTTGCGCAACAATACAGGGTTGAAGGTTGTAATATGATGCATACCCATTTTACGAATCCCCCCTCAGATGGCGAGATGGCGGGGAAAGGTGGTAATGCAATTGCTCCCGGACTAATCGAAATGTTTAACCGTATGCTTGGCGGAAGGCTGAAAATCTTTAATCATCTTCACGACTGGTTCAAAGAAAAGGCAATGTATCACACAACAAATGGCAACCTGGTCAGGAAAAACGAAGACTTGATGTCGGCGTCAAGATATATGGTTATGTCAATAATAAGGTTTGGAATTGCTAAAAATTCATTCAGGCATAAGGCTCGTATTATGAATGGATATATTAATCCAATTAATTTTATTCTGGGAAAAAATTAAGGGCTAAAGATAATGGGTGGAATAATATCGGGAATATTTGGAGGGGGCGATGCCGAAAAGAAGGCAAAGGACGCCGCACGAACACAAGCCGCCGCCGATGCAGACAGAATGACCAGGCTTGTTAAGCAGAAGGAAGAAGAAGCGTTATTGGAGCAATCTAAAGGGAAGCGCAGGGTTGCGGCTGCTGCAAAGCGCAGGAATATTTTTACTTCGCCATTGGGTATAACAAATAAGGAGTCTGAATTTTTATAAACATGCATGAATGCAAAAGAGCTGATTAAACTATATGAGGAGTTGGATAATAGCACGGAACGGCAAAATTTCAAATTGTTATGGCAGGAGATAAATGATTTTATTCTTCCTCGTAAAACCAATATAGTCGTTTCTAACGTTAAGGGAGCAAGAAAGACCGACAGACTTCAGGAGGGCACTGCCCCTCATTCTGCCGGACTCCTTGCCGCAACCCTGCAAGGATCGCTGACGTCTAATAGTGTGCAATGGTTTAATATAAGGATAGCGGACAATGCTATAAATGAGGACGAGGAAATTAAGGCATGGCTCGATGACAGCACAAGGCGTATGTATAATGCCATTAATGATTCTAATTTCAGAGTAGAAATCCACGAAATGTTTATAGATATTGTTACAGTTGGAACAGGGTGCTTGCTTACAGAGAGAGTGTTAACCGAAAGCGAAAACATCCTTAATTTCAGGTCTTATTTTATAGGAAGCGACTTTCTTATTTGCGAAGACGCACAGGGATATGTAGATACTGTTCTAAGAAAAGTATGGTTTTTTCCCCGACAGGCAAATCAGTTATTTGGTGATAAAGCCGGGAAAAAGGTATTGGCGGCGCTAGAGAAGAAAGACAATACTGAATTTCCGTATCTTCACGTAACCATGCCGATAAAAGAGTTTGGAGTTGGCTTTGGAAACAATGAATGGAAATATACCGATATCTATGTTTCTATGGAAGATATGGTTATTTCTAAAAAGTCAGGATATTTTGAGTTTCCATATATCGTGCCGAGATGGAATAAGGCAAGCGGCGAAGTATATGGAAGGTCTCCTTCTTTCACCGCACTTCCAGATGTCAGAACTCTCAACGTTGCGACCTCATATATGATGCAGGCATGGGCAAAAGATATAAAACCGTCAAGACTGGTTCCTGAAAACCTGGGAGTGGATATTGATGACACTCCCGGTACAAATATCCCTGTGCCTCTGCACATGATAGAAGCTATAAAGAATGGCGCCTTAACCTCTAATGCAAGATGGGAAGTATCAGTACAGGAAAGAGAGCAACTGCGTACAGCGATTAAGGAATGTTATTTTACCGACCAGATACAAATGCAGAAACAAGCACAGATGACGGCAACCGAGTCAAGTATTATATTTGAGCTTATGCAGAGGTTGCTAGGCCCCGTCTTTGGCAGACTTGAGGCGCAAATGGCGCCTATGGTAGAAAGAATATTCGGGATAATGCTTAGAGCGGGTGAATTTCTGCCTATCCCTGAAAGTCTTGATAGGAATAAACTTAATATTGAATATGTAGGCCCGCTTGCAAGGTCACAAAGATTAAGTGAGTTAAATGCCGTGAAGCAATGGCTGGAGCAGATTGTACAGATAGCAAGTATAAAGCCAGATGTTATGGACGTGCCTGACTTTGATGAGATAGTAAGAGATTCGTCAAGAATGCTTAACGTAAATGAAAGATATGTAAGAACCAAAGACGATATAGTTAATATTAGAGCAAGCAGGGAAACGCAACGACAGGAACAACAGACGACAGAAGAAGCCGGCGTTGCCGCCGATGCGTTTGCAAAAATAGCGAAAATAAGTTAAAGAAACTAAAGGAAATTATTATGTATGAAAAACTTGACATCTTGCCGATGCTCCCTATTGTTTTGACGGAAAACAGTAAATCGAAAGCGATTCGGGTAATTGGCGTTGTTGCGTATTTTTTTTGGGTTTTCCCCGTAATGTTTTTATGGTTATTTATTATGGTATTGTTGATAATACCAACCCGCCTGTACTGTTCGGGCAGGGTACTCATTCGTAATTCGAGTATTCGTAATTCGTAGTGCTATGGATAAAAAAGATATTAGTTATTGGTTACAGACTTTTGGAAAACCTGCCGGATACAAGGTTTTGAAAGAAATAATGGATTATGCCGGATATGAAGACAAAACCGAAGATATTCGGGTTAGTCATGGTCGCAGGCAAATGATGGAATTTATCCTGAGCCGATTAACCGCCGCATCTGACAGGAAAAAAGAAGTATATGCAAATATAATTTACGAAACTTTACTTTTATAAACCTGCCCGAATAGTTCAATCGGGTACGAAGGAGGGTTTTATGGACGTAGGCGAAAATAAAGACGAAGACAGCAAGGGCATATCTGTAGATAACTGGAGAAATACTATTCCTGAAGATATAAGAAACAATAAAATCATTCAGGAAACGAAGGATATATCTGCTATGGCCAAGCGATTGGTAGACGCCAATAATTTTATTAGTAAAAGTATAAGAATACCTGATGATGGCGATACCACGGGTATGGAAGATTTATATAATAAATTAGGTCGGCCTAAAACTGTGGCAGAATACAAAATAAAAAAGCCCGACCTGCCAGAAGGCGAAAAATACGATGAGGCAATAGTGGAATCTTTTCTTGCCGCCGCTCATAAGATAGGGCTTAATTCCAATCAGGCAACCGCACTTCTGGAGTGGAATCAGGAAAAACTATCAGAACAAAAAGGCCAACAGAAAAAATCTCAGGCCGATGCCGCTTCTGCATTAAAAAAGGAGTGGGGTAACGCTTTTGATGAAAGGGTTAAAATTGCAGAAGAAGTGCTTAACCAATATGGAGATGATGAATCAGAAGCAGTAATCAAAAACAATCCCGCCCTTATAAACCTCATATACAAGATGGGAAAGGATTTAGTAGAGGGGACAGTTAAAGGCAAGTCATCAGTCTCAAGCCAGTCCAGAACACCTGCTGAAGCACAGGCAGAGATAAACAAATTAATGCGTGATACCGGCTTCAAAACAGCCTATTTTAATAAAAAAGACATCACGCATAACGCAGCAGTAGAACAGATGAAACAGCTTAATGCAGAGGCATACCCTCAGCAGGAAGCCGTTGTATATTAGTCCGTGACACCTTAACACTACTAAATTAGTAGTGGAAGAGACACGGTGCGTTAACAATGAAGATTGTTAGAGTGACGACTTAATCGCAAGAAAGCTGCCCAAGGCGGATACCTTTCGGAAACGAATTTATTTTAGAATTTAATTTTGGAGGGTATTACCATGTCTACAGAAATTACTGAAGCGTTTGTTCAGCAATATAGAACAAACCTGATTCATCTATCGCAGCAAAAGGCATCCCGCCTGATTAATGCGGTTTTTTTAAAAGAAAACGTTACAGGAAAAAGCGTCTTTTTCGACAGGTTAGGCGTTCAAACCATGACGCAGCTTACTTCACGCCATGCCGATACCTTACACCAGGACACACCTCATTCAAGACGTATGGCTACGCTTGCACCATATACAATATCGGATTTAATTGATGAAGCCGATATGATTCGCACGCTTATTGATCCCACCAATCCTTATGCAGTTGCGCAAGCAAATTCAATCGCCAGAACACAAGATGATATTATTATTGCCGCCGCTTTAGGCACGGCTGCAACAGGTGAAACCGGTTCGGGTTCACAGGCATTGCCCTCTGCGCAAAAAATTGCTATAGCTCTTGGTGGAGGCGGTTCGGATGCGTATCTAAATCTGGAGAAAGTAATCGAGGCGCAAAGGTTAATGAATGCCGCCGAAGTAGACGAGGAGAATAGATTTCTGGTTCACGATTCATTCCAGTTGTCTAAGATTCTTGCGTTGGAGAAATTCACGTCTATTGATTACAACACCCGAAAATCTCTTGTCGAAGGCAGTATGCCTTACTTCATGGGGTTTACCTGGATACGTTCAGAACGACTTACTGCTGATTCTAACAGCAATACACAGGTTTTGGCTTTCCAAAGCAATGCAATGGGGCTTGGTATTGGCAGATTGAGAGAGACCAGGATTACAGAGGAAAGCACAAAGAATTACTCAACGCAGGTATGGAGTTATCTCGACATGGGAGCGGTTAGGATTGAAGATGCCGGTGTAGTAGAAGTAGCATGTAAACCGACATAGTTTAATCTTATTTAAATAGAAATTAAACAATTTTAAAAGGAGAATTGGTAATGGCAACTTTATATTCGACACAGATTACAAACGATAGGGCAAAACCTCCTGTCAGAGGAGAATTTAATCGAAATGGCAGCGCACTGAGATACAAACTCGGTACTTACGTTTTTTCCGGCGCAGAAGCCGCTGCGGATGTCATTCAGATGATATCATTGCCTATGGGAGCTATTATAAACCAGGCGCTTAGTTATCTTGAATGGGAAGACATGGGCGGTACGATAACCGCAGATGTCGGAGATGACGGAGATGACGACAGATATTGTTCTGCACTTGCAATGGGAACGGCAAGCACGTCATCAATAACAACATTTGAAGAAGCAAAAGGGGCGGGTGTTTACGGAGCCGAATATGAATATGCGGCAGCCAATACGATAGATATAACCCTTGATGCATCAACAACTCCTACAGCAGGACAGACAATTAAGATGCACGTGTTCTATACCATGAACGGTTAACCCAAGCACTACGAATTACGAATTTTCGTAATTCGTAGTGTATTTATTACCTGCCCGAATAGTTCAGGCGGGCCTGCCCGACCACGTTCAGGCGGGTTAGTAGGGCTTATGAATAGCGAAACAGAAATTGTAAATGCTGCTCTTATAGAAGTTGGAGCCGCGGTAATAACAGATATTACCGCAGATACCACAACTCATGGTGATATTGTCCGCAGATGGTATGGGCATACCAGAGACGCTATGCTAAGACAGTATACGTGGAATTTCGCTCTGGCACGCCAGTCCTTATCAAGAAATACGGTCTCACCCCCTTTTGAATTTACATATTCTTTCAGCCTTCCAACTCTCCCTTATTGCCTGCGTGCGCTTTCAATGTATGATTCTAACTCTGAATGGAAAATAGAGGGACGCAATCTCTTTACTGATGACGCCAGTGTAAATTTGAAATATATAGCAAGGGTGACAAATGTAGTGGATTTCGATGATTTATTTACAGATGCGCTTATTTTTGCTCTTGCGGCTAATATTGCAATGCCTATAAAGAGAGATAACGTTCTTGCGATTAAACTTCTTGAAGTGGCAAGAGAAAAAGTACAAACAGCGCGTACCCATGATAGTCAGGAAGGCACGTTTAATCAGATGCGGTCAAATGTGCTTTTAAGTGTAAGGCGGGGAATATCTTCACCTCCAAGCACTCCTGTATCAGGGGCGGGAACACCAAGATAATGGCCAGAATCCAAAATATATTCACTGCTTTTACTACCGGGGAAATCAGTCCGAAGCTCAACTCCCGTGTTGATTTTAATAAGTACATAAACGGAGTTGAGAAAATGGAGAACGCTATTGTCTTCCCGCAGGGCGGTTTTACACGCAGAGCAGGCACAAGATACGTGAGCCAGACCAAGGACAGTACTAAAAAGTCTGTAGTCAGGAAGTTTGAATTTAGCATTACCGATGCGTATGTCTTGGAATTTGGCGATTTATATATAAGATTTTACAGGAATCAGGCGCAGATTACATCAGGTGGAAGCCCTGTGGAGGTTGTTACTCCTTATTTAGCGGCAGATTTATTTAACCTCCATTTTGCCCAATCTGCCGATGTCTTATATATTTCACACCGCCTCTATGCTCCACGTAAGTTAACACGGGCATCTCATACGTCATGGACACTTACTACTATTACATTTGACCCTGTTCCAAGTTTTGTTGCGGATACAGACCTGGGCGATGGCACAAATCAGGATTTAACACTTGGAGCGGTCTCCGGTAATGGCGTTAGCGTAACTCCGGCGGGAACTGCGGCAGAAGATTTGTTCATGCCCGCCGATATTGGCCGCACAATAGTATCAGGCACGGGTGTTGGTGTCATCATGACTCATAATACTCTGCCTACGCCAGATACGGTAACGATAGACATAACCAATAATTTCTCTGGCACGGCAATTGCAGACGGAGGCTGGATTATTACGGGTTCGCCCAATGCTACACTGACGCCTGCTGCCGTAGGCCCCATAGGGGCAATTATAGACCTAACACTCGGCGTTGCCGGCTGGCGATTAACGTCTGCGCCTAATGGAGGCGATGTCGGTAAATTTATAAAGGTAAACAATGGGCTGCTCAAAATTACGGCTGTCACGTCTACAACGGTAGCAAAAGCAGAAGTTCTGCATGTATTGGATTCTACCACTGCCGCTGTTGGTGGATTGTGGACGTTAGAAGTAGCGTCATGGACGGCAGCAAGAGGATACCCGGTTGCTTTGGCATTTTACGAACAAAGATTGTTTTATGGCGGCACGGACTCACAACCACAGACAATATGGGGAAGTGTTATAGACGAACCTGAAAATTTTGCAATTGGAACAAATGATAGCGATGGATTAGACTTTACTATTCCAGGGCAGAATCCGATAAGATGGCTATCGTCCAAGCGGAAATTAGGTGTGGGTACTTATGGCGGTGAATTTACCATAGGATCTACCAATGACGCCGCATTATCTCCTACAAATATAAAGATTGATGATGAAACCACTCATGGCAGCTCTGCGCTGCAACCCGTGAGAGTGGGAAACGTGACCTTATTTATCCAAAAGGCAAAGAGGAAACTAAGGGAATTTGTGTTTGTATTTGAAACCGATTCTTTTAGCGCACCCGATTTGACATTACTTGCAGAACATATAACAGCAGGCGGAATCGAAGACATTGCTTATCAACAGGAGCCCAATAGTATAGTATGGATGCCTAGAAATGACGGACAATTGATTGGAATGACATATCTTAGAGAGCAGCAGATAGTGGGTTGGCACAGGCATATTACAGGGGCATCAGGGTTATTTGAAAGCGTTGCCGTAATACCGGTATCGGGGAAAGACCAGGTGTGGTCAGTGATAAAGCGAACAATAAACGGAGCAACGGTAAGAAATATTGAATACTTTGATGAAGATGCATGGGCTGGGGCGACAAAATTTAACCAATGGAATCAACTTAATACAGATTCTGCTAAAATTTATAACGGTGTTGCGACAACAACAATAACGGGTTTGAGCCATTTAGAAGGCGAAACCGTTGCAGTTTTAGCAAACGGAGCATCTCACCCTGATAAAATTGTAGCGGGGGCATCAATAACATTGGATATTTCTGCAACAGAGGCAGAAGTTGGTCTGCCCTATACAACAGAAGTTGATACCGTCAGGCCGGAAATCCCCACAGAATTCGGAACCGTGCAGGGGGTAATCAAGGCATGGGTAAGAATAAATGCAAGATTATATAAATCTTTAGGGGGGGCGATAAACGGAGAGACAATCGAAACCCGAAATCCAACACATGCAATGGACGCTGCCCCACCTGTTTATACCGATGATTTCGAGGTGCAGAATTTAGGATATGATAAACATGGTCGTATTAATATAAGGCAGTCGCAACCCTATCCATTTACAGTATTGTCTATAACAGGAGTACTTGATATAGGAGGCATCTAATCCCTGCGCTTGTATTATTTAGCCCCGAACACTTAAAGCAGATTAATCTGCGGGCCTTTGATGCACAGGTTATACTTGGCGTGCCCAATGCTTGTGAAAGAATCGTCCAACAGGCTGAAAATGGTATAGCTTTTTCGGGAATTGACAAAAATGGTGATATTATTGCTATCGGGGGCATTGCAATTCCATGGCAAGGCGTGGGAGCGGGATGGGTATTGACATCGGAATTATTGCTTAAGCATAAAATATGGACACATCGGAAAATAAGAGATATTATAATGCTTGCCGAAGACGCTTATAATTTGCATAGAATAGAAACTGTAATTCTGAAAGACCATAAAGTAAGTATGAAATGGGCGGAAAGATTAGGATTTAAAAAGGAGGGATTGTTGAGAAAATATAATAGTAATAAGCAAGACCATTGGATTTATGCGAGGGTTAGATAATGGCAGGAATAATTACAGCGGCAGCGACTAAATTCGGAGCAACTGCCTCTACAGCAGGGAAAATAGGAACTATTACCGCTACGGGTTTACAAGTCGGGGGATTGGCGGCTTCGATTATAGGCACGTTACAGGCAGGCAAAGCACAATCAGCACAATCTGAATTTGAAAGCCAGCTTGCAAAATCACAGGCAATACAGGAAGAAATAAGGGCAACGGAGGAGGCAAGATTAAGACGCAAAGCCGGTGAGAAGCTGGAGTCCCGACAAAGAGCGCAATTTGCCAGAGCAGGAATCAGGGTTGGAGAAGGCACACCGTTGCTTATTATGGCAGAAACCGCACTTGATACAGCGGAAGACATATCTTTCATTAAAGAAGCCGGAGTGGCCAGGGCGGATGCGCTTAGACTCAAAGCCAGAACCTTTAGAGATATTGGCAAGACCGCCAAGACCGCTTCAAGGTTTAAGGCGGGTGCGGATTTGTTATCAGGATTAGATGCATTGGGAAGGAGCAATCCTTAATTGGCAATTATACCAAGGTCGGAAAGAACTAATCTGCCGCCTGGCGGCAGCGAATTGCCGGCGCCGAATATTACAAGAATAGATATCGCTGGTGCAAAAGGCGAGGCCGTCTCTGGACTGGGGAAAAGTATACAGGAAATAGGAATCCTTGCGCAAAGAGCAAATGACAATGCGGAATTTTCTGAAAAATCTATAGCATTGATAAGTAATACCGAACTAGAATTAGCAAGATTGAGGCAAACTATTCAAGACCCTGATTTATACGAACAGGAAAGCAAAAGACAAATAGAAAAAATTACTGCAACCGCAATTAAGGAAATAGGCTTTAGAAATAAGCAGAGATTTAATTCTGTTGTTTTATCAATTAAAAAAGATGCAGAAAAGAGTATTATAAATGAAAAATTCGGGAAAATAGTTGATAGGGATAAAGCCTCTTTGGAGGGCGTAAAAGATGCGACAATAGAATCTATGCTTACTAAAAACCTGACAAGTAGTCAGGCTATTAATACTGTAGAATTAAAATTAAGAGAAATGTTTAGTACTGGAACAATAAGCGAGACCTCATTTGTAAAGGAATTAAAAGACTTTACAGTAAGAGTGAAGACAGAAGATTTCCTGGGAACATATAAATCCAATCCGGAAGTATCTGTCAAGAAAATCGAAACCGACTCTGACCTTTCAGCAGAGCAGAAGATTGATATTTTGTTTAAGATGTCTTCACGTATTAGTAAATGGAACAAAGAACTCGATAAAATTCTCAAAAAAGAAAATGAGGGAAATATAGTCAGGACTTCAAAACTTATTGAAGACGATATCGTTACCGATGCTTCAGCCCTTGATACCATAATGGTCGGATTTGGATTTGATTATAAGACACGGAAAGTGTTAAAAAAAGATTTGATAGATAAAATTAATGGAAATACAATAAATGACCAAATTGCATTTATTAATTATGCTGACGACATCTTGCATGATCCTGATATATATAGCAATAAAGACATCCAGACCTTTGGAGAGTTATCATCTATGAAGCGAATACAGTTATTGGATTTAAAAACAAGAATATTATCAAATCCGATATTTAATAATCCATTGTTTAAAGAGGGGATGAGTGCAATTGAAGACGAGTTTGCAAGAAATTTTCTTGATAAAATTGATCCTGATAAACAATCAAGGAAGGTAGATGCAAGACTTGATTTTATTGACTCTATAATGAAAAGAGCGGAATCAGGCAAAGAAGGATTAAATGTAATAATAAGAGATGAGATAACCAAAAAAATTCAGGAAATCAGAACCTCAAGAAATAGTAATAAAATTGGAACTAAAGATGAGGAGAAAAAAGGGAAGGAATTGTTGCAAAAGATTAAAAAAGGCAAAGTCACACCATCCGAATTAAACGAATATTATGATATTATAGGTAAATAATTATGGAAATCGATTCAAATAAAATAGAAGAAACATATTCCCCTGAACCCCTTCACATAACAGGAGTAGTAGAAGATTTACCAGAAGCAAGAGAAAACCTGAAAGACGTATTTGTAAAATTAGACGAGAGGGAGAGGCAATTTCTTATTGAGACTGGAAATGAAAAATTCGGATTGCCAGAACTGCCAGTCGCAGAACAGGCTAATATAATTTCCAGTTTTCATAATTCGTTATTAAACTCACCTTTAACTCAGATGGGCGGGGGAATAAGAGATGCTGTTGTAAATACTGTAGAGGCATTGGGTAGTTTGGTAGATTTAGGATTTAAATCTGAAAGTGAATTAAGAGAACGGTTTGAAATAGATGGTTTCGGATTGCCCAAAGATGTCGGCGCAGAAAGGGTTGCAAAAAAGATAACGGCAAAAGTACCTGATATTCCTAAATCAGATAGTACTATTAATGATATAGCAAGAACTGCCGTGCAGTATTCGGTTGATTTTATTCCTTTTATGAAAGTACTAAAAAGCCTTTCAGCTATACCAAAAATAGGAAGCGCTTTGCAATCAGGGACTGCGGGAATGCTGACAGCGTTTGCATCTCTTGATCCCGATACGCCTAAGTTTGGAGAATTTATAGAATCATTGCATCCAAAATTAAAAATACCGTTACTTGATTTTCTAAAAGCCAGTCCTGCCGATACCGATGCGGAAAAAAGATTTAAAAATTCTATTGACGATGCACTTGCTTTTGGTGCAATAGGAGGCACATTCTTTGCTATATCTAAGTTTATTAGAAACGCACTTATTTTAGGTAAAAAGTTGAATGCAACTACTATTAAACCAAAAAAACCATTGCCTCAAGTTAAGCCTGAAGTAGAAACTAAGAAGCCTAAATTGTCTCCTAATCTTGTAAAAGTTACTAATAAAACAGGAGAGGATTTAAAAGATTTTCTTGAAATCAATGCGGCAGATGTCGAACTTGCTAAAGGGAATTTAAATTTGAATTTTGAAAACTGGAAGATTGAAGAAGATATAATTACTTCTTTGAATAAAGTTGCGGCTTTATTTGAGCAGGAAGCCAAACAAATGGGAAGGGGAGTCAGGAAATCAAGCAAAGAATTACTTGAACAGGTAAAAAATTCGGGATTCAGCATAAAGGAAATGCTTGCTCTTAACAAGAATCAGCCATTAAATGACGTGCAAATGAAGTCATTTATTGTCCATCTCTACCATATTCAAAAAAAACTAGAATCATTAAAAACTGCTTATAAAGCAGGAAATCTGGATGTTGCAGAAGAATTATTACAAACATTTGCTCTGTCAAAAGAATTAGTACCAAAATTTCTCGGAGCTGGTTCTACCGCAGGACGTGCGTTAAAGGCTCTTGATACAATTAAAGCGGATTTTGATGGAAATCTAACAGTTGTTAGAGACTTGATTAATGCTACAGAAGAAATACCATTAGGGGTTGATATACAAGAATTAATAATTGCACATGATTTATTGCCGACAGCAAAGGGACGTTCTTTATTCGCAAGAATAGCTCTTACTGCACAAGATATGTTTGCGGAAGCATGGTTAGCCGCCTTGGTTTCAGGAACAAAAACTATACTTGGTGTTAATACAGCAGGTAATTTAAGCCTGCTTGTATTTGGAATTGGTGTGCGGGCATTGGCAAGCGGTAAATCAGCTATATTTTCAGCAGGGAAAGCCGGCGTGGCTCCGCAAGAGGCTCAATATCTTATATATGGCATGATAAATTCTATTGATGAAGCATTTAGAGTCGCAGGTCAAACTTTGAGAAAAGGAGAACAATCAATAGAATTTACAAAATTTGACTTCCCAAGACAAATAAGGGGAGACCGTATTAATCTTGATTTTATTGATAATAAATTAACCCAAAATATAATCAAAAGGGGTGTTGACTTATTGGGAGAAATTATACGGCTACCGTTTAGAGCCCTTTCGACTACAGATGATTTTTTCAAGGTATTGAATACCAGAGGGTATTTATGGGCATTAGGGGCGAGAAAGGCATATAGTTTGGGACATGTGCCTGGTAGCGAGGACTGGATGCAGGTGGTTGCTGATGTTATCAAGAATCCGACAAAACGGCTTAGAGATGAAGCCATTGAATTTGGACATATTCAAACGCTGACCAATACCCTGAATAAAAAGGGACATGGATTTATAGAAGGAGCAGGCGCAACAATTGGAGAATTTGCAAATAATCATTTATTGATGAAAATTATTGTTCCGTTTTCAAAGATAGCAACAAACGTCACAAAATATAGCCTGGAAACCACTCCGCTTGCTTTCTTAATGGCAGATACACGAGCCGCTATAGGAAGAGGAGGCGCTGACAGAGACATGGCTTTTGCGAAAATAGCTCTTGGGTCTATGCTTGGCATTCTTTTTGCGTCTCTTGCCGCTACGGGTGTGATAACGGGAACATTTCCTACCGATAGTATTAATCTAAAAAGATTAAAAAGAGATAGTGGTGTAGACCAGAATTCATTTATTATCGGTAAGAAAAGTTACCCCTATCGCCGAATTGATCCATTCGGGCTGACTATAGGCATGGCCGCCGATTTCGTTGAAATGGCAGAAACTTTAGGATTCGATGATTTAAGCAAAATGGCGCTTGTGATTTCTACAATTATCGCAGAAAATGTATTAAATAAAAGTTATTTAGTCGGAATTGCAGATGTATTAGATGTTCTTTTAGGAAGAAGGTCTCCGGCATCGGTAATGCAAAGATTTGCATCTACATTAGTTCCGTTTTCTTCGCTGATTAGAGAAGGCGTAAGGTTTTTTGACCCGACTATCGTAGCGCCAAATTCTGACCTGCCATCATTATGGGAAAAATTTAAGAATGGCTTCATGTCAGGGAAACCAGGTCAAAACAGATATTTAAGACCTAAGCGTAGTTTTTTTGGTGAAATTCTGCAAAGGAATAGATATTTTGACATTAAAAATATTAAAGATGATAGGGTCTTGGCCGCTCTCATCGAAAATGAAGTGGAAACATCATATCAACCCGACAGAGTAATATCGGGGAGAAGGACGGGGAGATTAAGACAACCCAAAGCAAGTGATGGGATTATTCTTAATGATGAGCATTATGATAGAATGTTAGAGTTGTTTGGTATAGTCACAATAGGCGGAATTGATGTAAGAGAGGCGATAGAACAAGTATTAGATACTCCTTTGTTTGGAAAAGCTACCAAAAGCATAAAAGCAGAAATATTAGAAAGCATTATAAGTTTGTATAGAACCGTTGCAGAGAATAAGATGATTGACGAAGATACGGAAAGCGGCGGAATTTTAGAACGTAGTATTAATTTGAAAAAAATTCTGGAATTAAGGGAGTGATAATAACATGACATATATAGATACCAAAAACAGAGAGGATTATACTGCAACGTCAGGACAAACCGTATTTGCCTATACATTCAGAATATTGGCAAATACCGATTTGAAAGTTTACAAGGCTGGCGTGCTTCAAACCCTGACTACTCATTATACTGTAAGCGGGGCGGGAGATGCTGGCGGCGGAAACGTAACATTTGGCACAGGTGTTACCCTGGACGACAAGGTTATAATTATCAGGCAAACCGGAGACGACCAAGCCGCAGATTATACAGTAGGCGGTATTTTCCCCGCCGAAACTCACGAACACGCATTAGATAAACGTGCAATGAGAGGGCAGGATTTAGCCGAAGAAATTGGAAGGTGTATTAAATTTGCGATAACGTCTGCTCTTAAAGATATAGCGATGCCCGAAGGCTCATCTGCCACTGACAGGGCATCAAAGGTATTGGCATGGAATAGCGCAGGAACAGGATTGCAATTACTCGCGGCAACGATTATTGATGCCGTGAGTGTAATTGCTGTCAAAGGAGATATCGTACAAGGCAACGCATCCGGCGCAGCGGCAAAACTGGCTATCGGAGCGAATGGAGACGTGCCTTATGTCGCAACTGACTTATTGGCATACGACAAGCCCTGGTCTGTAGCATGGAAAAAGGGTGCG
>Ga0209002_10001281_pt1 | contig 20219 bp, 17 predicted proteins | sample Rifsed16ft2_FD_184010 | JGI IMG/M metagenome (GOLD analysis project Ga0209002, IMG submission 184010) | Soil microbial communities from Rifle, Colorado, USA - sediment 16ft 2 (version 2) | ecosystem: Environmental > Terrestrial > Deep subsurface > Rock core/Sediment | place: Rifle, Colorado... | reverse complement strand
GGGGACATCATGCATGTGCGACAGCCGGTTTTCGCTGCCCGGCAGGTTTTTGAAAAGACTCTTGTCCAGATTGACGGTTTCCTGCATCAGGTGATACAGCGTGCTACGCAGCTCATCCATCGGCTCCAGCATCCCGCTCAGTTTCTGGCTGGTGATGTCCTGGAATTGCAGGGAGACCACGACGTTTTGCACGTCCTGGGCGATTTCCTTGCTGATCGCGTTGATGCGGCTCACGGTTTCGGCCACTTCGCGGTTCTTGCCCTCGAGCGAGCGCGTCAGTGCGATCACGTCATCTTTTATCTTGAGGGCGTGTTCCATGTCGGCGGCGGACAACGTGCGCATGTCGCCATGGGTCTTGCTGAGGCCGGTTCGCACTTCCTTCAGGTGCACGCGGATGCGGTCGCTGAATTCGTGCGAGCGCTTGCTGAGCCGGCGCACTTCCGCCGCCACCACCGAGAAACCGCGCCCATGCTCGCCGACGCGCGCGGCTTCGATTTCGGCGTTCAGCGCCAGCAGGCTGGTCTGTTCCGCCAGTTTTTCCACGTCGAGCAGGAAGCCGTCGATCGCCTGCGTCCGGTTCTGCACGCCGTCGAGTTCGCGCACCATGTTGACGGAAAGATCCGCCACGCGCACCACTTCATCCGCCATCTTGTTGAGGCGTTCGTCCGAGACCTGAATGAAATCCTTCAAGGATTGAGGCACGCCGTCGCTCGCGGCGCCCTGCGTGCCTTCGAGCAGTTCCATCGCCTGCCGTGCCTGGATGGTGGCCTTGTTGATGACCGCTTCGAAACTGCTGGCGATGGTGCCGGTCGCCTGTTCCGTCTGCTTGATGACGGACTGAATCTCGCGGCGCAATACCAGAGCGGCTTCTGCGTAGCGCTGCCCCACGTCGACCCAGCGACGCATCAGATCGTCAACACGACGGCGCTGGTTGTCCGCTGCCATCGATTGCAGGACTTCGTCCACCTGTGGGATCTGTTCGATATCCTTGGACGGCGACATCAGCGCATCGACCTGTTCGAGCACCTGTTTGGCATCGTGCCCTTCGAGGACTTCCTCTCCTGCCCGCGGCGTGGTTTCGTCCTGTTTACGCGCGTAAAACGCCAGCACGGTGAGCGTGAGTACGGCGCACAAGCCGCTGCCCAGTGCCGCCCACCACGGCACAAACGCCACCGTCCACATCAATGAGACGGCCATGCCGACGGCGGCCCACAGCCACCACCGTGACCAGGATGTCATTCTTCCTGAAGTGGGCAGGTTGAATGAAAAGGGTCCGTTCATGACGCCATCTCGAGAATGGATTCAAAACCGAGCACGCGCGCGGCCTGCTGTAAAACCGGAGACGGGCTTTGCCACGTGATCGCGAGGCCGTGTTCCCGGGCGGCGCGGGTAAATCCGGCCAGCACCTGCATGGCGGCGGCGTCCAGACGCTCGACACGACTGCCATCGACCACCACCGCGGTGGCCGCGGCCAGCACCGTGTCCAGTTTTTCGTGCAGCACGCGGGCATCCCTGATGCCGAGCGCCGCCTCCAGCACCACGTGCATGGTGTCGGCGCTGTGCTCGATATGTACCGGATCCATGCTGTTTCCCATGACGACCCTTCCTTGTTGGGGTCTTGTATCCGCGTCTGTGCCCCTGGCCCAGGGGTGACCGGGCTTACTCCTTAATAGGATAGCTATAGCAATACCTGTGCCATCCTTGGGCCAAATAGCCCGGAATTCGCGGGAAAACAGCCAGGGACAGCAAAACTGGCCTGGTTAGGCCCGTAAATCAGGGCATGCCCAGTCGGGGCCCCGCGTTCAGAGCGGGGTCGGACCAGCAAGGGGAAACAGGTCTGGAATGCCCTGTCAGGGCGGGGTTGGCAGGAAATGTCAGCGGGGTCAGTGGGGCATGTGGTCCAGGATGACCTTTTTGACGGCCCCCAGTTCGGCCTTGACTTGGTGCAGCGGTCCGCGGCATTGCTGGATGGCGGTATCGGGGTCCTTGAGACCGTGGCCGGTCAGGGTGCAGACCAGCTTGCTGCCTTCCGGAATCTTGCCCGACTTGATGTCGCGCAGGGCACCGGCAATGGAAGTCGCCGAAGCCGGTTCGCAAAACACGCCCTCTTTTCCGGCAAGCAGTTTCTGCGCGGCAAGAATTTCCTCGTCGGTGCATTCATCAAACCAGCCTCCGGATTCTGCTTTGACCTTCCAGGCCTGATCCCAGGACTGCGGATGACCGATGCGGATTGCGGTAGCGACGGTTTCCGGGTTATCGACCATGGCACCGCGCAGGAAGGGCGCGGCCCCGGCCGCCTGGTAACCGACCATTTTGGGCCGGTCTTTCGTCACGGCGCCTTTGGCGAAGGTGCACTGGCCCTGGCAGAACGTGCAGGCGGCGGTGACGTCTTTGCCGGAAGCGGATGAATATTCGCAGTAGCCAATCCAGTGCGCCGTGATGTTGCCGGCATTGCCGACTGGCAGGCAGTGATAATCGGGCGCGCCGCCCAGTTCCTCGACGATCTCGAAGGCCGCGGTTTTCTGTCCCTGCAGGCGATAGGGATTGATGGAGTTGACGATCGTGACCGGCGCCTCATGCGCCACCTGTTTCACGAGTTCCATGCCGGCGTCGAAGTTGCCCTGAATCTGGATCACGACCGCACCATGGATCATCGCCTGCGCCAGTTTGCCGAGCGCGATCTTGCCGTCCGGGATGACCACGAAGCAGGTGATGCCGGCACGCGCGGCATAGGCCGCCGCTGCCGCCGAGGTGTTGCCGGTCGAGGCACAGATGATGGCACGGCTGCCCGCTTCCACCGCCTTGGTCACGGCCAGGGTCATGCCGCGGTCCTTGAAGGAACCCGTCGGATTGAGTCCTTCAAACTTGACGTAGATATCCACCTGCTTGCCCAGCGTGCGCGGGATGTTCTTGAGTTGGATCAGGGGCGTTGCGCCCTCGCCCAGGCTGATGATGCGGGTATCTTTCGAGACCGGCAGGCGGTCACGGTATTTTTCGATGAGGCCGGTGTAGCGATTACCAATTTTCATATGAATTTTTATATGATTCTGGAACGCAGATGAACGCAGATGAGGTAAAAAATTAAGCTGTTATTTTGACCAAGTTGATCTGTGTTTATGCTCGCGCCGTCCATGGCGCTCGCCCTCGCGTACGCTCAGGCCAGCGTCGCTGCGCTTCGCTGTCCAAATTTTGCTCCCGACAAAATTGTCTACGCATTTATCCGCGTTCATCTGCGGTTAAGTTTCTTATTTCCAATCGGCATTCAAATGCTCAAGGCGAATCCGGGCCACGTGCCCCTTGATGGAAGCCAGTTTCTCGATGCGGGCGATCGCCTCGTTCATGTTTTTTTCCCTGACGCGCTGCGTCAGGATGATGACCGGCACCGTCTCTTCGCCCCGCTGAGGCTCCTTCTGCAGGATCGATTCGATGCTGATACCGAGATCAGCCAGGATGCGCGTGACTTCGGCCAGCACCCCGGGCTTGTCCAGCGCGTGCAGGCGCAGATAATACGAAGTCTCCACCTCTTCAATCGGCAGAATCGGCAGATCAACCAGCGCATCCGGCTGAAATGCCAGATGCGGCACGCGGTTGTTCGGGTCCACCGTCAGCGTACGCACCACGTCGACCAAATCGGCGACCACGGCCGAGGCCGTGGGTTCGGCGCCCGCGCCCGCGCCGTAGAACAGCGTCGTCCCTATGGCATCGCCCTTGACCAGCACGGCGTTCATGGCGCCGTCCACGTTGGCAATGAGCCGGCGCTCGGGAATGAGCGTGGGATGCACGCGCAGCTCCACGCCGCCGTTGGTGCGACGGGCAATGCCCAGGAGCTTCAGGCGATAACCCAGCTTTTCCGCGTATTGCACGTCCATGCGGGTGAGCCTGGTAATCCCCTCGGTATAGGCCTGTTTGAACTTGAGCGGTATGCCGAAGGCGATGGCGGCCAGGATCGTGAGCTTGTGCGCCGCGTCAATGCCCTCGACATCGAAGGTCGGGTCGGCCTCGGCATAGCCCAGGCGTTGTGCTTCCTTGAGCACGTCGGCGAAATCCGCGCCCTTGTCGCGCATTTCCGTCAAAATGAAATTGCACGTGCCGTTGATGATGCCGGCCATCCATTCGATGCGGTTGCCCGCCAGGCCTTCCCGCACCGCCTTGATGATGGGAATGCCGCCGGCGACGGCGGCCTCGAAAGCCACCATGACGCCTTTTTTCTGCGCCTGCGCGAAGATTTCATTACCGTGCACGGCAATCAGGGCCTTGTTGGCGGTGACCACGTGCTTGCCGTTATTAATCGCGGCCAGCACCAGCTCGCGCGCCGGTTCGTAGCCGCCGATTAATTCAACCACCACCTCGATTTCAGGATTACGCACCACTTCATAGGGGTCCTGGACGAGTTTGATGCCATCGATCGGGCACGGGCGTTTTTTCTTGAGATCGCGCACCGAAGCCTGGGCAATTCGGATTTCACGTCCCGCACGGCGGGAAATCTCCTGGGCGTTGCGCGCCAACACGCTGACCGTGCCGCAGCCCACGGTGCCGAGCCCGAGAATGCCGATTTTGACTGGCTTCATGTGTATGATTTTTATCCGCAGATGGACGCCGATCTATAAAATATGGATGAACGCAGATTCAAAACAGAAAAATTAAAATAATCAAACAAATTGTCAGCGTTCATCTTCATATATATATCTGCGTTATCTGCGGTTCCAGTTTATTAATTCTTTGCCTGGCGCACGTCGAGCGATACATGATCCTTGCGGAACATCTCGCGGATGGAACGAATGGCCTGGCGCGTACGATGTTCGTTTTCAATGAGCGAGAAGCGCACATGGTCATCGCCGTATTCGCCAAACCCGATGCCGGGCGAAACCGCCACCTTCGCCTCCGTCAGCAGTTTCTTGGAGAACTCGAGCGATCCCATGGCCCGATAGGCCTCGGGGATACGCGCCCAGACGAACATGGTGGCCTTGGGTTTCTCCACCCGCCAGCCGGCGGCGAACAAACCGTTGCACAACACATCACGCCGGTTCTGGTAGGTTTGCCGGATTTCCTCAAGGCAGTCCTGCGGCCCTTCGAGCGCGAGGATGCCCGCGATCTGAATCGGCGTGAACATGCCGTAGTCGAAATACGACTTGAGCCGGGAAAGCGCCGCCACCAGCTTGCGATTCCCGCACATGAAACCGATGCGCCAGCCGGGCATGTTGTAACTTTTGGAAAGGGTAAAAAATTCGACCGCGACGTCCTTGGCGCCGCGCACCTGCAAAATCGACGGCGCGCGGTAACCATCGAACACGATATCGGCATAGGCCAGATCGTGCACCACCCAGATGCCATGCTCTTTCGCCACGGCAATGACCTTCTCGAAAAAATCCAGATCGACGCACTGCGTCGTCGGATTGGCCGGAAAATTAAGCACCAGCATCTTGGGTTTGGGCCAGACATTCTTGATGGAATTTTCCAGTTCTGCGAAGAAATCGACGCCGGGCACGAGCGGAACATGGCGGATGTCGGCCCCCGCGATCACGAAACCGTAGGCATGGATCGGATAGCTCGGGTTCGGTACCAGCACCGAGTCGCCCTTGTCCACCGTCGCCAGCGCCAGGTGCGACAGGCCTTCCTTGGAGCCGATGGTCACAATCGCCTCGCTGTCCATGTCGATATCGACGTCGTAGCGACGCTTGTACCATTGGCAGATGGCGCGCCGCAGGCGCGGTATGCCGCGCGACACCGAATACCGGTGCGTGTCTTCGCGCTGGGCGGCTTCGACGAGCTTGTCCACGATATGCCTGGGCGTGGCGCCATCGGGATTGCCCATCCCGAAGTCGATGATGTCCTCGCCGCGCCGACGCGCCTGCGCCTTGATCTCGTTGACGATGTTGAAGACGTAGGGTGGCAGCCGCTTTATGCGGGGGAATTCGTCGTTTTGTGACATGCTTTTCGCCGGGCTGTTATAGTGTCGAGCGACCGCCAAGATACTGAATACGCGTGCATTATAGGGCTTTCGCCATAGCGATGGAACAAGCCGTCACGACATGACGGCCACGGACATACCGCCAACTTTACGATGAAAATTCACCTCGAATCGGGCGCCGGACAGAATCTGATCCGCGCCTACGCGCCCGGCAGCATCACCATCAATGCCAAGGCATACACCCAAAGCCTGATCGTAACACCCGATCGTGTAGCGGATTGGCCGCCGGCAAGCTTCAATGCTCTGGTGGCGGCGCATTTCGAGCTGATTGCCGACATGCGACCGGAGGTTGTGATTCTGGGTACTGGCGCGAGATTGCAGTTTCCGCCCCCCCGGCTCACCCAGGCACTGGTGAAGGCGAATATAGGACTCGAGGTGATGGATACCGGCGCGGCCTGCCGGACCTACAACATTCTGATGAGCGACGGCCGCCGCGTCGCCGCGGCCCTGCTCATGATAGAAAATGGACAGGATTAACAGGATTTACAGGATTAAAACAATCAGAAATTTCTGTTTTAAGTTTTTTTAAATCCTGTTAATCCTGTGAATCCTGTCGATCTAAAAATTAAAACAAGGAATCGACCGAATAGCCGGCCTTTTCCAGGATCACGCGCAGGCGCTTCAAGGCTTCGACCTGGATTTGACGCACGCGCTCGCGCGTAACGCCGATATCGGCACCGACCTCTTCCAAAGTCGATATCTCGCGGTGATTCAACCCGAAGCGGCGTTCGACCACTTCGCGTTGCTTGTCGTTGAGTTCGTTCAACCACTGCTGGATCAATTGCTGCAGGTCATCGCGCTGCAGTACCTTTTCGGGGTCGGGGGTGCGTTCATCGGCAATGGCGTCCAGCAGCGAACGGTCCGGGTCGTCATCCAGCGGCGCGTCCACGGAAGCCACCCGCTCGTTCAGACCCAGCATGCCTTTCACGTCGTCCACCGGCTTGTCGAGCAGGTTAGCGACTTCTTCCGGAGACGGCTCATGATCCAGTTTCTGCGCCAGGTAACGCGCGGCGCGCTGGTAGATATTGATCTCCTTGAGAACGTGCACCGGCAGGCGGATGGTGCGCGTCTGGTTCATGATGCCGCGCTCGATGGTTTGCCGTATCCACCAGGTGGCATAGGTGGAAAAACGGAATCCACGCTCGGGGTCGAATTTTTCCACGGCGCGGATGAGGCCGAGATTGCCTTCCTCGATGAGATCGAGCAATGACAGGCCGCGGTTCATGTAACGCCGCGCAATCTTGACCACCAGGCGCAGATTGCTTTCGATCATGCGCTTGCGCGCCTTGCCGTCGCCTTTTTGCGCCTTGCGCGCAAAAAAGACTTCTTCTTCAGCGGACAGCAGTGGCGAGAAACCGATTTCCTTCAGATAAATGCGGGTCGCGTCCGCATGGGAATAGCGCACATCCCGTGATTCACGTTCGCTGGATTCTGTCTCGGCCTCGGGCGCATCCTCCTTGCTGGCAACGGCGGCGGCAGGCTCGGCGGTTTCTTCGTCTTCGTCCTCGGCCTCATCGGCGGCAACGAGGGTTTCGTCCTCCGTCTCTTCGGACTCGGGAGATACCTTGGTCGGCTCGGGCTTGGATACGGACTTTCCCTTGCCTTTTTTAACGGCTGGGCGGGTCGGTTTGCGTGATGGCATGGTTACTTTCTGGGAAGATAATCCTGCGGATCCACCGGGGCGCCGCGGTATCGTACTTCAAAATGCAGCTTGGCCCTGTCGGTGCCGCTGTTGCCCATGTCGGCGATTTTCTGACCGCGTTTTATCACATTCCCTTCCTTGACGTAAATCTTGTCACAGTGGGCATAAGCACTCAGAAAATCGGCGTTATGTTTGATGATGATAAGCTGTCCGTAACCGCGAAGTCCACCTCCTTGATACACGACTTGTCCCACTTCCGCCGCAAAAATCGGTTGGCCCTTCTTGCCGGCAACGTCAATGCCTTTGTTTGGTCCGTTGGCGGAATAGCGTTCCAGCAACTCGCCCTGCGCCGGCCACACCCAGGATAACCGCCCGGCCGCCGCGGGTGGTACGCGACGCGCCGGCGCGGCGGTCTCCGGTTTGTCCGGCACCGGTTTTTTCTGACTATCCGATCTGACGGGAGGTTTTGATTCCGGGCGCGACGTCCTCCCCGCGCCTGCAGGCGGAAAGAGCCGCAACCTCTGTCCGGGCTGGATGAGATAGGGAGGAGAAATATGGTTCCACCGGGCGACATCCTGATAGTCGCGCCCGGATTCCCAGGCAATACTGTAAAGCGTGTCGCCCGGCTGCACCACGCGGTACTCGGCTTCCGGCTGTCGCAGTCCCTTGCCCTGTTCGCTGACCGGAGGCAGCGGAAAGGTACTACAGGCGGTCAGGCCAGCCGCGAACAAAATGACGCCGCACGATTTCAGGCAGGAATTCATCCGCTCCATTCCGACCGGGAAACTTGCGTTTTCAGAATAAATCTCTCACCAGCGGGACAAAATTCACCAGCTCGATTCGTTCCTGGATCAGGCCTTTATCCGTCTGCTGTACCAGCAACAGTTCCTGCATCGCCGGCCCGCCGACCGGGATGACGAGACGGCCACCGGGCGCCAGCTGTTCGACCAGTGATGGCGGTAGCTCCGCCGCAGCGGCCGTGACAATAATCCCGTCATAGGGCGCGTGTTCCTTCCATCCCCAGCTGCCGTCCGAAAGCTTGATATGGACGTTGCGACAGCCAATCTCGCGCAAGCGTTTGCGCGCGAACTTCATCAATGGTTCAAGGCGTTCCACGGAGTAGATTTCATCCACCAGGCAGGCCAGCACCGCTGTCTGGTAGCCGGAACCGGTGCCGACTTCCAGTACTTTTTTCGGGCGTCCACCGGCAATCAGCGCCTGGGTCATGCGCGCCACGATATAGGGCTGGGAGATGGTCTGACCATGGCCGATGGGCAGGGCCGTGTCTTCGTAGGCGCGGCTGGCCAGGGCCTCATCGACAAAAACATGGCGCGGCACGCGGCGAATGGCATCGAGCACGCGTTCGTCATGAATACCCTCCTCGCGCAATCGCTGGATAAGCCGGTCGCGGGTTCGCCGGGAGGTCATGCCGATGCCGTGGACGTCCATTCTCACCGGTAGTCGATTCGAAGTCGGTCTCGCTAGATTTTCCTGAGCCAGGCAGAAACCTGATCCAGTGCAGTATAACGGGTCAAATCTACATGCAAAGGGGTGATGGAAACGAAATGGTGACGGATCGCATGGAAATCCGTTCCCGGTCCCGCGTCGGCTTCCGCACCGGGCGCCCCCACCCAGTAAACCGGGTTACCACGCGGATCGTTGGTGCGAACCACCGGCTCCGCCTTGTGACGATGACCGAGGCGCGTGGCCTCGAAGCCGGCAAGCCGCTCCAGCGGTACATCCGGTACATTGACATTCAATATGGTGTCCGCCGGCAGCGATTCGCTTTTCAGTTTTTCCAGCAGGCGCAAGGTAACATGCGCGGCAGTTTCAAAATGCGCCCCGGTTTTGCCCGCCAACGATACGGCGATGGCCGGCAACCCCAGGAAGCGCCCTTCCATCGCCGCCGCCACCGTGCCGGAATAGATCACGTCATCGCCGAGATTCGCGCCACGGTTAATCCCGGCGATGACGATGTCAGGTTCCTGCGCCAGCAGTCCGGTGATCGCCAGATGCACGCAATCGGTCGGTGTCCCGTCAACATAATAAAATCCATTGTCGGCTTTTTGCACGCGGAGTGGATGCGTGAGTGTGAGCGAATTGCTGGCGCCGCTGCGATCGCGTTCCGGCGCCACCACGTCCACCTGCGCCAACGGCGTCAGCGCCTGGGCCAGACAGGCAAGACCGGGCGCAAGATAACCGTCGTCGTTACTTAGGAGTATGCGCATCAGCGGGTTATGGTATCGCGCGCTGTGCGCGCGTTATGAAAAGCTAATTGCGGGTGGCTCCGCCCCTGCACCCGGTTTTGTGTCGCCTGCGGCGACGCATACTTGTGGGTGGCTGACCCACGGCAGGTGACTTTGGACTCGGACCATCCTTGGTCCTCGCCCTGCAGGCAACCTTCGGCTGTCCAAATTCGATCCCATCGAATTTGTCTTTGTTCGCGCAAAGACAATTTTGCCGGGAGCAAAATTGGGCGCGCTCCGCGCGCCCGCAGGGCCCGCGCCAGGGATGGTGCGGGCCTAAAGTCACCAAAAGAAAACGCGCCCCGAAGCCACCGAAACCTTCCTGCGCTTCTCGCCGGAACCGGCGCTCGCCTAACTCGCCGGGCGCTGTACAACGCGCCTCGGGCTCGATCAAAAGTCTCGCGACACTCCCGATTCCGGCTGCGATGCTCGGCGGCAGCTACGGGGATATTAAAAAACCCAACACTGCGCTCTTCGGGGATCACTGCTTCGATTGGCGGCAAAATAGAAAATACGAGTCGCGCCAAGGATGGCATGTATGGGCTACTAGAATGGTCGGGGCGAGAGGATTTGAACCTCCGACCACCACCACCCCAAGGTGGTGCGCTACCAGGCTGCGCTACGCCCCGTTTGTGTGTTTGCGTGGAAGGGTCCCGCATGATGTACCGCAGAGTTGCGGCCGTCATCATACCGGAGAATCCGCTTGAGACAAGGATAATTTATATTTTTTTCAGCATGTCCAGGACATCTTCCAGCTCGTGGATGAGCGTTTTGATGGCCTGTGTACGACTGGCATCCGGCGGAGCGGGATTGTCCATATCGAGTTTGTTGCGCGCACCGCTGATGGTGAAACCTTCGACATAAAGCAGACTGCGAATCTGCCGGATGAGCATGACGTCGTGACGCTGATAGTAGCGACGGTTACCGCGACGCTTGACCGGCTTCAGCTGGGGAAATTCCTGCTCCCAATACCGCAGCACATGCGGCTTGACCGCGCACAAGTCACTGACTTCACCGATGGTGAAGTAGCGCTTGCCGGGTATGGTAGGAAGTTCGTGATTCTCGCCGGGGTCAAGCATTTAGTTCCGCCTGCTGTTTGAACTTTTCACGGTTCGCATTGGCGTTCTGCTCGACTCGTTCCTTGAGTTTATGGCTGGCACGAAAGGTGACCACGCGCCGGGCGGTGATGGGAATCTCTTCGCCCGTTTTCGGATTCCGGCCGGGACGGGAGTTCTTCTGACGCAGGGAAAAATTGCCGAAACCGGAGAGTTTTACCTGTTCCCCTTCGGCCAATGCCCCGCGTATCCTTTCAAAGAATATCTCGACAAATTCCTTTGCCTCCCGCTTGTTCAGACCCAGCTCGTTAAACAGGTTTTCCGCAAGATCTGCTTTGGTCAATGCCATAGGTCGATACCTTCTTTTCTTATTCCCAGAGGGACTTTACTGACGCGGCTGGGCTCCCAGCCGAGACTTCAGGGCGGACATGACCTCCGCCAGCACCCGCTCCACGTCGTCCTCATTAAGAGTGCGCGAAGAGTCCTGCAAGGTCAAGCCTAAGGCCAAACTTTTTCTTCCGGAATCAATGCCTTTCCCGCGATATTCGTCAAATAGCTCAAGGTTGACCAGCAATCCCCCGGCCGCTTTTTGCACACAATCCAGAACTGTCTGAGCCGGCGTGGATTCCTCTACAAGGATAGCAAGATCTCGCCGGATCGAGGGAAATCTTGAAAATTCATGAAAATTAGGGATTTTTCCATTCCGCAGGGCGGACAGTTTCAGCTCAAACAATACCACCGGGCGATCCAGTCCCAGCCGGGATTGCACTTCAGGATGCAACACCCCTATCAGTCCAATCCGGCTGCCTTCAAGCTGAATTTCAGCCGTTTGCCCCGGATGCAGGGCCGGGTGTTGCCCGGGCTGAAAATGCACGTTCTGTTCGATTCCAGCCAAGGCCAAGAGGGCCTCCACGTCGGCCTTCGTGTCATGAAAATCTATCAGACGTCGCGGAAGCCCCCATTGCTCGGCCATGGCCTCGCCATAGGTGGCGCCGGCGAGCATGGCCTCCTGATGGAAATTCTGCCCCTGCGGCAGGAAGACGCCCCCCATCTCGAAGAATCGCGCGCGGGTCTGCTGGCGGTTCTGGTTGTACAAAATGGTCTGAAGCAGGCCGGGCCAGAGCGAAGTACGCATGACTGCCATTTCCGCGCTGATGGGATTGGCCAACTTGGCTGGCGGCACCTGCGGATCCACCAATGTCTGGATGGCGGGATCGACAAAGCTGTAGGTGACGATCTCCTGATAATCACGGTCAATCAGGCCGGCGCGCAAGCGGGATTCGCCAACGTCTGATTCGGGTACCGGGCTGGCGGCCATTTCCATGCGCGGGCGTCGGCTGGGAAGCCTGTCATAGCCGTGAATGCGCGCGATCTCTTCGATCAGATCCACTTCACGACCGATGTCAAAACGGTGTGATGGCGGCGTAACCGTCCACTTGTTTCCCGCCTTCCTCAGTTTCATGCCGAGGCGTTTCAGAATGTTTTCGACATCCTTCGCGGGTATGTCCAGGCCCAGAAGCTTGCTGATGCGCTCCCGACGCAGGGAAACCGGGGAGATGCGCGGCAGATGACGCTTCACCGTCTGCTCGATCAAAGGTCCCGGCTTGCCACCGACCACGGCCAGGAGCAGCGAGGTGGCCCGCTCCATGGCCAGCCGCTGCAAGGCGGGGTCCACACCGCGCTCGAAGCGGTAGGATGATTCCGTTTGCAAGCCATGCTCGCGCGATCGGACCGAGATAGTTTCCGGACGAAACCAGGCGCTCTCCAGAAATAAATCGCTTGTGGTATTGCTCACAGCGGAATCCATCCCGCCCATGATGCCAGCCAGGGCCAGCGGTTGTACGTCATCGGCGATCAAGAGACTGCCCGGCTTCGGCGTCAACCGGTTTCCATCGAGCAGAACCAGCGACTCATTCTTCGCGGCGTGACGCACGTGAATGGAGCCACGGATTTTTGAAAGATCGAAGGCGTGCATGGGCTGACCCAGCTCGATCATCGCGTAATTGGTGATGTCCACCACCGGATGAATGCTGCGGATACCCGAACGCCGGAGTTTTTCCTTCATCCACATCGGCGTGACGGCGTGCGAATTGATGCCGGTCAGCACGCGTCCGATATAGTGGGGACAGTCCTGCTGTGCGTCGAGTTTGACGGTGATTCGTTGCCGATGCCTTGGCTTCGCCGGTTTGATGGCGTGAGATTTTATTTTTGCGCCGGTGATGGCCGCGAGTTCACGCGCGAGACCGGCCACACTCAGACAATCCCCGCGGTTCGGTGTCAGATCGACTTCCAGCGAGACATCATCCAGGCCGAGATATTCGGTTAAAGACGCGCCAGGTTTGGCATCGTCGTCCAAAGTCAACAAACCTTCGGCGGACTCGGCCAGGCCCAGTTCCTGAGCGGAACAGAGCATGCCGTAGGAGGCCACGCCACGAATTTCCGTGTGCCGGATTTTCATGCCGTTCGGCAGCGTTGCGCCCTCCAGTGCTACAGGGGCCAGCATGCCGATAGCGGCATTCGCTGCGCCACAGACGATATCAAGTGTTTTATCCTTGCCGATACCCACACGGCAAAGTCTGAGTTTGTCGGCAGAGGGATGCGCTGTAATCGACTCGATCCTGCCGACGACAACTTTATCCAGCTTCGGCGCCACGGGTTCCATGGCGCCGACTTCCAATCCGGCCATGGTCAGTCGATCCGCCAGGGCCTTTCTGTCCAGTCTGGGCGAGACCCATTCACGCAGCCATTTTTCGCTAAGTTTCATAATATCGTTGGAACGCAGATGAACGCAGATTTATATAGAGATAAACGCAGATAAACCCGTATTTTGATCCTATCTGCGTGCATCTTGTTTTTAACCATCTGCGTCTATCTGCGGTTCAGAAATCTTACTTGAATTGCTGTAAGAATCTTAAATCGTTTTCGTAGAAAAGCCGTATATCGTTCACGCCATAGCGCAACATGGCCAGACGTTCCACACCCAGGCCAAAGGCGAAACCGCTCCAGCGTTCGCTGTCGATGCCGACATGCCGGAACACTTCCGGGTGCACCATGCCGCAACCCAGCACCTCGAGCCAGCCGGTGTTTTTGCAAACGCGGCAACCCTTGGCGCCGCAGATGACGCAGCTGATATCCACTTCCGCTGAGGGTTCAGTAAAGGGAAAGTGGGACGGGCGAAAACGCAACTTTAGCGACTTCTCGAAGAACTGCATCAGAAAATCACCCAGCACCCCCTTGAGATCGGCGAAACTCACATCCTCGTCCACCATCAGGCCTTCGATCTGATGGAACATGGGCGTATGGGTCACATCCGAGTCGCAGCGGTAAACACGCCCGGGCGCGATGACCCGCAGCGGCGGCTTGTGCTGTTCCATGTAGCGGATTTGCACCGGCGAAGTATGCGTGCGCAGGAGCCGGTGCGCGTCGAAATAGAAAGTATCGTGCATCGCCCGCGACGGGTGATTCGCGGGGATATTGAGCGCCTCGAAATTGTGATAATCGTCCTCGATTTCGGGACCGTCGGCGACAGCGAAGCCCATGCGCGTGAACAGTGTCTCGAGGCGTTCCAGCGTGCGCATGATCGGGTGCGGACCACCCTGCCGCACACCGCGCCCGGGCAAGGTCACGTCCACCACCTCGCGTGACAGCTGATTGTCGCGGGCGGCTGTCTGCAGCTGTTGTTTGCGCGCGCCGAGCTTCTCCTGAAGCGCTTCCTTGGCCTGATTGACGATGGCGCCGGCGCGCGGGCGTTCCTCCGGCGACAGTTTGCCGAGGTTCTTCAGTTGTTCGGTCAGCGCGCCCTTCTTTCCCAGATACCGGACGCGGATGTCCTCCACGGCCGCCACGTCGGTGGCCGCGGCCACGGCCGTCCCGGCCTCCTGCATCAGCGTCTTCAGCTGCTCTTCGATGGTGGTTATTGTTTCAGTCACGTTTTATCAATCTGCAAAAAGAAAAGGGAAAGGCCTGTCGACCTTTCCCTTTCTGCGGAACTGAATATCGAGGCAGCACGCGCCGCCTGCAGGATATCAGCCTGCCAGGGCCGCCTTCGCCTTGTCAGCCAGAACGGAAAAGGACTTCTTGTCATGCACCGCGATATCGGCCAAAACCTTGCGGTCGATGTCGATGGTAGCTTTTTTAAGCCCGTTCATAAATCGGCTGTAGGAAAGACCGCACTCGCGTGCAGCGGCGTTGATGCGGGCGATCCACAGCGCGCGGAATTCGCGCTTGCGGACGCGCCGGTCACGATAGGCGTATTGACCGGCCTTGGCGACCGCCTGTTTGGCGACGCGATAAACCTTCCGGCGTGCGTTGTAATAACCCTTGGCCTGCGACAGCACCTTCTTGTGGCGCGCGCCGGCCGTGACTCCACGTTTGACTCTTGGCATGTTCTATTCTCCTCAGCTGTAAGGCAGCAAGCGGCGCAGGCCGGCGACGTCGGTGCTGTACACCGTGGTCGTCCCGCGCAAATGACGCTTACGCTTGGAGCTTTTCTTGGTGAGGATATGGCGCAGATGCGAGCACGAACGCTTGAATCCGCCGCTCGCGGTCTTCTTGAAGCGCTTGGCCGCGGCGCGATTGGTTTTCAGCTTGGGCATGTTTGGTACTCCTTAAATAATAAAGTAAGCGCCTGGGGGCACATGCGTGGCCCGTTCGGTCGCGGATCATAAAACTTCGTAAACGCAGATGGACGCAGATAAATACAGAGATAAACGCAGATGAAAATATGCCGGAAACTTTATTTATCTCTTAATCTGCGTTCACCATTTTTAGCTTGTCTGCGTTTATCTGCGTTCCAAAAATCATAAAATAGCTAGGTCGCCGTCTTGGTTTTGGGCTCCATCTTCGGCTCGGGTTTCGGCGCTGCCTTCGGCGCGGACTTCTCGCTCTTGCCGGCTTTGGCGGTCCCCGGTTTGGGATTCAGCACCATGACCATCTGCTTGCCTTCCAGACGTGGATACTGCTCCACGATGCCATAATCCTTGAGATCGTTTTCCAGGCGCTTGAGCATTTCCAGACCGAGCTCCTGGTGCGCCAGTTCGCGCCCCCGGAAACGCAAAGTGATCTTGGTCTTGTCGCCCTCTTCCAGAAAACGTATCAGGTTGCGCAGTTTGGTCTGGTAATCGCCGACATCCGTGCCAGGGCGAAACTTGACCTCCTTGATCTGAATCTGCTTCTGCTTGCGTTTGGCCGCGTGCTTGCGCTTGCTCTCTTCGTACTGGTATTTGCCGAAATCCATGACTCGGCAAACCGGCGGTTCCGCATTGGGTGAAATCTCCACCAGATCGAGACCGGCTTCTTCCGCCCGCCGCAATGCATCACTGATGGGTACTATGCCGATTTGCTGGCCGTCACTGCCGATCAACCTGACTTTCGGGGCATTGATGCGCCCGTTGACACGAACCTCTTTATCCGTCGCGATGTTTCTGTTCCTCCAAAATAGTAATGCCGCGGCTCGCGGTCTCAGCGGTGAGCTTGGCGTGAAACGCGTCCGGCGTCATCCCGCCCAGATCCTCACCTTTGCGCGTGCGCACGGCTAAAGTACCTTCCTGCGCCTCCTTCTTGCCTACCACCAGCAGATAGGGAATGCGCTGCAAGGTATGTTCGCGAATTTTAAAGCCTATTTTTTCGTTTCTCAAGTCAGACTCGACCCGCCAGCCGTGTTTGGCCAGGGTTTTTTCGAGCTTGCGGGCGTAATCCTGCTGCTCGTCGGTAATGGTCAGGATGACCGCCTGCACCGGGGCCAGCCAGGTGGGCAGGGCCCCGGCATGTTCCTCGATCAAAATACCAATAAAACGCTCCAATGACCCGAGTATGGCCCGGTGCAGCATGACAGGGACCTGCTTGCTGCCATCTTCGGCGATGTAGGTGGCGCCCAGCCGTCCCGGCATGGAGAAATCGACTTGGATCGTGCCGCACTGCCATACCCGGCCCAGGCTGTCCTTGAGAGAAAACTCGACCTTGGGACCATAGAACGCCCCCTCTCCCGGTTGCAGGTCCCATTTGAGCCGCTTGGTATTCAGCGCCTGTTCCAGGGCGTGTTCGGCCTTATCCCAGCTCTCATCCGAACCGATGCGGTTGGCCGGGCGGGTGGAGAGCTTGTAAACGATGTCCTGAAAGCCGAAATCGGCATAGACACGGTGGAGCAAATCAATAAACGCCGAGACCTCGGCTTGAATCTGATTCTCGGTGCAGAAGATGTGGGCGTCGTCCTGCACAAAGTTGCGCAGGCGCAGCAGCCCATGCAGGGCGCCGGATTGTTCGTTGCGATGGCAGGAGCCGAACTCGGCCAGTCGCAGCGGCAGGTCGCGGTAACTCTTCAGGCCCTGGTTATAAACCTGGATGTGGCAGGGACAGTTCATCGGCTTGACCGCGTAGAGGCGTTTTTCCGACTCGGTGATGAACATGTCGCTGTGGAATTTTTCCCAATGGCCGGATTTTTCCCAGAGCGACCGGTCAACCAGCTGCGGCGTGCGGATTTCGCGGTAACCGTGTTCACGCCACAGATTGCTCATGTACTGGACGATCTGCTGGTAAAGACGCCATCCACGTTCATGCCAGAACACCATGCCTGGTGCTTCTTCCTGCATGTGAAACAGGTTGAGCTGGCGCCCGATCTTGCGATGGTCGCGCTTTTCGGCCTCTTCGATCTGGTGCAGATAGGCATCGAGGGCTTCCTTGCTGGTCCAGGCCGTGCCGTAGATGCGCGCCAGCATTTCATTGCGCGAATCGCCGCGCCAGTAGGCGCCGGCTACCTTCATGAGCTTGAAGGCCTTGAGCTTGCCGGTTGAGGGCACATGCGGTCCACGGCAAAGGTCGATGAATTCGCCCTGACGATACAGTGAGATGTGTTCGCCGGCGGGAATGTCCGCGATGATCTGGGCTTTATATTCCTCACCCATGTCACGGAAGAATTTAACGGCCTCGTCGCGCGGCATCACAGTGCGGGACACGGGATAGTCGCGCTTGGCGATCTCGCGCATGCGCTCTTCTATCTTTATCAGGTCTTCCTCGGTAAAACCGCGCTTGAAGGCGAAGTCGTAGTAAAAGCCGTTTTCAATGACCGGACCGATCGTGACTTGCGCTTCGGGGAACAGCTCCTTGACCGCGTGCGCCAGCAGATGCGCCGTGGAGTGACGGATAATCTCGATGCCGTCCGGATCGCGATCGGTGACGATGGTCAGCTGGGCGTCATGATCGACCAGGAATGACGTATCGACCAGTTTGCCATTGACACGCCCGGCGAGCGCGGCGCGCGCGAGACCGGCGCCGATGCTCGCGGCAACCTCGGCGACCGTTGCGGGTTTGGGGTATTCACGGCGGCTGCCGTCCGGCAGCGTGATGACTGGCATAGCGAGACCCTTTCGTCAGTGGCGACCGCTACGAATGGCCGCGTGAGCAACAAAATCAATAAGGCTCTAAAAATAATATCACTTGCCGCAAAGTCGCAAAGAGCGCAAAGATTTCCCGGGTTTTATACTCCTGAGCTTTTCTTTGCGTCCTTCGCGTCTTTGCGGCAGATGATCATACTCTGGTAGGCGCGAGTGGGATCGAACCACCGACCACCACCATGTCAAGGTGGTGCTCTACCACTGAGCTACGCGCCTGCAAACAGGCGCGGAAAAATAGCACAAACCGGCGCAGCGCCACAAGTTTGAGGCGCGTCATCCCCTCAGCGCCCCCGCTTCCGGCCCCCGCCTTCAATCACGCCGAACTGGCGCGAGCGGATCGCATGGATCTTGTCGCGCAGCGCCGCCGCCTTTTCGAACTCCAGATTGCGCGCATGGGCGTACATCTGCTTTTCCAACTTGTCGAGCAGCTTGGCCAGTGCGCTGGGCGCCATGGCGGCATATTCGGCCTCCTCCTCGGCGGCGCGCAGGAACTCATGCCCGGCGTGAGCGGATTTCGAGCCGTAGCCTTTGGTGTCGTACAAAGGATGCGCCGGTGTTACCCCATCGATGATCTCCTTGACCGCCTTGATGATGCCTTTGGGCGTGATGTCGTGCTCCTTGTTGTAGGCAATCTGTTTTTGCCGCCGCCGTTCGGTTTCACCGATCGCTTCGCGCATCGAATTCGTGAGCCGGTCGGCATAGAGAATGGCCTTGCCATTAATGTGACGCGCCGCGCGGCCCATGGTCTGGATCAGGGAACGCGTTGAACGCAGGAACCCCTCCTTGTCGGCATCGAGGATGGCGACCAGCGACACCTCCGGGATATCCAGGCCCTCGCGCAACAAGTTGATGCCGACCAGCACATCGAAGGTGCCGGCGCGCAGGTCGCGGATAATTTCGACGCGTTCGATGGTTTCAATATCAGAATGAAGATAACGCACGCGCACATCATGTTCGTGCAGGTATTCCGTGAGATCTTCCGCCATGCGCTTGGTCAGGGTGGTCACCAGCACGCGTTCGCCGGCGGTAGTACGCACCCGGACCTCCGACAACAGATCGTCCACTTGGGCGGTCGCCGGCCTCACCTCGACCTCCGGATCGATCAAACCGGTGGGCCGCACCACCTGATCGACGACTACGCCTTGCGATCGTTGCAGTTCATACGGCCCGGGCGTCGCTGAAACAAAAATCGCCTGTGGCATGAGGCGCTCAAATTCATCGAAACGCAGCGGCCGGTTGTCCAGTGCCGAAGGCAGGCGAAAACCGTACTCGACGAGTGTCTCCTTGCGTGAGCGGTCGCCTTTGTACATGCCCCCGAGCTGGGGAATGGTCACATGGCTTTCATCTATGACCAGTAGCGCATTTTTCCGGAGATAATCGATGAGCGTCGGTGGTGGTTCACCCGCGTTTCGCCCTGAAAGATAACGTGAATAGTTTTCAATGCCGGAGCAGTAACCCGCTTCGCGCATCATTTCCAGGTCATAAAGTGTACGCTGCTCCAGGCGCTGCGCTTCGACCAGCTTGTCCGCGTTGCGCAACTGCTCCAGACGCTCGCGCAGCTCGTTCTTGATCTCGTTGATCGCGTTCAGAATGGTTTCGCGCGGCGTGACATAATGGGACGAAGGGTAGATGGTGAATCGTAGCGGGCGGTTGTCGACCTCGCCGGTCAGCGGATCGAATTCGGAAAGTGCCTCGATATTGTCGCCGAACAACTCGACTCTCACGGCGAGTTTTTCCGACTCGGCGGGAAATATATCGATGACATCTCCATGCACCCGGAAAGTCCCGCGGTGCAGTTCAATATCGTTGCGTGTGTACTGCATCTCTGTGAGACGCTGGAGGATGGCGCGCTGGGGCATGGCCGTGCCTTGGCGCAAGTGCAGAATCATGCCGTGATAGGCGTCCACGTCGCCCAGGCCA
>Ga0209002_10001277_pt1 | contig 20234 bp, 16 predicted proteins | sample Rifsed16ft2_FD_184010 | JGI IMG/M metagenome (GOLD analysis project Ga0209002, IMG submission 184010) | Soil microbial communities from Rifle, Colorado, USA - sediment 16ft 2 (version 2) | ecosystem: Environmental > Terrestrial > Deep subsurface > Rock core/Sediment | place: Rifle, Colorado... | reverse complement strand
ACAAAGTCAAACAGCCGTTTGCTGCCCAACACGAAGCCGAGGACAATTTTGCGCGGGTGGAGCGACTTCCGCCGGCCGTTGATGACGCCGGATTCGATCAGCGGGATGGCATTGTCGGAAATCATCTCGGTATGGATGCCCAGGTCATGCCGCCCCGTCAGCTCCAGCAGCACGGCATCCGGGATGCCGCCGATGCCGAGCTGAAGAGTGTCACCGTCCTCGATCAAACCGGCGACGTTGCACGCGATGGCACGGTGCAGGTCAGTGATGGGCTCATGCGGCAGCTCGCTGAGCGGGCGGGAGACTTCGACGACGGCGTCGAGGTGGCTGACGTGAATGAAACTGTCGCCAAAGGTGCGCGGCATCTGGTCGTTCACCTGGGCAATCACGGTGCGGGCTGTCTTGGCGGCCGTCAGCGTGGTGTCCACACCCACGCCGAAGCTGCAGAAGCCGTGGTCGTCCGGCGGGGAAACCTGGATGAGCGCCACGTCGAGCGGCATCTGACCGCTCTCAAACAGGCCCTCGATCTCGCTCAGGTAGATGGGCGTGTAGTCCGCACGACCGTCGTTCACGGCCTCGCGGACATTGGCGCCGATGAACATCGCGTTGTGGCGGAAGTGGCCGGCCATTTCCGGAGCGATGTAGTCGGCCCGGCCCAGGGTGAGCAAGTGGACAATCTCGACGTTGCGCACGGCCGGCGCGCGCTCGATGAGCGCCTCCACCAGCGTTTCCGGCTCAGCGCAGCCCGGATGGATGTACACGCGCGAGCCACTCTCAACCGCGCGCAGGGCCTCCCGCGGCGTAACAATTTTGGTGCGGTACGCTTCTCGCCAAGACATGGGTCTCTCGGCTTCCTGCTTCCGTCAATCCAACCGGAAGCGAACCGTGACATAGAGTTGCACGGAGACCGGCTCTTCATTCAGATACGTGGGCTGGTATCTCCACTTGCGCAACGCTTCCACTGCCGCCGGGATCAGAAGTGGATGTCCGGAAACAACCTGCATCTGCACAACGTTGCCCTGCGTATCGATGATCGCGTCAATCACGACCTCGCCTTGAATCCTGGCCTGCTTCGCCAGGGGAGGATAGACGGGCTCGGGCGTGGAAATCGGCTTGGGCGGCATGACACGACCGCCCACGCGAAGCGGCGCCCTGGGTGCAGGCCCGGAAGGCGCAATCGGGATATAGGTCCGCGGAGCGCCCGAAATGATTCCGCCAATTACTCCGCCGGCCTGCCCTCCCGGCACACCCCCGGGAACTCCGCCGACGATGCCGATTCCAACATCCGGCGGCAACGCGTCTTCCTTGATCATTGCGATCTTCTCCGGGATTACTGTGGGGGCCAGCAGCTTGCCGTCGGTCATGAAAACCCGCCGCGCCGTGGCGCGCACTTTGAGAACAGCAGGGGCCGCCGGCGGCGCGGGAGGCGGGGGCGGCGGCGCCACCAGAAACGTCTGCGTGAACTGCTTGAGGTCAATCGCCTCGGTAAAGTAGAGCGGGAGCAAGATGAACGTGGCGATGAGCAGTGTGTGCACCACCAGCGACGCCACGAAGTCCAGCGTGCGCCGACCCGGGCGCGTACCGCTCAATTCCATTAGCGAATCTGCGAACAGTTGCCGCCGAAGTTCTACTGCGCTCTTGTTCCAGTGGAGCGGAGGCAGATGCCTGCCGTGATCCTCCGGCGCAGTTGGCGAGGTTTCCCGGCCCTCTTCGGGTGGTGCGAGGGTTGAATGGGGTGCCATGGTCGTGCCCTCCGTCTTGTTCAAGGGCACGATGGGTACCAGCCGACGAGATCGGCTCTGCCATCTAACCCCTTGCGCAAAAATGGGTTAACGGTTTGGCTGAACCCCTTGGGTCGCCTGCCTGCGCCGGTTAGCGCAGTTGGAAAGCACCCCTGCGCTACCTAGCCCACGTCAATATTCAAGCGGGGAAAGCAAGATAGGGACGGCCGGGCTGACTCCGGGGACGGTCAGAAATTTGTGGCGGGCAGCCTTGCCCCCGCCTGTGCCGCACAGGTGGCGCAGAAGGAAGACTCTTTCAGGTCGATCCACTCCACACTGTGGGAAGGAGCCATCGCGCAGCGAAAGTCTTCACAATGACGCAATCCCAGCGTGTGGCCCAGCTCATGCACGGCCTCTTTCCGCAGCCGCTCTTGCAGCAGACCCTTATCCGCGGGCAAGCCGTAGAACTCCTGCCGCAGGCGGTGCGTGGAGACAACGGCGCAGCGGCCTTCCAACTGCGCCTCGCCGAAGACAAACGTCAGGATGGGGATGTACAGATCCACCGGCGTCACGCCGAGCAGTCTCCAGGTGGCCGGGGCCGCGAGCGCCCGCAACCGCTCCAGGAGTTCGGTGGAATGGTATTGCTGGCGCTCGGCGTGGAAGGCAAATTCCGGATCGAGCCGAAGCGGCAGGACTTCACAGCGCCGCCGAAAGTCATCGGCCAAATCCGTATGCAATCGTTCGAGCAGGTCTTCTCCGAGCGTGCCAATTTCCACCAGATGCAGGACGCTCATGGGCGCCATCTATTTCTGGGCCGGGACTGGCCGCTTCCAGCCGTACCTCTTCAGCTTGTTGTAGAGAGTCACGCGGTCGATATCGAGCGCCTCGGCGGCGCGCGTCTGGTTTCCTCCGCACTCCTCCAGGACGCGCAGGATGTGCGTCCGCTCTGCGTCCTCAAGCGTCCGCGAGCTCGCCCCGCTCCGGTCGAGCTTCAGCGTAAAGTCTTCGGGGCGCAGCTCGGGGGCCTCTCCAGCCGGGTTGGCCACCACCATCGCCCGTTCCACGGCATTCTCCAGTTCGCGCACATTCCCCGGCCAGTCGCAGGACTGCAGCAAGGCCATTGCCTCCGGCGCGACTCGTACAATTCGCTTGGCCATGGCCTGTGAGAACTTCCGGACGAAGTGGTCCACCAAGGGAGGGACATCCTCGCGGCGTTCCCGCAGGGGCGGGATGTCGATGCGGAAGACGTTGAGGCGGTAGAAGAGGTCCGGCCGGAAGGTGCCCTCGGCGATCAGTTTTTCCAGGTCCTTGTTGGTCGCCGCCACGCACCGGAAATCCACGCGGATCGGCTGAGTGCCGCCCACACGAGTGATCTCGCGCTCTTGCAGCACGCGCAGGAGGTCCGTCTGCGTCTTCAGGCTGATGTCGCCAATCTCATCAAGGAAAACGGTCCCGCCCTCGGCAATCTCAAACTTGCCCTTCTTGCGGTACTGCGCGCCGGTAAACGCTCCCTTCTCGTGACCGAAGAGCTCGGATTCCAGCAGCGTTTCCGTCAAGGCGCCGCAATGGATCACCACCAAGGGGTGGAAGCGCCGCGGGCTGGCCGCGTGGATGGCCCGGGCGACCAGCTCTTTACCTGTGCCGGAGTCGCCGGTGACCAGAACGGTTGCATCGGTCGGCCCCACGGTTTCGATGGCCTCGAAAACACGCTGCATCGCCGCACTCTTCCCGATTAGTTCGGTGGGACGCGCGACTTCGGCGACCGTCTCGCGCAGGCGCACGTTCTCCTGCCGCGCCCGCTGGTGGGCCAGTGCATTGCTCACGGTATGGGCGATGTCGTCCGGGTCGAAGGGCTTGGTGACGTAGTCGTAGGCGCCGTTCTTGAGCGCTTGCACGGCCGTCTCCACCGACGCGTAGCCGGTCATAATAATCACGGCCATCTCCGGGTCGATCTCCTGCATGCGACGCTGCAACTCAATGCCGTCGGTACCCGGCATCTTGATGTCCACCAGCGCCAGATCCCAGCGGCGTTCGGCGAGGCGGGTGAGCGCCTCGGCGGCGCTTTCGGCCGAGCCGACCTCATACCCCTCTTCGTGGAACCATTTGCTCAACGAGTCCCGGACGATGGCTTCGTCGTCCACAATCAACAGATGACCCTTATCCCTCACGGCTGCTCACCTCACTTTCGCAGGTTCCTCTCCGGCGACAGGCACCGGCCCCGGAACACGGGCGTCGCGCGGCAATGTCACAGTGAAAACGGTTCCCTGGCCGGGCTCAGAGTGAACGGCAATCCGGCCGCCGTGCCGCTCCACGATGGTGCGGCTGACGGCCAATCCCAGACCCACGCCCCGGCCGCGTTCTTTGGTGGTGAAGAAAGGCTCGAACAGGTGCGGAAGCACCTCGGGTGCAATCCCGCTGCCGTCGTCCTTCACTTGGAGCTGCACCTCCTGCGATTCCGGCAAACCCTGAAGCCGGACCCAAAGGTTTCCACCGCGCGGCATGGCGTCGATGGCGTTGAGCACCAGCGCGAGCAGCACCTGCTGGATGGCGGCCGGGTCGCAATAGACCTTCGGCAGCGCCGGGTCCACCTCAAGCTGTATCTGGATGCCGGCCAGGTTCGTTTGGTGCTGCACCAGCCGCGCCACCCTTTCGACGACTCCCTGTAGGTTTGCAGCTTCAAAGTGGATGGGCGCCGTCCGGGAAAACGTCAGCAGGTTTTTCACGATCTCGCCGCAGCGGCGGCTTTCGGCCTCGATCAACTCGAGCGAGCTGCGCACCTCTTCCCGCCGCGCCGCTTCCCATTCGCCGCGCTCGAGCCATTTCCGCAAGAGCTTCGTGTAGGTGAGTATGCCGGCCAGCGGGTTATTAATCTCGTGGGCCACCACGGCCGCCAGCTTGCCCACCGAAGCCATTTTTTCCACTTGCAACATGTGCTCGTGGGCGCGCTTCAGCTCGCGCGTCTTCTGCTCCACGCGCACTTCCAATTCGCGCGCCCAGGCCGTCAGTTCAGCTCGCGCGCCGGCCAGCTCGCCAGTCATTTTGTTGAAGGAGGCGGCCAGGCCGCCTAATTCGTCGTCGGTGCGCACGGCCAACCGGGACTCCAGGTCGCCCTGCGCCACGCGCCGTGTTCCCTGGGCCAACTCGCGGACCGGCCGGTCGATCACCAACCAGACAAACAGCACGCTCACCAGCGAGATCAGCACCACGGCACCCCCCGAGAACGCCATCAACTGCCGTTGCTGCTGGGCCAGTTGCGCGTCCACGGTGCCGAGAGACAGATCTGCATCGATCACGCCCAGGATGCGGCGGTCGGCGGGGTGGGCGTGGCAGGCGGCATTCGAGCAGGCCGCCTCATTCTCAATCGGCCGGATGACGCCCAGCACCCGCTGGCCCTTGCTGTCGGTGAAGATCCGCGCCCGGTCGGGCCTGGCCAGGCGGGTGAGCGGCTGGGCCTGCGCGTGGCAGGCGTAGCAGGCCTCGGCGCTTTTATCGACCAGCGTATTGACCTCGGCCGGGTCCGTGGAGAAGCTGATGCGCCCTTCCTCATTGAAGATGCGCACCCGGCGGATCCCCGGCTCGTTCCCAATGGTGGTGATGACCTGGTAGAGGGCTTCGCGGTCGTTGCGCATCATCTGGTACCGCGTGCTGCGCTGGATGACGTCGCTGATCCGATCGGCGCTCTGCACCAGCAATTCCTCGGACTGGCGGCGCTGGAGTCGCAGGTTCAGGTAACTAAAGAGCAGGAAGAAGGCCACCGTGCTGGCGATCAGAGGCAGGGCAAGCTTCACCGCCAGGCGGTTGCTCCAGCGGCCCGGCGCACGCGCGTGCTGGTCAAGAGGCGACATGGGAGTGCTCAGTTTCGGCAGCCTCTTCCGAGTGCCGGGCCGCTTCTTTCTCGGGGAAGATCGGCAGGTACTTGGCCGCCAGACCAAAGATGGCAAAGCCCGCGGCAACGATTCCAGCGGTGACCGCGAGCTCGGTCCACTTCGGAAGGTAGCGCACGCCGGCGGAGGCCTCCATTCCAGTGATGCTGACGTTCAGGCGGTTGGTGATGAACCCAAGCACGACCAGCACCGCCGTGACGTATAGGCCCGTGGGGCTCTTGCGGACACGCGGGATGAGCAACAGGGCAATCGGCAGAAGCAGACCCGCCACCACTTCGAGCAGAAAGAGTGACGATTCATAGCCGGGCCGAAAGGCCAGCCGGAGCGCGTCGCGGTGATAGAGATCCTGCAAGCGCAGCACGGAATAGGCAGCGAGCACCACCACCAGGATCCGTCCGAGATCCTGCAACAAGGGCAGTTCGAGCTGCTTCCGGAAATATTTCGCGCTCATCGAGGATTCGAAAATCGTCATCGCCAGGCCGATAGCAATGGCTGAGAGGAAGAAAAAGACAGGCAGCAGCGGCGAATACCATAGCGGGTGCAGCTTTTCTGGAACGATCAGATAGAGGCTGCCCAGTGAAGACTGGTGCAGCGTGGAAAGGATCACACCGGCGATCACCAGCGGGATCGAGATGCCGTGCAGGATGCGCAGCGGCCGGCCCATGCGCAGCCGCTCGAACACCACCGGGGCAAACTCCAACCCCAGCACCACCGTGTAGAGCATGACGCACCAAGCCACCTCGAACATCACCGAGCGCGGGTTCCACATCACCAGCGGGTGCCAGATGCGGTAGCTGCGGCCGAGGTCGAAGAGCAGGGCCATGACCACCAGCAGGTAGCCCAGAAACGCGGTCAGCAGCGCGGGCCGGATGATGGGCTTGAAGCGCTCCATGTTGAAGATGTGCACGGCAGCGGTGAGGGTGAATCCGCCCGCCGCAAGCATCACACCGCAAAGCACGTCGAAGCCGATCCAGAGTCCCCAGGGAAACTGGTCGCTCAGATGGGTGGAGGCACCGAGCCCGCGTGTGAAGCGCACCGCCGTGGCATAGAGCGCCGCGACCATCACGACGCCAAACACAATCTTCCACAACGTCAGCCTGGGCATCGAGATGCGCATGTCTGCCTCACTTCTTGCCGGACGTTTCGTGCGACTCGGCCGCTTCGGCTGCGGCTACCTGTTCGCGGCGATGTGTGATCCACCAGATGCCGCCCAGCAGGATGCCACCTAGCGCTACCAAATCCGGGATGCGGGAGAGGACCCGATAGGTCAACAGCGGCAACGGCTCGTGCATCAGGTCGGTGCGGTAACCGAAATCTGCGAAGGGCACGCTTGAAAGCAACAGGACCGCCGTGCCACCCACTTCCGAGACGCCGAAGATGTGGTTCACGTACTGCTCGGGGTGCTCTCGCAAACGTTGCTCGGCCACCTGCAGGAGATCGGCGCGCTCGCCAAACTTGTTGGCGCCGGTGGGGCAGATCTCAGTGCAAGCCGTCGGGCGCCCAGCGGCCACGCGGTCTGCGCACATATCGCACTTGCGCACGCGTGGCAGGACTTTGTTCCATTCGTACTTCGGCACGTTGAAGGGGCAGGCCAGCATGCAGTAGCGGCAGCCGATACAGCGGTCTTCTTCATAGACCACGGGTCCAGTGGCCGTCTTACGGAAGGCGCCCACCGGGCAGACCGAGACGCAGGTTGGATCCTCACAGTTCATACACAGTCGCCGCATGAACTTGTCGCCGTGGGTGAGCACGACCGTGAACTTATGTGCGGATTGCACAGTTTGCGCGGCAATCTTGTCGTCGTAGGGAAGCTGGTTGCGCTCGGCGCAGGCTTGCTCGCAGAGCTTGCAGCCGATGCAGAGGGTTGCGTCGTACAGGAGGGCTTTACTCATGGTCTCGACTCCAGGGACCAGCAAGAGAAGTGCTCGCAATCGGCCTTCCACGCCGGAATCGACTGTACAGAATCGCAACACCGAATAACCGCTTGGGGCTCAGCCTCTTGAGCCAAGGTAATCGACCTCTTCCGGGGGTCGCGATTGGGGTACGGAATGTCGCTGAGAATTTCAGCGCAGCAGGTGGGTGCGCTGGCGGACTGTCCCGAGCTGGCACTGCTCGCAAGATTCCGGCCGTTTCGCATCCCAAAAAACCGGCGTCCCGGTCCCCTTGGGTCCGGGACGCCGTGTGCACTCATGGGGAGGTGCATTGATCATCAAACCAGGAAGAATTCGCGTGTCAACTCGCTCCACCCCGCATCCGGCAGATGCTCGGTGAGGTTCTCTACGGCCAGACCGCCGTCCTGCAACGTGGCTCCGGCCAGCGTCGGCATACGCAAGCGCAGACGGGCGGCGGCTTCTTCCAACCACTTCCGCGCAACCGCACCGCCCAGCAGGTTGCGGAAGTTCGTCTTCGCGTCAGGCGACTGCACGGTCAGCAGCCAGCCCTCGCCGTAGGGATCATGCCGCGCGGCGTTGGCGTCCTGTGCGATGGCCGGATTGACGTCGGTGACCATGCCTTCGATGGGCGAGACCATCTCCGTCTTCTGCCCATCGCGGAACAGCGCAATGATCTTCTGGCCCTGCCGTACCCACTGCCCGCGCTGCGGCAGCGCGATTCGCTCCACTTTGCCAGCCAACCGGGCGGCAAAGTCGTCGATCCCGATGCGCACCAGGTTGGGGCTCTCGGCCAGCGCCCAGGTATGTCCGAGGTGATAGCGGAAGTTTTCGCGGATGCGGAAGCCGGCCACGACGTCCGGCACCGGCACCGCTGCGACAGACCGCGCCATCTGCACTGCGGGCACAGCGGCGCGCTTCTTGCTGTAAAAGTAATCGATCGTCAGGAACAGAACAAATGTGGCGAGAATGAGTAGAACGGTCATGACGCACCTCCCACGTTCAACTTCAGGTCCGGCGCCGCGGGCTCTTCTTTCCTCTCTGCCCGCGTTCCGTCCTGTCTAAAGGCATTCGCTCTGCCACATTCGCATCCGCCGCGCGCTGTTGCAGTGGTTGTCGCTATCACACAGGTGAATCAGGATTTGTCGCTGAAGGAGAGAAAGGTGTGCGGGAAGTCTGCGCGGATCTTTTCAACGCGCCCTGTTGAGGATCGCAACGCGCGGAGCACCTCGAAACGCAACATTAAGCCTAACCGGGCAGAAAATCAGCAGCTTGCGCCGCATTCGGACACGCTGAATTTCACAACGCGGCCTGCAAAGAATCGCAACATGTGTTGCAATGCTGCAGACACGGGAATGGAAAAGCTGCGGAAAAATTCTTAGCGAGTCTTTGATGGATCTGCCGGCGGCGCATCTTCTGCTGGTGCGGCAGGGCGAGCTGCCTCATCTGCAACAGGAACTTTTGTTGGGTCTGGGGAACTTTCGGTCTGCGGTTCGGCGTCCGTCCTGGGCTCGCTGCGGACCAGCTCGAGGTAATAGGCGGGCCGGGTGTGCTTGAGGTGGTCGGCTGAAGTCTTGCCGGTCAGCCAGGCGCGATCCATCGGATAGACGTCGGGATCGAAGATCACCATGTAGAAGTGCCAGATGAGGATTGAAAGCGTGGCCAGAATGGCTTCGTAGAAGTGGATCGCGGTCGCTGCATCACTCACCCACTTCGGAAAGTATTGCAGCGTGAAGTTGTTGAACCAGAGCAGCAGGCCGGAGACGGCCATGATGACCGTTCCCCAGACGAAAGCCAGGTACTCCACCTTCTCCGCGTAACTGAATTTTCCGAACTGCGGCCGGCCGGGAGCCAGCCCCAGGTTGTAGCGAACCACACCCCACAGCTCCCAGACGTCTTGCACGCCGGGCCGCATGTATCGCAGGATGCTGCGGTCGCGCCGGGAAATCCCCAGGTGCACGACGTGGTAGAGAATCGATGCGATCAAGACCACGCCGGCAATGCGGTGCACCCAGCCGCGGAAGGCAAACTGGTTTTCCCAGTGCAGCAGCGGCGCCGCCCACCACGATTCCGGAAATTTGAGCGCAAATCCGGTGAGGACAAGAACCGGAAAACTGGCCACCGCCAGCCAGTGGGCGATGCGGAAGTGCAGGTTCATTCGCGGCACCTGCTCGCCCGAATCGACGCGTGGACCATGACGGATGAGCTTGGCGAAGTAGTCCAGGGCGTTGTGCAGGAGCATGAACGCAATCGTCAGCGGGATGAGCAGATAGTAGGCCCACCGAATCCAGCGCACCGTGGGATGCTCGCTGGCCGTCGCCGGAGCCACGTGCACCGGCCCGATGGTGAACCGCTCGCCTGCGCCCGGGTGGCAGGTGCCGCACGTGCGGGCCAGGTTGGCGCGGTTCACGCTCGAGCGCGGGTCGCTCGAGGGAAGAATGTTGTGCACGCCGTGACAGGAGGCGCAGTTGGCCACCGTCTGTGACCCCGCGCGCATGGCCAGACCGTGGTAGCTATCGGCAAAGGATGGCACACGGTCGCCCGGCAGGTTGTAGCGCCGCTCCAGGCGTTCGTCGGCGTGGCAGCGCCCGCAGGTGACGCTGGAGACGCGCGCCGGATTGACTAGGGATTGCGGCTCCGAGGGCGCCAGAATCGTATGCTCTCCGTGGCAATCGGTGCAGACCGGCGCGTCGCGCGCCCCGCGCTTCACTGCCTGCCCGTGGACACTGGCCAGATAGGTGTTCTTGATGTCGGTATGACAGGCCCCGCACGTCTCCGGAACATTCCAGTGGTTGATCTTGGAGCGCGGGTCGCGCGCCGGCACGATGGCATGACTCGAATGGCAGTCGGAGCAGGAGGGTGCCGCCTGATTGCCGGCGGCCACGGCGCGACCGTGGACGCTTAATCGGTAGGCCTCCACCGGTCGCGCAAACGGAATATTGTGCCGGGCCAGAAAATCCGGATTGGTGTGACAAGAGCCGCAGGTATCGGCCAGGTTCTTCTTGGTGGTCCGTGAAGCTAGGTCAGCCGCGGCCCGGATCCGGTGCGTGGGCCCGTGGCAGGACTGGCAGGTGGCGCCATAGGAATCGCCCCGCTTCCGCGCCCGGGCGTGAACACTGGCCTGATAGTCGCTGACTTGCTCCGCATGGCAGGCGGCGCATTGCTGCGGCGTGATCTGCGCGGCACGCTTTATCTGATGCGCGCTGCCGTGGCAACTCGCACAAGCCTGCGCCCCGAGCGCGGAGTGGATGCTCTGCGCCACCTGCGCGGGCGTCCCCGCATGGCAGCTTGCGCAATTCACCCGTGGCATCGGCTTCGGATGTGGGTATTCCTTGACTCCCGCATGACACGCCGAACAGCTCAGGCCGCCGTGGACGCTGCCCGCCTGTTTCGCTGCCTCCACGTAAATGCTGCGACCCTTCGCGTCCTGCATGCCCTGCTGGCCATGGCAGGCCAGGCATTCTTCGTTCTTGGCCGTGGGCGACTTCTTCGTGTCCTGCGGGAGAGCCGCTGTGGCTGCCGGAGGGAAAGACAGGGCGAGTGCGATCAGCAGTCCAACCAACCCAATGAGGAAACTCTTCTTCATCCTTGGTCCGCCCGGCTGACAGCGTCCGGGCACACGACTATTTGATCCCCAGGTCAGTGAGGATTTTCGGCTTGGGGTCTTCCACCGCCAGAAGGGTATGGCAGGCCGAGCAGTCCTGGGTGATGACGCGGCCGTCTGCACTCGTATGGTTGCCGTCGTGGCAGCGGAAGCAACCCAGAAAATCCTCATGACCGATGTTGTTCGGGTAGGTCCCCCAGGTCACCTTCATCTGGGGGAAGATGTTGCGCAGGTAGATGGCCGCCACCTGCCCGGCGGCCGTCTCGACCGCGGCGCGGTGCTGGCTGAAGACCTGGGGATAGTTCGTCCGGTAGAAGTCAGCGAGCCCGGCAGCGATGCTTTGCTGCGCGGTGTCGCGGTCCGGATAGTCCAGGCGCAATAGCTCGACGGCCTTCTTCTTGATGTACGGGAGCTCGGGGCTGATGCGGCCCTCATTGAGGGCACGATCCAGAGCGCGCTCCGGCAATTGAAAGGCGTGCGTCGGCCGGTTGTGGCAATCCATGCAATCCATGACGCGGTGCTCGCCGCGGGCCAACTCCTCGCGGGATGGTGCGGCATCACTGGTAACGTATTCGACCGTCTTGCCTAAATCGTCCAGATAGCTCACCCAGGGGATCACCTGGCGGCGGCCGTCTGTCGAGACGTAGCGGATGCGTTCGGTGGTATCCAGGTGGCGGCCGTGGATGCCTACTCCGCCCTGCCCGCTGTGACCGCCAATCTTGAGCACCAGCACGGTGGTCAGCGGGGTGTTCTTCTCGTCGTCAGAGTATTTCGTCCGCACCAGAAATTTGTCGCCGGTGAACTTCTGCGGCCAATGACACTGTTCGCAGGTTTCGCGGGCGGGCCGAAGCTCGCGCACGGGCGAAGGGATGGGATGGGAATAGGTTTTGAATGTGACCGCGAAAACTTGCCGGACTCCCGAGAGCTTGGAGCGCACAAACCAGCCTGCGCCGGGGCCGATGTGACAATCGACGCAGGCCACCCGCCCGTGCGGCGAATTCTGGTAGGCGGTGTACTCGGGCTGCATCACCGTGTGGCAGGTTTGTCCGCAGAACTGGACCGAGTCCATGTGCTCCACCCCGCGGTAAGAGGCCGTGCCCAGAATGGCCGCATTCACAAAGGTCAGTGCCACCACCCAGGAGAACGCGCGGCGCAGAAGCGGCTTTCGGAAATCAATCTGGGGATAGACCGTGGGCAGCTCACCACGGGCGTACAGTTTCCGCCGGCGCAAAAACGTCCCGATCGGCATCAGGACTAGCCCGGCGACAAACACTCCGGGCAGAATGAGGAAGAAAACGATCCCGGCATAGGGGTGGATGGGCCCGCCCTTGACCACCTCGAAAACCCAGAAGGCCAGCAGGGTGAGGGCAGAGCTCGTGGTGAGCACTGCGCCCAGCAAGGTGATGGGATTATGTCCGAGGTAGAAGGCAGGCCGGAGCCAGGATTCAATGCGACTGCCGATGGTCATCTCGTCAGCGCCCTTCGAATGGAGTGATTCGCTGGGCCCCAGAGGAGATTGGCCTCAACCAGGCGAGTGGGAGAATTACGGGAACTACGCAACCTGGGCAGCGACCACAAAGCGCGGTTCCACCTGTACTGTGGCGCGAAGCGACCGGCTGATGAAACAGCTCTGTTCCGCCTTGGACAGGACCTTGCGGGCTTTCTCCGCGTCTTCGGCGGCGATTCCGATCTCCGGCGCCAGCGTGATTTCGGTGAAACGATACCCCTCGCCGGGGATTTTTTCCAGTCGCGCGGTTGCCCGGCATTCAAAGGAAGCCACTGGCAGCCGCGAAAGCTCGGCAATCGCAAGATAGGTGGTCATCAAACAGCTCGCCGTGGCCGCCACGAGCAGATGTTCCGGTGTCCAGACCCCTGGATCGCCGGCGAACTCTGGCGGTGCGGAGATCGTAATCTCCGGGAGACCCTCCACGGTCACCTGCCCCGCGCGGCGTCCGGTCCATTCCACCTGAGCTTCGTACTGATAGGAGTCGAGAAAAGACATGGCTTCCTCCCAGTTATTGTTGCGGCGGGCGGTTCAGGAGCGGCCCAAGTGCCGCCGGGCAACGGCGACATGCAATTTCTTGTGGTGCCGGGCCGCAGCCCGAGCCTTCACCGGCGCGGCCGCATGCATGGGGTTCCAGCAGTGCCGGCACTGATAGCCTGCATCGTGCTCGGCGAGCACCGTCTCCACAGGTGATAGAGGCCGACCGCAGATTGGACAGTTTGCAATCATGTTCATCCTCCTTCGGCGACGGAGCGAGCGCAGCGGGACTCCAGCGCACGGGCGACAATCCGAGCCAACTCGTGGGAATCCAGCGGCAGGCCGACGCAATCGAACGCGCCGCGTTGCATGGCCTCAAGATACAGGTCCACTTCCGACCAGCCTGTCACAATCAGCACCGGTGGGGCCGCCGGCCGGGCTTGCAGCCAGTTGAGCAGCTCCAGTGGCTCCACGAAGCTACCGTCCAGCCAACTGACGACAAGGTCCACGGTTTCGGAATGGATTGCTGCACGAGCGTCCTCGGACGAAGCAACCGGGTGGACCTCGAGTCCCAGATCGCTCAGTTTCTGGCGCAGGACTTCCAACCCATTTCCGGGGTCCCCCCAGACCACAACGCGGGTATGAGGAAGGGACATCAGCACACCGCCTTCGCCGGGAGCCGCCCGGTCAGGTGATGGACCGCACCAATAATTTCGGCCACAGGAAAGGGTTTTTCGATCACCAGGTCAAAGCCACAGGCACGCGCCTGATCGGTGAACTCGCCACCCGACTCGGCAGAAATCAGGATGGCCAGCGTCTTCGGATACTTCTGGCGAACCCGCGCAAGGATTTCGCAGCCGAAGTGCCCTTCGGGCAGCCGCCAATCGGTGATGACCACATCAAAAGACTCCGCGCCGGCGAGCGCGATAGCCTCGTCGGGTGATTGCGGCGCGGAGACCGTCCAACCTTCGTACTGAAGGCTGCAGGTCATCCACCAGCGTAGGAGCCGGTTGTCTTCGACCAGGAGAATGGTTGGGCCTGTCATTGCCTTCCTGCTTGCCGGGGCTAGGCTCAGCCCCAACCATTGGACAAAGCAACCGCCGCGCCGAACTCTTGCTGGTTCATGGGGGGCACTTAAGGCTCGCCGATTGTTGTGGTTGTCGAACGCCAAGCCAGAGGTAGTGCTTCGCTTAGCTGACGCAGATGTGGGAAATTCGGCCTAAGGGAACTGGAGTCTGCGCGATATGGCCCAAACCGGTAAGGATCATGTGCTTTCAGGAGAGTGCAATGCGCTGAGGAGAAAGGCCTTGTGAAAAACTCGACAGTTGGTCTTGAACGTGCCCCAAGGGCTGCGCACGACCTGGGGACTGCCCGAGATGCCCTTACGTTTGTGGTTTCCCTGGATTCGCAGTACGCGATGGCTCTTCTCCGTGCGGACCGGAATCGTCCTGCTGATTCTGGTTGGGATTGCTTCGGCGGCGGGCACGCTCGTCCTGCAACGGCCGCAGACCGAGCCAGAAAAACTTTCCGCAGCCTATTCGGCGGAAACTCTGCGATGGCTGGACCGGCTTGCGCTTACCGATGTGTTTCACTCCTGGTGGTTCGCGGCGCTGCTGCTGCTGCTCTCGGTGAACCTGGTTTTGACCTCGATTGAACGGTTCCCAGTGGCGTGGAGCTACGTCCGACGACCGTACCGTCGCCCCGAACGCCATTTCCTGAGCAGCCTTCCCTTACAGCGGGAGATCCCGATTCCCAGTGCGGACGCCGGCCTGCATGCAGCCGAGAATGCCTTCCGGCAAATGGGATTCCGCCCGCGGCGCGTGGAGGGCAAGGAGAGCGTCTCGCTGTTTGCCGAGCGCAACCGTTTTTCGCGGCTGGCCGCGTACGTCGTGCACGCAAGCTTGCTGCTGATTTTCGGCGGCGCGCTGGTAGACGCGATCTGGGGCTATCGCGGCTATCTCGCGCTGACCGAGAACGAACAGGCCAGCCAGATCGAGCTGCGCGAGGGCGCGCGCAAGTCGCTGCCCTTCACGATCCGCTGCGATGCCGCGGGCCAGGAAAACTATCCCGATGGCACGCCGCGGCGCTGGTGGTCGCGACTGGCGGTGCTCGAGGGCAACCGCGAGGTGCTTCGCAAGGAAATCGCCGTCAACGACCCACTGGTGTACGGCGGCCTGCGGTTCTTCCAATCCGGTTACGGTTCAACCGGCGAGGTCGCGGCCGTCGAGCTGCGCACGACGTTGAAGTCGAATCCGACCCAGACGAAGAACATCGTCCTGCGCCTGGGCGAGACGCTGCCGCTGGACAATTCTCATTCCGTGACGCTGGCCGCCTTCTATCCGGACTTCTACATCAACGGCACACAGGTCGGTACGCGCTCGAACCAGCCCAACAACCCGGCTATACAACTCCAAGTGCAAACCGCAAGCGCCAGCGGCCCGTTAGCCACGTCAAAGGCGTGGCTCTTTCCGAACTATTCGGCGCTGGCTGATCCCGACGGCTCGGCTTATACGTTTGAGTTCCGTGATTTGAGGATGGGTTATTTCACCGGCCTGCAGGTCTCCTACGAGCCCGGTCAATGGGCCGTATGGGCGGGAATCATCCTGATGGGGATCGGGCTGGCCGCAGCGTTCTATTTCGTCCACGTGCGGGTGTGGGCCGTGCCGGTGGCCGATGGCCGCGGGCGGCTGGTGCTGTGGGTGGGAGCTTCGGCGAGCAAGAACCGCAGCGAGTTCGAAGATCGCTTTGCCCGGCTGGTGACAGAAATCGAGCGCAAACTGAGCCGCAAGGCCGAGGCGCGGATGGCCTGGTTCCGTGAGGTGTCTCCCGCAAAGACGAGGACCGAAGGTATGGTTGGCGCCGAGGCCGGGGAAAAGGTGAGGGCATAGCCGATGGCGCGAGCGATGGCGCAGAGTCGAATCGAAAGCCGGGCCGAACAGCTTCACCCGGGGACCGGTCGCTGGCTGCTGGTTCTGGTCGGGGTGGGAGTCGCATTCCTGCTCTTCACCGCATTTCTTGCGGCGGTGAAGAGCGGCGTGCTGTTCACAGAGGAGAACCTTCTCTACGCCGCGTTGATTTTCTACGGCGGGGCGGCCGTACTTTACATCGGGTTTGGAGTGACCGGCGCAGAGCGAGATGGGCGCTTTGCCACGGCGGCAACGGCGATCGCCTTTCTCCTGACTACGCTGGCCGCCGGGCACCGCTGGTACACGGCCGGGCATCCGCCCTTTTCCAGCATCTACGAAATGCTCTTGAGCTTTGTGTGGACACTGGCGGCCCTGACGCTGATTGTTGAATGGCGCTACCGCGTGCGCATGATCGGAACGATCACGCTGCCACTGGCAACGCTCAGTGTCTTGTTGATGCAGTTGATGCCTGCTGCGGTCCGACCGCTGGTGCCGGCGCTGCAGTCCACCTGGCTGCACATCCACGTCTCCCTAGCCATGCTGGCCTATGCCGCTTGCGCGCTGAGCTTCGGCCTGGCGATGATGTTCCTGATCCAGGACCGCGTGCGCACGGAGACGTTCCTTGCCGCAACCAGCGGGCTGCTGACGGCCATCTACGCGGGCATCGCGACGCGCTTCGACCCATCAGGCGGGCTGCGCGTGGTGGCCTGGGACCCGGCCAACCGCCAGGAGATCTTCTTCGCGGAGAAGACGCCGCTGCTGGTGGTGATTCCGTCCGTGGGCTGGCTGATGTTTCTGGTGCTGGCTGCGGCGCTGGTGCCGCTGGGACTCTACGCCTGGGCCATCTGGAACCGGGAAGAGAAGGCGCTGACTTGGGCCAACCGCAGTTTCTTTGTCTCGACGCTTCTTCAGGCCGCGGCACTGGGGATCTTTGTGCTGCGGGCCGGTGAGGGTGCTTACACGTCACCGCAAACCGAAGGACTTTTCGCGACCAACCTCGCCGCCAGCCCATTTCTGCTCACCGGGCTGGTGAGCGGGCTGTTTGCTTCGTTGCTGTACCTGCTGCTCCTGTGGCGCCGGCCAAACCTCGAGCGCATGCTGCCCAGCGCCGAAACGCTCGACCGGCTCACCTACAAGACCATCAGCATCGCGTTCCCGCTATTGACGCTGATGATCGCCGCCGGAGCCTACTGGGCCAACCGCACCTGGGGCTCTTATTGGAGCTGGGACCCGAAAGAGACCTGGGCGCTCATCACCTGGATGGTGTATGCCGGTTACCTGCACATGCGCATCACCCGCGGCTGGAGGGGCCGCCGCGCGGCGTACTTTGCCATCCTGGGTTTCGCCATCGTGCTGTTTACGTTTTTCGGCGTGACGTACTTGCTGCCCGGCCTGCACGCCTACGCCTGAAACGGCGCCGCGGCCGCCGGGAGAGGAAATCGGCCACGATGTTAACTCTGTGGGCATTCCGAGGGTTGACTGGGGAGTGGGAATGAGCGATAAAGTGATTCGCACCGCGCTTTGTCCGGGCGGCAAGGAGCGGATGCGACGGTTGCTGCGCCTATTGGAAACCGGTCGCGTGGACCCTACACCCCTGACCACGCATCGCTTCCGCTTTGATCAGATCGAAACGGCATTTCAGATGATGGCTAAAAAAGAAGATGGCATCATCAAGCCGCTAATCCTCTTCTAGGAGCAGAGAGAGATGTCCCCACTGACTCCCGGAGCAACCCAAACCAGGGGCGGCCGCGCGCCCGTCGCCCCGCTGCCTACCGCACATCTTCACAGGAGGGTCCCATGACCCAATCCCAGTCCCATCGTTCCCGGTTCCTGTTCCTGCTGTTGGCCACGGGAGTCGTCGCGTTGCTGCTAGCCGGTTCGCTTGCCGCGGGCGACCGCACGCCGGCGAAGAAATCAGTGCCAGCCCAGGCGAAAGACCTTTCACAATACATCGGCGCGGAGACCTGCAAGGGGTGCCACGAGGAAAACTTCAAGAAACTCGAGACCACGCCGCATTGGAAGACCATGCTCGATACGCGCCGCGGCAAGGAGTGGCAAGGCTGCGAGGCCTGCCACGGGCCGGGGATGGAGCACATGATCGCCGGCGGCGACAAAAGCAAGATCTTTGGCTTCAAGGGCGTCACCACCGAGAAGATCAACGCGCGTTGCTTGGACTGCCACCAATACGGCGAAGAGCACAGCAACTTCGCCCGCTCGGTGCACGCCCGCAACAACGTGAGCTGCATCAGTTGCCATTCCATCCACAGGGCCAAGGAGAGCCAGTTCCTGCTGATCGCCAAGCAGCCGCAACTCTGCTTTTCCTGCCACGTGGAGAGCAAACCCGACTTCAGCAGGCCGTTCCGCCACCGCGTCAACGAAGGACTGCTGAAGTGCACCGATTGTCACAACCAGCACGGTGGCTTCCTAACTAAGCAGTTGCGTGGTACGGCGGCACAGGACGTCGTTTGCTTCAAATGCCACGTGGACAAGGCCGGCCCCTTCACCTACGAGCACCATCCGGTGAAGACCGAAGGATGCATGACCTGCCACCTGCCGCACGGCTCGGCCAACCCGCGCCTGCTGCGTCGCAGCCAGGTCAATCTGCTGTGTCTCGAGTGCCACACGCTTTCCAGCGATATTGATATCCCATCTGCGCCTTCGTTCCACAACCAGTCGCAGAAGTACCAGGCCTGCACGGTCTGCCACATCAACATCCACGGTTCCAACCAATCCAATGTCTTCTTCAAGTAGGCGGGGTGACATATGACACTGAATCGTTCGCAACTGTATTGGGTCGTGCTCCTGCTGGTGATCGTCCTGGCCCTGCCGGCTTTGGCCCAGGAGAAGAAAGCGGAAGAAAAACAACAGGAAGGCATCAACCAGGGGAATTACAACATCAAGCAGACGTTCGAGTTTGGCTATCGTTGGAGTGACGTCACGGGCAACCGGGATGTGTTCAACACGATGGTCAATCTCAACCCTGGCCCGCGCGTGCTGGAATACTCACTGGAGATGAGGTCGCTCAACCACGAGGGCTGGCTGTTTGACAACTTCTTCTTCACCAACTTCGGCTACGGAGGCGACCCGAACAACGTCTCCCGTCTGCGAATGTATAAAAACAAGTGGTACAACTTCAGCGCGACCTTCCGGCGGGACCGCAACTTCTGGGACTACAACCTGCTGGCCAACCCGCTGAACCCGGCCACGCCGGTCGCAAACGCGCCGGCCGGCTTCTCGCCGGTCCTCGTGCGGTCGCCCCACCGGATGGAGGTTTCGCGCCGGATGAGCGACGTCAACCTGACGCTGCTGCCCCAGTCGCGGTTGCGCTTCCGGCTGGGTTATAACCGCAACGTCAGCGACGGTCCCAGCTTCACCAGCTTCCATGAGGGCACCGACGTGCTGACCTTCCAGCCGTGGAAGACGACGGTGAATTCCTATCAGTTCGGCGTGGACTTCAAGTTCCTGCCCAAGACGAACATCAGCTACGACCAGTTTTTCTACTATTACAAGGGCGACACGTCCTGGAGGAACCGCATCACCGACGTGAATACGACCTTCCTCTCAACCGGCGCGCCGGTGGATCTCGGCCTGATCTTCAATACGGCCGCAAGCCAGCCCTGCGGGGTGCCCTTCAACGTCTCGCCGGCGGGCACGGTGAACCCAACCTGCAACGGTTACCTGACCTATCGGCGGGAAGGGCGAGTGCGCACGGATTATCCAATCGAGCAGATCAGCTTCCAGTCCAACTACTTTCAGAACGTGGATCTTTCCGGCCGGTTTTCCTACAGCTCGTCGGATAACGACGTCCGCGGCTACGACGAGTTCTTCCAGGGACTCGTGACGCGCACGCGGCAGCGGCAATTCGGGATCACCGGGCCGTCCACGTCGAAGCGAGTGGTGGCCACGGCCGACGCCGGTGTGACCATTCACGTAACGAACAAGTTCCGGATCCAGGATAGCTTCCGCTTCAACAATTTCCGGATCCCGGGGCTCTTTGCCTTCGACGAAGTTTCCCTGTTTGGCACCTCGATGATCGTTGCGCCGAACACCTTCACTCCCGGGCCTGCGCCGCCGGCCTCCTGCCTGACGATTACTTCCGCAGGATGCCCGCAGCACAGTACGAGCTCCCCGGCCGATGTGATTTCCGCCGTAGCCAGTCGCTTCCTCGGGCAGAACACCAAGGTCAACACGTTCGACCTCGAGTACGACTTCACCCGGCACTTTGGCGGGCGCATCGGCTACCGCTACC
>Ga0209002_10001275_pt1 | contig 20280 bp, 19 predicted proteins | sample Rifsed16ft2_FD_184010 | JGI IMG/M metagenome (GOLD analysis project Ga0209002, IMG submission 184010) | Soil microbial communities from Rifle, Colorado, USA - sediment 16ft 2 (version 2) | ecosystem: Environmental > Terrestrial > Deep subsurface > Rock core/Sediment | place: Rifle, Colorado... | reverse complement strand
CCCCGGGAAGGTCATCCACGATCGCCTTTCTTTCCCCTGCCAGGCGATTGAACAGGGTGGATTTTCCCGCATTAGGCCGGCCGACGATTGCCAGCCTGGGAAGGGGGGGGGCATGATGGGTCTTTAACTGCGGCGTCTTGGCCATCTTATAAGCCTAATTCCGTTAACGTGTTGGGATCCTGGGTCCATCCCTTTTGAACTTTAACAAAAAGCTCTAAGAAGAGCTTGCAGCCAAGCAGCGATTCGAGCTCCTCCCTGGCCCGTATGCCGATCTCTTTCAGCATGGCTCCTTTCTTACCGATGAGGATCGGCTTGTGCGATTCGCGATCCACATGGATGGTAGCCTTGATGACGATAAGGTTCTTTTCCTCCCTCTCAACGAACTCATCGATCGTCACCGCCGTTCCGTAGGGAATCTCCTCCCGAGTCAAAAGAAAAATCTTCTCCCGTATAATCTCAGAAGCGACAAAGCGCTCCGTTTGATCGGTCAGATCTCCCTCGGGGTAATAGCGCGGTCCTTCGGGGAGGAACTTTTCGGCCAGCTCGAGAACCAGGGCGACATTCTCGCCCTTGAGGGCGCTGATCGGGATGATCTCTCTCCCGGGTAATAAGGCGGCGCAGCGCTCCATCAGGGGAAGCAGTTTGCCTTTGGAGATAAGATCCATTTTGTTCAGCAGGATAAGCGCCTTGACCTTGGACTCCTCCAGGATCCGGGCAATATCCTCGTCTTCCGCTCGTATCCCCTCGCGGGCGTCGAGGAGCCAGAGAATCCCTTCTACTTCCTTCAAGGTCTTCAGCGCAATCTCCACCATCCGTCGGTTCATCAGCGAACGCGTCCGATGGATCCCCGGAGTATCGAGAAAAACAACCTGAGAATTCGGTGTCGTTCGGATTCCGGTAATGCGATTGCGCGTTGTCTGGGGTTTGGGGGTGACGATGGCGATTTTCTCCCCCAGGAATTGATTCAGGAGGGTGGATTTGCCCACATTGGGCCGCCCGACAATAGCGACAAAGCCGGAACGGTGAGGCGGCGCTCCTTGGTTTTCGTTTTCGGCTAATTTGGTGACCATGGGCTACTTATAACCTGGCTGTCTATTATGACATGACTCCTACGCGGATCAAGGTTCGTAAAATTGCAGAGCTGAGAATACCTTGGTGCAAAATCAAAGGAGCCGGTATATGATCTGAGGCTGAAAACCCCTACAGGAAGGAGCCGGGAATTTCCAATATCGTTATATTGCCTATGCCTTATGGGTGCCTGGACGCCAAAACTCTGTCCGTAGCATCCCTCAAAGCCCTGCAAGTAGCCCTAGAACAGTGGCAGAGGACTATGCAGATTTCCAGACCCGAAACCTTTCTGGTGCTCGCCACTCATGAGGGCGGTCCTGAGCAGGAGCTGGAGTTGAAGAGAGAGATCGTCGCCACGATCCCCGCAGCCCAGGTGATCGCTATTAGAGCAAAAAACGAGGAAGCGCTGGCCAACAGAATTGCGCGCGACAAGACCCTCATGCCGATCCAGACCCTGATCCTCATTGCGGAATCCCGCCACGCCCTGGCGCTCCGGCCCATCTTTAAGAGAAAGTTCGGCCGGGCTTTGGAAATCAAAAAATTCAAAGCCGACTTTGAATTCAATCATCCCTGGATCAGCACCTCTTCATCCTTCACGTGGTTTTTTCGCAATCTGATTCTCGGAGTCTGCGTCGGGATCCGAAAGAGAACGGGAAGACGCCTGCGCAAGAAAATAAAATCCCTGTTCTGGTCTTAGGGCCTCCCCTCAGGCACCGAATGACCCAATATTGAGCTTAAGCTTTTTGCCGAGCCATAAGGAATGGTCCAGGTGGGCTGCCCTGGAATCTCCCGTCTCGGGATGGACTAGAACATCCAGCCCTTCACGATTGAGCATCAGCCACGGGACTACCTCGCCGAACTGGTCCGGCGAGAACACCACCTGATACATCGATTTCGGATGGGGACCCACGGGCTCGTCGTGCCAGCTTCCAAGCCGGACGGCAAATCTGCTTAAACCTTCGCGCACGCGCTGAGCCGCCTCCCGAGTTTCAGGACCGTAGTAGATATGGGCGTGAAATCCTGTGATCTTTGGAGTCTCTTTTCCCATCACCTTTACCTCTGGCCTCTCTTCACACACTGGTCCAACGCTGTCAAATGCCTTTTTACCAGGGCCGACTATTCCCGCAGTTCCAGCACTCGGTAAATTGACCTTCCACCTCCTCGCCGCACTTCGGGCATTTCCAAGGCTTTTTGACGGACCCAAGGGGAGCTAGGGCTTTTTCTAAGACCTCTCCAGCCACAGAGTATTCGGCATCATCTACTACCCAAAGCTCAGGCCAGCACTCGATCGGAGGCAGCTCTCCGACTGCGCCAGCAAGATAAGTGTTCTTAATCACACAATCAATCCCCTGGCTTTCGAGGACATTCTTCAGATGGCCGATCATCAGAGGATCCTGCGCGCTATAAATCCTTTTCATTCTCTATTATCGAGATTCTTCAGACAGGCATACCATGCGAACATCATAAAGACCTTGGAACAAACAAGTAATACTACGGTCTTAACGATGACAGGCATTGCTTCTCCTCTTGTTTATATGCAAATTCGCTTTCATTGTGCATACTGAGTTTTTCCTTTGCTGCGCAAAATCTCCCGGGCTACCTCTTCGTAAATTGTCCTACGGGGACCTATCGCAACAATCTCGGTACCCTTCTCGTCAGGACGGTAAATGACGCGATGTCTTCCTATTTGTAAACTCCAATAGCCCTTGAGCTCCCTTTCCAGGGGCTTTCCGTTGGCTGGATCTTTGAGGATGTCCGATAACGCAGCTCGCACTTTCCGTTTTAGATCCGGATGTAGTTGCCGGATGAGGTCCCGGACTTGTTCCGGGACCTTAAGGGTGGGAGCCGGCATGTTGGGAGGCTAATCAGCGAAAAGTTCGTCGATAGTGTAGCGCTTCTTTGTGCGCCGAAGTGCTCGTATCCCATCGCGGATCTCTTTCATAAACTCCCGATCTCTTAGGATTTCAACCGTCTCTTTCCAGCCCTCGTACTCATCCTTGCTAACGATGATAGCAACTGGTTTTCCATTGCGAGTAATGGTAATTTCCTCGTCCCTACGCTCTACAACGTCAACAATTTCGCTGAGCTTAGTCTTAACCTCTGATAGTGGTAGAATCTTCATGGTGTCCCTCTAATGAATTTTGGTCTAAATTATGACCAATTCTACTTCGCCTTTCCGTCGACGTCAAGCCCGTAGTCTCCCAGGCAATCTTCTTAGCGCTAGGTCGGCCAGAAACAGAAATAAACCAAGGCCGGAGAAGGTCCACCAGGTCTCTTGGGCCGATTGGCCTTTATTGGGGTCAGGGGTAAAAAGGCGCCTCAATCCCTCGTCCATCTTATCCGGGTCCAGAATCTCGCCGCCGGTCTCCTCGGCCAATCGGCTGAGCATACCGGTGTTGGGCTTCAAGTCACGGTACTCCCTCGGGTAAGGAGCAATAAAGGGCACGGTTGCGGCGGCAAATGGAGCCTCTCCTTCTCTTCCCTCTTCTTGGATCGTGAGCAGGTAGATTCCTCGCTGCGAGGCGGCAAAATGGCCCTCGTAGCGCCCCGGGGCGATCTGCTGAAAGGGTATTTCCGGAGTGGTTTGATCCGGTCCGGTGAGATTTCCTTTGAGCTTAAGCTGGTTGATAAAGCCTCCCTCTTTGGATAAAAAATCCACCACAGCCTTGACCTCCTCTCCTTCCTGGCGAAAATCAGTCCGTATCTTATGCTCCGAGACCATTCGCATGGTGCCGCGCGCGAGCTGACTGGCCCATTGCGGAAAATCCTCCCATCTCACCCACTCTCTTCCCCACCGCCCGCTTAAATCCGAAGTAAAGGCCACGACCCTGCCAAGCCCATAGCGCCAGGAGACCAGCAGAGGATCTTCGCCCACTCTCATAAGCAAGTCTGCGCGAGCTTTCGGATGGGTCAGCACATAGCCCCGAAGCGGGGGTATCTTTCTTTGGGAAAAACCTTTAAGGGGTCCCGCAGCTCCCGTCACTCTGGGATAGGCCAACTTTTCAACCAATAGATCGCGGGAGATCAAAAGGGTCTCGGTGGTAAAGATCTGCGGGATCGTCTTTGGATCAACAGTCATATATGCCCTCCCTTTTCCATCCTTGGCGATCTCAGCCATCAGGGCCAGGTCGGCATCCTGACCTACGGCAACCGTTGATACCGTGATCCCTGCACGCGCCATCTTTCCCACGAGAGAGTGAAAATCCGCCTTATCGGTCAGTCCATCCGACAGAACCAGGAGATGTTTGATCGCCGCCGACTTTGCGGAAAAGGAGCGCTGGGCCTCCACTATGGCCTTGTAGAGATCGGTGCCGCCATCGGACTGAAGCGAGGAGAGGCGCTCAGAGATCCACTCGCCCTTCCCTACCGGACGAAAGGGGAGAGCCCAGTCCCATCCCGCATCGAAGGCAAGAATCCCTACTTGATCGGAGGGATTGAGAAGATCTGCGGCCGAAATGGCTGCCGCCTTGGCCAGGTCCAGCTTGGTCGCGCCCTCAGGCCCTGCTCCCATGCTCCCGGACTTATCCAGGACAAAGAGAAGCGCCACGTGGGGAAGGTCCAGACGAGATGGAGGTCTCATCTCCACCGGAAGGATCCGTTCCAGGGGAGTCCGGTAGTACCCCCCGGCGCCGTAGCTCTGGGAGCCGCCGATGACCATCAAGCCGCCGCCGAGGTCTCTCACGTATTTTTCGATGGCCTCCATCTTCGACTGGGAGAGGCGAAAGGCAGGAACGTTATCAAGCACCAAGAGGTCGAAGGCCGAAAGCTCCGGCAGGGAAAGAGAGCTCTCCTCGGGCGAGGATTCAATGACCGAATATCCTTGGAGCGTGAGGGCCCGGGAGATAAAACGTTGGCTCTCGCCTTGCGAGAAAAGGTAAAGGACTCTGGGCGGACCTTTGACTTCAACAACCCCTTGCAGCAGGTTGTTTTCAGGCAGAGTGTCATCAGGAGATTCCACCAAAAGCTCGTAAGTATAACTCCCTCTATCTTTCAAGTTCTCTCGGAAACTGACCCAGTTGGTCCCAGGCCTTAAGGTCAGTGCCGCTTCTTTTTGGATGACGCCGTTGCGCAGGAGCTTTACCCGAGCAGGCGCCTCGGAGAGACTCTCGATCGCCCCTCTCACCTCAAAGCTCTCCGCGCTGTCCGCCTGATGAGGCACGACGAGATCACTGAGATAGATCTCGTTTTTACCTTGAGAGAGACTTACCGGAAGAACCCAAACTGGGACGCCCTGCGAACGCAATAGGGATACTACCTGTGCGGCCTCGCCGCGGTTTTCGTTGCCGTCGGAAACGAGCAGGATTCTTCCCTGCCTTCCCTCGCCGATCTGGGCAAGGGCGGCTTGGAGCGCCGCTTGAATATTGGTCTCTTCCCGCCCAACTTCAGGGAAAAAGTCGGCAACGGCAAAATCTCCGCGCGGGAAAAACTCCCATGCAGGTTGCCGGCCGAAGAAGAGCAGACCCGTGCGCGTCTCAGTCCCTTTGATAGAGCGAGATCTCTCGAGGATTTGGCGAGCCATCTCCTTGCCTTCCTGCCCCACGCTGCGGGAAAAATCGACTCCCAGGACCAAATCCAGGGCATTCGTAGCCCTAAACATTTTCGGATTGACCATGGCGAAGACAAGCGCAGACAATGCCAGGAGGCGAAAGACCAAAGGATAAAAGGGCCTGCCGGCGCGGAAGGCAAAGAACCATTCCAGCGCCAACAAAATCAAAACCGCCAAAAGCAGGAAAGGCCAGAGAGGGAATCCCGCTTCGCTCTTCTCTCCTCCGTCTGCGCCGGTCAATTCCGGCGCAGACACGGAGACGCGCGAACTGATCTGGGATTCACTCTCGCTGAACAGATTCACGGCGAACTGACCTTCCCTTGTCTTCGTCTTGAAAGTGTAGAATCCGGCCGCAAAAGTTTCAGCATAGGGAAAGGGATTGGAGCGCACTCTCAATATCTCCCTCTTGCCTGAAGGGTTTTTGACCTCGATCTGGTCGTCGGTTCCCTGGAGGGAGAAGAGATAAGGGCTCCCTGCCTGGACCTGGGTCGTGGGGAACTCGGCCCTTTGCGGTTGGAACCAATCAAGGGCATTGGTGAGAAGAACAGGAAAAGCGACTCGGAAAGGAAGATCAGAGGCCAAAAGGTCAAAGCCGAAAATTAAGGCTTTAAGTCTCCCCCGCTCGAGCGCGAAGATGAGCGGGCCCTCTTTTGACCCGGCCAGGTTGATCCCTTCTCCTGTCGGCACAAGGCGCAGCGCCTCCTTGATATGAAGATCGTCAAGCCGAAGCCCTTCCACGAGGGGGTGTCTGACAACCGAAGGAAGGAGCCGGGGCCGCAAGACTTTCCCCGCGACGCTTAGAGGAATACCTTCTCCAATCGTGTTGATGAGAAGAAAGTTTCCCTGCGTCATGGGCGGAGCAGGGATTCCATCAACAATGACGAGATCGTAGAGATGAAGCTTGGAGGAGATAAGATCTGCATCCAACCTGTCCACATGGGTAACCTGGACATTCGGGAGTGAACGAAAGAGGACCTCCAAGAAAGGATTACCCTTGCCCGCATAGAGAACATGCACGGGAGGAGATTCGGAGAGCACCAGAAAGGCTCGATTGTCAGTTGCAAAATCGTCCTCGATGGCTAACTGAGCTGCGGCTCGACCTTCCAAAGGTCCCTGATAGGGGTAGATCAGCACCTTGCTTTCACCTGCTTCAACCTCGATGTTCTCCTGCACAAATTTTTTCTCTCCCACGTTGAGGATCAATGGGGCACGGACCGGACGCGGAGTAAAGTTCTTGATCCGGATCATGATCTCGTACTTGGCCGGATGATTCGGAATTCGTCGGAATTCGAAACCCATTATGCCAACGTTATCGCTCCCACCCTCAACTTCGACCAAACGGAGATGGGATGAGTTCCAGGGAAGCCCCTCGGCCCCGTCGAAGGCGCCATCACTGATCACTACGACCCGATCGCGGCTTTCCCGTCTTAAAAAGGAATAGGCAAAGAGAATCGCCTCCTTGACTTGGCCAGGGGCGTCGGTGGGCTGCAAACTGCGTCCAAGATCTTTTAACCTCCTCTTGTCTGAAGTAAAAGGGGACAAGACGCGAGGGATGGGAGCTGCGCCGATCACCATCATTTTCTGATTGGACGACATGGCATCGATGAGAGAAAGAAATTCTTTGCGGGCACTGTCAAACCGGCTTCCTGAGCGCCCTTTGGCCTTCATACTCGCGCTCAAATCCATCACGATTACGGTATCACTGACTGAGGCGCCGGTGTGCAGGAGCGAGGGATCGGCCAACACCGCGATCAGGATCAAGGCGATGAGGATTTGGAGAATCAGCAGGAGATTTTTCTTGAGCAGCCGCCCAAGCCTCTTCCCAACAGGCCGCTCTTTCATGACCCGCTCCCAGAGAAAGAGGGCGGTTGTCCTTACTTTAAGACCCTTCGGCCTGAGGCTATGAAGAAAGATAATCCAAGGAACGACAGCCAAGAGGAGGAGAAAGGATAGAGGAAACCCCCAGAGCATTTTTATCTTACGCTCCTCACTTGGCGCAGGGTGAGGAGAACAAAATCTTCAAAAGGGATTTTCGTGGTGGTGCGCAGATAGTCCATCCGGCGGCTGAGACAAAAAGATGAGATCTCCTCGAAATAGCGCTCGAGCTCTTCGTGGAAGCGACGGACCAAATCGCCGTCCAGGAAAAGCCTTTTTTCTCTCTCGTTTTCCACATCGTGGAGCGAGACATCCCCCCAGGGCTCCAGACGGATCTCTCCCTCATCCAGGATATGAATGACCAAAACCTGGTATTTTTTCTTAAGCAGCTCCTCCAGCCCGGCAAGGCATCCGCGAGGATCGAAGAGATCGCTCAGGAGCACCACCAGACCCGGACGAGGAAAGAGATAGGAGAAAGACTTAATCGAGTTCTGTAGGTTTGTCTCTCCCTCACAGGAGAGCTTCCCTAAAAGGTCGAAAAGCGTGAGGATCTGCTTTCTCCCCCTCCCCAGGGGCAGAGGCAAAATGATATCGGAGGAGAAGGTTGCCCCGCCTACCCGATCAAGGTTTTTGAGTCCGATGTATCCCAGAGCCGCGGCTACGCTTTTGGCATATTCAATCTTTGCCGGAGTTCCCTCGCCCATGGAGCGGCTCACATCGAGCAGGAGGTAAATGTTCATCTCCTCCTCGGCGGTAAAGAGCTTGAGGAAGAGACGCTCCAGCCGGCGGTAGGCGTTCCAATCGACGTAACGGAAATCATCGCCTCTGTGATATTCTCGGTAACCGGAAAATTCGAGGCTGAAACCCTTCCTTAGAGAGGGGTGCTCCCCCCTGGCGCCAGACCAAGAGAGCCGTTTCGCAACCAGCCGAAGCCGCTCCAGTTTCTTAAGAAACTCAGGCTGCAAAAAGGTAGAGGGGCTTTCCGGCGCCATCTTTACAAAACCTCAGGCACCCGCTCCAGCACTTCCGCCAAGACCTTCTCCGGGCTTATCCCTTCTGCATCCGCTTCCAGATTGAGTATGATCCGGTGGCCGAGGCCAGGCAGCACGACCGAGCGGATGTCCTCAAAGGAGACATTGGGCCTGGCCGAGAGAAGGGAACGGGCCTTGGCCGCCAGAATCAAGCTCTGCAACCCCCTGGGGCTGGAGCCATAGAGAATGAACTTCTGTGTCAGGGGCACGCTGCCGTCACCCGCTGTATGCGTGGCAAGGACCAAACGGACCGCATAGTCCTTAACCGCGTCCGCGATGGGAACCTCCCGCACCCACTCTCTGATCGTTAGCACACCGTCGGCATCTAAAACCTTCCTGAGGGAAGCAGACGCAGAGGTGGTGGTTAGATCCGCGATCCGCCCCAGTTCTTCCTTGCTCGGGTATTGAACCAGTAGTTTGAAAAAGAACCTGTCGATCTGGGCCTCGGGCAAAGGATAGGTTCCTTCCATCTCAATCGGGTTCTGCGTCGCGAGAACCATAAAGGGACTCTCCAAACGATGCGCCTTGCCTCCAACTGTGACGCTCTGCTCCTGCATCGCCTCCAGCAGAGCGGACTGAGTCTTGGGGGTAGCCCGGTTGATCTCATCGGCCAATACGATATGGGCAAAGACAGGGCCTTGCTGAAATTCAAAGATTTTTCTCCCCGAAGGATCATCCGTAAGGACATTCGTGCCGGTGATATCGGCAGGCATCAGATCCGGGGTGAATTGAATGCGCGAGAAGGTCAGGTTCAGTATCTCGCCCAGACTCCGCACTATCAGAGTCTTGCCCAATCCAGGCACCCCTTCCAGGAGACAATGACCGCCGCAAACCAGGGCGATAAAGAGCTGCTCGATCAGCTCCTCGTGGCCTACAACCGCCCGGCTTATCTCCGTCTTCACCGCTTCAAAGGCATGGCCCGCGCGCGCCATTCTCTCTCGCATCTCCGTCAAAACTTCCATGATCACTCCCCTCTTTTACTCTCTGTGAGTCCTAGAGAGAGAAAATACCTTTTGATGGTCTCCTTGAGCCCCTCTGGAATCCGCTCCGAGGCAAGATCCTCTTCTGCCTGGCGCCGATAAGAGGCGAGGATCTCCTCCTGTGAGATTTGGCTCTCCCGGCCCTGGGCTTCCCCTCTCCAGGTCAAACTGCTGCCCTTCCCTTCTCCCAATAGCCCTTTCAGTTGAGTTGCGGCGCCGGCCTTGAAGGGGGGAGGAGTTTGGGAGAGTTCTCCCTTTGTCCCCGGCCGATCCCCGGGAAGGCTCCCTTTCCCTTTGGCCTTTTCGGTCTCGGAGAGCCACCCCTGCTCGGCCTGGAGCTGAGCCTGGAGAGCTTCCCTTCCCTCTTTGCCCCCGATTCCTTCGAGGAGAAGAGCAAGAAACTCCTTGATCTCTAGAAGCGTGCGCCGATCGAGCTCTGCGATAACCCCTTTCTCAAGCCTTTCGAGCAATCCATGGAGCTCTTTGCCCTCAAGCTTCTCAATGGAGAGCCGGCTCCTTTCGATCTCTTCCTTAAGGCGAGGAAGGGTGGCAAGTCTCCTGCGAATCTCCGGCTCAAGTTTATTCTCCGCTCCGGCAGAGCCGGGAAGAAGTGCCGGCTTCAATGTCTCCAACTCTACCTTAAAATCCAAAAGCCCCTCCCTGGTAGTTGACGGAAGGGTAAGCTCGCTCTCTCCTTCTTTCACGGGAGCCGTATCCTCGATCTGGTTAAATATCCCGGCAAGCTCCCCGCTGAGCTTTTTTTCGCTACCCTCGCCCTTAAGGTTCTGCTCTGCAAGCTCCTCCAGGGCATGAGCGATCTTGAGGCTCTCGTTCAGTCCTTGAGATTTTGCTCTTTCCTGAAGGTCACGGGAGAATTCCTTAAGTCTCTGGGCCACGGAAATGGATTGAGATCCTGGAACGCCCTTTTCAAGATGGACTCCGATATCGAGCCAAACGAGCAGCAGCCAAACAAGGAAGAGGGGCGGAGTCAAGATGACATGCCAGGAGTACTCCCTCTTAAAGAGGGCGCGGGGATCTATCCCCCTCAGCCTCTCTCCCGCCTCCTGGATAACCAATTGCTCAGCGCCCTTGGCCTCCTTGCAGCCGAGGATCTCCCATGCCGTGATCGCGCGCTCCTCCAAGCGGAGGGTTTTATCCAGGAGAAACAAAGCGCGCAGCGATTCCCTTCTTCCCCAGGGGCGCCGGAGAAAAAAGCCGGGGGCCAGAATGAGAAAAAACAACGGCGGAAAATAAAAAGCGCCGGCCCAAGGAGCAAGCAGCGCCTTTGCCGGGAGAACCGACACGGAGAGCAGGAGGGAGTAGAAAAGAACTGTGACCATGATCCTCTCCCTTCTCTTGAGCCTCTCCCAGCGGAGCAGCTCGGAAAATCTCTCCTGCAAGATGAGTCTCTCATCGCTCACAGAGAGCTCCCCCTTTTAAGCGCCCACCGATAAACTGGCAGAGCCGATCCCAGCAGCAAAAAGTGGTATAGAAAATGGATCGACGGGGCGGGCCATTTCCATCCCCATAAAACCAGCGGGGCCATATCTTCTCCGCTCAAACGAGATAGCAGGAAGGCGACAGGGTTCAGGGGAAGATAAACGAGGGCGGAGAGAAAGACCAGAGAGATGAAGAGAGAACGGACGAACACCTGCCGGTTTTCGAATCCATGTTCCCATAAAATGAGCGCCACCAGGCCCCAGATGCCGTAGGCCAGCGAATAAAAGAGAATGAGCAAAAACATAGAGAGAATAGAGCCGGCAGTGGCCCTGGCGATGGCCCCGGCCCAGAGCAAAAGGGGCGCGCAAAGGAAAACCAGGAGGAACGCATGGAGGCAGAGAAGAGAAAGCTGAGCCACGGCTACTTCGGAGATGGTGAGCCCTTCCTGGTGCAGCCAGCGCTTCAAGGATACGAACCTCCAGGGAACGAACTCCTGATTGGCAATCCGCAAAGTAAAATAGATGACCAGCATCAACGCGGCGACCGAAGAGACCTTGAAGAGATTCGCCGGCCCCATCCAGGCCTGAGGATCCAAGGAGGGCAGGAAAAGGGTCAGGAACTCGAGGGAGGCGAGGAACAGCAAGAGATAAAAATAGGCGACGAATCCATGCCCCTCGACGAGATAGACCTGAATCCCTTCTTGAAAGAGCGGGTTAGTCCTCATCCGTACCCTCTTCACCCAGAGGGATCATAGCACGGAACAGGGTATAGTCATGGGCTAAAATCCGCGCCCCATCGACCCAAACCCGATAGGGAGAGCCATTGACCCACGCAAAAAAAAGCGCGTTGCCGCTATCCCAACGAGCCGACCCTCGATCCTGGGGAAAAAAGGAATAGCGGAAAAGGATCTCGCGAATCCTGTCCTTAAAAGAGATTTCCCTAAGATCTACCGTGCCGCGTTTCTTGGACTGCCCATCCACGGAGGATCGCCTTCCCGAAGAGAGTGGAAACTCCCGCACCTGGCTGCCTCCCGGAAAGATATTGCCCAAAAAGTACCGCTCCCCTGAAATCACCAGCCAACATTCCGTGAGATCCTTGGCGGTGAGATTGGTGAGTTTCAAGAAGAGTCTATCGCCCCGATTCTCGATCTCGGCACGGACGGGAAAACGGCTCACGGATCGAATCTTAAAGAGTCTGTAATCCCACGCTCTCAAGCGAAACCGGAAGCGAGTGGAACCTCCCTCCTCTTCGGCCACTAGAGAGCTATTCTCGGATCTTCTCGAACGGGGAAGGACCGGCTCAAAATCGGTCCACCCTCTATCCACCTGAAGGTTATAAGGGCGACTGAGAGTGGAGAAAAGGGCCACGTTGGAGAGGGCCTCAACGTATCCGTCCGGCAGACTCTGCAGCAGGGTCGAAGAAACCAGCACGCCATCTGGGATATTGCCGCCGCGCCCGAGATGGAGATAGCCGCCAAAAGAGGAAAATAGAACCAGGGAAAGAGCCGAAAGCACCAAGGTGCGCCGGGACAGTCTTTGCCGCTGCCACAGCCAGGCAAGAAACCCCAAACCCCCCAGATAAAAAAGCAGCCATAGAAAAAAAATGCGCAGCGGCACATAGGTGGAAATAAAAGAGGGGTCCGAGAGAAGCTGCGAAAAAACAGCTTCATCCCAGCTCGCCTCTAACGGCGATCGGCTATCTCCCGGGGGTCCGAGGAGATCTCGAAAAAGGAGCGATAGCCCTTGCCAGCGAGATAGGGGCGGGCGCCCCACATCCAACGATAGGTAAGAGACTTTGCCGCTCCCTCGGCCCATTTCCACCAGAATGGGAGTGCCCTTCTCCTCGATAACGATCTTCCCCTCAATCAGCGTCGAATCCTGGACCACGAGATCTCTCAGGGAGGCTGCCCGCCGCCCGTAGAGCTTCTCCAGGCTAGGAAGAGCAGAAAATTTCTTCAAGCCCGCAACCCGAACCGGAAGGAAGCGAGCCACCGACGGCTCTTGATAGAGGGCATAGTGCATACTCCCCAGGATCAACATTCTCCCGCCTAAAGAGAGCCATGTCTCCAAGGCCGCGCCTTGGGGCTTGGAGAGATCGCGCAGCGAGTGCTCGTAAATGATGATGGTGGAAATGCCTTGATAGGCCCTCGAATCAGAAGGGAGATCCGCCAGGGATAAGGAGACTAAAGGACCCGGGGAGCTGGAGGTTAAAGGGATCGGCGGGGAGAGGCTATTTTCCGTGAGCAAAAGAACCAGGGGAGACGGGGTGAAGTAGCGTCTGAGATCGATTTCCTTGGATACCTTGAATGTCGGACTTAAAAAACTGACGGTAAGAGGCCGGCTGAGAGAGTCAGGATCGACTGTAAATTGAATACTCTTTCGCGATTGGGCAGAGAGAAAGACTTCTCTCTGATAATAAAAGGGGTAGCCTCCAACCCCCCTTGAAGCCCCTCCCTTCCACAACCTTATCTCTACTGTCCCTTCCACGGGCCGGCCTGAGTTGGTGAGATCCACTCTTAAGGGAAATGGGTGACCCAGTTGGAAAAGGCCGTGAAAACCTACCTGGGGCTCCAGCGTAAGCTCAGCGGCATGAAGGGGCAGGGATAGGAGCAGGGGAAGGCAGAAGCGAAAAGAAAAAAACAGCGCAGCCTTTCCGATAGCCAGAGACATGATCCCTCAGAAAAAGGCCCGGCCCGCGAAAAGAGAAGGTTTAATCTATAAAGTCCAAGCCCAGGATCTCGAAGGTGCGCACGCCGGTAGGGGTGCGCACCTGGACCTCGTCTCCCTCGCACTTGCCGATGAGCGCCCGGGCAACCGGGGAACTGATGGAGATTTTTCCGTTCTTGGGCTCCGCCTCGTGATCGCCGACGATTTGATAGACAACCTTATCCCCGGTATCGCCATCGGCCAGAGTGACCGTAGCGCCAAAAACCACTTTGTCTCCTGAGAGCTTGGAGACTTCGATAACCTGGGAGCGGGCCAGCCTATCTTCGATTTCTCTTATCTGGACATCGAGCAAAGACTGCCGATCCTTGGCCGCGTGGAACTCGGCATTTTCGGAGATATCCCCGTGGTCCCGCGCTTCTTCAATTTCCTGGACGAGCTTCGGGCGCTCTACGCTCTTCAGGCGCTTGAGCTCCTCCAACAGACGCTGATATCCCTGATAGGTCATCGGAACACGGGAATCCTGAGTTGCCATAATCCTACTCCTCCATTAAAATAAAAACCCCTCGGGACAAATATTCCCGAGAGGCCCTTAAAATCCTATTGGATTCAGATTCTCTATCTATGCTGAATCACTGAGGGTAAGTTTACCATCCCTGCCGGATAAATCAACCCCTAGTCCGCTACGCGGAATCTTAAATTGCAGATTTCAAATCTCAAATTGAAATTTGCCATCCCTTCAACCCTTTAACCTTGAAACCCTTTAACCTTGTTCCCCGGCCCGAAGACATGGCAGGAGACCCCGTGGCCATCGCTAAACTCCAGCTTGGGTTCCACCTTGTCACAGACAGCCTCTCGGTAACGGCAGCGCGGATGGAAGCTGCAGCCCGATGGAGGATGGACAGGACTTGGCACATCCCCTTCAAGGATCACCCTCTCCTTCACGCGATTCGGGTCAGGGATGGGAACTGCCGATAGAAGCGCCCGGGTATAAGGATGTTTGGCTTCCTGGTAGATCTTGTCGCTGGAGGCGATCTCGACGATTTTTCCCAGATACATGATCGCCACGCGATGACTGATATGCTCGACCACCCTCAAGTCGTGCGAGATGAAAAAATAGGTAAGATGCATCTTCTCCTGGAGCTCCTGGAGGAGATTGATAATCTGGGCTTGAATCGAGACATCCAGGGAGGAGACCGGCTCATCGGCAATGATGAACTTCGGATTCACGGCCAACGCCCGGGCGATGCCGATCCTCTGCCGCTGACCGCCGCTGAACTCATGGGGATAGCGATCGTAATGCTCTTCCCTGAGACCCACTTGATTGAGAAGCTCCACGACCCGGTCTCTCTTCTTTCTCCCCGTGGCCAGTTTGTGAATCTCCAATCCCTCGCCTACGATATCGCCTACCCGCATGCGCGGATTCAGGGAGGCATAAGGGTCCTGAAAGATAATCTGCATCTCCCGGCGCATGTCGCGGAGCTCGCGCGGCGGCAAGGCGAGGATATTTTTTCCTTGAAAGTAGACCTCACCCTCCGTGGGCTCGATTAGCCTCAGGATGCTTCGCCCCAGAGTAGACTTCCCGCACCCCGATTCTCCCACCAGCCCCAGCGTTTCCCCTTCCTCGATCTTCAAGCTGACCCCGTCAACGGCCTTGACTTCTCCCTTGCGACGGGAGAAGAGCCCGCTTCCCACAGGGAAGTACTTTTTCAGGTTACGGACTTCGAGCAAACTCATGTCAACAGACCAAATTTCGAGGATGGAGGATAGAGGATCGAGAATCGCCATCTTCCATCCTCAATCTTCGATCCTCGATTTTTCCCTTGGCTATGCGAAGTAGCATGACACCCAGTGATCTTGCTCTTTCTTAACCAGCTGCGGTTCGCCCTCGGCGCAGATCCCCGCTGCCCTGGGGCAACGATCCCGGAAACGGCAGCCGCTGGGCAACTCGAGAGGACTCGGCACCATGCCCGGTATCGCCTCCAATCTCTTTTTCTTATTCGCACCGACTCTCGGAAGAGAATTCAAGAGCCCGACGGTATAAGGATGGAGCGGACGATTAAAGAGCGCCTTGGCCTTGGCCTGCTCGACGATCTTGCCCGCGTACATGATCGCCACCTCATCCGCCCGCTCCGCTACCACACCCAAGTCATGCGTGATGAGCAGGAGAGACATGCCTAGTCTGTCCTTAAGCTCTTTCATCAATTCCAGGATCTGGGCCTGGATGGTAACGTCCAGCGCCGTGGTTGGCTCATCAGCGATCAGTAGACTAGGATTGCACGAAAGCGCCATCGCGATCATCACCCTTTGCCGCATGCCGCCGCTCAGCTGGTGCGGATAGTCATCGACCCTGGTCTCCGGGTCGGCAATCTTTACCAACCGGAGCATTTCAATGGTTTTTTCTCTGGTCTCTTTTTTGCCCAATCCTTGGTGCAGACGAATCGCCTCTCCGATTTGATTACCGATGGTAAAGACGGGGTTGAGCGAGGTCATCGGTTCCTGAAAGATCATCGAGATCTCGTTACCGCGAATCTTGCGCATCTCCTCTCCGTTCAACTTCAAGAGATCGCGCCCCCGGTAGAGAATCTCTCCTCCCACCACCCGGCCCGGAGGAAACGGAACCAGACGCAGGATCGAGAGTGCGGTGACGCTCTTCCCGCAACCCGACTCTCCCACCAGCCCCAGGGTTTTGCCTTCCTCGATTTCAAAGCTTACCCCGTCCACGGCCTTCACCTCGCCGTCCGGAGTGAAAAAAGAGGTTCGGAGGTCTTTGATGCGAATCAACTCGGCCATAAGTCAGGTCCCCAGATTTAGCCCTCCATATTTGATCCTTCCATCAACGTCAAGCCCTTTTAACGGGAACCACGAAGCCTTGGGTCCAAGGCATCGCGCAGCCCCTCTCCCAAGAGGTTATAGGATAAGACCGTCACCAGGATGGCCAGACCCGGAAATAGCGACAGCCACCAGGCGATCTGGAGGTTATCCTTGCCGGAGGTTAGGATATTACCCCAGCTCGGAGTAGGAGGCTGAACCCCTATGCCGAGAAAGCTCAGCGCCGACTCGGTCAGGATAGCCCCGGCGATGCCCAAGATCGCCGCGACCATGACCGGCGTGAGGCTATTAGGCAGGATATGATGCACGATAATCCTCAGATTTCCTACACCCAAGGCGCGCGCTGACTGAACAAAATCCCTCTCTTTGAGACTTAGAAACTCCGCCCGAACGAGGCGGCATACCCCCATCCAACCGGTCAGACCGATGATGGCCATAATGGTCGCGATATTCGGCTCTAAGAACGCGATTACAGCTAGAATCAAAAAAAAGGTCGGGAAGCAGAGCATCACATCGACAAAACGCATGATCAGTCCATCCATCCAGCCTCCATAGTAACCGGCAACGGCGCCAAGGAAGATGCCGATCACAATAGCGATACCGACAGAGACGAAGCCCACCCACAAAGAGATGCGCGCGCCATAGATCACCCGGCTGAAAACATCCCGCCCAAGTTCGTCTGTGCCGAACGGGTGGCCGAGACCCGGGGCCTCCAAGACCGCATCCGCGTCAATGCTATAGGGGTCATGGACCGGAAAATAAGGCGCGCCTAGGGCGACGACAAAAAGCATTAGGACCACAAACCCGCCAAAAAGGGTCAAGGGATTTTGCCGCACAGACTTCCAGACAGCTCCCCGAATCATCCCTTGCCTCCCTTACGGATGCGCGGATCCACCAAAGCATAAGAGATGTCGGCGAATAGATTCCCCAGCAGCGTCAAGAAGGCCCCGATCGAGAGGATACCCATGACCAGCGGGTAGTCCCGGCTCATGACACCGGTGTAAAAGAGCCTGCCCATCCCCGGGATCGCAAAGATCTGCTCGAAGATTACTGAACCGCCAATCAGTCCAGGCACCGAAAGTCCCAGGATAGTAACCACTGGAAGAAGCGCGTTTCGCAGCGCATGCTTATAGATAACCTCCCTTTCGGAGAGGCCCTTAGACCGGGCCGCCGTGATGTAGTCCTGGCGCATCACCTCCAACATGCTTCCCCGCATATAGCGGGAAAGACCGGCGAGCCCGCCAAAGGCCGAGAGCAAGACCGGCAGGATCAGATGGGACACCATATCCCAAATCTTTCCCGCGAGAGAGAGCCTGGCATAGTCGAGCGACCTAAAGCCGGAGATAGGCAGCCACTCAAGCTGGACGGAAAAGAGGATCAGAGCGAGCAGAGCCAACCAAAAGGTCGGGATGGCAAAGCCGATATAGACAAAGAGCGTCAGAGATTTATCAAAGGCCGAGTAGGGATGCGAGGCCGAGTACGCCCCGATAGGAATGGCCACGAGCATGATCAGCAACAGGGATAGGGCATTGATGACTATGGTAATGGGCAGCGTCTCCCGGATCTTATCCATCACCGGCCGTCGATCGGGGGAGAAGGAAACGCCAAAATCCAACGAGGCAAACCGGCGCAACCACTGGTAGTAGCGCTCGTGCAAGGGTTTGTCCAGGCCGTAATAGCTGATCAATCTCTGTTTCGCCTCCGCCGTCATCTTGGGATTGAGGTCGGCTAGTACGTCGATCGGGCTTCCGGGGGCCAGATGAATCACCACAAATGAGATCAACGTGATGCCGAAAAATAGCGGGATCAATGTGAGAATCCTACGGACCAAATAGCTAATCATGGTGACAATGCAAAGTGCAAAGTGAAAAATGCAAAATGTAAAATTTTGCAATTTGCAATTTGCAATTTGAAATTTGCAATCCCATTAGGGTTATGGGGCCAACTCCGTCCGGTCATATCGCTGCAGCCCTTGAGGGACATACCAACGATGGAGATTGTAGCTGATCCCAAGAGGCGATGGCTCAATACCATAGACCCTGGAGTGGACGATGGGCAGCGCCTCGGGCACATAGAGAAACGTGTAGGGCTGCTCTTCCGCCAGGATCTCCTGAAGGCGGGAGTAGATCGCCTTGCGCTCCTCCTGGTCAAAGGTGCGCCGCCCTTTTTCGAGCAGTTCGTCCACCTCGGAATTCTTAAAAGAGATAAAATTCAATTCCTTCTTTCCTGTCTTGCTCGAATGCCAGATATCATACTGATCCGGTTCAAAACCAGTCGTCCAGCCAAGGATTGTGGCCTCGAAGTCTTTCTTATCAATAAACTCGTTGATAAATGCGGACCACTCGATCACCCGGATCTTCATCCGAATGCCGATCTTTTTAAGCCTCTCCTGAATCACCACGGCCGTCCTCTGTCTTACGGGATTCCCCTCATTCGTCATCACGGTAAACTCAAAGGGCTTTCGGTCCTTGTCCAGTATTCCATCTCCGTTGCGATCTTCCCAACCGGCTTCTTTGAGCAGGGCAAGAGCCTTGGCAGGATTAAAAGGGTATTTTTTAACATCGGGGTTATAGAACCAGAGCCCGGGCTTATAGGGCCCGGTTGCCGCCACGCCCAGTCCCAGGAGGACCACCTTGATGATCTCCTCCTTATCAATGGCATAAGAGAGCGCCTGCCGCACCCTCTTATCTTTGAATTTGGCATCCAGGAGATTATACCCCAGATAGGTATAGGCGTTCGCCAGGTAACGGTACTTGTGATAGCTCTGCTGGAAAAAACGATCGCCGGTTTGGCGCTTGTATTGGATAGGCGTCAAGCCCATTAGGTCCAGGCCACCAGCCTTCAACTCGAGGAACATAGTGGCTAAATCCGGTATCACGCGCGTCACATAGCGGTCAATATAAGGGCGACCTTCGAAGTAATTCGGGTTGGCCTCGAGAATCACCCGGTCTCGACTGATCCATTCCCGGAAACGGTAGGGACCGGTGCCTACCGGCTTCCGTCCCAGCTCGCTCTTGGCGATATCCTTCCCTTCGAGGAGATGTTTGGGCAAGACCACAAGGTTTCCCCAACTGGTCAAGGCCGGGGCAAAAGGTTTTTCGTAGACCACCTGAAAGGTATAGTCGTCAAGCGCCTCCGCCTTTTTTACCTGGCGAAAGTCTTCCGCATAGGCGGTAGGCGTGTTTGGGTTCGTGATCGTTTGAAAACCGAAAAGGACATCCCGGGCAGTAAAGGGATGACCGTCATGCCAGGTAACGCCACGGCGCAATTTGAAGGTGATCTGCAACCCCCCCTGACTCACCTCCCAGGACTCGGCCAGGTCGCCGACCAGCTTCACATCCTTATCGTATTTAACCAGTCCATTGATGATCAGGCCTGAGATATTGTGGGAGGCACTGTCTGATGCCAGCATAGGGATAAGGTTTGTCGCATCGCCGATGGAGCCTTCAACGAGGGTATCGCCGTAGGCAGGTTGAGGATGCGAGGCCGCGCTCTCATCTCTTTGGCTTTTCGTCTCTGTCCTCTTGCCTTCGCTGCACCCGCCCAGAGATACAGATAGAGACAACGATAGGCACAAAAAAAAGAGATATAGGTTATGCCTCGGCAAAAATCTCTGTCTCGGATCTCTGTCTCTATCTGCCATGTCCGCTCATCCCCCGAGAGATTCCAGCGCTATCTCCCTGGCATTCGCCGGTTTTTCCTGGACAAAAAGCGGCAAAGGGAGCGTGACGTTCAATTCCGGCTCCTGATAGTGAATCTCCAAACGCTTTTGCTGGGTATGAGCTTCGAGAGAAATCTTTAAGGGGAATGGACCATCCGGTGTGAGGAAAAAATCGGAGAAGAGA
>Ga0209002_10001270_pt1 | contig 20350 bp, 18 predicted proteins | sample Rifsed16ft2_FD_184010 | JGI IMG/M metagenome (GOLD analysis project Ga0209002, IMG submission 184010) | Soil microbial communities from Rifle, Colorado, USA - sediment 16ft 2 (version 2) | ecosystem: Environmental > Terrestrial > Deep subsurface > Rock core/Sediment | place: Rifle, Colorado... | reverse complement strand
GGACTCCATGGAACGTGAGATGGCGGCACCGGAGATCCACGATATCGCGCCCCTCGCCGTGACGGACGCGGCGGCGAACCGGATCAAGTTCCTCCAGCAGAAGGAGGGAAAGCCGGACGCAGCTCTCCGCCTCCGAATCGTCGCGGGCGGGTGCTCGGGGATGCAGTACCGGATCGACTTGGCCGAGGAGCTCCGGCCGACGGACCGCGTCGCCGAGAAGGACGGCGTCCGCATCGCGGTGGACCCGAAGTCCGTCACGTACCTGACGGACTCCACGCTCGACTGGGAGGAGGACTTCTTCGGCGGGGAGTTCAAGGTCAAGAATCCCAACGCGAAGTCCTCGTGCTCGTGCGGGATCAGCTTCACGGTCTAACCGGGTTCCTTGCGGTGGTCGTGGAGCCCGAGGACGTTCCCCCACGGGTCTTGGACCGAACCGCCGTGCCCGTCCTCCCCGTGGACCTTGAATCCCGAGCGTTCGAGGGCAGAGGCCGCTGCCGTGAAGCTCGAGACGTGGAGGTTGAACGGGCTGTTCCCGTCGGACCGAACGCACGGTACCGGATTCGGCTTCCGATACAGGGTGAGGGAGCCGCCCTCGGTCGCCACGACGGTCCAGACGGGGTCCACGGCTCCCTGGACCGTAAGACCCAGGGCGTCCCGGTAGAAGCGGAGGGCTTCCTCCATGTCCCCGACCTCGAGTACGATGTGTCCGATGTCCTGCACGACGGCCGTGGACCGGAATTCCTTCCGGGGCGGATAAAGGGAACGCCGAGTATGGAGCCTAGAGATGCTCCGCTGCCAGTTCTGACAAGTCAATCGTCTCGATTCCGCGGCCCCTCTTCGCGACGTCGTTCAGGTGCGCAAGCGCGTGGGGACACGTCGTGACGATCACCTGCGCGCCCGTCTCTTGCGCTTCCTGCTGGCGGCGCGCCGCCAGACTCGCGGCCTCGTTCGGGAACGCCTCCTTGAACCCCCCATGGGCCCCGGAGCACAGGGTCGTTTCCCGGTTGTGGAACATCTCGAGTTGCATGACGCCCTGCAGGTATTTCATCGCGGTCCGCGGAGGCTCCGCCTGCGCGCACACACGACCGAGCTGGCAGGCGTCGTGGTGCGTGACCTTCCGGTCGATCTTCTTCGTGAACTTCAACCGCTTCTCCTTCACGAGCTTCTCGATGAAGTGGGAGATGTGGTACACCGCGAACGGCGGGTTCCCCCCAAACCGGCGGTAGTCCGCCGTCCACGCGCGGTAGCACTCCGCGCACGCGGTGACGAGCGCCTTCGCTCCGGTTCCGGCGACCGCCTCCAGATTGTGGGGCATCAGTGTCTTCTTCACGTAGTCCCCGCCGCCGACCCTCGCGAGGGGGGAACCGGAGCACCACTCCTCCCGCCCGAGGACGCGGTACCGCACGTTCGCCGCGTTCAGGATCTTGATCACCGCCTTGGCGGTGGACTGCCGCTCGAAGGACGCCGCGCACCCGACCCAGAAGAGGACCTCGGGCTGGTCAGACTGCTTCCCGCCCGCCTCCTCGAACCATCCCGCGCGCGCCTCGTTGTCCTTCCCGTAGAGATTCTTCGAGGCCTTCACGTGGTCCAGCATCGCGCGGTGCTCCGGGAGCGGGCCGAAGCCCTCGTCGACGAGCCATCCCTTGACGTCGTCCCACAGCCCGTCGAACGGGATGTCCGCGTGGCACACGGCCTCGCACGCGCCACACCCCGTGCACTCGTACACCGCCTTCGTGAACTCGACGGCCTGTTCCGTAGGATGGCCGCGGAGGTCGCGGAGGTTCGTGGGCCGTCGCAGGATCAGGTCGAGGGGCGTCCGCATCTCCACGTGTTTCATGAAGAAGACCTTGCCCCGCGGGGCGGAGGACTCCCATCCGATCTCCTGGTAGGCCGGGCAGACGGGCACGCAGTACCCGCACATGTTGCAGGCGTGCAGTTCCTCCCGGAAGTCGGAGAATTGTACCATGGTCACCCTCAGGGAGCGGCGCCCTCGAGGCGCGCGCGCTCCTCGTTGGCCTCCGCGAGGAGGTCGCGATGGATCCCGGCCGCCATCGTGAGTGCGTTCTTCGCCTCCGGGTCCTTCACGCCGGCGCCCATCTTCCGCGTGAACGCCGCGACGTTCCTCGCGGTGCGGGCGACGAGGCTCCACGCCAGGTCCCGAGGGACATCCTTGTCGAATGCGTACCCCGCCGCACCGCAGCTCGGACAGGTCTCCGGGATCTCGTCCGTTTCCTCCGAATGGCCACACACGGAGCACTCGATCGTGGCGTACTCATCGACCGGGAAGAACGAGGGCACCCTGGGTTTTCCACGGCCCTTCGCGAGCGGCTCGAGGACCTTCAGGGCGTTCTCGTGCTCCTCGGCGGCCCGGGAGAAGATGAACTTCACGCGCGGGTCCGCCGCCAAACGGTTCGCGCGGCGAAAGAACGACACGGCCTCCCGCTCGACCTGTGCGGCTTGGCGGACGGCCTCGGACGATTTTGGGGGGGCTTTCAAGGAAGGGACGCCTCCGACTCGGCGTGAACGGGGGAGGAAAGGGGGCTCCCTAATCAAGATTTCCGGTGAGCGCCTCAGATTCCCATGCCGAACTGCTTCTTCGCGAGGTCGGACATCATCTCGGGCGTCCACGGCGGGTCCCACACGATCTGGACGTTTGCCTCCTTTACCCCCGGAATCGCCTCGAGCTTCCGCTTCACGTCTTGGTGGATGTACCCCGACGCCGGACACCCCGGAGCGGTGAGCGTCATCCGGATCCCGACCGCCTCCTCGGCGATGTCGATCGTGTAGACGAGCCCGAGGTCGTAGATGTTGATGGGAATCTCGGGATCGTAGCACTTCTTCAGGACCGCGACCACGTCGTCTTTGCTGACTGCCATCGTCTCTCCCGCGACTCTAACCGACCGCCCCATGTAAAGTTTGCGTCACCGCTGCAGCGGACGGCGTCCCGGGAACCCCGCCTCGAGCGTGTGCCAGAACCCGACCTCCGACTCTCCGCGCTGCCAGCAAAGGTACACGAGGTCCCCGTTCACGTACCCGTAGAAGTCCACGAGGCCGCGGTTCGGGTCCTTCAGTTCGCAGCCGAGCCCGCTGAGCCGCATCGCGCCCTCGTTCAGCGCCCGGAGGGCCGCCGTCAGATCTTCGCGCAATGCGGCATGCTGGGCATGACTTTCGTTCTCGGGATCCTCGATGGCCTTTGCCCAGTAGGCTTCGAGGTCTGCGATCAAGTCGCTGAGCTCCCGAGCGCGGGCCGAAAGCATGTCCATCCCGCGGAACGTCTCCTCGATCGAGGGCAGGAGTCGATTCGCTTCGTCCACGGTGAAAATCCGGCGGGGGCTCGCTGCGATGTCCAGCTGGGTGTCCGTCACCGCCTCTCCTCGGCGCGTTCATGGAGCGGCGACTTAAATGGTTATTCCCCACACGTCGCGGATCACGCGCCCAGTCCGTGGAGGACCGCGTTGCGCGCCTCCACCATGACCTTCAGCTTCGCCTGGACCTCTTCGGGCGTCCTCGTCTTCAGTCCGCAGTCCGGTTCGATCCACACGCGCTCCGGGGGCACGTACCGCAGCGCCCTCCCGATGCCGACTCGCACATCCTTCACCGGCTCTACGGTGTGGGTGTGCACGTCGATCACGCCGAGCCCGAGTTCCTTCGACTTATCGAACGGCGTCCGGTCGAACAGCTTCAAGAGACCGAAGTCCGTGTTCTTAAACGCGAGATGGATCTGCTTCACGGGGAGACGTAGCATCCCCGGGTAGATCCTCGGGACGTCTCCATAGCAGATGTGGGTGTGGAACTCCGCCGCGACGCCCTTCACGACGGTCTCCATGGCCTTCACGGCCAGGTCGAAGTCCTCCCCTGGCCGCGTGTGGATCGCGGGCTCGTCGACCTGGATGTAACGCGCGCCTGCCTTCGCGAGCGCCTGGGCCTCCCGGTGGATGACCCTCGCCATGCCGAGCACGGCCTCTTTTCGGCTCCCGTAGTGCTCGTCGAAGGACCATTCGACCATCGTGTATGGACCCGTCAGCATGCCCTTCATGGGCCACTTCGTCAGGCCCTGGGCGTACCTCCACATGTCCACCGTCATCGCCTCATCCCAACCGAGCTCGTCGACGATGATCGGCTTGTGGTAGAACCGGTTCCCGTACGAGCGGACGAGCTCCCCCGTCCGCATCCCGGGCATGTGCTCCGCGAAGTACGCGACCATGTCTCCCCGCTCCATCTCCCCATGGACGAACACGTCGAGGCCGAGATGTTCCTGCAATTCGACGACCTCCCTCGTCGCTTGGCGAGTGAGTCGGTCCAGCTCCTCGTCGGCCACCTTGCCCGCAGCGTGGCGGTTGCGCGCCCTCTGCAGGTAGTCCGGCTTCGCGAAACTTCCCACGGTCGTCGTCCGCAGGGGGTGTTTCACGCGCTCGCCTCCCGGACGAGGCGGGCCGCCTCCGCAAGGACCTTCAGCTTCTCCCGCGCCCGCGAACGGGGCAGGTACTCGAGCCCGTTCGAGGGACAGAGATACGAATCCTCGAGCGGCACGCGCCCCTCGAACCCGAGGACGGCCTTCGCAATCACCTTCGGGTCTTCCAGCCTCGTGTTCCGGGCGTCCACGAGGCCGAAGGCGATCTGCTTCTCCGTCTGCATCGTGCGGAGGGCTGCGAGCGTACCCGCCCCCTGGACGAAATCGAGCCCGAGGACGTCGAAGGGGAGGTCGAGGAGTTCCGGGAGGAGGTGACCGACGCCGCCAAAGTAGATGAAGAGGGACGAGCGCGCGCGGCCCTGGCCTTCGAGGAGGACTTTCGCGATTTCGTCGTACCCCTTCGGCAGGGCCTTCGCCCCGGCGAGCGCGGGCTCGTCAACCTGTAGATGGGTCGCGCCCGCGTGGACGAGGTTGCCCAGCTCATGGCCGAGCGCGACCGCCAACTCCCAGGCGAGGTCCGGTACGTGCGACGCGGCGCCGGCGGACAGGACCGCCAGCGTGTACGGACCCGTGACGACCGCCTTCACGGGGGCCGGGCTCGCCGCGGACGCAGCCATCCAGTCGTCCACCGTGATGGCGCCGGTCCAGCGCACCTTGCCCTTCGGTCTCGGTTGGCGATAGTAGGTGTTCGTGTCGAAGTACCGAAGAAGGCCCCCGATCTCGAACCCCTCGAGCTTGGCCGCGAAGTGGCTGACCGGGTCGTACCAGGTGACCTGTCCGTCTGCGGGGAGGTCCACGAACCTCGCCTGCTCCTTCACCACCTCGCGGAGCACGTCCATCTGCACGTCCCGGAGCGCGGAGTCCGTCAGCTCGTGCCGCTCCCACCTCGCAATCGCACGGCGCAGGCGCTGCCCCTCCGGGGCGTCGGACACCCGGGGATAGCTGCCCACGACGGTGGTATGGACCACGGAAGGCCTCGGCGGCCGCGGATACCCTCGCCGGATGTATAGGTTTGGCCGCCGTTTGCGGAATGGGCAAGTCAAAGGGAATCTGCGCTCTAGTGTACGAATCCGGACATTAGATACTGTTCTGAAACTTGGTATCGAAACGAAACTATATATGCCGGAGGCGCGCGTATACTTGTGCTGGAAGCGAACGACGATGCCCGACACCGGATGCTGCGAGACCGGCGACTGCCCAGCGGCGGTCGCGATTCACGTCCTGGCCTCGGAGCTGAAGCTCGCGACGATGCACAGCCTGATGGCCCATGGCCGGCGGTTCAACGAGCTTCGAGAGCTGACCGGAATCTGCCAGAGCTCCCTCGCGCGGACCGTGAGGGAACTCGAAGAGCTGGGCCTGCTGCAGCGGCTCGTCCACGCGGACGAGCGGCCCATCGGGGTCGAATACCGCCTCACCCCCATGGGCGCGGGAATGTCCCTCGCGATCGAGGCGTTCGAGCGGTGGACGGAACAATGGATGCCGATCCTGCGGGTCCGCATGGCCCAGATCGTTCGGGAGGGATAGGGATCATGGAGTCGAAGACGATGCTCATGGAACAGCCCCGGGTCGAGGAGCGGCCGACGGGCTGCTCGAATTGCGCCAGTACCTCGCTGTTTTTCGACCCAATCCGCAGCGAACTCGTGTGCGATCGGTGCGGCTTCGTGCTCGGCACGCAGCCCGTGGATCCGGGGCCGGACTGGTCCCCCTTCGAGGCAGGCGCCGCGAGGGCGGGCCCGCCGGAGACCGTGCTGCTGGCGGATGGGGGGCTCGGGAACACGATGGGCGCCGGCGGTCGGGACGCCGCGGGACGATCGTTGAGCGCGAACGAGTCCGCCCGGTTCGGCCGGCTCCGGCGGGTGAGTCAGTGGACGCGGCTGCGCGGGACGGAGCGGAGCCTGACCGGGGCGCTCGGGACCGTGAACCGGATCGCATCCGGCCTAAGCCTCCCGCAGGACTTCCGAGAGCGGTCGGCCGTCATCCTCCGGAAGGCGCTCAAGGCGGACCTAGCCCGGGGGCGATCGATGGACGCGATCGTGGCCGCGTCCGTGTACCTGGCGGCTCGGGCGCTCGGGGCCCCGCGGAGCCTGCAGGAGGTCGCGGAAGTCGCCGAGATCACGGTCCACCGCCTCGCAGCGACCGCGAAGCTCGTCGCCCGTGAGACGCGGATCACGACGATGCCGCCCAGGCCGCAGGACTTCGTTTCCCGGTTCGCCTCCGAGCTCGGCGTCGCCCCGGAGACCACGGAGCGCGCGTTCGGCCTGATCGCGGAGCGGAAGGAGGAGCTCGCGATGGCCCCGCCCCTCGGCGCCGCGGCGGGCGCGCTGTACCTCGCCGCTGAACTCGGGGGCGAGAAGCTTAAGCAGTCGGACGTCTCTCGGGTCGCGGGGGTAAGCGAAGTCACCCTTCGGAAGTACTACAAGCTGCTGAAGGCGTCGGCCCCGGCGGTCCCCGCGGAGGCGGCGTGACGGCGGCGGTCGTTTGCGAGGTCTGTGGCCTCCCGAAGGAAATTTGTGTCTGTGAGGAGCTGTCGAGGGAAGCGGCTCCCCTGAAGGTGCGCATCGACACGCGGCGGTACGGCAAGGCGGTGACCGTCGTCGAGGGCTTCACGGACGACGCGAACGTGGCGACGCTGGCGAAAGAACTCAAGCGATTCGTGGCCGCGGGGGGGACCGTCAAGGGAGGGCACGTGGAGCTCCAGGGAGATCACCGCCAGAAGGTCGTCGGCTTCCTTCGAAACAAGGGATACACGGTCGAAGAGTTCCGATAGTCTCCCTCGCATGTGTCCCCCGAAAGAATCGGCATTAATCTGATATCGAGGTCGACGCCATCCGCACCGGATTCGCGGTATTGTGTCCACGCAAGCACGCAGGAGGCACGGGCGCACCAACAGTATCGCATCAGCGAGGCACGGGCCATCGAAGCTCCGGTCAGGAAGACGACAGGACTGCCCCGCTTCGACACCCGGACGGCTTGGTGAATCGTCGTCGGGCTCGTTGCCTCTTCGCACTGGTCCTCGGGCTGTTCGCCTTCATCTGTAAGCCGGCTTCGTCACTTCGGGATCTTCTGCGGCGCGTCTTCCTCGAGGAGCCTGACCTCGCCCTCAAAATTGATGTTGTAGAATCCCTCCATGCCAGCCGGAAAGCCGACCTCCTCCATGTGGAGGCAGTCCACGGGGCACACGTCGACGCACTGCTGGCAACCGATGCACTTGTTGTAGTCGAACTCCGGGATCACGATCGGCTTCCCCTTCCGCAGGAGGGGCCCGTCGACCATGTCGATGCACCGCGTCGGACATTCGCGCTCGCACTTCTTGCAGCCAATGCACACATCGACCTCGAGGGTCGGGTGTTCCCCGATCCGGTTGATCAGCACGATCTTCTTGTCGGACTCGTCGTCCGGCTTCTTCAGCTCCTCCGCGTGGTAGAACAAATCCTCTCGGGAGTAGTCCGCGTGCTCGAACTCCTGGTTGAACATCCAGGCGTCGGTCGGGCAGTACTCGGAACAGTTCCCGCAGAACAAGCAATGGCCGACATCGACCGCGGGGCGGCGCACGACCTCCTTGTTCTGGTCCATGATCGCACGCGACGGCAGGAGGTATGGGGACTTCTCCTCGACTTCGACGAACTCGAAGTAGATGCACTCGTTCGGGCACACCTTCGCGCACAGCTCGCACCCGATGCATTTGTACCAGTCGATCACGTGCTGCCCGCGGAACGACTGCGGGAGTTCAATCTTCTCGTACGGGTACAGCCGCGTCACGGGCGGGCGCCCGCCGGGAATCAGTTTGTTGATGAGCGGCGTCGTCTGGAGGGTCTGCTTCATCGTGGCGAGCAGCGGGCGGAGGAAGCTGCCGCGAGGCGGCACCGTCTTCCCGGTGACCTCGATCTCAATGGGGTCGGACGGCTTTGACTTCATACGTGTAGTCCCCGCCAAACTCCGCGAGCTGCCCCTTCGTCGCGTCCACGAGGCGGCCCTTCTTCGTCTTGATCCACCCGCGGTTCTCCGCCTTGATCTTCGCGCTGAGCTTGAGGAACCCGTCGATGAGAGCCTCCGGGCGCACGGGACAACCGGGGATGAAGATGTCCGTCGGCACGAAGGTGTAGGAGCCCTTCACGATGGAGTACGAGTCGTAGTAGGGGCCGCCGCAGATCGTGCACTCGCCCATCGCGATGACCCACTTCGGCTCCGCCATCTGCTCGTACAGGCGGCGGACGACGGGGCGGAGCTTGAGGGAGATGGGACCGTTCAGAAGTAGGACGTCGACCTGGCGGGGGGACGATCGATAGATGATCCCGAAGCGCTCCGCGTCGTATCGCGGGTCGCTCGTCGCCGCCATCTCGATCGCGCAGCACATGATCCCGAAGTGGAGCGGCCACGTGGAGTTCCGCTTCGCCCAGTTCAAGAACTTGTCCACGACGCCGTCCATGATGAGCTTGCCCGGGCCGGACTTCATCGGCTTTCGGAGCTGGTCGTCAACCCACCGGACAAACTCCTTCGAACGGAGGCCGATGATATTCGCCTGTTCGCCCGATGGCATCATGGAGAACCTCGCGTTTATGACGCCGTAATCGGCTTCAACCCCCGTCGCGTAATAAGGTTTCGCTTCTCGTCTTCTGTCCGGCCCGCGACGCGAGAACGATGGCCCCTCCCTATTTGTACGGGGAGGGACTTTCGCCGTCGTGGACCTGGACCTTCCGCGCGTCCTCGTGGGTCTCGGGTTCCTCGTTCTGGCGGCGGCGATGGACTGGAGGCGTCGGGTCGTGCGCGACCCCGTATGGGTCGCGATGGGTGCCGTGGCGCTCGCGCTGGTCGAAGTCGAGCTCCTGTTGGCGAACGCGGCCTGGTCCCTCCATCTCATGTCCGCATCCACCGCCATCCTGTACTTCGGCGTGTTCTTCGGGAAGGCGATGTGGGACGAGACCGGTTTCCACGTTCGCCCCTTGAGGCTCCTCGTCTACGTGCTCTCCCCCGCCCTCGTCGTCCTCGCGTGGGTGTGGGCCGGGGACGCAGGCGCGCGCGAGGCGTTCTTCCGTTTCCTCGTGATGCCCGCGATGATCGTGATTGCACACGGTCTGTACGAGTTCGGGATGCTTCGCGGCGGCGCAGACGCGAAGGCGGTGATGGCGCTCGCACTTCTCTTCCCGGGGGTCTACCCCCGCGTCGCATCGCTCCCCATCCTCCAGCCGCCACCCGTGCTTGAGCCCGCGTTGGCGGTCTGGTTCCCGTTCGCGTTCATCGTCCTCGTGAACGCCGCGGTCCTCTTCCTCGCTGCCCCCCTGTTCTTCCTCGCGCGCAACGCGGCGGCGGGGGACGCGAAGCTCCCTCGCGCGTTCTTCGGGTATCGGGTTCCGCTCGATGCGGTCCCGGACTACGTGTGGTTCATGGACCGGATCGAGGATGGGAAGCCCGTGCACGTGTATTTCCCGCGGCGGAAGGAGAATCGCGAAGAACAGATCCGTCTCCTCCGGGAGCATGGGTTCGAGAAGGTGTGGGTGACCCCCCAGTTGCCGTTCCTCGTCGCGATGCTCGTCGGCTACGTCCTGGCGGTGGTCCTCGGGAACCTCCTGCTCGCGGCCTTCGGCCTCGGGCGATAGGTCTCCCGCGCGCGCGCCCGAGTACGATTCCGACCGGTCCGTACGTACCAAACGGCTATCAACCCGGACGCACCCGTATTCCCGTACATGGTCGTGGGACGCGAGGTCGTCGTCGTGGGGGCGGGCCTCGCGGGGATGCGGGCCGCCCTGGAAGCCCGGACCTTGGGCGCGGAAGTGGCGGTGATCTCGAAGATCCATCCCGTCCGTTCTCACAGCGGCGCCGCGCAGGGGGGAATCAACGCCGCGATACGGCCGGAGGACAACTGGGAGAACCACTGGTTCGACGTCGTGAAGGGATCCGACTACCTGTCCGATCAGGACGCAGCCGAGGTGCTGTGCAAGGAGGCGGCGGAGAACATCTACGAACTCGACCGGATGGGCTGCCTGTGGACGCGCGACGAGAAGGGGAACATCGCACAGCGGCCGTTCGGTGGGCAAGGATATCCGCGGACCTGCTACATCGCGGACATGACGGGCCACTTCATCCAGCACGTGCTGTACGAGCAGATGCTCAAGCACGATGTCGAGGTGTTCGACGAGTGGTACGCGACGTCCTTGGCGGTGGAGGACGGCCGGTGCACGGGCGTCGTCGCGTTGAGCATCGTGGAGGGACGCCTGGAGTACTTCCGGGCGAAGGCCACGATCCTGGCGACGGGCGGCTTCGCACGCGCGTACCGGACGACGAGCAACGCCCTCGCGAATACGGGGGATGGGGTCGCGATGGCCCTCCGCGCCGGCGCGCCTCTCGAGGACATGGAGTTCGTGCAGTTCCACCCGACCGGTCTGTACGGCGTCGGGATCCTCGTGACGGAGGGCGCACGAGGGGAGGGGGCGTATCTGTTGAACGGGGCGGAGGAGCGGTTCATGAAGCGGTACGCGCCGGAGAAGATGGAGCTCGGGCCGCGGGACATCGTATCCCGCGCGATCCAGACGGAGATCGACGAGGGGCGAGGCCCCGGAGGAAAGCCGTTCGTGTGGCTCGACCTGCGACACCTCGGCGAAAAGAAGATCCTCGAACGGCTCCCGCAGATCACGTCGCTCGCGAAGAGCTTCGTCGGCGTGGACCCGGTCAAGGACCCGATCCCGATCCAGCCGACCGCGCATTTTTCGATGGGCGGCGTCGCGACGGACCTCGACGGGCAGTCCCCGATGCCAGGGCTGTTCGCCGCCGGGGAGTGCGCGTGCGTCTCCGTCCACGGGGCGAACCGCCTCGGCGGCAACTCCCTCTTGGACACCATCGTCTACGGGCGCCGAGCGGGGCGTGCGGCGGCCGCCTACGCAAAGAGCGCTCGTCCCCCGGACGACGGCTCGGCGGCCTTGGCGCGAGCCGAGCAGCACGTCCGCGACCTGCTGGGGCGCAGGGACGGCGAGCGGGTCGCCCGAATTCGAACGGAACTCGGCGACACGATGACCGCGAAGGTCGGCATCTTCCGCAACGGACCGGACATGGCCGTAGCCCTCGCGACGATCCGCGAGCTGAAGACGCGGTATGCGAAGGTCGCGGTGGGGAACGAGAGCCATGAATTCAACATCGCCCTCCTCGACGCCCTCGAACTCGGGAGCATGCTCGACGTCGCGGAGTGCATTGCGATGGGTGCCCTGGATCGTACCGAGTCCCGCGGGGCCCATGCTCGACGCGACTACCCTGGGCGGGACGACGAACGGTGGTTGAAGCACACGATGTACCGAAGGCACGGTGAGGGGGTCGAGATCGAGTACAGGCCCGTGCGGATCACGAGGTTCCCGCCCCAGGAGCGGAGGTACTGATGTCCGCCACGCCCGTGCTCGTGTACCGCGCGGCCCCCCGCACACCACCGAGGTTCGACACGTTCCACGTGGAGGTCCTGCCCGCGCAGACCGTCTTGGACGTTCTGCACACGATTCTCTACGAGATGGACCCCACGCTTGCGTTCCGACGCTCGTGTCGCTCCGCAATCTGCGGCTCGTGCGCGATGCGAATCAATGGGCGCTCCCGTCTCGCGTGCAACACCCAGGCCTCGGACCTCGTGCGGACCGACGGGCGCCTCGTCATCGAACCGCTCCGGAACCACAAAGTCGTCCGGGATCTGGCGGTTGACATGCGCCCGTTCTGGACGTCCGTGCGCGCCGTGAAGCCATCCCTGGTCGAGGGTTCGAATCCGGTTCGGAAGGAGACCCACGCGACGGGGGCGTTCGAGGCCCTCCGGCTCGTCGCGGACTGCATCTTCTGCGCCTCCTGCGTTGCAGAGTGCACCGTGCGCGAGGCGAACCCGGACTACCTGGGCCCCGCGGCCCTCGCGAAGGCGTATCGATTCGTCGCCGACCCCAGGGACGGGGCGACGCGGGACCGCCTCGAACAGTACTCCGAGCCGAACGGGATCTGGGACTGCGACACGTGCCTGTACTGCAACGAGGTGTGCCCGAAGGGCGTGAAGCCCCTCGACGCGATCCTGCGGATGCGCGAGGCGGCGGTCGAGGAAGGCATCGTGGACAACCCCGGCGCGCGGCATGCCCTCGCGTTCACCCAGACCGTGATGAAGGCAGGGAAACTGAACGAGGCGACGACCGCCATCCAATCCCTCGGCATCGCGACCTTCCTCACGCCCGGCGCGGGCAACCTCTCGCTGGCGGTGAAGTCGGCGTTCAAGGGAAAGGCTCCGGAGTTCCGGAAGAAGCCGATCAAGGGGATGGACGAGGTCCTCATCCTCGCGGAGGCCGTCCGCCGAAAGCGCAAGGCGGATCGTGGATGATCCGTCCCGGCCGACAAGTTTTATATCCAGGGCTCCCTACTGCTGTCCAGCGGTACGACGGCCAAAGCGGTGGGGATACACCCGGTCCCATTCCGAACCCGGAAGTTAAGCCCATCCACGTCCTCTGCGGTACTGCGGTGCGCGAGCCCGCGGGAAGCCCACCTGCCTTCGGGCGGGCTGGGCTCGGCGACCTAGGTACGCTAGTCGCGCATCCTTGTGGTGCGCGATGAAACGTGCCGCTTTAACGGCCGCCGGGTCCTGGGACGCCGTCGGCCGCTACCCTTCTTCGGCGGCGCGCGCGCCGGACCGCGTAGAGGAGAATCGGGACGGCAAGCGGGGCGAGGACGGTCGCGAACTCCGGGATGGGAATCGTGACGCGGGAATTCGCCGGCGGGGCCGCATCGTCGTACCAGATTCGGAACGTCCCGCCGACGGAGGAGTGGGCGATGCGGATGCGAACGACCTCGTCCGGCGCGATCACCTTTACGGGGACCCCCGAGATCACGCACGGCACATCGTCCCCGTACACCCGCTGGTCGAGGCACGAGCCGATCGTTTCCCGCACGGTGTTCGTGGTCATGTTCCAGATCTCGAAGTGCACGTCGTACTCCACGACGCGCGTCCACGCGAACATGAAGGGTTCACGCTGCCCCGAAACGGACATCGTGGCCTCCAGCGGCGCGGCCAGAGCCGACCAAGAAGAGCCGGACCACAACCGGTGGGACAGGTCGTTGCGGGCATCGCTGAGGAGGGCCATGATCTCGTCCCGGTGCGGGCTCGATCGTAGCTGGACGAATCGTAGATTTCCAGTCGAGCCGGGCGCGACGGTAACCGCGCCGAACCCCGCGGTCGTCCAATTCCTGTAGGCGACCTGCGCTGGGTTCGCGTTCTGGTTGAAGACGTAAATCGCGCGACCCGTGCCCCGCTCAAAGGCGACGTCAATCCCCCTTTGGTTCTGATCCCTCGCGGCGATGGCGGCCGGCCGGGTGACCCACGTCGTGCCGTCCCACGCGCCGAATTCGAAATCCCCGTTCTGAAGGACCATGCCGACGGCGATGGTGCTGGCCGTGGCCCGGGGATCGTGGTCCGCGACGACCCACCGCGCGTCGTCGGGCATCGAGTACGCGACGCCCTCCGCCTGCCATGCCCCGGTGAACTCCCGGTAGCGAAGCGTGGATACGGAACTGCCCCAGATGACGAACGCGTCCCCCGACGTCTGCTCAAACGCGATGTCGAACGGTTCCTGGCCGCTCAACTGTGTTCCCTGGGACATCTGGACCTGGTTCCCCATGACATTCGCGGTCCCGTCCCACCGCAGGGCGTGCATCGTCTCCGAATTCGTGACCAGGCCGATGAAGACGTCGTCGTTCGTCGGCCGCGGAACGGTCCGGACCCAGCGGGGGAATGCGGGGAGAGGTGCGCCCGCATTCAGGTTCGCCCCGTCCCAGACGCCGCCAATCCGACGGCGGTACCTGAGCTGGGTCGTCCCGTCTCCGAATACGACGAGGACATCCCCCGACTGCTCCTCGTAGGCGATGTCGAACCGTCGCGAGTTGCTCGCGCCCATCGGAACGTTCCAGTTCGCGGTCCACACCCCGCCGCTCCAGGTCTGCACATAGAGGCGGTTGTTGTCCGATAGAATCCCGACGACCATCTCGGGGCCCAAGGGGGAGGGGGCGACGACGACCCACTGCTCCGTTCCCGGAACCGCCGAGGCGCTCCCCTCGGGGCCGAAGGCCGCCCCGGTCCACTCCCGGAAGCGCGGGTTCGCGGCCCCATTCTCCCCGTAGAGGGCGATGCCGTGCGCGACGAAGATGTCGAGCAGCGCCTCCCAGTCTCCCACAAACGAGGTTCCTCCGCTCGTCGCGTCCGCGTACCAGCACGCGCTCTGTCCGGGCCCCACGCTAATCGAGACCGCCGGGCCGGAACCCGGAATCGTCGAGGCGACCTTGTTCGTCGCGCACGCAGTCTCCGTCGCGTGATCCGCGTCCCGGAGGTAGAACCGCTGGTTTCCCGGGATGTCGACGAGCTCATTGGGGAGTCCGGCCGTGTCCTGTGGCCGCCCGAATCGGGTCGAGGCGCGGGGAACCCCGCCCGGACTCGGCGTGTCGGATTCGTCGGACGCGGACCGCCAGTCCGTCGTGACGAAGTGGAACGTCCGGTTTTGGGTGAGGTTCACAAGGCCTGCGGGAAACGCCGCCTCCAACCGAGTCGAGTCAATCTCGGTCGCGACGCTGGCGATCCGGCTCCATGGGATGCTCCCGCTCGCGTTGTACGCGTACAGCGCCGCGTTCAAGACCCTCCCGCCCCGGCCGACCGCCTCATAGACGAAATCCATCCCCTGGGGGACCCCGTTGACGTACGTCAGGAGGCCCGTGTCCGTCCGGTTGTCCCGGTCTATGTACGCGTATGCGTGGTCCACGCCGCGCTGCGGCGGAAGCGAGACAGGACCGATGTATCGGCGGACCGCTCGACCGCTGTAGGGGGAGGGATACCAAAGAGGGAGCGACGTCTCCAGTAAGTAATCCGTGTACGCGGAGCAGTCCGCGATCTGACACCGGTTGTAGTCGAGGACGCCGTCCTGATCCACGTCCTCGAACTGGATCGCGTCGGAGACATTGTCGTTGTTGAAGTCGTATGCCAACCCGGGGGCCATCGCGGCCTCCACATCGTCCGGTACCGTGTCCCCGTCGGAGTCGATCGTGATTGGCGTCGGCCCCGTTCTCGCGCGCGAGTTCGGGACGTCCGCACCGCCGAGGATGCGACCATCCACCCGCACGTACATGGCGACGTCCGCACCGATGACGGCGTCGTACTCTCGGAGATCGACATTGTCGTATACCGTTCCGTTGCCGCCCGCCGATCGCACGTCGTCATCCGAGTCGCCGCGAGTGGCGAAGCGATTCCAGTCGGCGAACGCTCCGTCGATTGCGATCGACGGTGGCGCCCCCGCCACGTACGCCCTCGTCAAGCCGGCGGTATCGACGGTCACGGGAGTCGCAGCCCCCGCGCTCGGGAGAATGGAGACCACGCGGAGGCCCAAGGACGCGTTCGGCGACGGCGCAAGGAGGTTCGCCGAAAGGATGAAGGAGGCCCCATTGGGCGGCGTGAGAGTCGCTCCCAGGGCGAACGTCGCGGTCGGCCCGACCGGTTGGGTCGCGAGGAGCGGGTCGCTGGCATCGAGGACGCCGTCCGCGTCCCCGTCTCGGTACAGGCTCCCCGTGATGTTCGCGTCTGGAATCGAGCCCTCTTTCATGATCGTGATGGAATCGACGCCGAGCGATGCGCCGTGCGGCGTGATTCGGAACGCGAGGAAGGGCACCGACGCACCGGACACAATCTCGGGTGCAATCGTCGCCTGAGACACCGCCAACGCGCCGAGGCGTGTACCGATCGTAACGTCGCTGGGGTCTCCGTTCCCTAGGGTGTCACCCGCGTGAAGTCGGATGCGCGCCCGATCTTCGTCGTACCGAGGCCCGAGTTCAAACCGGAGTTCGACCTCTCGATCGTTGTTCGCCGCCTCACCGCTCCCCGAGGCGACAAAGGATCGCCAATCATCGGAGCTCGGACCCGCGCGAGCCTCATCGAACACCCACGTCGTCGTTCCCTGCAGCAGGCGGTCCCAGCCGTACACCTCGAACGCGCGCTCCGCTCCGATCGAGCCGGTCTGGAATCCCGTGCCGTTGTCCCCGTCCTCATCCACGAACACGAAGAGGGAGTCGCTGCCGCCAGAGCTGCCCCGAAAGAGGAGACCCTCCACGCGGGCGTCGATCGCGAGAGCGCCCTCCGTCGCTCGGACCTTGTAGAGTCGCAGGTTGACGTCGAGGTTCCCAACTTGGTCTTGGAACGCGTCGACGTACGCGGGCACGCCATCCCAGTCCCGGAACTCCCCGTCAATCGCGATTCCTCCGGGCGGGGACTCCCAAACCAGGGTCGCCAAGATGGGCATGAGGAGCAAGAGGAGGACGGCCGCGGCGATTCCGACGACGGACCGCATCCACGAGCGCGGCGCGCCGGGTCGTGGCGGCGCCCATCGCCCGCGGCGACCGTTGGTCATTCCGGTCCCGTTCACGAGCCCGTTCACCATGCCTTCGCCGGGAGCCATCCCGCTCGTGAGCCCGGTCTGCAGGCCATCCGTCCGTCCCGCAGAGACCGCTCCGTTCGTTCGTCCAACGCCGTTCACACGCCCGCTGCCGCTTGCACGATCCATGCCGTTCACCCGACCGATTCCGTTGATCCTTCCCACGCCGTTGATGCGCCCAGTTCCATTGATGCGCCCGATTCCATTGATGCGCCCGATTCCATTGATGCGCCCCTTGCCGTTGGTCCGACCGTTCGTCCGGCCCGAGCCGTTCACGCGGCCCTCGAGGCGAGGCGCCGTGCGAGGGGCGGAGGTCCTCAGCCCCTCCCTCGCCGCGGAAAGGAGGGAATCCGCACGTTGCCGTGCCGCCGTGGCGGCGGTCCGTCGCCCGAGCCTCTCGAGCAACTCGGACTTCGTCCTCCACGCGACGACCAAGGAGGGATCCGCCCGCAGCAGGCGGTCATAGAAGTCGAGAGCACGCAGGATCTCCACCGCGTCCGCACGTGGTTCGGCGGCGGCGGGGACCTCCTTCGCCTCGACACGACGGGTGGGGATCTTCGGCGGCGCAATGTCCCGGGCCGGTTCCGTGGCGGCGATCCGGGACCAGCGCCGCGGGAGCAGGGACCGGTCGTTCTGGACCTGGAGGATGCTTAGGACCTGGAGGCGGTAGTCCTCCTCTCTCGTGGGGTTGAGGTCTGCAAGCCTCTCGTAACAGGCCACCGCTTCTCGGACCCGGCCGAGCCGTAGGAGGATGCCCGCCTTCTTCAGCCACGCGCGCTCCAGCTTCGGGTCCGACGCCAAGAGCTGCTCGTACTGGTCCAGCTCATCGAGGAGCCGGTTCTCAGGGGTGAGACCCGCCTTCTCCTCTGCGATGCGCCGCCAGCGCTCCATGAAGTCCCGCGAGATTCCAATCTCGTCCGTCGGCGGGGGCATCGGCTTGCTCGCGACCGGCTCGCCCATCCGATGGCCGCAAATCCCGCACCTCCGCGCAGAGCCCGGGACGAGTGCGCCGCAACTCGGGCAGATCGGGAAGAACTGGGTCGCCCCCTCTTCCGCGGCGGAGGCCGCCTCCGCGACCACACCCTCCTCGAACTCCACGCCGCAGGCCGGGCACTTCGTCTCATCCGCACGGAGGAACGCACCGCAGTTCGTGCAGACGAACAGGGACCCCTCGCCCGTGATCGCCTCCGGCGGCAGCGAGGCGACCGGTTCCGGGGCCGTGGGTGGCGCCTCCTCCTCGCCCTCGAGCGCCATGCCGCACCGCGGACAGACGCCCACGTCTCCGCCGACGAGCGACCCGCAATTCGCACACAGGAACAGCTCTTGCCCGGCCGGTTCCAGGAGGTCCGCGGGCCGCCTGGTCCCGCCCACGATGTCCCCCTCGACGACCTCCTCGCCTTCCAACGCCACGCCGCACCGCGGACACCGGGACGCCGCTGCGTCCACGAAGGCGCCGCAGCTTGGACACAGGTTCAACGCGCCGCGTTCGGGCCGCGCAGAGCCCGGGCGATCCTCCGCGGCGAGAGGGGCGATCGGGGCACCTCCGGCGCCGGGCTCCTCCCCCTCGAACGAGGCGTTGCAGAACGGGCATTGCGTCGCCCGCTTGGCAATCAGCGCGCCGCACTCGGGACACAGGTACAGTCCCGCGTCGTCCCCGTACTGAGGGTCTGCCCCCGGTCCCGCGGTCTCCGCGAAGTCTTTGATGCGACGGGCGAGCGAGTCCCCGATCCCGGCGATGCCGGCGATATCGACGAGCGGAGCCGCACGGAGCGCCTCGATGGACGGGAACGTCTCCGCCAACAGCGCCGCGCGCCTCCGGCTAAGGCCGGGGACAATGAGGAGCCAGGAGAGGTAGTCCTCATCCATCTAGAAAGACCGGGGACTTCGGGATATAAAGGGCTTCAGGGACTAGTTCCAACGCGTTTTCTGAGAAATCTTACATGTATCGCACACAAGATGGTTTCACTCGAGGACCGTCGTGAACGGGTCGAGGCTCAGGTCGAGCGTCTCCGAGGTTCTGCCCCGCGCAATGCGGGTGAGGATCCCGCGGTCCGTCCGCCGGAGGATCTGCGGCGTCAGCCCTTCGGACACCAGCTCCTTCAGGAGAACGTCAGCAAACGACTTCGCTCGCGCGCGGTTCGCCTCCCGGCGACGCGCGAGGAGGTCCGTCGGATAGCACCGCCGAAATCGCCCGTCCTCGATCGACGTCAGGAGCCCCTGCGTTTCGAGGAGGTTCGTGGACTTGAAGACCGCCTGCCGGCTCACGCCGAGGGACTCCGCGAGCTCCCGCTGCGTCGAGCCCGGTGCCTCCATCACCGTGCGGTAGATCTTTCGTGCGGATCCCTCTGCGAGGGCTCGGAACAATGGGCCGTCGGCGGGGTCGATGAACCCGCGCGGACAGTAGGTCGCCCCTGCCCCGCGCACGACGAGCTTCGCGGCCGTGAGTCGCTCCAGGTGGTACCGGACCGCGTTCGGGGACGCCCCGGATTGGCGGGAGAGTTCCCCCGCGGACGAACACGGACGGAGGCAGAGGAGGCGGAAGAGCTCGCGCCGCTGCGGATGCATCAAGAGGGACCCGCGCGCGCCGGGTGTCGCCCCTCCCTCCTCGTGCGCAATCGCCTTCTCCAGCGCTCGGCCGATCCCCCGGCCCACGTCATTCCTCCCCAAACTCCGCGACGATGTGGGAGAGGATCTCCTCGGGCTTCAATCCCTTGAAGTCGTCGTCCGTCAGGAGGTCGAGGGCCTTTCGGATGCGCTCTCGCGTCGCTTCCGGCAGAGCCGTCCTCGTGGCGAGCATCGCCTTCAGCTGGCCGGGGATCTTGGTCGAGGTCGTGCGCTTGAACCCGCCGTGATCGACGATGAGGCCGAGGCCCTTCACGATCTGATACGCATGCCAGTCGTCGCTGTGCCGGCTGGAGCGCGCCTTCACGATCTTCAGGCGACGCGAGGGGTTTCCCTCCATGGGCTTGTACCGGAGGTGGATCACGGCGTCCGCGAGGTACATGGGGATCACCGTCTCCGGTCCCGTGAGGTCCCCCGCGCCGTGCTCCTCGAGAGTCGCGAGCACGGTGCCGACCTTCCGGGTCTCCTTGAGCATGAACCCGATCAGGTCGCGCTGCTCGTACATGTCCTTCGTCGTCCACATGACGGGCGTGAGCGGGTCGATCGCAATCCGGGCGTTCGCCCCGCGCCAGTCCTCCACGAACGAGGGCAGCTCCTTCCGGATGAAGTTGGAGAACTCCCGACCGGAAGCGTCGATGAACACGAGCGTCTCGTCGTCCATGTAGTCGAGGATGTCGGACCATCCCATCTCCACGGCCTCGCGGATGATCTGCTCCTTGTTCTCATCGAGCGAGACGAAGATCCCCTCCTGGTCTTCGACGAGGGCGCGGCGGATGAATTGGGTCGCGAACGTGGTCTTTCCGGCTCCCGACGCGCCGATCACGACCGTCGTGGACTTCTCGTTGAACCCCCCGTCGAGAAGCGGGTTGAGCCCGAAAATTCCGGTGCGAACCTTGCGCACGGGGTTCCATGC
>Ga0209002_10001269_pt1 | contig 20356 bp, 18 predicted proteins | sample Rifsed16ft2_FD_184010 | JGI IMG/M metagenome (GOLD analysis project Ga0209002, IMG submission 184010) | Soil microbial communities from Rifle, Colorado, USA - sediment 16ft 2 (version 2) | ecosystem: Environmental > Terrestrial > Deep subsurface > Rock core/Sediment | place: Rifle, Colorado... | reverse complement strand
TCCGCCATTGCCGACGACGAGGACCTTCATGCGCCGCCTGAAGGTGACATGCGCCTCGTACGCTGTCAACCACGCCCCTCGAGCCCCCTACCTCCCCTGCACGCGGCGGTAGACCTCGCGGGCGGGGAGGCCGAGGCGACGGGCCGCCTCCTTCACTGCCTCGCGCCGGGTCCGGCCCTCGGCGACGAGTTGCGCGTACAGCGCCTCCGGCTCTCCTCCGGGCGTCTCCCGTCGAGACCCCGCCCCTGCGACGACGACGGTGACCTCGCCCCGGACTTCTCCCCGCCCGGCGAGGAGGTGCTGCAGCTCCCCGAGCCGGCCCGGGAGGTACTCCTCATGGAGCTTCGTCGCCTCTCGACAGAGGAACGCCTCGCGATCCCCGAGGATCTCGGCCATGTCCGACAGCGCGGCAATCAGCCGGCGTGGAGATTCATAGAACACGAGCGTGGGCCCGACCTCGATGAGCTCGGTCAGGGCCCGACGTCGGGCGCCGGCGCGGGGGGGCAGGAAGCCGACGAAGAGGAAGCGGTCCGTGGGAAGGCCGGAGACGGACAGCGCGGCGAGGACGGCACTCGGCCCGGGGACGGGGACCACGGGGATGCCCTCCGCCCGCGCGTCGCGCACGAGCCGATAACCGGGGTCGGAGATCCCCGGGGTCCCCGCGTCCGACACGAGAGCGACGCTTCGACCCGCGCGGAGCACCCTCAGGATGCCCTCCCCCTTGGAGCGCTCGTTGTGCTCGAAGTACGACGTGGTGGGGGTTGCGATCCCATGCGCGCGCAGGAGCTTTGCCGTCTGCCGGGTGTCCTCGCAGGCCACGAGGTCGACCTCGCGGAGGACCCGGATGGCCCGCAACGTGACGTCATCGAGGTGGCCGACAGGCGTTGCCACCACGTGCAGGGTTCCGGCCGTGCGTCGGGACGGGTCCAGCGTCAACTCGCTCACCTCCAGCCCTTTGCTTGACACCCCCCGCCGGGGTGACCTAGCATCGTCGTCCATCAAGTATCCGGCGTTTTTCCGCCTCAGTCAGGGGGTGTCAGAGGTTGGCCGAGATCAAAGTGCAGGAGGGCGAGTCCATCGAGAACGCCCTCCGCCGGTTCAAGCGGAAGGTCCAGCAGGAGGACATCATCAAGGACATCAAGAAGCACAGCTACTACCTGAAGCCCGGTGACCGGCGGCGCGCCAAGCACGCGCTGGCGCGCAAGCGCAGCCGCAAGAAGCTCCGCCGCGAGGGCGACTGAGGCTCCTCCGCCGGGGGTGCGGTCGAAGCCCTCGCGAGGGCAGGGATGGAGTTCCGGGACAAGAGCCTCGCCTGTGTCGATTGCGGGAATCCGTTCGTCTGGACCGCCGGCGAGCAGCTCTTCTACCACGACCGCAACTTCAAGCACGAGCCGAAGCGCTGCAAGGAGTGCAAGGCCCGCCGCCAGAGCCGGGGCTCGCGGGCCGGTGAGCGCGCATCACACTCGGTCGTATGCCCCGAGTGCGGACGGCAGGCGACGGTGCCGTTCAAGCCCACCCAGGGGCGCCCGGTGTACTGCCGGGAGTGTTTCGAGCGGCGTAGGGCAGTCTGAAGCCCTCGCCCGCCGGAGCCACGCGCGTTGACTTCGCGAGCGAGCGCGTGGTAGCGTGGGGCCTCTTTCGACAGCCATAAGCCCGCACGGAGAGAGCCGCCATGAAGATCGTCGAGCGCCAGGTCGGTGACGTCGTGATCCTGGACCTGCACGGGAAGATCCTGATCGGAGAGGGGGACGACGACCTCCGCGAGGCCGTGACCAGGCTGGCCGACGGCGGGAAGACCAGGATCCTGCTCAATCTGGCCGATGTCCCCTACGTGGACTCCGCCGGCCTGGGCGAGATCGTCCGTACCTACACCACGGTCAGCCGCAAGGGTGGAAAGCTCAAGCTGCTCAATCTCACCCGGAAGATCCAGGATCTGCTCTCGATCACCAAGCTCCTGACCGTTTTCGAAACGTACGATTCCGAGTCCGAGGCGGTCAGCAGCTTCAAGCCCTGACCTTCACGGATGGGCGCGCCCGCCCCGGGGCCGCCCGCTCCCGGGCGCACCCCGGGCCGAGCGTCGATGAGCCTGCCTCGAGCGATCCTGGTCTCGCTGCGGCCCCACCAGTGGACGAAGAACCTGGTGATCTTCGCCGCCCTCGCGCTCTCCAAGCACCTCTTCGAGCCCGAGGCCGTCGCGCGCACCACCCTCGCCTTCGTCGTCTTCTGCGCCCTCTCCGGCGCCGTCTACCTCGTCAACGACCTCTCCGATCTCGAGCGCGACCGCCTTCACCCGCGCAAGCGGGGGCGCCCGATCGCGAGCGGTGCCCTCTCCCTGCTCGTCGCGCGCTGGGTGGCGCTCGCGATGGGTCTGGCGAGTCTCGGCTTCTCCCTCCTGCTCGGCCGCGGGTTCGCGCTGGTGGCGGTGGGTTTCCTCGGCCTCAACCTGGCCTACTCCTTCGTCCTCAAGAACGTGGTCATCCTGGACGTGATCGCGATCGCCATCGGCTTCGTGCTCCGCGCGGCGGCGGGAGCGATCGCCATCGGCGTGAGGATCAGCGACTGGCTCCTCGTGTGCACGATCCTGCTCGCCCTCTTCCTGGCCCTCGCCAAGAGGCGACACGAGCTGGTTTCTCTCAACGACACCGCTGCGTTTCACCGAGCGATCCTCGCCGAGTACAGCCCCTACCTCCTGGACCAGATGATCGCGGTGGTGACCGCCTCTTGCGTGACCGCCTACGCCTTCTACACGCTGGCCCCGGAGACGATAGAGAAGTACCGTACGGACCGCCTCGCGCTCACGATCCCCTTCGTGCTCTACGGGATTTTCCGCTATCTTTACCTTGTCCACCGCCGGGAGCAGGGCGGGAGCCCTACGGACGTGCTCCTGACCGACCGCCCGCTCCTGGTGGCGGTCGCGCTGTGGGCGGCGACGATCGTGGCGATCGTCTATGCTGCGGGCGGGGCGCCGATGCCGCGTGGGTGACGGGGTACGGGCTATGAGCTTCGAGATCCGGGCGGAGGGGGTCGACGTCGAGGCCGTCATGCGTACGATCCGCGAGCGAATCGCGGATCGCAAGCGCCGCGGGGTCCTGACCGAGGAGGAGCTGCGCTGGATCACGGGCCAGCCACTGCAGGGGGTCCTGGAGGCGGGGGACATCCGCCGCGATCTGATGGCGGAGTTCCGACGACGGGACGGAAGCTGGAACTTCTCCTTCGACGCCGCGACCCTCTACCGCTCGAGCCGGGGCCGCGCGGGGCGGGCGCTGGAGGCGGTGCGCCGAGCGCTCCGGCCGCTGCAGAAGCTCTTCTGGAATCCCAACCCGATGATCTCCGCGCTCTCGCGGCAATCGGACCTCAACCGATACTACGTCCACCTCTTCCATAACCTCGCGGTGGAGGTCACGCGGCTGAGCCTCGAGGTCGACGAGCTACGGCGGCGCAACCTGGAGCTGGAGGCGCGGCTGGAGGCGCTCGCCCGGCGCGAGAAGGTCGTGGAGTCGATGATGGCAGAAGGCGGGGGGCGTGGCGGCTCGGGGTCGGGGCCGGCCCACGGATGACGAGATCCGGGCGCCGAGCGCACCAGCTCCTCGCTGCGCTCTCCTACGGTGACGCCATCTCGAACGAGGCCCTCGCCATCCAGGGTCATCTCCGGGGGGCGGGTTACGAGTCGGACATCTTCGCGGAGAAGGTGCACCCCCGAATGGCTCATCTCGCTCGGCCGCTGTGGGAGTACCCGGACGTCTCCTCTCCGGAGACGGTGTGCCTCTTCCACTTCTCGATCGGCAGCGCGGCCGGGCGGCTCATCCATCCGGCGCGGGACAGGCTGGTCGTGATCTACCACAACATCACGCCCGCCCGCTTCTTTCTCGGCTTCCACCCGCATCTCGCCGGGCTGTGCCATCACGGCCGGCGCGAGCTCGCCGCCTTCGCCCCCCGCGCCGAGCTCGCGCTCGGCGACAGCGAGTTCAACCGCCGGGAGCTCGAGGAGGTCGGCTATGGCCGCACGGGGGTGCTCCCGATCGTCCTCGACCTCTCGCGCTACGATCGAACGCTCTCGCCGGTGATCCGCCGGCAGTTCGACGATGGCCGCACCACCATCCTCTTTGTGGGCCGCATCATCCCCAACAAGCGGATCGAGGACCTCATCCGCGCCTTCGCCGTCTACCAGAAGGGCTTTGGGACGAAGAGCCGGCTCCTGCTGGTGGGCGACCACCGGGGCTTCGAGCGCTATCTCGATCGATTGCGGGAACTGGTGGACGAGTTGCGGATCGACGAGGTCGTCTTCACCGGGCTCGTCGACGACGACGAGCTCTACGCCTTCTACCGGCTGGCCCAGGTCTTTGTCTGCCTGTCCGAGCACGAGGGCTTCTGCGTGCCCCTGCAGGAGGCCATGCGCTTCGGTCTGCCCGTCGTCGCCTTCGACGCGGGGGCGGTCCGGGACACGCTCGGGGGCGGCGGGATCCTGCTGAGGGAGAAGCGGCCGGAGCTGGTGGCGGGGCTCGTCGACGCGTTGGTGCGCGATGGCGGGCTCCGGCGCGCCGTGCTCGAATCGCAGGAGAAGGCGATATCGCGGATCCGGGCCGCCGACTTCGGCGCCCTCCTGATGGACCGCCTGAGCGGAGTACTCGACCGGTCGGTCGCGGGGCCAACCTCGAGATGAGGATCGACCAGTGGGTCCCCGCGCTGCACCGCGGGGACGCCATCGGCGACTCCGCGCGCCTGATGCGCGACGCGTTCCGGTCCTGGGGTCACGTCGCCGACGTCTATGCGCTCGAGCTCGACGGCGACCTCGAGGGGGACGGGCGCCACTTCTCTTCGTTCCGTCCGGGCGGAAAACAAGACGTCGTCATCCTCCACTACGCCCTGCCCTCGCCTCTCAACGCCGCCCTCCGCGAGCACCGCGGCCGGCGGGTGCTGATCCACCACAACATCACTCCCCCCGAGTTCTTTGCGGGCTGGGACGAGGAGATGGTCCGCATCTGCCGCCTCGGGCGTGAGGAGCTCCCGAGCCTCGTCCCCCACGTGGATCTCGCTCTCGGCGACAGCGAGTTCAACCGCCTCGAGCTCGAGGCGGCGGGCTTTCCGCGCACGGGCGTCCTCCCGATCTATCTGGACTTCGCACGCTACGGCGAGAGGGCCGACCCCGTCTCGCAAGCGATGCTCGAGGACTCCCGCACCAACCTCCTCTTCGTGGGCCGGCTGGCGCCCAACAAGCGCCCGGACGACCTCGTGCGGCTCGCCAGCGTCTGGAAGCGCTTCATCTCCCCGGAGGTCCGGCTCGTCATCGCTGGAAGGCCCTGGCGTCGCCGGGGCTATCTCGACGCCCTGCGCGCCTTCTCCTACGAAGAAGGCCTCACGCCCTCGGAGGTGGTGTTCCTCGGGCACGTGGACCACCGGCAGCTGCTCGCCTGCTACCGCACGGCCCGAGTGTTCGTGTCGATGAGCGAGCACGAAGGCTTCGGCGTGCCTCTCGTGGAATCGATGCTGATGGACGTGCCCGTGCTCGCCTACGCCGCGGCCGCCGTCCCCCACACCCTGGGCGGGGCGGGGGTCGAGTTTAACGAGAAGCGCTTCATGGAGGTCGCGGAGCTCGCCCAACTGCTCGCCTCGGACGAAGGGCTTCGCGCGGCGGTGCTTCGAGGCCAGGAGCGCCGGAGGGCCGCTTTCGCTCCGGAAGCGGTGGAGGCGTCGCTGCGGACGTACGTCGAGTCGCTGTGAGGGAACGCCCCGAGGTCGCCTTCGTCGTTCAGCGCTACGGGACGGACGTGGCCGGCGGCTCGGAGTTCCTCGCCCGCGCGGTGGCGGAGCGGCTGGCCGCCGAGTACCGCATACAGGTCTTTACCACCTGTGCCCGCGACTACGTGACGTGGCGGAACGAGCTTCCGGAGGGCAGCGAGACGATGAACGGCGTCGAGGTGCGGCGCTTTCGCGTGGCGGAGGAGCGCGACCTCCAGGCGTTCAACGCCTTCTCGGAGACCCTCTTCGATCGGCCCCATCGCGAGGAAGACGAGCTCGAGTGGCTGCGGCGCCAGGGGCCGTACGTGCCGCGCCTCGTCGAGGCGCTCGGGGCGGAACGGGAGAGGTTCGCGGCGGTGGTGTTCTTCACCTACCTCTACTACCCGACCTACTGGGGGCTTCGCGCGGCCCCCGAGCGCGCGGTTCTGGTTCCGACCGCCCACGACGAACCCCCGCTGCGCCTGGGCATCTATCGGGAGGTCTTCTCGCGTCCACGCGCCTTTGCCTTCCTCACGCGACCCGAGGAGCAGCTTGTGCGCGAGCGATTCCCCATCCGCGATCGCCCCGCCCTGGTGGCCGGCATGGGGGTGGCGGTGCCGGAAGCCCCGCACGAGGGTGAATTCCGGTCGCGCCACGGCCTGGAGACGTCCTACGTGCTGTACGCGGGACGGATCGACGCCGGCAAAGGCTGTGCGGAGATGCTCTCCTTCTTCGAGCGCTACCAGCGCGGGCGATCGGAGGCGGCGGAGCTCGTTCTGATCGGCCGGCTGGCGATGAGCGAGCCCCGGCAGGATGGCGTCCGCTACCTCGGCTACCTAAAGGAGGCGGACAAGTCGGCGGCGATGGCGGGGGCGCGGGCGGTGGTGTGTCCCAGCCCCTACGAGAGCCTGTCTATCGTGCTCCTGGAGGGGATGTCCCTCGGCGTCCCTGGGCTCGTCAGCGCGCGCTCGGCGGTGCTCAAGGACCATTGCCTCCGCTCGAACGGCGGCCTCTTCTACGCGGACGGCGACGAGTTCGCGGAGGCGCTCGACCTCCTGGTGCGTGACCGGGCACTGCGCGAGGCCCTCGGTGCGGGCGGCCGGCGTTACGTGCGCCAGGAGTACCGGTGGGAGGAGGTACTCGCGCGCTGGCGCTCGCTCATCGACGCCGTGGGCCGTTAGGTGTGCCCGGCCGATCAGCGTAGAGTCTTGAGCTGCTCGAGGACGGCTTCCGCCACCGCGGCGCCCTTGAGGACGGAGGCGGCGCGCGCGATCTGCCGGATCGCCTCCTCCACTGCCTCCACCCCCGCCCCCCGCTCGATCTCCGAGCGCGCGCGCTGGTAGTGCTTCTGCACGACGCTCTCGCCGACGGGGCCCAGGAGCGCCACGCACTCGTCGCGGATGTGCACGAGGCGGGTCAGCAGCGCCGTCGCCCCCGTGCCCGGTTCCGGCCTGGCCGCCGCCGCCGCGGGAGCCGCGGGTGCACTTGGGACCGGCTCTGGCGCCGGGGATGTCGTCCGGGCCGCCGGGGGGGCGGGGCCGGACGGGCCGGAGGCTCGGCGCGCCGGCGTCGGGACAGACGCCGCCGGCGACGCCGGGGCCGAAGCGCGGACGGCGAGGGCGGGACCCGACGGCTCCTTGAGGCGGATGAGTCCCGTCGCCACGAGGCCGTAGAGCAGCTTCGCGGCGTCGAAGACGCTCAGCCCGGTCGTGGCCGCGATCGCCTTCAGGCTGCGCTGGCCGTCGATCTTGGACAGGAGCAGCCACTCCATGGTGTTGAGGTTGATCTGGCCCTCCCGGTTCTCGAGGATGACGAACTCGGGGACGAGGTCCACGGAGGGGATCTTCTTCGAAAGCACCCGCCACTCGTCGAGACGGCGGGCCGCTTCCATCAGGAGGTTGGTGTTGCTCTTCGAGATCGAGTGTCGCGGGGCGGCCACACCCGCCTCGAAGCGGAACTCCCCCTCCTTCCAGATCGCGAGCGAGTAGACGGCCTCCTCGCCGAGAAGGTCGTCCACCTCCGCATGCACGATCCGGCCATCCAGGAGGAAGATCCGGCCGCGATGAGGTCCCTCCGTGAGGTGGAAGACGCCCGTCTTCCCGCTTACGCTGACCAGTTGGATGATGTCCGGGAGGTGAAGCTCAGCGAGCGAGCCCTGGAAGGCCATGAGGGTAGAGGGTGGAACCTCAGCCGCTAAGTCCCGTGGTTCCCGCCAATTAGCGGGAAACAGGCTATCAGGCCCACCTGCCGATGTCAAGATCGGTCTCTCTCAGGCGGGAGTGGACTTTGCCGCGGCCTCCTCCTCCCGCACCACGCCCCGGCGCTCGCGATCCCGCGGGAGCGGGATCGCATGCCGCTTGATCATTTCGTTCAGTGTGGTGGGCTTGAGCCCCAGCAGCCGGGCGGCGTCCTTCTGGACCCCTCCCGTTGCTTCGAGGGTCGACTCGATCAGCCTGCGCTCGAAGCTGGCGATGATCTCTCGCAGGTTGATGCCCTCCGGCGGGACCGAGACCTGCGGGAGGTGGAAGCTGGGGCTGCTCTTCACGTGCTCCGGGATGAGATCGGGGGAGATGAGCTGCGTGGTCGTGAGCACGACCCCGCGCTCGATCACGTTCTCCAGCTCTCGCACGTTCCCGGGCCAGTCGTAGTCCATCAGGGACTGCAGGACGTCGGGCGTCACCCCCTCGACCTCCTTGCCGTTCTCCCGCGCGTACTTGTCGACGAAGTGCTGGACGAGGGCGGGGATATCCTCCTTCCGCTGACGCAGGGGCGGCAGCTGGATCGCGATCACGTTGAGCCGGTAGTACAGGTCCTCGCGGAAGCGGCCCTCCTCGACCGCGCGATGGAGGTCGATGTTGGTCGCCGCCACCACGCGGACGTCGACCTTGATCGTGTCGATCCCGCCCAGGCGCATGAACTCCCGCTCCTGCATGACGCGCAGGAGCTTCGCCTGGGTCTCGAGGGGGATGTTGCCGATCTCGTCGAAGAAGAGGGTGCCCTTGTCCGCGAGCTCGAAGAGCCCCTTCTTGGCGTAGACGGCTCCGGTAAAGGCGCCCTTCACGTGACCGAAGAGGTTTGACTCCAGCAGGTCCGGGGGCAGGCTGCCGGAGTTGACGACCACGAACGCCTTGTCCTTTCGCGGGGAGTGGGCGTGGATAGCCTTGGCCACGAGCTCCTTCCCCGTGCCGCTCTCCCCGACGACCAGGATCGTGGAGCGCGAAGGGGCGGCCTGGGAAACGAGCTGAAAGACCTGGAGCATCCTCGGGCTCTTGCCGACGATCTCCATGAAGCGTCCCTGGTCGCGAAGCGCGGTGCGGAGCTGGCGGTTCTCGTCCTGGAGCCGCCGCTGGTTGAGGCCGTTGGCCAGGATGTGGAGCAGCTCCTCGTGCTTGAAGGGCTTGGCGACGTAGTCGAAGGCCCCCTTCTTCATGGCGGCGATCGCCGTCTCCACCGAGGCGTAGGCGGTGATCATCAGCACCACGAGCTCGGGATCGATCCGCTTCAGCTCCTCCAGCACCTCGATCCCGTCCATCTCCGGGAGCATCATGTCGACGATGGCGGCGGCGTAGCCGCCCCTGCGGGCGACGGCCAGGCCCTGGGGACCGTTCTCGGCGAGCGAGACCCCGTAGCCGGCCTGGATGAGCAGGCTTCGGAGGACGTCGCGCATCACCTCCTCGTCGTCGACGACGAGGATGGACTCCTGGTTCATCTCACCTCTGCTCGGCCGCCTCCTGCAGGACGAGCGCGGGCAGGGCCACCTGGAAGGTCGTGCCCTGACCGGGCTCGCTCTGCACGAAGATGGCCCCGCCGTGCTCCTGCACGATGCCGTAGGACACGCTCAGGCCGAGTCCGGTCCCGCGGCCCATGCCCTTCGTGGTGAAGAAGGGGTCGTAGATCCGCCGGATGTGCTCACGGCGGATCCCGTGCCCGGTGTCCTTGACCTCGACGACCACGGTGTCGGCGTCGGCGTGGGTGGCGAGGGTCAGCCAGCCTCCGCGGCGCATGGCGTCGCGAGCGTTGAGGATCAGGTTGAAGAAGACCTGCTGGATCCGGTTCTCGTTCCCGCGGATGGGCGGCAGCTCGTGGGCGAGCTCCTTCCGCAGACGGATCCGTGAGCTCTCGAGCTGGTGCTCGACGAGCGACAGGACGTCCAGGAGCGCCTTGTTGACGTCGACGCGTTCGTACTCCGTTCCGCTCGAGCGCGAGAAGTTGAGCAGGCTGTTGACGATCTTGGCCGCGCGGAAGCTCTGCTTCTCGATTCTCTCGAGCAGCTCCTGGCGCGGGTCGTCCGTCTCCAGCTGACCGCGGAGCAACTGGGTGTAAGAGGAGATGCCCGCGAGCGGGGTATTGACCTCGTGGGCGACGCCGGCCGCGAGCAGGCCGATGGAGGCCATCTTCTCCGAGTGCTGCAGATGCTCCTCCAGCCGCACCCGCGCCGTCACGTCATCGAAGATGAGGATCGTGCCGCAGCGCTCGCCGGGCCCCGTCTGGAACGGGGCCACGGAGACGTTGACCATCAGACCCCGGCTGTCGGGCGTGGGCAGGTGCAGCTTGAAGATGTGCGCGATCTCCTCCCGGTCGCCGAGCACCAGGCTTCCCCGCAGGGCCTCGAGAAAGGCGGGGGGGAGGATCTCGTCGAGGCTGCGGCCGACCGCATCGCGCCGCGGACGTCCGTAGAGCCCCTCCATGGCCCGGTTCCACCGCGCCACCCGGCCCTCGAGGTCGAGGACGACGATGCCGGAGTCGAGGCTCTCGAGGATGTTCTCGCTGTACTCGGTGAGCCCCTGGAGCTCGCGCGCCTTCTGCTGCAGGCTGCGGTAGAGCCGCCCGTTCATGATCGCGCTCGCGGCCTGCGCCGCGAGCGTCTTGAGGGTGTCGACCTCCTCGCTGTTGAGAGGGTCGAGGCCGTCCTTGCGTCCGGCGCCGAGCACCGCGATCAGCTCACCCTTGACACGGCAAGGAAAGAACCAGGCCAGTCCCAGCGGCGCCACGTCCGGGAAATCCTCCGGCGCCGCCTCCACGTTGACGGGGTGCCCGGTCTGGAGCGTGCGCATCAGCGCGCCGTCCGTCGGCAGCCGCGCCGCCTCCGTGCCCCGCGGGAAGCCCCGCGCCCGGAAGGGCGCGAACACCCCCTCGCCCTCGGGCAGGAACAGAGCCGCCTCCGAGAGCCCGAGAGCGGCGACGATCCCCTCCAACAGGCGGTCGCTCGTGCGCTCGAGGTCGAGGTCGGCGTTGAGGTCCTCGGACAGACGCACCAGCGCCTCGCGCGAAGAGTAACGCTCCCGGTAGAACAGCCGGTCGATGACCTCCTGAATGCGGCTCTTGACGGGCGTGAAGAGAAGCACCACGACCAGCGCGCTCAAGAGCGCGATGAGTGTCGTGCGCGGCTCCTCCCCCCCGGCCAGGAAGACGTCGCCCAGCCCCACGGTGAGGAGGGCGATCCCCACCATCGCCGCCACTGCGAGTACGAAGCCGAAGGCGCGGCGAAAGATGAGCTCCACGTCCATCAGTCGATGCTTGACCACCGCGTAGGCGAGCGAGAGCGGGATGAGCGCGAGCGGGATGTAGCCTGCCAGCTCCATGGCGAGGCTGGGCTCGCGACCGAGCGCGAAGGGCAGGGCGTAGAAGGAGAGAAACGGGAGAACCCCAGTGCCCGTTCCCCAGACCAGCCACTTCATCTGGCGGCGAGCGGTCAGGCTGCGGGTTCGGCGGTAGGCGTCGAGCAGGACGGCGAAGGCGAGGGTGAACAGCGCCGCGAAGTAGACGGGTTGGGCCCGGTCGACCACCTCCACCAGGGTCCACAGCGTGCCCGTCCCCCCGCCGGCGGCGAAGAGGCTGTGGCCGGTGATCACGGCTCCGGCGAGAACGAGCGCGGGCATGTAGAGAGCGGGGACCAGCCACTGTCGCTGGGCGCGGAGGCGCCGCTCGGGGAACGTCAGGCAGAAGTGCAGGAACACGACGGGGAGGAACAGGATCGCGAGGTGATCCGTCCAGAACAGCGTCCAGTCGAGCAGGTTGAGCCGTCCCGTGTAGGATGTCGAGTAGAGCAGGAAGAACAGAACGCAGATGGCGTAGAAATGAAGCGAGGCCCGGTCCGCCGGCCGCCTCAGCATGACGACCGTGCCGACGACGAGGCTGAAGAAGCCGATGAGCGACAGGTAGTAGAAGAGGCTGACGTTGCCCTGGAGCAGGGGCCGGATCGTGACCGTGAGTGCCCGGCGCTCCTGCTCCCGCAGCAGGGTATAGCGGGCACGGTCCCCGGTCTGCCGGCTGGCGAGGACCTCCTCCATCCGGCGGGGTGTCAGCACCTCCTCGCCGTCAACGGCGAGCAGCATGTCGCCGGCACGGACGCCGGCTCGCGCCGCCGGTCCCCCGGGCGACAGGCGCGCGGCCACGAGACCCTGCGGCGTGGCGCGCCAGAACACACCGTCGTCCATCTGCGTCCAGGTCGCCTTCGTGACCATGTTGGCGACACCGAGGGCGGCGAGCAGCAGGCCGGCGAGTACGACCAGGGCGTTCTTGAGGCGTCGCGGCGTCATCGGACGTGTCGTGGCCTGGCGGCCACGAGATTCAACCCCTTGTTCGATAGCGAGCAAGCGACGTGCCGGCGTGGTCCAGACACGACGATGCCCAACTCCTCGTTAGAAAGCGATTTGGACGCGCGGAGGGTCCTTTGAATCCAAGCGATCGGACTGAAAACCAAAGGAATGGATCCGTCTCTGGGATCAAAAAAAAGGCCCACTGGGAGCCACGGGGCCGGGCGCAGGTGCGACCTCTGGAGCAAGCCCACCTCAGAAGCGCACCGAGATGCCCCCCACCACCCGGGTCGGCGGATCCTGAACGACGAGCTCGTCCAAGAAGCCGCCCTCGGACGCCTCGTAGAAGAGATTACGCACCGCGAGCAGGATCTCCCAGTCCGCACGCGTGATCGGCTGCAGGAAAGGCAGCCCCTGGGCGAGCTGCACGTCGAAGCGGGTCGTCATCGCGGCGCCGCGCCCGACGCCGGGCGGCGCCGGCTGCTCGTCCGACAGGGTGTTGACCCGATAGAAGGCCGAGACGCGAGTGTCGGTCCAGTCGATGAAGGTCTCGAGGTGGGCCACGAGGTCGTGGAACGCCGCTTCCTCGAGTGAGAGGAGAGGCACTCCATCCGGGGTCGTGTACGGCAGGCGTCCCTGCCGGCGTGCATGGCCGAATGTATACGTCACGGACCCGCTCATCAGGCCACCGAAGTGCCGACCCACCGTGAAGCCGAGGCCTCGGACACCCACGTCACCCGCGTTGCGGATCCTGAGGTCGCGATCCGCCCCCAGGAACTGGCCGAGCATCTGGTCTCGCGTGTCCTCGCGGAAGGCGAGCGCGCCGAGGTGTGCGCTGCCGAGCGAGCGATCGAGGGCCAGCTCGTAGCGGAGCGTTCGGGACGGGCGCAGCCCCCGGTCCAGCGTCGCCCAGGCGACCGCGGGTGAGGTGGCGAGGGTCGAGAGCGTGAGCAGGTCCCCTCCGGGGGCCAGCGTCCGCGTGCCCGCCGAGCAGCGAACGAGAGTCTTCGGGTCCCCGCGCAGCTCGATCTGCACGACGGCGTCGACGTGGTTGGGGTCCTTGAGGAAGCCGAGGTAGGAATAGCGCGCACCCGCGCTCGCGCTCATCCAATGGCTGAGGCGCCAGTGGTCGCTGAGGAACAGGGCGCCGAACGACCGATCCGGGCCGACGCCCGCCTCGTCGACCATCGAGCTGCGCAAGAGCGCCGTCCCGTAACCCGCCCCCGCCTGAATCTCGTGCCCACCGCCGGGCTCGACCATGAACTCGGCCGCCATTCTCCATGTGCGGCCCTCGTTCTCGGAGAGCAGGCCCCCGAGGCTCCACATCACCCCGTCCGCGAGGCGGCCCTGAAGCTGCAGGGCGCCGCGGCCCCCCGCCGGCAGCGCCGCGGGCGCGAGGGACTCTCCGGGGCCGTGGGAGGTCGCCACGAGCTCGAGGCGGCCCAAGAACCCCCCGATCTCCGGGGGCGGGGCCACGCTGCCGGCGAGAGACAGCGCGGCGGGCGGCTCCTCGCCGGGCAACTCGTGGGCGGTCGTCTCCAGCACCGAGCGCCTCTTGTGACGCAGCAGCCAGAACCACTCGCGCCGACCTGTCTCCTCCTCCGTCTCCGGTGGCGGGCCCGCGAGATCCGGCTCGGTTTCACGGCGGGGGGTGAGGCTCACCGTGTACAGCGAGTCGCGGTCCGGCAGCACCGTGATCCGTCGAGCCGCCGAGGGCTCGTGCCCGCTGCCGATGGTGCGAAGTGTGTAGGAGCCGGCGGGAAGCGAGGGGAGGATGAACTGGCCCTGGTTGTCGGAGAGGGCGAAGAGGCTTCCACCCCGGATGCCCTTGCCGAACACCGAGATCACCGCCCCGGCGACCGGCACGCCCCGCGTGTCCTCCACCCAGCCCACGAGGGCTCCGCCATCGCTCGCAACCGCAGGGGCGGCCAAGAGCGTGGAAACCGCGACCAGCGCACAGCCTCGACGGTGGCTGATGCTCAACGCTCTGTCCTCCAGAGGGATCGCCGCGTCCAGCCGCCAACGCTATCAGCGGGGGCGGCAGGCTGTCAACTACGACCCCTTGGGGGAGGCACCCCACGCCCCCGCCGCATCATGCCCCTGCGGCTGCCGTGTGCTATAAGGGCTGCGCCCCGCCGGGGTCGCGCCCATGCCCAGGACATACGACATCAGCGTTCCCCTCACGGCCGGGATGCCGCTCTACCCCGGCGACCCCCCATTCGAGATCGAAGCGCTGCCGCACGACGGGGCCGCACCTTATGTCATCTCGCGCCTCGGGCTCTCGACTCACTCCGGGACGCACGTCGACGCCCCCGCCCACTTCCTGCCCGGGGGCGCCACCGTGGATCAACTGCCGGTCGACATCCTGGTGGGCAAGGCGCGCGTGGTCGAGCTTCTGGAGCAGGAGCGGATCGAGCGGGCCGACCTCGAGGCCCAGGACATGCGGGACGATCTGCGTGTCCTGATCAAGACGCGCATGTCCGGGCTGATGCAGAAGTCCGCCTTCCAGGAGGACCACGTCTACCTTGCACGTGACGCCGCTCTCTACCTCGCGCAGGCCGGGATCAAGCTGGTGGGCTTCGACTACCTCTCCATCGACCGATACGGCGCGACCGACTTCCCCGCGCATCGGGCCCTCCTCGATGCGGGGGTCGTGATCGTGGAGGGCCTCGACCTCTCCGATGTCCAGGCGGGTGAGTACGACCTCTTTTGCCTCCCGCTGCGCATCGGGGGTGGGGACGGAGCCCCGGCCCGAGTGCTCCTGCGGTCACGGGGCTGAAGATCGCGCACGGGAGGGCGGCCCTTGAACGTCCTGCTCCTGCGCGACGCGGTGGCGGTGCTCCTCGCGGGCGGGGCCGGTGAGCGCCTCTACCCTCTCACCCGCGAGCGCGCCAAGCCGGCGGTCCCCTTCGGCGGGCCCTACCGCATCATCGATTTCACGCTCTCCAACTGCGTGAACTCCGGCCTGCGGAAGGTCTTCATCGCCACCCAGTACAAGTCTCAGAGCCTGAACCGCCATGTTCGCCTCGGCTGGAGCGTCGTGAACCACGAGCTCGGCGAGTTCATCGAGGTACTTCCCCCCCAGAAGCGGGTGGGCGAGCACTGGTACCTGGGCACCGCGGACGCCGTCTACCAGAACCTCTACGCGATCGAGCGTGAGCACGCGCGGTGGGTCATCGTGCTCTCCGGCGACCACATCTACAAGATGGACTACGGCAAGATGCTCGACGTCCACATCGCGCGCGGGGCGTCCCTCACCGTCGGAACGATCGAGGTGCCGCTCGCGGAGTCGCGCCGCTTCGGGGTGCTGGAGGCGGACGGCGACGGACGGGTGACCGGCTTCCGGGAGAAGCCGGAGGCGGCGCCGCCCGCCCCTTGGAACGCCGACGCGTGCCTCGGGTCCATGGGCATCTACGTTTTCGACACCGACGCGCTCGTCCGCGAGCTGCGGCGCGACGCCGAGGAGAGCGGCAGCCACGACTTCGGCCGCGACGTCATCCCCCACCTGGTGGGGGCGGGGGAGCGCGTGTACGCCTATCTGTTCTGGGACGAGAACAGGAAGGAGTCGCAGTACTGGCGCGACGTGGGGACGCTGGATGCCTACTACGAGGCGTCGATGGACCTCGTCCAGGTGGATCCCGTGTTCAACCTCTACGATCCGAACTGGCCGCTCCGCACCTACCAACCGCAGCTCCCGCCGGCGAAGTTCGTCTTCTCCCTCGAGGGACGGCGAGGCGTCGCCGTGGACTCGATCGTCTCCATGGGCTGCATCGTCTCCGGCAGCGAGGTGCGCCGTTCGATCCTGTGTCCCAACGTCCGCGTGCACTCTTACTGCGATGTCCAGGACTCGATCCTGTTCCCGGGCAGTGTCGTCCACCGCCACTGCCGGATCCAGCGCGCCATCGTCGACCGCGGGGTGGAGATCCCCCTTGGTGCCGTCATCGGCTACGACCCCGCGGAGGATCGACGCCGTCACAGCGTCTCGGAGGGAGGGGTGGTGGTGGTGACGGCGGGGGAGGAGTGCTTCGTGGATCCCCAGTTCAAGGAGAGCCAATGACCACGATCGATGCCGTTTTCGCCCGGGAGATTCTGGACAGCCGCGGCAACCCCACGGTGGAGGTCGAGGTCGTGCTGGAGGGTGGAGCCTTGGGACGCGCCGCCGTACCCTCCGGTGCCTCCACCGGCGAGCGTGAGGCGGTGGAGCTGCGCGACGGAGACAAGAAACGCTACCTCGGCCGCGGCGTCCGGAAGGCGGTGGCGGCGGTCAACGACGTGCTCTCCGCCGCCCTCACCGGCGAGGACGCCCTCGACCAGGCCCTCATCGACCAGATCATGATCGATCTCGACGGGACCGAGACAAAGCGAAAGCTCGGCGCCAACGCCATCCTGGCCGTCTCGCTCGCCGTGGCGAAGGCGGCGGCGGAGGCCACGTCGGTGCCGCTCTACCGCTACGTCGGAGGGGCGAACGCCCGCACCCTGCCCGTGCCCTTCATGAACATCCTCAACGGGGGGGCGCACGCGGACAACAACGTCGACCTCCAGGAGTTCATGATCGTCCCCCACGGCTTCGACCGCTTCTCGGAGTCGCTGCGGGCGGGCGTCGAGGTCTTTCACGCCCTGAAGGCCCTCCTGAAGAAGAAGGGCCACTCAACGGCGGTGGGCGACGAAGGAGGCTTCGCGCCGAACGTGAGATCGAACGAGGAAGCGCTGGAGACGATCCTCGAAGCGATCGCCGCCGCCGGCTACAAGCCGGGGACCCAGATCTCGCTCGCTCTCGACGTGGCGGCGAGCGAGTTCCACGAGGGCAAGAGCAGGTACCTCCTGAAGAAGTCGGGCGGGGGCACGAAGACCTCCGATCAGCTCATTGCCCTCTATGAGAAGTGGGTGAAGAGCTACCCCCTCGTGTCGATCGAGGACGGGCTGGGTGAGAAGGACTGGACGGGCTGGGCCGACCTCACCCGGGCGCTCGGCTCGAAGACCCAGCTCGTGGGCGACGACATCTTCGTGACCAACACGAAGATCTTCACCGAGGGCATCCAGAGGGGGATCGCCAACTCCATCCTGATCAAGGTCAACCAGATCGGCACCCTGAGCGAGACGCTCGACTGCATGGCCCTCGCCGCCCGGGCCGGCTACACGTGCGTGGTGAGCCACCGCAGCGGCGAGACCGAGGACGCGACGATTGCCGACCTCGCGGTGGCCACCGGCTGCGGCCAGATCAAGACCGGCTCTGCTTCTCGCACCGACCGCGTCGCGAAGTACAACGAGCTTCTGCGAATCGAGGAGGGGCTGGGGCCGATGGCCCGCTTCGCCGGCCGCGCCGCGCTGAATCCGAGGGCGTGAGCTACTCGCTCTCCTCGTCGACGGTGATCTTGAGCGAGCGCAGGAACTTCTTGTCCAGGGGAGTCATCTTGAGGGCGGCCGGCGTCGCCTTGTCCACCCGGACCTCGAAGCTGGCGGGAGCGGGGGCCTCCCGTCGTTCGGCGCGGCTGAAGCCGATGGTGGCCTCGAGGACGAGCGACACCTCGTAGCCCTCGGCCCGGACGCGGTTGAGGCAGTGGGCGATCTGGGGAGATTCGGCGAGGACCCGCTGCAGCATCGCGCCCACCTCCTGCGCGAGCCGGGTGATGTCCTCCCCTGTGGCCTGCTCCATCCGCGGACCCTGCCTTCCTACCGACGAAAATTATGGGAAGCAGGGAGGAATCCTGTCAAGCCTCGTCGCTAGCGGCATGCTAAGGTGAGGCCGCCATGAGCCGGTCCGGACCCGATCCCGCCGCCGCGGGGTCACGCACCTTCCGCACCGCCTCCGACCTCCCGCGGGAGGCGGTCTATGGGCCGTGGAGCCGGCCAGGTGCGACCGATATCGGTGAGCCGGGCGCGTTTCCCTTCACCCGGGGGCTCCACGAGACCGGCTACCGCGGGCGGCTCTGGACGATGCGCCAGTACGCGGGCTTCGGAAGTGCGGCGGAATCCAACCGGCGTTACCGCTACCTCCTCGAGCAGGGGACGACCGGGCTTTCGGTCGCGTTCGACCTCCCTACGCAAATCGGCTACGACTCCGACGACCCGCAGGCGCAGGGAGAGGTGGGCAGGGTCGGGGTCGCGATCGACAGCCTGGAGGACATGGAGCTGCTCTTCGATGGCATCCCCCTCGACCGCGTCTCCACGTCGATGACGATCAACGCGACGGCCGCCATCCTGCTCGCCCTCTACCTCGCGGTCGCGCGGCGGCGGGGGATCCCCGAGAAGACCCTCGCGGGTACGGTCCAGAACGACATCCTGAAGGAGTACGTCGCGCGGGGGACCTGGATCTACCCGCCCGGCCCTTCCCTGCGCCTGGCGACCGACGTGATCGCCCACTGTGTCGAGCACGTGCCGAGGTGGAACCCGATCTCGATCTCGGGCTACCACATCCGGGAGGCGGGGGCGACGGCCCCCCAGGAGCTCGCCTTCACCTTTGCGCACGCGATGGAGTACGTGCGGGCGGCCCGTGCGATCGGGCTCGATCCCGACCGCTTCGGCGAGCGGCTGAGCTTCTTCTTCGCTTGTCACTCCGACTTCCTCGAGGAGGTGGCCAAGTTCCGCTGCGCGCGGCGGCTGTGGGCGCGCATCATGAAGGAGCGGTTCGGGGTGCAGAGCCCGCGGGCGCAGCAGTGCCGCTTCCACGTCCAGACGGGCGGGGTGACGCTGACCGCGCAGCAGTCCGACAACAACGTGGTGCGGGTGGCGCTGCAGGCGCTGGCCGCGGTCGCCGGAGGCTGCCAGAGCCTGCACACAAACGCCCGCGACGAGGCCCTCGCGCTCCCGACGGAGGCCTCGGCGCGGCTCGCGCTGCGCACGCAGCAGATCATCGCGTTCGAATCGGGCGTGGCCGACACCGTGGATCCGCTCGGGGGCAGCTGGGCTGTCGAAGCGGCCACGGACGCGCTGGAGAGGGAGGCGATCCGGCTCATCGACCGGATCGAGTCGCGCGGGGGAGCGCTCAGGGCCATCGAGCGGGGCGAGATCCAGCAGGCGGTTCAGGAGTCGGCCTACCGCTTCCAGCGGCAGGTCGAGTCGGGCGAGCGGATGATCGTGGGGCTGAACCGCTTTCGGGAGGCCGAAGAGGCGGCGCCGGCGGACATACTTCGCATCGACCCCGCGCTGGAGCGGGCGCAGGTCGAGCGCGTGCGGGCCCTGCGCGCCCGCCGCGACGTTGACCGGTGGCGGGCGGCCCTCGACGCGCTCGAGACGACGGCCCGCTCGGGGCAGAACTTGATCCCGGCCATGGTCGACGGCGTGATGACGGGGGCCACGGTGGGGGAGATCGCGGGCCGCCTGCGGGAGGTGTTCGGCGAGCACCGGGAGACGCTCGTTCTGTGAGCGTCCCGGTGCGGCGACGGTGAGGCGCCTTCTCTTCCGTCTCCGGGTGGAAGAGGCGATCGCCCTCGTGTTCCTGCTGCCCACCACCTGGCTGACGCTCACCGCCTACGCCTACGCCCGGGAGGCGGGGGTCCTGGGGCCGCGCTACCCCGGGGGGGTTGCGCGCCTGGCCGTCGCCGGCATCCTCCTCGCCCTCCTCGCCGTCGCGCTGCGCCTGCGGCCCCGCTCCCCGCTCGTGCGGGGGTTGCGCGAGACGGTGCCGCTCCTCGTCTGCGTGCTGATCTACACGAACCTCCACGACACGATCGGGTTCGTGAACCCGCACGACGTCCATCACTGGCTGATCGCGCTCGACGCGATGATCTTCGGCGTGCAGCCCTGCGTGTGGGCGGAGCGGTTCATCACCCCCGCCTTCACGGAGCTGATGGAGCTCCTCTACCTGAACTTCGTCTGGATCGCGCCCTCGACGAGCCTGCTGCTCCTGCTGCGGCGCCGGTGGCCGGCCTTCCGCGCCGCCACCCTCGGCGTCGTCGTGTGCTTCTACATCGGCTACGCCCTCTACGTGGTCTTCCCCGCCGCGCCCCCGCGCCTCGTCCTCGTCTACGAGTTCACGAAGAACCTCCGCGGCTACCCGATGGGCTTCTCGTCCCTCTCCGCGCAGGCCTTTGCGCTGCTGCCCGTCGACAGCCGTGCCGCGTTTCCCTCGCTCCACGCCGCGGTCTCGCTCGTCGCCCTCGTTTACG
>Ga0209002_10001268_pt1 | contig 20368 bp, 19 predicted proteins | sample Rifsed16ft2_FD_184010 | JGI IMG/M metagenome (GOLD analysis project Ga0209002, IMG submission 184010) | Soil microbial communities from Rifle, Colorado, USA - sediment 16ft 2 (version 2) | ecosystem: Environmental > Terrestrial > Deep subsurface > Rock core/Sediment | place: Rifle, Colorado... | reverse complement strand
GGACTGCGGTCGTTGCATATGGCCCTTTCTGGATAACGGACATCTGCGTAAGGGGTAAGGGGTGAGGGGTACCCCTTACCCCTCACCCCCTTACGCAGTTTTCACCCGCCGCGAATCCTTTGCGTAAGCGCCGGCACCAGTCCCAGGAGCCGGGCGTATACCGTGAGCTGCCCCCGGTGGTACTCCTCCTGCGCGATGCCGTGGTGCCACCAGGTGAATTTCGTCCCCTTGATGCCGTCGAACCGCGCGAGCAGCTGAAACATCCCGATTTCCCCCGCGGCGCGGAACCGCTTCTCCGCATCCTTGAACTGGGACTGGAGCAGCCGCAGCAGCTGGGCCTTGCCCTTGGCGCGCCAGGCGGGCTTGGCGTACATCGCAAGGAGCTTGGGCCACGGGGCGCGGTGCAGGTTCGTGTCGGGGCGTGTCAGCTCGCCGGTCATCATCATCGCGACTTCCAGAATATGCTGCACCAGCTCTCGGACGCTCCGAACTTCCGGCGTGGGGCGGAAGTCGAACCTGCCGGCCGGGATGTTGCGCACCTCGTCGATCACGCCGGCTCTCACGTCCCACCAGGCGTCGAGGGTCTCGTCCAGCAAGCTCGGGAACGGACCTTTGTCAGGAATCCTCGGTTTGATCTTCACGACGCCCTCCTCAAGCCCTCCGCCACCAAGGCGAATCGCCGCAGCTCCCCGGCCACCAGCGCCGCGCTCCCAGCGAGCAGCGCCGGGAACACGAGGGCAATGGCGAGGAACCCAGAGGCAGGTACACCGAACACGGGACCCACGCGCTGGGCGACGACCCATATGGGCCCGCTCACGGCCGACGCGGCGAGTATCGCCGCCCATCCGAGGGCGGCGCCGCCTCCCGTTTCCAGGACGGTGGCGCGGCCCGGTGGAGAGACCAACCCGCTCACGATGCCCACCGCCGCGACCGACCACCAGCCCAACAGGATGGTGGCGGCCACCGTCACCGCGGCGACCACCGCGATGCGCAGGTAGGTCATGGGGCACCCTCGGGGATCAGGGTGAGCGTGGCCACCGTCCGGCCGGCCCCCAGATCGGCGCTCGAGCGCGGGAAGCGGAGCGTATCGAGATCGCCGTTCAGCCAGCGAGGGAGTCGGTCCTGGTATCGCGGGCTCGCCGGATTCCCGGATTGGCCCCCAGGGTACACCCCGAATCCCTGCACCTCGGGTCCCAGGTCCACCACCATGCGCCAACTCGCGCCATGGGTGCCGTCACCCGAGGACGGGCTGATGGTGGACGGGCCGCTCTGCACCGAGAGCCTCAACGCGGAGAAGCTCGGGATGCCGAGCAGGTGATAGATGTTCGCGCGGTGGGCCCGATCCCATCTCCAGGCGTCCGGTGTGGCGGGCTCGCCGTACAGCCCGCGGGCGCGTTCCAGCGCGGCCGTGAGGCTCATCGCGACTATCTCCTCGCGCGTCTCCACCACGTCGGTGGTGCGGCGGTCATCCCACCAGGACGTCACCGAGTCGTGCAGCGCCTGGAGCAGCACCGCGTCACCTGGCGTCGCGACGCGCCGCGGACCATTCGGCCCCGGCGCGAGCAGCTCATCCCACACGCGGCTCTGCATCTCCTGCATGGCGAACTCGAACAACACGGCGTGCGGGTTGTCTCGCGTGTAGCGGCGGTCCCACCGTTCCAGCAGGCCCAGCGCGTGATTGAGGTCAGCCGCCTCCCCGGGCTCGCGCGTTTCCGCCCACGGCTGCACGCGCCGCCGGCCGAGCTGCAGAAGCAGCGGCACAAATGCGTCAGCCCGGGCGCTGCCGGGATCGGTCTGATACCGACGCATCGCGTCGGCGGTGACGGCCGAGTCGGCGCGCAGCAGTTGATTGATGCGCATGGCACGCCAGGGCGACGGCCAGTTGCTGCCGAGGTAGCCGGGGTCCGCTCGCGGGTCTTTGGGTTCCTGGTTCGCGGAGACCAGATAGCCCTGCGCGGGATTGCGGGCGAAGGGGTAGCGCGCGAGCGGCCAGAAGCCAACCCAATCGCTCTGACTGGCGGTGCCGTCGCGCATCCGATCGCCGCGCCCGTCGCCCGGTCGGATGGGAAACGCACCAGTGGAACGGATGGCGATGGTCCCCTGGCGGTCGGCGACGATGCCGTTCTGGGCGGGCGTCCGGAAGCTCTCCATCACCCGGAGCCACTCGTCGACGTTCCGAGCCTGCTGCGCCCGAAGGAGTGCGTCGCCGGCGCCGGCTTCGAGGGCCAGCCAGCGGAGGGAGGTGGGCCGGTCGCCGGTCAGCGCCACCGGACCGCGGTGCGTGTAGTAGATGGTCCCTTGGGACAGCACCTCTCCCTTGGGTCCCAGGTAGCGCTCGAGGCGGCGCTCCAGCGGACGCCAGGTCCCATCCAGCAAATACACTGTGGGGTTGGCGACGTCATCCAGAGTCTCGAGGTACATGTCGAGGACGTCGCTTTCGGTGTTGGTGAAGCTCCACGCGACGTCACGGTTGAAGCCGATCACGACGCCCGGGACGCCGGGGATGGTCACGCCGTACACGTCCAACGCCCCAGGCGCCGCCAGATGGGCTTCGTACCAGATGCTTGGCAGCGTCAGGTCGAGGTGCGGATCACCGGCCAGCAGCGCGTGGCCCGATGCGGAGCGCCTCGGGCTTACGGCCCAGTTGTTGCTGCCGATCGCGTCTTCCTCACCCGCGCCGGTTGCCGCTCCGGGAACGGCCGCGCCGAGGCTGCGAAGCGAGGGAGCCGGAAGCGGCGTGAAATCGAACCTCGGATACGGTCCCGGCCCCGGCTGGATCGGTTGTTGAATGGGAGAGTGGACGGGGAACAGTGCGCTCGCCGCAGCATCGCCACTGAGCATGGCGAGCCGCTGGCGCTGCCGCTCGAACGTGTTGAAGGCGAGCGTGTAGCCCATGCGCTTCATCAGGTAAAGTGTGTACTGCGGCTTCCAGCGCATGGGGCGGGCCCCGAGCAGGCGATACTCCAGCGGCAGGTCCCGAGCGCTCAAGCCTTCGATCCAGGCGTTGACGCCCGCGGCGTAGGCTCTGGCGGCGCGCGCCGTCCGGGACGTGGAATCGGTCGCGGCCCACTCGCGCTCGGCGCTCCACGCGAGGCCCACCGAGCGCTGCGAACGGTCGCTCTCCAACGCGCCGCGGCCCAGCAGCTCGGTGAGCGTCCCGGCGGTGGCACGGGTCTGGAGCTCCAGCTGGAACAGCCGGTCCCGAGCCACCACGTACCCCAAGGCCCGAAAGGCGTCCAGCTCCGAGGCGGCGAAGACGTGGGGGACGGCCCGGTCGTCGTACACGACGCTCACGGTATCCGTGAGCCCGGGGATGGGCTCGACGGCGCGGCGCGGCAGGTCAGCCACCGACGCGGCAGCCCACACCCCGCGCCAAGGGTCGAGCATTCCGCCCACCGGCGGGACCGGGCCCGCGCCGCGGAACCCGATAACGAGCAGGATCGCAAGCACGAGGGCGCCGAAAGCGGGGCGGAAGAAGCGCATTGGGGGGTTGAAGCTCGCCGGGGCGTTCCGGGGCGTCAAGCGCAGAGTCTCTGGGGCGACCCGCTGGGTCGCCTTACGCTGGCAACTGATGGCCGGGACCGTATCTTGCGGTCACGGATGCACACCACCAACCGCGAACGCACCGTCCCTCCCGACGGCTCCCCAGTGACTGCCCCACGGCCCGCGGGCGCCCGCAACCTCGGCGTACCGCTGGAGCTGGATTGGATCCGTGAAATCCGGATCAACCGCAGCGCGGTCGAGCGCCGCGCGGCGACCATCCCGCGGCGGCGGACGGTCAAGAACGACTGGCAGGTGGCCTGGCTGCTCCGCGCCGTCACGTTGATGGATCTCACCACGCTCTCCGGCGACGACACGCCTGGGAACGTGCGCCGGCTCTGCGCCAAGGCTCGCCGGCCGGTGCGGCTCGACGTGCTCGAAGGCCTCGGCGCCGATGCGCTGCCAATCCGCGTGGCCGCGGTCTGCGTGTATCACGCGCTGGTCGAGCCGGCGGTCGACGCACTCCAGGGGTCAGGCATTCCGGTGGCAGCGGTCTCGACCGGCTTCCCGGCAGGTTTGAGCCCGCTGCCGCAGCGGCTGCAAGAGATCCGTGCCTCTCTCGCCGCGGGTGCCAAGGAGATCGACATCGTCATCACCCGCGCACACGTGCTCACCGGGCAGTGGGACAAGCTGTACGACGAGGTGCGGGCCTTCCGGGAAGCCTGCGGCGACGCGCACATGAAGACCATCCTCGCCACCGGCGAGCTGGGGACGCTCCGCAACGTCGCGAAGGCGAGTCTGGTGTGCATGATGGCCGGCGCCGATTTCATCAAGACGTCCACCGGCAAAGAAACAGTGAACGCCACGCTGCCGGTGGGCCTGGTCATGAGCCGCATGATCCGGGCCTATCGCGAGCACACCGGCCATTGCGTGGGCTTGAAGCCGGCGGGCGGCCTTCGCGCCGCGAAGGAAGCGCTCGACTGGATGCTGATGATCAAGGACGAGTTGGGAGCCGAGTGGCTCACACCCGGTCTCTTCCGGTTCGGGGCCAGCGCGCTGCTCACCGATATCGAGCGTCAGCTCGACTTTCATCTCACCGGTCGGTACGCGGCGGCGTATCGCCAACCCATGGCGTGAGCAAAGTCGCCGAGCTCTTCGAATCGCTCGAGTATGGCCCGGCTCCCGAGTCTCCCACTCCTGTGCTGGAGTGGCTCGATCATCATCACCGCACCTTCGGCCTGTTCATCGGCGGCCGGTGGGTCAAGGCGCTGTCCGGGGAGTCGTTCGAGACCGTCAATCCCGCCAACGGCCAGCCAATCGCCCGCGTGGCGCAGGCCGGCCCCAAGGACGTGGACGCCGCGGTGCGCGCCGCGCGCCAGACGTTTGGATCCTGGAGCGCGCTCTCCGGACATGCGCGAGCCCGCTACCTGTATGCCATCGCACGGTGGATTCAGAAACACTCGCGCCTGTTCGCGGTGCTGGAGTCCCTGGACAACGGCAAGCCGATTCGCGAGTCGCGGGACATCGACATCCCGCTGGTGGTGCGCCACTTCTACCACCACGCGGGGTGGGCCGAGTTATTGGACCCCGAGTTGGCCGACTACGCCCCGCTCGGCGTGGTGGGCCAGATCATTCCGTGGAACTTCCCGCTCCTGATGTTGGCCTGGAAGATCGCGCCGGCTTTGGCCACCGGAAACACGGTGGTGCTGAAGCCGGCCGAGTTCACCCCGCTCACGGCGATCTTGTTCGCCCAGTTGTGCGAGGAGGTCGGGCTGCCGCCGGGGGTGGTGAACATCGTGACCGGCGATGGTCGGACCGGCGAGCTGATCGTCAAGCACCCGGACGTGAACAAGATCGCGTTCACCGGCTCCACCGAAGTCGGGCGACTGATCCGGGTGGCCACGGCCGGGAGCGGCAAGAAGATCTCCCTGGAGCTGGGGGGCAAGTCGCCGTTCGTGGTGTTCGACGACGCCGACCTGGACAGCGTGGTCGAAGGCGTGGTGGACGCCATCTGGTTCAATCAGGGACAGGTCTGCTGCGCGGGCTCGCGGATCCTGGTGCAGGAGGGCCTGGGCGAGCGGCTAGTGGAAAAGCTCCGCGCGCGGATGGAGACCCTGCGGGTGGGCGACCCGCTGGACAAGGCGGTGGACATCGGAGCGATCATTGCGCCGGTGCAGCTGGAGAAGATTCGGCGCCTGGTGCGGCAGGGTGAGCAAGAAGGCGCCACGATTTGGCAGCCGTCCTGGAGCGCTCCCAAGGAGGGCTACTTCTTCCCGCCCACGCTGTGCACCAACGTGTCCCCGGCCGCGACCATCGCCCAGGTGGAGATCTTCGGGCCCGTGGTGGTGCTGATGACGTTCCGGACGCCGACGGAAGCGGTGGAGCTGGCCAACAACACGCCGTACGGCCTCGCCGCGAGCGTCTGGACCGAGAACATCAACCTGGCGCTCGACATCGCGTCCAGGATCAAGGCGGGCACCATCTGGATCAACTGCACCAACGTGTTCGACGCCGCGTCCGGATTCGGCGGCTACAAGGAGAGCGGATTCGGGCGGGAAGGCGGCCGTGAGGGGATCTGGGAGTATGTGAAGGCCCGGTGGGAGGAGGAGGGCCATCAACGGCAGGAACGGCAGAAACGGCAGAGACGGCAGGACGGGCAGCAGCTCGTTGCGCCCGCCGGGTCCGCCGCAGACGGCCTTCCCCCGATCGACCGTACCGCCAAGCTCTACATCGGCGGCAAGCAGGTGCGACCGGACCAGGGCTACAGTCTGATCATCCACGACGCCGCCGGCCGCCTGGGTGGCGAAGTGGCTCAGGGCAATCGGAAGGATATCCGAAACGCGGTGGAGGCTGCCCGCAAGGCGGATGGGTGGGGCCGCGCCACGGCGCACAACCGCGCGCAGGTCCTGTACCACATCGGCGAGAACCTCTCGGTGCGGGCCGAGGAGTTCACCGCACGGCTGGCTCGGCTGACCGGCGTCCGGGAGAAGGTCGCGGCCGGCGAGGTCGAGCTAAGCATTCGGCGCCTCTTCAGCTACGCGGCCTGGGCCGACAAGTGGGACGGCCAAGTGCATCACACGCCGTACCGTAACGTGACCATGGCCATGTCGGAGCCGATCGGCGTGATCGGCATCGCCTGCCCGGAGGAACCCGCGCTCCTCGGCTTCGTCTCGCTCATCGCACCGGCGGTGGCCATGGGGAACCCGGTGGTCGTGGTGCCTTCGGAGCGCTGGCCGCTCCTCGCCACCGACTTCTATCAGGTCATCGAGACGTCAGACGTTCCTGACGGGGTGATCAACATCGTCACCGGAAAACGCGAGGAGCTGGCACAGGTCCTCGCAAGCCACGACGACGTGGACGCCATGTGGTACCTCGGCTCGCAGGAGGGGAGCGCGGCGGTGGAGCGGCTGTCGGCCGGAAACCTCAAGCGGACCTGGGTGAGCTACGGCCGCGCGCGCGACTGGAGCGATCCCCAGCAAGGTGCAGGGCGGGAGTTCCTGCGCCGGGCCACGCAGGTGAAGAACATCTGGATTCCCTATGGAGAGTGACCTCGGAGGAATGTGATGAACGACCACCTCTCTCGCCGTGACTTCACCAAGCTCGCGGCGGCCGGCGCGCTGGCGCCCCGGCTTCTCAACGAGCGAGTGGAGCACGCTGCGCGCGAGTCAGCTTTGACCTCGCCGTGGGACGGATACGCCCGCGCTACGGTGGTTGATTGCCTGGCGAGCCCGGGGCTCTTCAACGTGCGGAACGCCCAGGCGAACCCGTTGACGGATGAGATGGTCAAGAACGCCAAGGACTCCGGGATCACGGCCGTCAACCTGACCGTGGCGAGCGGGGATTTCCAGAGCGTGTTCGAGTCCATGGGCTACTGGGAGCGCGAGCTGCGGGTGCATCCGGACGTGCTGACCAAGGTCGCCTCAGTGGCGGACTTGAAGCGCGCCAAGGAGACCGGCCGGCTGGGCTTGATTTACGGATTTCAGAACGCCGTGATGTTGGGGACCGATCTCGGCCGCCTGGACCTGTTCTACAACTTCGGCGTGCGCATCATCCAGCTTACTTACAACGATCGGAACGCCCTGGGCGACGGTTGCCTCGAGCCGGCCAACGCGGGGCTCAGTCGCTTTGGCCGCGCGGTCGTTGAGCGCATGAACGAGCTGGGGATGCTGGTGGACCTGGGCCACTGCGGCGTCCAGACCACGGCGGACGCCATCGCCGTTTCCAAGAAGCCGGTAGCGATCACTCATAGCGGTTGTCGCGCGGTGTACGATCACCCGCGCAGCAAGCGGGACCAGGAGCTGAAGGCGCTGGCGGACAGGGGCGGGGTAATTGGGATTTACCTCATGCCGTTCTTGAGCGGCGGGTCCGGCCCGTCCATGGCGGACGACCTGATCAAGCACATCGAGCACGCGGTCAATGTGTGCGGCGAGGATCATGTGGGGATCGGGAGCGACTGCTCCGTTACGCCGCACGTGGTGGACGCGGAGTACATCGCCGAACACAAGGCCTTTGTGGAGGCCAGAGTGCGGCGCGGGATCAGCGCGCCGCGGGAGGACCAGTACTACTTCATCCCGGATCTCAATTCACCGCGCCGGATGGAGATGATCGCGGACAAGCTCCTGGCCCGCGGCCACTCCTCGGCCCGCGTACAGAAGATCGTGGGCGGGAACTTCGCGCGGCTGTTCGGGGAGGTCTGGGCCGCCTAGCCTAGCTCGCCGGCTTGGCCACGGCGACCTTGACGCCGCCGTCGCCCGGTTCGGTCCAGGCAAACACCACGTCGCCGCCCACCCGGACCATGCGCGGGAATCCGCTGGCGCGCTCTCCGCTGGTCCGCGTCACCACCAACGGCTTCCCCATCCGGCCTGAGCGTTGCACGCGCCGCGCCAGGATCTCGGCCCCTGGCTCCCGCTCCTCCAGCCACGACACCAGCACGGATCCGTCGCCCAGCATCTCGATGTCCACCCGGCCCACCGGGCGGCCATCGTCCACCTGGATGGGAGCGCCCCAGGTGGCGCCGCCGTCGGTGGAGAACGCGACCGACACCTGGCGCTGCTCGTTGGGCGCGGTGAACCAGGCGATGGCCACCGTGTCGCCCGCGGCGCTCAAAGACGGGCCGTTCACCGGGCAGCCGGGATAGTGCCATCCATCGTCATGCACCGGCTCGGGCTCGCTCCAGGCGCCGCCCGTGAGCCGGGTGATGGCGATGTTACGCAGCTCGGTCTCGCTCCGGTCCCGATAGGCCGCCACCAGACCATTGGCCGTGCGCGCCAGCGCCGTCTGGCAGCACTCGCAGGTGCGCGCATCGAGCAGCGTTTCCTCGCCAACCTTCCCGGCGCCATCCAGCGTGGTGAAGCGAATGGTCATGGCGCCTTGCCCCATCTCGTGGTCACTACCTTCCCCACCCTTCATCTGCCGTCCATCCAGCCACACCAACGCCGCCCCGTCCTGCCACGGCACCATGCTCACGAACCCGTGCTCGGTGGGCGACACGTCCCGGTGCGGGGAAAAGGGCTTGCTCCATGTCGCCCCCTGGTCGCCGCTGATCGCCAGCTTCACGTGGTAGGCGTAGCTGGTGGGAGCGGTCTTCTGGAGCCAGTGCACCATCCATTGGCCGTTGGCCAGCTCCACGAACGACGGGAAATCCGCCCAGTTCACGAAGAACGAGTCGCCCTGGACCACCGTGCGGGGCTCGCTCCACCGTCCGCCCGTGTCACGCACCGCCAGCTTGAGCGCGGATCCACGGCCGGCCAGCGGTTCGTGCCAGGTGAGGACCACGCGACCGTCGGCCGAGGCGTGGAGGTTATGCGCCCTGCTGCCGGCGGGCGCGCTGAACTCGACGCTGCCTGCCACGTATTGGTCGCCGGCACCCGCGCATCCCGCAGCCGTGATTGCAGCGAGGGCCGTGACCGGCAGTCCGCGGAACGCCATTCGATTCATCAGCATGGACGGAGGGGTTGGTGGATTGGTTAAGGTACCGCAACTGGGGAGCACTCGAAAGCCAGCTCGCCTCCGCAAGTGCGCCGACGGCGTCACACCTGAAGGACCGGAACGCCGTACGGCGGGATCAGCGGATCACGCGTGGCGATCGTGAGGCCATGCTCCCGCGCCTGGGCCACGAGCACCCGATCGAACGGATCGGCGTGATGCCACGGCAGGTGCGCGCTGGCCCGTGCCTCGGCAGCGGTCACGGGCAGATGGAGGAACCCGGTTTGGTCTGCCTCGGCCAGCCACCCGTCCGGCAGCGTGAGCTTTCCTCGTGCCGCCTTCAGTTCCAACTCCCAGGCCGAAGCCGCGCTGTAGAACACCGCCCGCCGAGAGTCCCGGATCGCTTCAACCGCTTCGGGACGCAACTTTCCCGGATCGTGCAACGCCCACAGCAGCGCGTGTGAGTCGAGCAGGAGATTCATCCGCGCGGCGGCGGCTCCGCCACTCGGCGAGCGTTCGAGGCTTCGGCCTCGCCGTAGAAGAGCGCTTCCAGCTCGGGGTCTGGTACCCAACAGTCGTCCGACTCGCGCACGGCCCCGGCCAGGCGCCCCAGCACGCGCGGTCCGCCCGCCGCCGACAGCGCCACGAGCTTGGCCATGGGCTTCCCCGCCTTGGCGATCACGATCTCCTCCCCTGCCGCTGCCGCCTCAACGAGCCGGGAGAGCTGGGTTTTGGCCTGATGGATATTGTAGGTCTTCATCGGACTAAGTCTAGTCCGATCTACCAGCTAATGTCAAGTGCCACCGTTGATTACGATTGCTCAGCGCGGCTCCAGCGTCCTCCCGCCTCGCAGAATCGGCCGCCCGGCTAAGACCGCCGTGGGCTTCCCGTCCCGGAACCCGAGCCGCCCGTTCACCAGCACGTGGACCGTGCCCTCCGAGTACTGGTGGGGCTGCTCGTAGGTGGCGCGGTCGCGGATCCTGGCGACGTCGAACACCGAGATGTCCGCGTAGAACCCCGGTTTGATGAGCCCGCGGTCCGGAACGCCCAGGAAAGTCCACGCCAGCGACGTCATGCCGCGGACGGCGAACGGCAGCGTGATCACCGAGTCCTCAAGTACCAAGAGCCGGAGTTTCCGGGTGAACGCGCCGTAGGGGCGAGGGTGCACGATTTCGGCGCCGGGCGGGGGAGTTCGGCCATCCGTGCAGGTCATCATCCAGTCCTGTTTAGCCAGATACTTGGCGTTCTCCAGGTCGTAGAGATCCAGGTTCATCACCGAGGCGTTGCCGCCGGGCAGGATGCGCCGCACCGCCAGCGGCACCGGCAACCCCAATCCTTGGGCTACCTGCGCGAGCGTCTTGCCGTTCAAGTCCGGCCGCCGATCCACGAACAGGATCTTCTCTGCCCCGCCCCGGATGTCGAGCATCTCCATGGTCTCTAGGTCGAGCATGCGGGCCGTATCTGGGTTCTCAAAGCGGCGGAGCATCGCCGCCTGGCCGCCCACGCTGGCCCAACGCGGGATGGTGTAGGCGCTGAGGCTGCTCTGGGTCGCGGTGTAGGGATGTTGGGCCGCCATCACGTTCACGCCGCGGGCGCGCGCCTCCTCGATGATGCGCACGGCCTCCGCCGCCTTGCCGTAGTTGTGGCGCCCCTGCGGGTTCAGGTGCGAGAAGATCACCGGGGTCCCTACCAGCTCGCCGATCTCGATGGCCTCCCGCATAGAGGCTTGAAACCCAATGCTGCGATACGCCGCGCCCAGGTCCCGGTCGTGGGTGTCATAGATCCCGCTGTACTCGGCCGCGACCCGGTTCAGCTCCACGACTTCGTCCGTCGTGGCGTAGTAGCCCGGGACGTAGAACAAGCCGGTGGACATCCCGAAGGCGCCTTCCTCCATGCCGCGGCGAATGAACGCCTTCATGGCCGCCATCTCCTGCGGCGTGGGCGGGCGGTCTGCGGCTCCCATGGCCGCGCCGCGGGCGGCGCCCTGCCCTACGTAGGTCAAGGCGTTGACGCCCATGCCGTTCTTGAGATAGCCCTCCATGGTCTCGCGCACATTGGCGGGCCCGCCCCCGTCCACGCCGATCACCACGGTGGTGATACCCTGGTAGAGGAACGACAGCGCGGCCCTGCCGTGCGGGGTCTCCAGCTCGGCGTGGCTGTGCATGTCCACGAAGCCGGGGGTGACCAGGAGCCCGGCGACGTCAATCGTGTCTCGCGCCGTCACGCGGGCGTCGCGCGCGTTGCCCACGAACTGGATGCGATCGCCGGAGATACCTATGTCCTGCCGGACCCAGGGGTTGCCGGCACCATCCAGCACACGGCCGTTGATCAGCAGCAGGTCTAGAGGGCGCTGCTGGGCGGGGAGCGCGGCGGCGAAGACCAGCGGGAACAGCAGGAGTAGACGGCGCATCGAGGGCTCCGCTAAGCCGTCACCGCCGCCGGGGCCGGGCCCGCATCCACCAGCCGCTTGCTCACCGGATCAATGCGCAGGTTGAGTCCTTCCAAGGAACGGGCGCCTAACAAGACCAGGTCGCCGGGCTCACCGAAGACCACGTCATCGGTCGCCGTCTTGCCCTCGGCGTAGACGAACGCCGGTCCGGTCCATCGCTCCAGCACCGTCCCGTCGGCCTGCCGAAACCGCCACTGGCTGCGGCGTTCGATCCCAAGCGATTCCAAGACGTCGCCCGGAATCCAGGAGAGCTCCGCGCCGGTGTCTACCAGCACGGACCTGAGCGCGCGCTTCTCCCCAGGGCGCCGCGGGTTCTCGATTTCGATGTCGATGCGGAAGGTCCCCATCTCGTCGGTCATGATAGCTCCCGGGGCTACGCCGAGTAGTACCATTCTACCGCGTGTGGTGTCAATCTGTCGCGGCACCGGAACCGGCGGTCCGGTGGCAATGCAGGGTGTTTGCGTGAGCAAGGCGTCAGCCACGAAAGCGACGGCCGAGCGGTATAATGCTCCCCATGAGCCCGGACGCTCGCCGCATTCTGCTGGCCGATGCCGACGCCTTCTACGTGGCGGTGGCACGGCTGGTAGATCCCCATGGGGCCGGGAAGGCTCCGCTGCTCATTGTGGGCGGCAGCGCGGAGGGACGCGGTGTGGTCACCTCGGCCTCGTACGAAGCCAGGGCCTTCGGCGTCCACTCGGCGATGCCGACGGCCCGGGCCATCCGTCTCTGCCCCAAAGCACTGGTTGTCCCGGTTCCGTTCGAGGCGTGCGTGAAACAGGGCCGCGAGATCCGGCGAGCCCTCCAGCAGTTCACGCCCGTGGTGGACCAGGCATCCAGTGACGAGTTCTACCTGGACATGAGCGGCACCGAACGCCTCTACCACGACGAGCCGCTCGCTGTCACCGCGGGGCGCATCCGCGACGCGGTTCTCAAGGCGACGAGTCTCACGGTATCCATCGGTGGCGGCACGTCCAAAGTGGTGGCCAAGCTGGCGGCCGGCGTGGCGAAACCGATGCCGGGGAGCGAAGGAACCGGCGTGCACATCGTAGAGCCGGGTCGCGAGCTGGAGTTCATGCGCCAATTCGCGCTGGCCGACATCCACGGCGTGGGCCCCCGCTTTCAGGAGCGCCTGGCCAAGTGCGGGCTCGTGAGCGTGGAAGACGCGCTGCGTCACGACGTGAAGGTCTTGCAACGGTGGCTGGGTAAGAATGGGGGCGCGTGGCTGTACGACCGGGTCCGCGGCATTGACGGGGCCCACGTGCCGGGCGACCGCCAGGCCCGATCCATCAGCCGGGATGAAACGTTCGCGGCAGACCTGAATGACGATGCGGCACTCGCAGAGCACCTCCAGCATCTGGTGGACCGCGCCACCACCGACCTCCGAGCCAGCGGTCTCCGCTCCCGCACGGTGACGGTGCGGCTCCGAGACGCGGACTTTACCGACCGTCAGGCGAGCCGCACGGTGCGCGAAGCCATTAGTACCGACCGCGCGGTGATGGCCGTGGCCCGGCCGCTGCTGGCGCGGCTGCGCGCGGCGCGACCGAAGCCGGCCCGACTCATTGGGGTGGCGTTATCTGGCTTGGTGGACGCGGAGGCGCCCGCGCAGCTCTCGCTGTTCCAACGGGAGCCGGAGGGACTGGCGGACACCAAGAGGGACCAGGCGCTCAGCCAGGCCATGGACGAGCTGCGGTCGCGATTCGGCCGGCGGGCCATTGTGCGGGGGCGAACGCCACGCCGTTGAGGCTCCTTGCCCTTCGGCCACTCGCGGCGTAAAGCTGTAGCGCTGACTTGACGAGGGTCGCGCCGCCGCCCATGGTTTGGGCATGAAGCCATATGACCGTTTGACCATCATCAGAAACCGCCACCGGGCGCGTGACCTCCGCGTCTTCCGCGCTCGCGTCCAGGCCTATTTCGAGCAGGTGGCGGATGACGGTGAGGATCTCCCGGTCGACTGGGAGGGCGTCCGAGGATCTCGCGCGGCGATCAACCGGATGCTTCCGCGGGTCGTTCAGATCGTTCTGGCCGCTGACCTCGGTGCGTCAACCACCGCGTCCATGCGGAACCCCGCCGACCGCTCCGTCGAGATTCTCCACAACATCTTCAGCGCCCGCAATGCCGATGGCGGGGATCAGGAGATCCTCGATGTGCTCGACATGGCCATCGGTGTGTACGATGCCAACCAGTACGGGGCCCTGGCGCGAACGTTCAATCCGTTCCACTACCTGATGAGCGCGCTCGGATTCCTGGCCGGCCTGCCGCGACGCGCGCTGGTTGCGATCGGTGTTCTGCGTCCCCGGCCGGCAGGGACCCGTGCTGACCACCTGACCGGATTTGACGCCGCGCTATCGCGCCTCGCCGGCATGGAGCAACTGATCGAAACACGGTTCGCGGAGATGCGGGAGTGGCAGTCGCGGGTGTTCGCGGACAATGCTAATCAGATGACGGACCTGGCTGAGCGGCTGGACTTCCTGGAACGGGTGCTGGCGCAGCAGCACCCAGCGCAGCAGCTGAACCCGGGCGGGAAGAAGGTGGTCACGCCCAAATAGACGACTCGATGAAGCTGCACGACAACCTGACGGGCCGGGAAGCAACGAGTCCCTGGCTTTGCCCGCCGTGGGTCCATGGGAGTGACTAGGGGCCCGAGAAGCCGATCGGGACTCCCCCCGGTGCGCGGACGATGGCCACGGTGACGCCCTCCATCACTCGCTCCGGCGCCATCATCTCCTCGGCCCCCTCCCGGAGCGCCTGCTCGAAGGCGGCCCGCGCGTTTGCGACGTGGACGTAGGGGATGCTCCCCGGCACCTCGGGTGGGTTGATCGGACGGATACCCCCACCACCCTTCTCGGAATACGCGAACAGGTGGATCTCGCCGCCGCCCGGCATGGGGAAGCTGGGCTTGAACGTCCAACCCAGGACCTTGGCGCACCAGGCCTTGGTGGCGGCCGGGTCGGTGCTGGCAAGGTCCGTGTGCGTGATCCAACCGTAGAGGCCCCGCGTAAATACGTGACGGCGCGTGGATGGCTTTGTGGCTCGTGACTTGGCTGGTCGCCGTGGTTTCTTCACCATGGCTATCGGCCTGCGGCAGCCTCGGCGGCGGCAATCACCGGACCGGCGGGGACCAACTCCTTCCTCACCGGATCAATCTTGACGTTCAGGCCCTCGAGCGAGTGGGCTCCGAGTAGCACCATGTCGCCGGGCTCGGCGAACACCACCAATTCCGGCGCCTCCGACCCGCCTGCTCTCACCAGGGCGTAGCCGATGTCCCGGTCAATGCGGCGGCCGTCGGCGACGATGAAGCCCTGTTTCCTTTCAGCTACGACCCCCAGCCCCTCAAGGACGCCTCGCGGAATCCAGGTATACTCGGAGCCAGTATCTACCAACGTGTCGGGCAAGGAGCGACTAGGCCCGCGCCGGTCGAGATGCTGGACCTCGATGGTGGTACGAAAGAGCCCCATGTCGTCCACGGTAACACCCCCTTCTACCGATGCGGCACCGATTCATTGCTGACGACATCAAATCTACGCAGCTTTCCGGGCCTTGGATTGCCCCCGCGATGCCACGTCTCTGGACGGACTGGGTTTCCAACCGTACGATTTGCCCCGACCTTGCTGAATCTCCAGCCATGCCCGCGTTAGTCTGGCACCCCCCTCCTGACCTGGTCGAGCACGCCAACATCACCCGCTTCATGCGCGCCCACGGCTTCACGGACGTCGGTGCCTTCATCCGGCGCACCACGGACGATCAGGAATGGTTCTGGGACGCCCTGGTCCGGGATCTCGGGATCGAGTTCAGCACGCCCTACACCCAAGTGCGTGATACCAGCCGCGGGATCCCGTGGACCGACTGGTACCTGGGCGGGACGCTGAACTTGACCGCCAACTGCCTGGACCGCCACCTCCAAGGGCCGGCCGCACATCGGCCCGCGTTGGTCAGCGAGACGGAAGACGGTCGCACGACGACATTCACGTTCCGCGAGCTGGCGGACGCCGTAGATCGCTGTGCCGCTGGCCTCGTCGCTGCAGGCATCCAGCGCGGCGACCGCGTGGGCGCCTACATGCCCATGGTGGCCGAGGTCGCCATCCAGATGTTCGCCTGCTTCAAGATCGGCGCCATCCTAGTGCCCATCTTCAGCGGCTTCGCGGCTCCCGCCCTGGCCGAGCGGCTCAAAGACGCTGGGGCCAGGCTCCTGTTCACTGCGGACGAGACCATCCGCCGCGGCGCCGCCGTGCCCATCAAGCCCAACGCGGACCTGGCCGCGCGCGACGTCCCGACGCTGGAGCGCGTGGTGGTGGTGCGCCGGGGCATGAGCCCCTTGATGTGGCACGAAGGGCGCGACGTGTCCTGGGAAGATTTCCTGGCGTTCGGCAGTGGCATCCCCGCTACCCAACCCATGGACTCCATGGAGCCGGCCCTGATCCTCTATACCTCCGGCACCACCGGCCGTCCCAAAGGCACCGTCCACAGCCACGCCGGCTCCCTGATCCAGATCGCCAAGGAGCTGGCCTACCAGTTCGACTTGAAGACCACGGACCGCCTCTTCTGGCTCACCGACATCGGCTGGATGATGGGACCGTGGGCCTTGATCGGCGGGCTGTTCCACGGCGCCTGCGTCGTCATCTACGACGGCGCGATTGACCGCCCCGGCCCGGATCGCCTGTGGGACATGATCGAGCGCCACAGCATCACCGTGTTCGGCATCTCGCCCACCGCCGTCCGCATGCTGATGCGATCGGGAGACGCACCCCTCGCGGGCCACCAGCTCTCGACGCTTCGCATCCTGGGCTCGACGGGCGAGCCGTGGGACGAAGCCTCCTGGCGCTGGCTGTTCGACCACGTTGGCGGTACCAACTGCCCCATCATCAACATCTCGGGTGGCACCGATCTCATTGGCGGCTTTCTGTCGCCGCTTCCGGTGCAACCGCTCAAGCCCTGCACCCTGGGCGGGCCGGGGCTCGGCATGGCCATAGACGTGTGGGATGATGACGGCCAGCCGGTCCGGGGGCGGGTGGGCTACCTGGTCGCCGTTCAGCCCGCGCCATCCATGACGCGGGGCCTGTGGAACGATTCCCAGCGCTACCTCGAGAGCTACTGGTCTCGCTGGCAGAACGTGTGGGACCACGGCGACTGGGCCTACGTGGATGAGGACGGCTACTGGTTCCTCCAGGGCCGAGCCGACGATACGCTCAAGGTCGCGGGGCACCGGATTGGGCCGGCCGAGGTGGAGGGAGCCCTGATCGCGTCCGGCGCGGTGAGCGAAGCCGCCGCCATCGGCGTGCCGCACCAGATCAAGGGCGAGGCGATCGTCTGCTTCGTGGTGCTTAGGCCCGGCCACGCGCCATCAGACAAGCTACGCAACGAGCTGGCCGAGGCGGTGGTGCAGCGGCTGGGGAAAATCGACCGGCCGGAGCGGATACTCTTCGTGAACGACCTGCCCAAGACCCGGAGCGCCAAAATCTTAAGAAGGCTGGTGCGGGCCAAGTACCTGGACGAGAAGGACCTCGGGGATCTGTCGTCGCTTCAGAACCCGGAGGCCCTGGAGGCGATCGCTCAGGCCAGTTGAGCCGCTCATCGTCCGAGGACCAACGTCAACGCCCGGGAGACTCCGCCATGACCGAACGTCCGGAGCTGGTCCAGTTTGCCGATCTCACGCCCGCGCATTTCGCGGCCCATCCATGTTGGATTTTGAGGGCTCGGGCACCAGCGTCCGCGTGAATCGCTAGACTACTCACTGCCAGCGAGGCCTGTCACAGAATGAGCGCTCTCGAACCTCTCCTGACCTGCGCCGCCCGTTGGCGGGGCACCAGCGCGCTCCAAGATCCGGAGACCGGGGCCCCGGACGCCGCGCCCTCGACCGCGATCGTGACACCGGTGTTGGCCGGCAGGTTCGTCCGTTTGGACTACACCTGGGCGTACCGCGGAAAAAGCCAGGAAGGCTCGATGCTGATCGGGCACGTCGCGGAGTCGGGGCTGGTCACGGTTCACTGGATTGACACCTGGCACATGAGCGACAAGGTCATGGCGTGCCAGGGCCGGACCAATGAACGGGGCGTGATCGACGTGCTCGGCTCCTACGCCGCGCCACCCGGCCCGGATTGGGGCTGGCGCATCGTCATCACGCCCGGTCAGAAGACCCTGGGCATCGTCATGTACAACATCACGCCGGCGGGCCAGGAAGCGCTGGCGGTAGAAGCGTCTTACCTCTGGGCCTGATTGTCTGCGACGCTTTCACCGGCCGGAGCATCGGAACTGCTGAACCCCCAATGTCACCGGAGCCACCATGCCCCGTCTGGCTATGCTCGCCACGGTCGTCGCCACCACCGCGGCTGCCCAACAACCACCCGCGCCGGGCCCTCGTCTCACCGAGCCGCAGCTCGTGGCGGCGCTCCAGGCGCACCTGGATAGCCTCGCCGCCGCCGACCGCTTCTCCGGCGTGGTGGTCCTGGCACGAGGCGACACGCGGGTATTCGAGCGAGCGTATGGCATGGCCGATCGTGAAGCCGGCGCACGGAACGTGCTGGACACCCGGTTCAACCTGGGCTCCATCAACAAGGCGTTCACGCAGATCGCCATCCGGCAGCTTGCCCAGGCCGGGAAACTGGCGCTCGCCGATACGCTGATCCAACACCTTCCCGACTACCCCAACCGTGACGTGGCCGAGCGCGTCACCATCGCGCAGCTCTTGGAACACACATCGGGGATCGGCGGGAACATCTTCGCGGCACCGGCCGGCGGATCGCGCAACGACCTGCGCCGTACGGCGGACTTCATGGCCTTGTTCGCGCATGAGCCCTTGCAGTTCGAGCCGGGCAGCCGGCAGCAATACTCCAACGCCGGGTACGTGGTCTTGGGCGCGGTGATCGAACGATTATCCGGGATGAGCTACTACGACTTCGTGCGGGCCAACGTGTTCGAGCCCGCGGGCATAACCAGTACCGGCTCGTACGCCCGCGATTCCTTGCCTCCCAACAGCGCCGTCGGCTATACCCGTGGGGGCCCGGGCAGCGAGGCACGGGGCCCGCTGCGCCGGAACACGGAGACCCTCCCCGGCCGCGGGAGCGCCGCCGGCGGCGGCTATTCGACCGCCGAGGATTTGTTGCGGTTCGCACAGGCGGTGCGCGAGGGCCGGATTCAAGGGGGGCCGCCCGGCGGGATGGGCATTGCCGGCGGCGCACCCGGCATCAACGCGATCCTGGAAACAGATATTGCGGGCTACGACCTGGTGGTGCTGGCCAATCTCGATCCGCCGGCCGCCGAGGACGTGGGGCGGCAGATCCGCACATGGCTGGGCGTCAGAGACGAAGAGGGGCCGCGAGTGATCCGGAGACGGCCTTAGGGAACCCGGAAGTAATCAGCCCGCTACGGCCCGCGAGAAGTACGCGCGCAGATCAACGGTCAACGGCTCGGCGGCGCCTGGAGGCTGCCAGGTCAGCTGGTCTCGCAATATCTCCGGCCGGGCCTCTCCGGGCCGCCAGCGTTCGATCAGCTGCGCGTCCAGATCTACGACCCAGTACTCGTCCACGCCCGCAGCTTGATAGCGCTGCCGCTTGGCCCCGCGGTCGTACTTGGCCGAAGCGGGTGACAACACCTCGACCGCCAACATGGGCGTGTCCAACTCCTCCCAGTCCGCCTTAGAGGCCGCGCCCGAGCGGAAGACGACGAAGTCCGGCAAATAGACGTTGTATTCGTTGAGGAACACCGGAGCCCAGTACTGGTACACCTCGCCGAGACCCATTGCGCGGACGAAGTCGTCCACGGGCCTTGCCAACTCGGCGACGGCACGCGCATGCCGCAGGGCGGGGATACCCGTTACCACGAGCTCCCCTTCGATGACCTCGTACCTCTCGCCTTCCCTGAATTCCAGCTCGCGCCAGCGAGCCACGGTCCAAGGTTCGTCCGCAGTGCGTGGCATGGACATAAGATGACGGTCTCCGCGATCGAGGAACAGGTGGGCACGGCATACGATAGGACGGGGGGCCTTCGCGGAGGGGACCATTCCTACGCGGGCCGGCTCTAGAAAACGCCTAAATCGAGCCGGCGGGATCTACCGAAAGGTGTTAGGCCAGCTGTGCGAACGCCTCCGCGGCGGCTGCTACCCCGCCGGTAATGTGGTCGTCCGGCGTGGAGAAGGAGATCCGGAGATACCCGTCCTGCTCGAAGGCCGCGCCTGACGCCGTCACCACACCAGCCTTCTTCAGTAGATAGGCCGCGAGGTCGTCCGAGCCTTTGATGGTGGAGCCGTCCGGAGCCCGCTTCCCAATCAAGGCGTGCACGTCCCAGAACGAGTAGAAGGCGCCGGCGGTGGGCCAGACCTTCACTCCACGAAGCTTGGGCGCCTCGCGGAGCAGCAGATCGCGCTTGCTCTGAAGATCGTCGCGCAGCTCGGTGCTGTACGGGCAGGCAATGCCCGCCAGCGCCGCCTGCTGCGTCGGCACCGCGGGACCCGACGTGAAGTGGCTTTGCAGGTTGATCATGGCGCGCGTCACGTCGGCCGGACCAACCGACCACCCGATCCGG
>Ga0209002_10001264_pt1 | contig 20426 bp, 15 predicted proteins | sample Rifsed16ft2_FD_184010 | JGI IMG/M metagenome (GOLD analysis project Ga0209002, IMG submission 184010) | Soil microbial communities from Rifle, Colorado, USA - sediment 16ft 2 (version 2) | ecosystem: Environmental > Terrestrial > Deep subsurface > Rock core/Sediment | place: Rifle, Colorado... | reverse complement strand
CCATCGCCAAGGCGGCCTCCCAGCTGCCGCGGGACATGCCCTCTCCTCCCTCCTACCAGAAGGTCAATCCCGCGGACCAGCCGATTCTGTACTTCGCCCTGTACTCCCCGACCCTTCCCCTTTCGATGGTGGACGAATACGCGCAGACGTTCATCGCGCAGCGGATTTCCATGATCAGCGGGGTCGCCCAGGTCCTCGTGTTCGGCTCCCAGAAATACGCCGTGCGCGTGCGACTCGACCCCGACAGCATGGCCGCGCGCGGGATCGGGATCGACGAGGTGGCCGGCGCGATCGAGCAGGGGAACGTGAATCTCCCCACGGGGACTCTCTCCGGCCCCCACCAGGCGTTCACGGTGGAGACGCGCGGCCAGCTCATGGAGGCGGACGCCTACCGGCCACTGGTGGTCGCGTACCGCAACGGCTCCCCCGTGCGCCTTCAGGACATCGGAACAGTCGTCGACGGCGTGGAAAACGACAAGGTGGCGAGCTGGTACAAGACCACGCGCGCCGTCGTCCTTGCCATCCAGCGGCAGCCGGGCACCAACACGGTGGAGGTGGTGGATTCGATCCATCGGCTCCTTCCGACGTTCCGCGTCCAGATGCCGGCCTCGATCGAGCTCGCCATCCTCTACGACCGGTCCGTGTCGATCCGCGACTCGGTGAACGACGTGCAGTTCACCCTGTTCCTGGCGATCTGCCTCGTCGTCCTCGTGATCTTCCTCTTCCTGCGCAACCTTTCGGCAACGTTGATCCCGAGCCTCGCGGTGCCGATGTCGGTCGTGGGGACCTTCGCCGTCATGTACCTGATGGGATACAGCCTGGACAACCTGTCCCTCATGGCCCTGACCCTCTCGGTGGGTTTCGTGGTGGACGACGCCATCGTGATGCTGGAGAACATCGTCCGTCACATGGAACGGGGGGAGGACGCGCGGACGGCGGCCTTCCGGGGATCCAAGGAGATCGGCTTCACCATCCTGTCGATGACCCTGTCGCTTGTGGCCGTCTTCATCCCCGTGCTCTTCATGGGGGGGGTTGTAGGGCGGCTGCTCCACGAGTTCGCCGTCACGATCGGCGCGGCGATCCTGGTCTCCGGTTTCGTGTCCCTGACCCTGACCCCCATGCTCTGCAGCCGCTTCCTGCGCCCGCCGGGGGAGGAGAAGCACGGCCGCGTCTACCAGGCCTCGGAGCGCGTCTTCGTCGGCATGCTCTCGTTCTACGACCGGAGCCTCCGATGGGTATTGCGGTACCGCCGCGCCACGATCGTGTTTTCCGCCCTTTTGCTCATCGTGACGGCGTACCTGTTCGTCGTCATCCCCAAGGGGTTCCTCCCGGCCGAGGACACCGGGATGATCTTCGGCTTCACCGAGGCGGCCCAGGGGATCTCCTTCGATTCGATGAAGGAGCACCAGCAGGCGCTTGCCGCCGTCGTCGCCGCCGACCCGAACGTGGAGTCCTTCATGTCGAGCATCGGCCCGAGCGGGCCGAACGTGGCCGGCAACTCGGGGCGAATCTTCATCCGGCTCAAACCCCGCAAGGAGCGCGATCTGAGCTCGGACGAGATCATCCAGGCCCTGCGTCCGAAGATCTCGAAGATCCCCGGCATCCGGGCGTTCCTGCAGAATCTTCCCCCGATCCGGATCGGCGGGCAGCTGACGAAGAGCCAGTACCAGCTGACGCTGCAAAGCCCGGACACGGGGGACCTCTACCGCATGGCTCCGGTGCTCGAGGCAAGGATGAGGGAGATCGCGGGACTCCAGGATGTGACGAGCGACCTGCAGATCAAGAACCCGCAGGTCAACGTGAAGATCGAACGGGACAAGGCGAAGTCGATGGGCATCACCGCGCAGCAGATCGAGGACGCCCTTTTCAGCGCCTACGGTTCGCGGCAGATCTCCACCATCTTCACCCCGAACAACACCTACAAGGTCATCATGGAGGTGGAACCCCGATACCAGACCGACCCGGAGGCCCTCTCCCGGCTCTACGTCCGTTCCTCCGCCGGCGGCCTTGTCCCCTTGAACGCCGTGGCCACGATGACGCCGGGGGTGGGCCCCCTCCTCGTGAACCATCTCGGCCAGCTGCCTTCGGTCACCATCTCCTTCAACCTCCAGCCCGGAATTTCCCTGGGGCAGGCGGTGGCGGCGGTGGACAAGGTCGCGCGCGTCACGCTCCCCGCCTCCATCACCACCAGTTTCCAGGGAACCGCCCAGGCCTTCCAGGCGTCGCTCCAGGGGATGGGGATCCTGCTCGTGATGGCCATCCTGGTCATCTATCTCGTGCTGGGAATCCTCTACGAAAGCTTCATCCACCCCCTGACGATCCTGTCCGGCCTTCCCGCCGCCGGGATCGGGGCCCTGGTGGCGCTCATGATCTTCCGGATGGATCTCTCCCTCTACGCCTTCGTGGGCGTCATCATGCTGGTGGGGATCGTGAAGAAGAACGCCATCATGATGATCGACTTCGCCCTCGAGGCGGAGCGCAAGGAGGGGAAAAGCCCCGCGGAGGCGATCTACGAAGGGTGTCTCGTCCGGTTCCGCCCCATCATGATGACCACGATGTCCGCCCTGATGGCGACCCTGCCGATCGCCATCGGCTTCGGCGCAGGGGCGGAAGCCCGCAGGCCGATGGGGATCGCCGTCGTGGGCGGGCTTCTCTTTTCCCAGATCATCACGCTCTACATCACGCCGGTGATCTACACGTTCCTGGACGGGTTCCAGGCCGTTCTCCAGGGATGGCTGCAACGGCTCCGCGAAACCGTCGGGGGCAGGAGGGCAAAACCGGCACTCCCGCTCGATCCCGCCGCCGGCTGAGCGCGAAACCGCCCCCGTTCCGGATCTTGTCCGGGGATGCAGCGTATTGATTGACATCGATATGAAGGGGGGGGTATAGTTGGGTTGAAGGCGCGTTGGCAGGTCAACCACCCGGTCGATTAGAAAAAAGCAGGACGGCGGCAGGCAACCCACGGACATCCGTTCCTCTGAGGCAGCAGAGAGAGTGAAATGAACTTTCTCTCTCCAGGAACGGTTTCTCTTTCCCTCCCTCCCATACGGCGGTGTCCGGAGAAATTCAATCTCCGCATGGCCCGGGTGTCCGCCAGGCCGCCCGGGAAGGCGGAGGACGAAGGATCGGCTCCCGCGCGCCGCGGGATCGCATTGCCCCCCCCGAGCGGGAAGCGATTGGGCCCGGCCCCAGGTGAGGTACCGGAGACGCGGACCCCGGCGGGCTGCACCGGAAGGGAGGGATGATGGAACAATGGTGGATGTGGGCGGTCTTCGGTGTCGTGGTCATGACGACGCTCATGATCGACCTCCTGGTGTTTCACCGGAAACCCCATGCCATGTCCCTCCGCGAGGCCTCCGCCTGGACCGGGGTCTGGGTTTCCCTGGCCGCGCTGTTTGCCGGCGCCGTCTTCGCCACGGAGGGATCGGGCAAGGGTCTGGAGTTTGTCACGGGCTACATCATCGAGTGGTCCTTAAGCGTGGACAATCTTTTCGTGTTCCTCGTGATCTTCTCGTACTTCGCCGTCCCGCTGGCCTTTCAACACCGGGTGCTCTTCTGGGGAATCATGGGGGCGGTGATCATGCGGGGAATCTTCATCGCCGCCGGCGTGGGCCTGCTGGCGTGGTTCCACTGGATGATCTATGTTTTCGGGGCCTTTCTGGTTTTCACGGGGATCAAGATCCTGCGCCAGGGTGAGTTGCAGGTCGAGCCCCAGAAGAATCCGCTTCTCCGGTTCTTCACCCGCATCATGCCGGTCGACCCGGCCTACGACAAGCAGAACTTCTTTGTGCGGCGGGAGGGGCGGCTGGTGGCGACCGCTCTCGTGCCGGTCCTGATCGTGGTGGAGACGACCGACGTCATGTTCGCGACGGATTCGGTACCCGCCATCCTCGCCATCACCCGCGATCCCTTCATCGTGTACACGTCCAACGTGTTCGCCATCCTCGGATTGCGCGCCATGTTCTTCCTGCTGGCGGGAATCATGGGACTGTTCCGGTACTTGAAGGTCGGGCTCTGCATCGTCCTCATGTTCGTGGGGGTCAAGATGCTGATCTCCGATATTTATAAGATCCCCATCGCGGTGTCCTTGGGCATGGTGGTCTCCATACTGGCATCCTCGGTCCTGGCTTCCGTCATTTTCCCTCCCGCGGAAGGGAATGCCGCCGTACGGAGCGACGGGGGCATAGCGGCCCCGGCGGGCCGGGTCGAGGAGGAGGAGACGATGGAACATCGGAGGAAAAGTCACATAGCCTAGCCGGAGCACTGGGCAGGAAAGAGGGGAAAAATGGATTTTGTACGAAGAAGCAAGATAAATTGGTTTCTCGGTGTTGTATGCTCAGGAGTCCTGGCAAGCTTGCTCTATCTTTACGTATATATTTATGTCGTTCATATCCCGTTAAGCAAAAATTACATCAGCGGCATCATAGGTTTCGTTGGCGTTATATTCTTTGCGACAATACCCATTTTCGGAATTTATAAATATTTCCTTCACGGAAGTCGGCAACAAAAAATATTATCTATTGATGAGTCTGGAATCAAATTCTATTCCGGCGCCAGATTTACCTTGTCTTGGCATGATATTGAATCAATCAGTAAAGAAAGCGCCGGCCAAGGGAAGGGCCAGGCGTTGGCAATACATTTGAAGCATGGTGACGGCAAACTGTTCAACAAGAAACGTAAAGCGAAGTTGTTATATTTCCCGGACAAGAAATATGCTGGCCCCGGAGATATCACCATAGCATTTCATGGCGTATCCCCGAGTCTGGACGATGCCATTGCGGAGATTAACAAATATCGTTCCAAGGCAGTCAATGACGTTGCTGTCTGATTTCTTCGGGATCGTTGCGCGCGAACGGCTCCTTCGATTCCCGTTTCCCGGCCGGTTCCATGGGGCCCGAAGGGCCGTCACACCTTTCGTCGGAGGGATCGCACGTCCGGATTCCGTCCGGATCGCAACCGCTTGAGCAGGTTCTTGCAGGACAAGGTGTTGAGGACGTCGGCCGCTACCGCCCACCCCCTCCTCGCGACGGCCACCCCGTACTCCATGTAGTCGAAGTTGGCGGTGACGTGGGTGTCCGTGCTGATGACGAGGGGGATCCCGTATCGTTTCGCCATCCGCACGTGGTGGTCGGAAAGGTCCAGCCGGGCGGGATACGCGTTGACCTCCATCGCCACGCCGAGGGCGGCCGCTTCCCGGAACAACGCATCGATGTCGACGTCGTACGGGTCCCGCTCCCCGATGAGCCTGCCGGAGGGGTGGGCGATGATGCCGACAAGGGGATTCCGGACGGCCGACAGGAGACGTGCCGTAATCTGCTCCCGGGACTGCCGGAACCCGGAGTGGATGGAGGCGATGACGATATCGAGTTCTCCGAGGACGTCGTCGGCCAAATCCAGCGTCCCGTCCCCGCGGATATCCACCTCCACGCCCGTCAGGATGCGAAAGCCCCGCAGGGTTCGGTTCGCCTCGTCGATCTGCGCGATCTGCTCGCGCAGCCTTTTCTCGTCCAGTCCGCGGGCGACCCCGAGCCCCTTCGAGTGGTCGGTGATCGCGATGTACTGGTACCCTTTCCTCCTCGCGGCCCGGACCAGCGCGTCGAGGTCGTGGGCGCCGTCCGACCATTTCGTGTGGACGTGGAGATCCCCCCGGATGTCCTCGACGGTCAGCAAATCCGGAAGGACGCCGCCCTGCGCCGCCTCGATCTCCCCCGTGTCCTCGCGCAGTTCGGGCGGGATGAAGGGGAGGCCCAGCGACTTGTAGACTTCTCCCTCGAGTTTCCCCCCGATCCGTTTCCCGTCGCTCTCCCGGAACACGCCGTACTCGTTGATCTTTAAGCCCGCGCGCGAAGCCATATCCCGGAGCTTGATGTTGTGCTCCTTGCTGCCCGTGAGGTACTGGAGCGCGGCGCCGAAGGAGCTTTCCTCCACCACCCGAAGGTCGACCTCTATCCCGTCCGCCGTGAGGATGGAGGACTTCGTGGTCCCGTGCGCCAGGACCTCCTGGACGATCGGCAGGTTCGCGAAGGCCTCCATGACCTTCGCCGGCTTTACCGAAGTGGCCAGGATGTCGATATCCTGGACCGTCTCCTTCCACCGCCGGATGCTGCCCGCCACGGCGATCCTGCCCAAGGGGGCTTTGGCCCTCAGTTTCCGGACGATGTCGTCGGCGACGGGCATCGCCCGCCCCAGGGGGTGCCGTTCCCGCCCCTTCCGCAGGGTGTCGATTCCCCTGCGGATGTTCTCTTCCGTCTTCTTCTGGATTCCCGGCAGTCCCGCCAGCTTCCCCTCCCGGGTGAGCGCTTCGAGGTCGTCCAGGCTTCGCACGCCCGCCTTCTCGTACAGCGTCTTTGCGGTCTTCGGCCCGACACCCGGGATCCGGAGGATGACGAGCAGCCCCGCAGGGATCTCCTTCTTCAGGTCCTCATGCAGGTCGACACGCCCCGTCCCGAGAAATTGCCGGATCTTTCCGACGAGGTCCGGCCCGATCCCGGGGACGGCGCGAAGTTCCAAATCGGTCATCTCGGCGACATCCCGGGCCAGGGCCCCGATGTTCAGCGCCGCCCGCTGGTAGGCCCGGATGCGGAACGGATTCTCCCCCCTAAGTTCCAGGAGGGAGGCGATTTCGTCGAAAACGGTGGCGATCTGCCGGTTCTTCATCTGGTGAACGCCACCGACGCGAAGCTGACGGCCGACCGGGTCGGCTCCTCGTGCCATACCTCGTAGTCCAATACCGCCCCGCGAACTCCCGGCAGGACGGCCAGGAGGGTCCACAGCGCCGAGAATCCGCAGATCCGGTACCGGTTCTGCACGCGGGCTCCCGCCTCGAACAAGGCGGTGGGGTCTCCCGCTTCGAGGGCATCCAGGATCTCCCTGTCGAAGGCGCGGAAGGCAGGCTCGAGCGACACCCCCGGATGGGGATCCCCGAACTTCGGCCCCACGTGAGAGAGGTCGACGCCCGCCACGACGAGTTTCCCCTCCGGCGGGTCGGAAAGCCAGGAGGAAACCGACTCGACGAACGGCGCGACGCCCGGCGCCTCGAGCGGGGACCGTACCTGCCCGAACAGGTCTTCCATCTGTCCGCACAGGACGGGGAGGACCGGGATCTTCTCCATCGGGAAGATCCGCTGGAGAAACAGAAGGGGGAACTCGATCGAATGCTCGGTCCGGTGGGCGAAGTCGTCGGGGGAGAGCGCCTCCTTCGCATTCCCGCGGATGTGCTCCACCGCATCCCGGTCCGCCGGGACACGGCCCAGGGGCGTCGTGAAGGTTTTGGCCGAGAGGCAGTAGCGGGTCTGCCCGAGGGAGTGGCCGGTCCCGAGGAGAAGAACGGCGGAGGGGGCGGGGCCCCGGATCGCCCGGTAGGCCGCAGCGTAGGTTCGCTCCGCCACCCGGAGGTCGATATGGGGGGACGCCAGCGCGCAGGGAGGACCGGGAAGACGGCCGGCGGGAGGAACCGGGAGGGATAGGATCCGGTCGAGCAGGGCGGCAAGAGCAGAAGGGTCCGCGGGGTAGGCGTTCCCGGCGAGAGCCGCCGTCCGCTCGGGGCTGGCCGCAAACTCCCGGACGATCCGCTCCTTCGCCTCGCGGTACGCCTCCGTCTGCAGGATTCCCAGCCGGGAAAACTCCCCAACGATCCGCTCCGCTTCCGAACGGAAGACGAGGGAGCCGCCCTGGCGTCGCATCATGACGATCTGCAGGTCGTCGACCGTCGAGGAACCGTTGAACAGCGGCAGGTACGGGACGACCTCCCCGGATAGGGCGGCGCTCGGCGCGACGATCCCCAGCGGGTCCCGGACGAGGAACACGTCCCGCCCTTCAAAGCGGGCGGGCAACAGATCGATGTCGGCGCGAAGCGCGGGGAGCATGTCCATGACCACAATTGTACCGCCTGTTGCCGAGATCCGATACGTGCCGTCGTAGGATCTGCCCCTCGCCCATCCCGGAGGAAGACGGTGACGCCTGGAATGGGGATGAGGAGAAAGAGAGGGAGCCGTCCCTTCCCTTACGCCCGGCTCCCGGAGGAGTCGGGGAACGGTACGGCTCCCGTCGGTTACGCGGCCTTGAGGTCCGACGTGCAGTGGCCGCACTTCTTCGCCTGGATCGGAATCGTCGACAGGCAGTGCGGGCACTCCTTCGTCGTCGGCACGGCGGGCGGGGCCTCCTCCTTCTTCTTGAGCTGGTTGATGCTGCGCACGACGAAGAAGATGGCGAACGCGATGATGAGGAAGTTCACGATGGTGTTCACGAACAGGCCGTAATTCAGCGTGACCGCCCCCGCTCCCTTTGCCGCGGCGATCGTCGCATGGGGACCAAGGGTCTTTCCTTCCTTGAGCACCAGGAAGAGGTTCGAAAAGTCGACGTTGCCCAGCAACAGCCCGAGCGGCGGCATCAGCACGTCGGAAACCAGCGATCCGACGATCGCCCCGAAGGCTGCTCCTACGATGATCCCCACCGCCATGTCGACCATGTTGCCTTTCACGGCGAATTCCTTGAATTCCTTCAGCACGTCCGTCCTCCTTTTTCGTCGGTTGAATGCATACGGAGCGGCGGCGACCTGCCGCATAGGAGTGTTCCCGGTGAGACGGGTGCCTCCCCACGATGATTCATTGTATTGCCGGAATTTGCCTTTTGATGCAACCCTTCGCAGGTGGATTCCGGAATATCCCGCGGGAGGAGGGCCCGGCAGAAAACCGGACGAACGGAATGGTAAAGAAATCCTGCAGGATGTCCGATAGGAGGACGGAGTGTTCCTTTCCTTGGAGGGGGGGGAAGATCGGTTGGAAAACCGCTTGCCGACCGGCGACTGGCGTCACATCCTGAACACCATCCAGGACATGGTCATGATTCTCGACGATTGCCAACGGGTCGTCTGGGCGAACCGGTCCCTGCTCAAGTTTTTGTCCCTTCCGGAGGAGGACGTCATCGGCCGTCCCTGTCATCACCTGCTGCACGGCGGCGCCGAGCACGGAAGCGAGTGCCCCTGCGCCCGGATCGGCAGGGACGGGAAGCGGGAATCATTCGAGATGGATCTCCCGGACCGGGACCTCCGGGTCAGGGTCACCGTCGACCCGTTCCTTGGCGAGAACGGAACCGTCGTGGGGCAGATCTTGTTCGTCGCGCGCCGGGAGCGGGGGCTCCGGGAGCAGGAGGAGCTCGGCGGACGGCTCCTCTCCCTGATGAACAACGTGCCCGGAGTGGTATACCGGGGCCTTCGGGACTGGTCCATCACCTTCCTGGGCGCCGAGGTGGAGCATCTTACCGGGTACGCCGCGGAAGATTTCCTGCGGGGATCCGTCAAGTGGCAGGAGATCGTCCACACGGAGGACCTGCCGTCCGTGAAGATGTCCTACCGGAACGCGGTGGGGGAGAGGAGAAAGGTCCTGCGCGTCGAATACCGCGTATTGCACCGGGATGGGCATTGGCGGTGGCTCGAGGACAGGCGGCAACTCATGTACGGTCCGAATGGCTCGTTCGATTACGTGGACGGCCTGCTGCTCGATATCACGGACCATAAACGCACGGAGGAGGAACTGCGGGCGACGAACCAGAAGCTTCAGGCCCTGGTCGAGGCCTCGCCGCTCGCCATCATGGCCATCGACAAGGAGGGACACGTCACCCTGTGGAATTCCGCCGCGGAGCGGACCTTCGGCTGGACGAGGGACGAGGTGATCGGACGGCTGAACCCGGTCGTGCCGGAAGAGAAGATGGGGGAGTTCCACGAGTTGCGCGAGCGCGTCCTGCGGGAAGGGGGGTTTTCCGGGATGGAGCTGACGCGGCAAATGAAGGGGGGCTTCCCGATCGAAATCAGCCTGTCCACCGCGCCGATGCGGGACGCCCTGGGGAACATCACGGGGATCATGTCCGTCATGGCGGACATCACGGAACGCAAGCAGATCGAGGAGGCCCTGAAACAAAGCGAGAACCAGCTGCGGCAGTCGCAGAAAATGGAAGCGGTGGGGAGGCTGGCCGGCGGGGTCGCCCACGACTTCAACAACCTCCTTACAGCGATCCAGGGATACTCCGACCTGCTGCTGCAGCGCCTCGACGCCCGCTCACCGTACCGGAAGGAGGTGGAGGAGATCCACAAGGCGGGGGAGCGCGCCTCCTCGCTCACCCAGCAGTTGCTCGCCTTCAGCCGGAAGCAGGTTTTGCAGCCGAAAGTCCTGGACCTGAACGACGTGGTGGCCGGCATGGAGGAGATGGTCCGGCGCATGATCGGGGAGAACATCGACCTGGTCACGGTGCTCCGGCCGGACCTGTGGAGCGTCCAGGTGGACCCGGGGCAGATCGAACAGGTGGTCATGAACCTCGTGGTGAACGCGCGGGACGCCATCTCGATGGGAGGGAAGATCACCATCGAGACGGGAAACGTATACCTGGACGATGACGACGTGCACCACCGCCCGCCCATGTCGCCCGGCGCGTACGCCATGCTCGCGGTGAGCGACACCGGGTGCGGCATGGACGAGGAGACGCAGGCGCGCCTGTTCGAGCCGTTCTTCACCACCAAGGAAACGGGGAAGGGGACGGGGCTTGGCCTGTCCACCGTCTACGGCATCGTCAAGCAGAGCAACGGGTACATCTGGGTGTACAGCGAACCGCACCACGGGTCGACATTCAAGATCTACATTCCCCGTCACGAAGCCCCGGGAGCCGAAGCGAAGTCCGAGGGGTCTTCCCGGACCGTTCCCCGGGGCCATGAGACCATCCTCCTCGTGGAGGACGAGGAGCTGGTGCGGGTGCTCGCGCGTGATGTTCTCCGGGACCACGGATACGTGGTTCTCGAGGCGAGCGACGGGGCCGATGCGATGGGGGTCGCCGTGAGCCACCGCGGACCGATCCACCTGATGATCACGGACGTGGTGATGCCGAACATGGGCGGCCGGGAGGTGGCGGTTGCCCTGGCGCCCCTGCTGCGCGATATGAGGGTCGTGTACATGTCCGGATACACCGACGACGCCATCGTGCACCACGGCATCCTGAGCCCGGGGAGCCGGTTCCTCCAGAAACCGTTTCGACTCGACGCCCTGCTTCGCAAGGTCCGCGAGGTGCTGGACGAATAAGGGGGGGGACGGGCGTGCGGGGCGCCCGGGTCGGGATCGGTTTCGGGAAGATGGCAAAGGAGCAGAAAAAAGAGCGGGCAACGGATCCCGGCGGCCCGCCGGGGGATATGCGGTATTCTTAAGGGGTTGCGCCGGCAGACGCGACCCCCGTTTTTTTTCTCGGGGGGGTCAGGGGAGAATGGTCCATGCTGATCGGATACCACGGCATCGTCCCGAAGTGCCACGCAAGCGTGTTTGTGGCGGAGGGGGCGATGGTGATCGGGGACGTGGAGATCGGGGAGGATTCCAGCGTCTGGTTCCACACCGTCATCCGGGGGGACATCCACCGCATCCGGATCGGGAAAAGGACCAACGTGCAGGACCATTCCACCCTGCACGTCACGAGGAAAGAACCGTTGGTCGTGGGGGACGGGATAACGATTGGCCACGGGGCCGTGGTGCACGGCTGCACGGTGGAGGACCTGTGCCTCATCGGGATCGGTGCGGTCGTGCTGGACGGGGCGGTCATCGGGAGGGGGAGCGTGATCGGGGCCGGGGCCGTCGTGTCCCCCGGGACGATCGTCCCGCCGCACTCCCTCGTGCTGGGAGTCCCGGGGAAAGTGGTCAAGGATCTCGGCCCTGGCTCGGCGGACGGCAACCGGGTCACCGCCGAAAACTACGTGGAACTGGCCAGGGCCTACCGGAAACGATAAGGAGAACGGCGATGGGACGCATCGGCGAGATCTGGGAGGGGGACCGGCTGATCCAGGACTTCGGGATGAAACTGCTCGAGGCCCGGGAGGGGTACGCGAAGGTGTCGGTGGAGGTGAAGGGGCGGTTCCTCAACGCCCACGGGATCGGGCACGGGGTGCTCCTCTTCGCCGTCGCCGACGCGGCGTTCGCCCTCTCGGTCAACGCGGTGGTCGACGCCGTGGGGGTCCAGTGGAGCCTGAACGTTTTCCGCGCGGCGAAACCGGGCGAGGAGGTGATCGGGGAGTCGAGGATCATCCACCGGGGCCGTCAGTCGATGGTCTGCGAACTCACGGTTACCGCCGGGGACGGACGGGTCCTCGCGCGGGGACAATCCACCGCGCTTCCCGTAGGGCGGGGGACGCACGCGGGCTCGGCGCCCCCCGACGTCCGCAAGGAGGGGCCACCCACGGCGGAATGAGAGCGGGGCTTTGCCTTCTCCCCGGGAACCCTTCAGGGCGTCCCCGACAGGATCGCCTCGCGCTCGCAGACCCTCGGCTGTTCGGCCGCGAGATAGTCGCTCACCCGGATCCGCACGATCTCCCGGTGGGTCCCCGCGGTGAAGGCGATCTCCGCGATCGAAGCGAGCTCGTGGGACACGAGCACCGGAACGTTATAGAGGGACCCGAAGATCGGCATCGCCCCGATGTCGCAGTCGGTGAACAGGGGCGCAAACTCCGCCTCGCTCGCGAGGCGTGCCTTTTTCGCCCCGAGGCAGGCCTGCACGCGCTTCAGGTCGACCCGCTCCGTCGCGGGGACGACGGCCATCCAGATCGCTCCGTCGACGTTCACGATGACCGATTTCGCGAAGGCCCTGCCCGGCACGTGCGATGCCTGGGCGACCTGCTGGGCGGTGAACGCCTCGGGGTGCGTCTCCGTCTGGAACGGGATCTTCCGCTCCTCGAACAGGTGGACCAGTTTCTGGGGGATGCTCATCGAAAAACCTCCTGTGGCCGGGAAAGGGGCGGGCCACCCCCCCGGTCGGTTATTTGGACGCGTCCTTGGCCAGTTCGACGAACCGGTCCCACGGCGTGGCGACCCACGTCTCCGTGGTGCCGTGCCCGTAGGAGCGGACCAGAAGGGCGACCTTGGTTGCTGACTCCGCGTCCGGCGCCTCGAAGATGTCAAGGTAGTCGTAGGGGCCCAGGATCGAGTAACTGCCGATCCACTTGACCTCCGGACAGTTCTTCCTGATCCGGTCAGCGACCTTCTTTTCGAGTTTCTCGACGAATTTCGGTCCGGAGACCGCCTCGGGGGAGATCCGGGTGAGCATGATGTAGGTGGCCATCGGGGGTTCCTCCTGTTTCCGAAAGGTTCACCGCGAATGGCGCTCTTCTTGCCGGCAGGTCTGGTAAAGGAGTGAACGAACGACGGGTCCGGAAGTAGTTCCAGTATACCGCAATCCCGCCGGGGAAAGGCAATCTCCCTGCCCGGGGAGGTTCAGTGCCCGGGCGGTGGGGGACCGTTCTGGTGGTCCGGTCGTCGCATCAGGAGGAGAAGGGGGAGTACGCACGCCATGAGGACCGACAGAATCCAGAAGACGTCGTTGAATCCCATCGCCGTCGCCTGCCGGACGGCCTGCCCGTAGATCATCTTCATCGACGTCCCCTCGGCGGAGACTTCCGGGATTCCCCTTCCCGGCAGCATCGCCCGCCCCCGCGCCACAGCGTCCTGGAATCCCCGGTCGAACCAGGTCAGGTGCTCGGTGAGGTGGCTCTGGTGGAGCTGGGCCCGCCGGGAGAACATGGTCGTGGAGAACGCCACGCCGAACGACCCCCCGAGGTTCCGGAGCAGGTTGTAGATGGAGGTCGCGTTCCCCATCTGGGGCTTGGGGATCGAGGAGAGGGTGAGGGTCGTCAGCGGGATGAACAGGAGCCCCATCCCGATCCCGAGGTAGATCCGAGGCCACATGAGGGACGAAAAATCCGATGCGAGGTTGAACCCCGCCATCTGGCGCGTGGAGAAGGCGCACACCAGGACCCCCAGCGCAAGGAGGTACTTCGGGTTCTGCTTCACGATGAGCTTTCCCACGACAGGCATCGTGAGGAGCGTGGCGACCCCGCCGGGGGAGAGCACGAGCCCCGCGAGCGTCGCCGTGTAGCCGAGCAGGATCTGGGCATACAGCGGCAGAAGGACGATGCTCCCGAGCAGGTTGAAAAAGGCGACGAACATCACGATGTTGCCCGAGGTGAACGGGATGTTCTTGAATGCGCGCAGGTCGACGATCGGGTGCTCGGCGAAGAAGAGCTCGACGATGACAAACGCCGCAAGCGACAGGACGGAGATCGCGGAGAAGATCAGGATGAAGTCGGAGTGGAACCAGTCCTCGCGCTGCCCCTTGTCCAGCACGATCTGCAGGGCGCCGATCCCCACCGTCAGAAGCGCGATTCCCCAGGTGTCCACCCGGACCTTCTCCGTCCGTTTCATGTAGGGGGGGTCGACGATGAACATCGTGACCATCATGACTGCGAAAAGCCCGATGGGAATGTTGACGTAGAAGATCCACCGCCAGGAAAGCGTGTCCGTGATGTAGCCGCCCATCAGGGGCCCCGCGATCGGCCCGAACATGATGCCGATCCCGAACATGGCCATTGCCATCCCGTGCTCCCTGGGAGGAAACGTCTCCAGGAGGATCGCCTGGGAGAGAGGCTGGAGCGCCCCGCCGCCGATTCCCTGGAGGATCCGGAAGAAGACGAGCATTCCCAGGCTGGTGGACGCCCCGCATAAAAAAGACGCCGCGGTGAAGAGGAGGATCGAGAAGATGAGGTAATGCTTCCGTCCGAAGGTGCGGGCGAGCCACCCGGTCATGGGAATGATGATGGCGTTGGATACGAGGTAGGACGTGAGGACCCAGGACGCCTCGTCGATCCCCGCGGAGAGGGAACCGCGGATGTGGTCGAGCGAAACGTTGGCGACGCTGATGTCGATGATCTCGATCAGCGTCGGCAGCATCACGGTGACGGCGACGATCCACTTGCTCCCGCGCATCGCGTCGACCGCGTTGTCGAACCGTCTCTCCCCGTTCATCGGGTTACCGGACGTTCACCGTGGGCACGACGGACATCCCGATCCGCAGCACGTGCTCCGGGTCTTCCCCCCGGTCGAGCACGATCTTCACCGGGACCCGCTGCACGACCTTGACGTAGTTCCCCGTGGCGTTCTCGGGGGGGAAGAGGGAAAAGGCGGACCCCGTCCCCGCCATGATGCTTTCCACCTTCCCGTGGAACTTCTTCCCCGCGAACGTGTCAATGCGGATGGTGACCGGATGGCCGGGACGGATCTTCTCGATCTGGGTCTCCTTGTAGTTCGCCACCACCCACACGCCCGACAGGTCGGCGATCGCGAGCAGCGGCTGGCCCGGGGAGACGACCTGCCCCACCTCCACTCCCTTCCGTGTCACATACCCGTCGGCGGGGGCGGCGACCTCCGCGTATTGCCGGTAGAGCTTCGCCTCCGCGAGGACGGACTCCCGCTGGCGGACGACGGCGCTTTGCTGTCCCACCCTCGCCTCGCGCTGCGATAGCGCCGCCTGCCGCTGGGCCAGGATGGCATTCTTCTGGGAGATCTGCGCCTCCTGGGTGGGGATGGCCGCCTCGGCGAGCCGAAGTTCCTCCTTCGCGAGGTCGTGGCGGGCCCTGCCCACATCCAGCTCGGTCTGGGCCTTCTCGAACCGCTCCTTGCTGATCGACTGCCGCTCGTACAGGCTTTTTGCCCGGTCCGCGTCCCGGATGGCCTGGGCAAGCTGCGCCCCGGCAAGGGTCACCCGGGACCGGGCCGCATCGACGGCAAGCCGGGCCTGGTCGAGCTGGGCCCGGGACGCCGCCAGGTCCTGGCGGGCCGCCTGGATGTCGGCTTTCCCGGCGGTGATGTCCGACTTGGCCCCGCTCAGGTCCGCCGTCGCGGCCGAGACGGCGGAACCGGCGGCGGCCTCCCGGACGGTGTACGGCTCCGGGTCGATCCGCAACAGCGGCTCCCCCTGTTTCACCGGCTGGTTGTCCACCACGAGCACCTCCACGACCGTCCCCTGGATGCGGGCGGCGACCGGATGGATCCGCCCCTCCACGTAGGCGTCGTCCGTCGCTATGTGGGTCTGACGGTACCACCAGTAGAACAGGCCGGACCCCACCGTCACGAGGGCGGCGACGGCGAACAGCATCATCGCCTTTCTGCGCCGGGAGTTTTTCGGCTGGCCCGCGACGCTTCCGTTTCGTTCCTCACCCATTGCTTCTCTCCTTGCCCCGGTTCTTCGTCATGATGGGGTATTCTATTCCAATCCCATGCGGTCCAGTAACTCCCGGGCGTTCCCGTATAGGATTTTCCCGGAGGCGGGGGTCGGCCGGGGACAATCCCATCATCATGGGGTGCAGCTTGATCCCCTTGAGGCCAAGGGTGCGCAGGGCTTCGTTCGCGACGGCGGCCGGGTCGGCGTCGTCCTGGTGCACCGTCCCGAGCGGGATCATCTCCGGGATCTCGCGGGCCAGGGAGGCGTTGAACCGGTTCCGTTCCCTTGCCTCTTCGGGCGCAAGTGGGAAGACCGCGGAAAAGAACCTTTCCGCGCCTGCGGCACCGTGACGTCCGCGGGAACGGGGTGCCCCCCCGGAATTTCCCGGTGGACCCGGCGCATGAGCCCTCCGAGTCGTCTTTCCGGGTACAGGGGGACGTGAACGTCGATGATCCGTCTCACGCCGCCGTCGCCAGGCCAGCTTTCCAGGGGATCGGGAGCATCGCCGCGAGCAGCGCTCCGAAGGCCGGCAGGAAATTGATCAGGTGTACCGCGGCGGGGACCCCGTACCCGTCGGCCACCGCCCCCAGGAGGGTTACGCCGATCCCTCCCGTCCCGATGGCGAATCCCGCGATGGTCCCGGAAGCGGTCGCCATGCGGCGGGGGAACAGCTCCTGTGCCATCACGATGGTCACCGAGAAGGTCGACACGATCGTCGCCCCGACCGCGGCTGCCAGCGGGAAAACAGCCCACCCCTGCGCGGAGAGAAAGAGGGAGATGAGCGGGACCTGGAGGGCCAGCGAGAAAAAGAGCATCCGGCGGTGGCCGATCCGGTCGGCGATCGGCCCCCCCGCCAGCGTTCCGACCGTGCCGGCGCCGAGGAACAGGAAGAGGAGGGAGGCCACGAACCCGGGGTTTCTCGCAAGTTCCTCCCGGTACAGGAACGGGAGGAATGCGGCGAGACCGAGCTGCGTCCACGTGCGGAACACGACGATGAGGACGATCAGCGAGACCGCGTACACGGGGTGCCGGACCCTGTTTTCGTTGGGGGGGAGCGGTCGCATGGCTACCGCCGCGATACGCTCCCGGATCGGGGGAAGGGCCGGCACGAAGAGGGCAGCGGCGGCTGCCGCGGGGATGATCAGGACGGCAACCCCCGTTAGGCCGTACCGGGAAACGAGGAAGATGGCGGCGGGCGCGCCGATGGCGAACCCGAGGTTCCCCCCCACGGAGAAGAAGGACATCCCCGTCGCGCGCTTCACCGAGGCGATGCAGGCGGTTGCCTTGAATCCTTCCGGGTGAAAGGCGGCCGTGCCGAATCCCAGGAACATCACGGTGGCGATAAGCCACGGAAAACTCGGCGAGTGCGGGAGCAGGGCGACGCCGATGCCGGAAATCAGGCATCCCAGCGGGAGGAGCACCGGGAACGGCCTGCGGTCGGTCATGTACCCGAACAGAGGCTGGATGACGGAGGAGGTCAGGTGCGCCGCGAGCAGGATCGAACCGGTGACGGTGTAGGAGAGGGAGAATTGGTCCTTCAGGTACGGGAGGAGCGCGGGGAGGGCTCCCTGCACCAGGTCGGTGCACAGGTGTCCGAACGAGAGAACGAAGAGAAGCAGAGCCCCGTTGTTCATAAGCAGGTCACGTCCGCGATCGTCTCTTTCCCCAGCAGGAGCATCACCAGACGGTCCATTCCCAGCGCCGCCCCGGAACACGGCGGGAGTCCCGCCCGCAGGGCGTCGAGAAAGTCCGGGTCGACCGGCAACCGCACCCCCGTTTGACGCTCGTGGCGCGCGGACAGTTCCACGAGTCGCTCCTCTTGCTCCCGGGGGTCGGTCAACTCCTCATATCCGTTCACGATTTCGACCCCGGCGACGTACCCTTCGAACCGTTCCGAGATGCCTGCTTCCCTCTCTCGCCTCCTGGCCATCCCGGCGAGCGCCGCGGGGAACCCCGTCAGGAAGACGGCCCCCATTCTTTTCAGAACCGGTTCGATCACGTCCAGGATGGCCCGAAAGAAGAGGTCCTCCCACGTCTCGGCCGGTGCGGGACGTATCCCTTTCCCGGAGAGGCCGGTACGCAGCGCCTCCGTGTCCCCGATCGGGCTATCGAGGAGTTCCGCGAACGCCTCCGTCAGCTCCCACCGCCTCCACCGGTGGGGAAGGGGAATCCGTTTCCCACCGTGGCGGATTTCCTCCGTCCCCGTCGTCCGGCGGGCCAGGTGCCGGAGGAGGTCCTCGACGTCCTTCATCACCGCGGCGGCCGGCTCCCCCACCCGGTACCACTCGAGCATCGTGAACTCCGGGCGGTGAAGAGGGGAGCCCTCCCGGTTCCGGAACACCTTGCCGAGGTAAAAGATGTTTCCCGAACCCGCAGCGAGGAGTTTCTTCATCGACGGCTCCGGGGAGGCGTGGAGGTAGAGGCCGGACGTCCGCCCCGCCGCGTCGGAGACCTGCACCGGGAAGACGTTGGGGTCGATGTTCGGATACGGCTGCGCGATCGGCGGATCGACCTCGAGAAACCCCCTTTCCCGGAAGAAGGCCCGGGTCCATTCGAGAATGCGGGAGCGGCACCGCAGCGTTTCCCAGGAGAGCTCGCCTCTTGCCAGCCTGCGCCACGTCATGGAATGGTTGCTGCCGTCTCCCCGCCTGCGTTTCCCGCAAGCGCTGATTACCCTATCCTATGCCATTTCCCCCCCGGGGCGAAAGAGAGCGCGGTGGATATCGCCGGGATAACCGTGCAATATAGGCGGGAAAGGAGGGAAAAACGATGCCGTTTCCGAGCTGGGGAGAGACCGAGGAAGGGCGGGACATGCTGCAAGAGGCGGCGGAACAACTGGTCCAGGCCGCAAAGCTTCTCAACCTGGACCCGAACCTGGCGAACCGGCTCCGGTTCCCGAAACGCGCGCTCATCGTGACCGTACCGGTCCGGCTGGACGACGGGAGGGTCGTCACGTACACGGGGTACCGCGTCCACCACAACATCACACTCGGGCCGGGAAAGGGGGGGATCCGGTACAGCCCCACCGTATCCCTCGAGGAGACGACCGCCCTCGCCATGTGGATGACGTGGAAGTGCGCTCTCATGAACATCCCCTTCGGGGGGGCCAAGGGGGGCGTCTGCTGCAATCCCCTCGAGATGTCCCGCCGAGAGCTTCAGGCGCTTACCCGGCGGTTCACCTCCGAGATCGTGATGCTGATCGGGCCGGAGAAGGATATCCCGGCGCCGGACATGTACACCAACGAGCAGACGATGTCGTGGATCATGGACACCTACTCGATGCAGGTGGGGTACTCCGTTCCGGGAGTGGTGACCGGCAAGCCGCTCGTCGTCGGGGGCTCCGTGGGGCGCCGCGAGGCGACCGGGCGCGGGCTGGTCAACCTCATCATCGCCGCCGTCGAGCGGCTGGGGCTTGTCCCCGAAAAGCTCACCGCGGTGGTCCAGGGGTTCGGGAACGTCGGTTCCGTCGCGGCGCAGGAGCTCGCGGAAAAGAAGGTGAAGGTGATCGGGGTGAGCGACGTGTACGGAGGCGCGCACAACCCCGGCGGACTTCCGGTGGACGACCTGATCCGGCACGTGGAGGCGGGGGGAAAAGTATCGGAGTTCCCGGGCGTTATCCCGGTGTCGAACAAGGACCTCCTGGAGATCCCGTGCGACATCCTCGCGCCGTGCGCCACGGCGGGGCAGATCACACGGGAGAACGTGGAGCGGGTCCGATGCCGCATCCTGGCCGAAGGGGCGAACGGCCCGACCACGCTGGAAGCCGACGCGATCCTGCAACAGAGGGGGGTGTTCATCATCCCGGACGTCCTGGGGAACGCCGGCGGGGTGACGGCCTCCTACTTCGAATGGGTGCAGGACACGCAGAAGTTCTTCTGGGACATCGGGGAAGTGAACCGGCAGCTGCAGCGGATCATGCTCGGGGCGTTTCAGGAAGTGCTCTCCCTTGCGCACGGCAAAGGGGTGTCGCACCGGATGGCCGCGCTCATGATCGGCATTTCGCGGGTGGCGCAGGCGATGCGGTTCCGGGGGCTCTACCCCTAAGAACAGGGACGTCTAAGAACTCTTTCTCCCCCCCCGGCGTGCGCCGCGGTCGTGCGCCCGGGGGGAAGTGCCGGATCCCGGGCCCCTGGCTCGCGGAGGGGTCCCCTTAGGCTACGCTCGCGACCTTGCGCCCGCTCGCTGCCGATTCCGCTCGACGCGATTTCTTCCTCGCTCCACAGGCCGCCTCGTCGACCCCCCGCATCGCCTAAGGGTCCCCGGTACCAGGCGCAGCGGTCGTGCTCCCAGCTGCGGTTGCCGGATTCCGGGGCCCCTGGCTCGCGGAGGGGTCCCCTTAGGCTACGCTCGCGACCTTGCGCCCGCTCGCTGCCGGTTCCGCTCGACGCGATTTCTTCCTCGCTCCACAGGCC